>Ga0105094_10001884_pt1 | contig 10988 bp, 5 predicted proteins | sample PPLLak1March2015_2_FD_87023 | JGI IMG/M metagenome (GOLD analysis project Ga0105094, IMG submission 87023) | Freshwater sediment microbial communities from Prairie Pothole Lake near Jamestown, North Dakota, USA - PPLs Lake P8 Core (3) Depth... | ecosystem: Environmental > Aquatic > Freshwater >...
CAACGCCAAGCTGGCCCAGGACGTCTCCCGGGCCCTCTACGACGAGGGCATCTACGCCATCGGCTTCTTCTTCCCCGTCGTCCCCCAGAGCCAGGCCCGCATCCGGACCCAGATCTCCGCCGGACACGAGATCCACCATCTCGACAAAGCCCTGGCCGCCTTCACCAAGGTCGGGAAGCAGTTCGACATCCTGGGCAAGACGAAACAGGACATCATCGCCAAGTACGGCATGTAATTCGCCCCGGCGCCCAAGGCGCCGGAGACGTCCCGGCAGAAAAAAAAAGGGACGGCCCCCGGGGGGCCGTCCCTTTTATTTTGCGGGTCAGGCGGCCGTCGGCGCGCCGGTCTTGGCCTTCGTCCGGGTCAGCAGCGATATGATGACCAGCGTCAGGAAGCTCAAGGGGATGGAGACGATGCCCGGATTCTTCAGGGGGAACGGCGCCGTGAGCGGGTCCTTTCCGTAAAGCTCATACATCGTCGGCGAGAACAGGATCAGGCCTATCGACGATGAGACGCCGACGAAGATCGAGGCCGTGATGCCCCGCGCGGTCGTCCGCTTCCAGAAGAGCATCATGACGATGGAGGGGAGGTTGGCCGACGCGGCCACGGCGAAGGCCAGTCCGACCAGGAAGGTCACGTTGACCCCCTTGAACAGGATGCCCAGGACGATGGCCAGCGCTCCCACGGCGAAGGCGACGATCTTGCCGGCCGTGACCTTCTGCTTGTCGTTCTTGATGACCTTGGCGTAGCGGTCGAGCAGGTCGTGGGCGACGGCTCCGGATGCGGCGATGATCAGGCCGCTCACCGTGCCCAGGACGGTGGCGAAGGCGATGGCCGAGATCATGGAGAACAGGAACGTCCCGAAAGAACGCGCCAGGAGCGGAGCCGACATGTTGTCGTCGAGGAGGTTGACGGTCCCGTTTGTCATCGCCCCCAGGCCCATGAACAGGGTCAGGATATAGAAGAAGCCGATCGCGGCGATGGCCACGATGGTCGACTTCCGGGCGGCCGCGGGGCTGGGGACCGTGTAGTAGCGGATGAGGATGTGCGGGAGCGCCGCCGTGCCCAGGAAGAGGGCCAGCATCAGCGACAGGAAATCGATCCGGTCGGTCGCCGTTCCCTCGACCTTGAACCGCTGCCCGGGGCGGAGGATCTTGTTGCCGGCGGCGAAGACGGGGTAATAGACCGTGACCCGGCCGCCGTTGTCGTCGAATGAGGCGTTCTTCCACAGCCTGACCCGGCTCCCGGGGTCCCCGACGAGCGACAGGAACTTGAAGGGGTTGAGGCTGCCCGTCGCGGCCTCGTCGCCCGACTTGCCGGCGATCGTCTCCATGTTGCCGACCGTGGCCAGCGCGTTCTCCTTGGAGGCCGGAGCGCCGTTCACCGTCGGGGTCCCGTCGGCGAGGCGAGCCGTGAACTGGGACTCGAGGAGCCTCACGGCGCCCGTCGCGGCGTCCGGCTCCGCCTTCCACCAGCTCTCGCGGCCCTCGCTGAGAAGCTTGACGAACCGAAGGCCCTTGACCTCGCGCACGGCGGCGATCTGCCACGAGGGATCGCCGAGGACCAGTCTGCCCTCGGCCTGAACCGCCGACAGCGTCCGGTATTCCCGGAATGGCACGCGGCCGCCCTGATCGGGCTTGGTCGAAAGGCCGCGGATGAGGACGACGGTCACCAGGACGAGAGAGAAGATGAGCAGGAGCCCGCCCTTGATGAACTGGACATATGTCGTCGAGGTCATGCCGGCCGTGGCCACGATGGTGATGACGATGATCCCCACGAGAATGACCCCCACGGCGTGAGGCAGGCCGAGAAGGGGCGTCACCAGGACCCCTGCCCCGACCATCTGCGGGATGAGGTAGCAGATGGAGACGAGCAGGGTGCTGATCGCGGCCATGAGCTTGATGCCGCGATGGTTGTAGTTGGCGTCGAGGGCGTCGGTGAACGTGTACTTGCCCAGGCGCTTGAGCGGCTCGGCAACGATGAACAGGGCTACGATCCAGCCGGCCAGGTAGCCGATGGAATAGAGGAAGCCGTCATATCCGGCCGTGGCGATCATGCCGCAGATGCCGAGGAAGGAGGCGGCCGACAGATAATCCCCGGCGAAGGCGATGCCGTTGACGCCCCAATGGATCCGGCCGCCCGCGGCGTAGTAGCCGCTGGCCGATTTGGCGCGCCCGGCGAAATAGAAGGAAATGCCGAGGACGAAGGCGACGAAGAGGACGAACAAGCCGATCGACAGGATGTTCATGCCCGGCCTCCCCGGGGTTCTTCTCCCCTGAGGCGCTTTTCCCGCCGCTCGCAGGCCTGGCTGTAGATGAGGGCCAGGATGAGGGCGAAGATGATCAGGCCGAAGCCGTAGACGACGGCCAGGTTCAATCCGCCGAACAGGACCTTCTCCATCGCGCTAGGCCGGACCAGGTTGATGACGACGAACCCGGTGTAGACGAAGGCATAGATGAGGAACATCCAGGCGCCGAGTCGCCTCTTGTAAAGGAACGCGGGATCCGGTCCCGTCTTCACGGCTGGTTCGTGCAACATAAGTCTCTATCCTCCTCTTCCGCCGGACCGGCCGGCCTCTCCCAACCCGGGCGGAGGTCCTTCCGGTCGTTCGATAATGCCCGCCTTTATCTCATAGACCGGACCGGAAATCAAGGTTTCTCTCGCTATTGACACAAATTCGGGGACGATGCTATGGTGGGTCGGCCCGGTCCCGGGCTCCGGAAGCCACGTGTCAGAAACCGTACGCATCAATCTCCACGGCCATTCCCAACTGAGCGATGGCGAGCTCGCTCCGGGCGAGCTGGCCGAACGTCTGGCCGCCGCGGGGGTCCGGGCGGCCGCCCTGACCGATCACGACACGCTCGACGGCCTGCCGGCATTCCGCGAGGCCCTGGCGCGCAAGGGCGTCGGGTTCATCGCCGGCATCGAGCTGACCGTTGTCGATCCCGAAGAGGGGGAGAAGCACATCCTCGGCTACGGTTTCGACCCGGGCCACGGCGCCCTGCGGGACCTTCTGGACCGGACTTCCGCCCAACGCAAGCCGTCGTACCTCCAGGCCTTGTCGTCCGCGTTCGACCGGGGTCGCTCCTCAGGCCACCTTCTTAACGGGGGCGGAGCCCGGCCCGCCCCGGGGACACCCTCGGCCGCCGAGGCGATCCGGGTCCTCCATGAAGCCGGCGGCCTGGCCGTTCTCGCCCATCCCGTGCTCCCCGGGCGAAAGCCCGATCTGGCCGCACTCGAACGACTGGTCATCAAGCTGAAGGCCTGGGGGCTGGACGGTCTCGAGGCCTATTATCCCGGCTATTCGGCGGGACTCAGCCGGGACCTTGTGGCCATGGCCGGGAGGCTCGGCCTGGTGGTGAGCGCCGGCAGCGACTTCCACGGACCCGGGCTTCCCGGCTCGACTGAACTGGTGGCCGAACTGCCCCCGGAGCTTTGGCGGGATTTCCGCGACCGGCTGCTGGACCGCGGATCGGGCCCGGCCGGCCGGCCGGCGAGCCCGGCGGCCCCGGACGCCCAGCCCCTGCCGCGGCCGGCCTGGAACTCTTTCCTCGTCCGGATCCTGCTCCCGACGGCGATGGCCATCGGCTTGTTCGTGGTGTTCCTGTTCCAGGTCCTGATCCCGTCGTTCGAAGACCGCTTGCTCGAGCGCAAACGGGATACCATCCGCGAATTGACCACCGTCGCCTGGTGGATCCTGGCCGAGTATGATGCCGCCGCCCGGGAAGGCCGCCTGACGGTCGAAGACGCCCGCGGGGCGGCCGCCGCCAGGATCCGGGACCTCCGCTACGGGAACGAGGGCAAGGATTATTTCTGGATCACCGACCTGGACGTCCGGATGATCATGCATCCTTACCGGACCGACTTGAACGGCCGGGACGTCTCCGATTTCCAGGACCCCCGCGGCGTCCGGATCTTCGTCGAATTCGCCAACGCCCTCCGCGACCGCGACGACGCCTACGTCGAATACGTCTGGCAGTGGAAGGACGATCCCGACCGGATGGAGCCCAAGCAATCCTATATCAAGAAATTCGCGCCCTGGGGCTGGATCCTGGGCACCGGGCTCTATCTCGAGGACGTCCAACGGGAGATCCAGGCCATGGCCGCCCGCTTCACCCGGGTCTCCGTCGCCATTGCCGCGCTCTGCGCCTTGTTGCTCCTCTTCGTCGCCTCCCAGAGCATGCGGATCGAGCGCCGGAGGGCCAAAGCCGAGGACGAGCTCCGGGAATCCCACGAGAAATACAGGGCCCTCGTCGAAACGGCCACCGAGGGCACGCTGATGGTCCTCGACGGCCGTCCCGCCTTCGCCAATCCGACCATGCTGGAGCTGCTCGACGTCACCCCGGACGAGCTCGGCCTGCTCGACCTCGCCGAGGTCCTGCCGGGGCGCGAGCTCGCCAGCCTCGAAGGCTCGGGCGGCCTGGCCCCCGAAGAGACCAGCCTGCGGCGGCGGGACGGAAGCCGTGTGGACGTCGTCCTCTCGGCGGCGCGCATATCGTTCGCCGGCCGCCCCGGCTTCGCGCTTGCCGCCCGGCCCCTGCGAGCGGGACGGAAAGGTGATACCGGGGCCGACCGCCGGGGACGCGACCGGGAAAACCTCATCGCTGAGCTCCAGGCCTCCTTGATGTTCCTGAACGAGCCGGTCGCCCCCTTGGCCAGCCCGCCCGTCTTCTGCGATGTTCAAGATCCGGTCTCCCGGGGTGCGGCCCTGATGACGGCCCGGGGGGCGAGCGCGGTGGTGGTCACCGCGGCGGGCGAGCCGGTCGGACTGGTGACCGACCACGATATCCGCTCCCGCATGGTCGCCGCCGGACTCGCCGGCGCGAGCCCGCTGCACGCCATCATGAGCGCCCCGCTCGTCTCGATCGAAGCCAACGCTCTCGTGTATGAGGCTATCCTGGTCATGCGCGAGCGCAACGTCGACCATCTCCTCGTCCGCGACGAGAACGGACAGATGGCCGGCATCGTCCGCAACCGCGATCTGCTCCTCTTCCATAGATATTCGCTGGCCGTCCTGACGCAGGAGGTCCGGCATGCCGCCTCGCCCGAGGCGATCACCGCGGCCAGGCGGGGTTTGCCCCGTCTCGTCAAGGTCCTGGTCGAAGGGGGAGCCAGGGCCCGCAGCATCACTCGGGCCGTAACCGCCGTGACCGACGCCGCGGTGACGCGGCTTCTCGAGCTCGCGGCCGCCGAGTTCGGGCCCGCCCCCGCCCGGTTCGCGTTCATAGCCCTGGGCAGCGAGGGGCGGGAAGAGCAGACGTTGGCGACGGACCAGGACCATGCCATTGTCTTCGAGGATGTCCCCGAGGAGGCCGTGCCCGGCGTCCAGGCCCACTTCATGAAAGTGGGCCGGTTCGTCTCCGAAGGCCTGGCCCAGGCCGGTTACCCTCTTTGCCTCGGGGAGATCATGGCCGGAAAGCCGCGCTGGTGCCAGCCGCTGCGGACCTGGAAGGCCTATTTCACGGACTGGCTCAGGACGGCCGAGCCCAAGGACATCCTCGATATCAAGATCTTCTTTGATTTTCGGACGGTTCAGGGCGAGCAGGAATTCGCCCGTGAGCTTCGCGCGCACGTCGACGGGGTCCTGGCCCAGGAGCCGCCCTTCCTTCTCCACTTCGCCCAGTACACCCTGCAATACAAGGCGCCCCTGAGCTTCTTCCGCCATATCGTCCTCGAAGAGGGGAAGGAGGGGCAGAGAACGCTCAACCTCAAGGACGCCCTGATGCCCGTGGTCAACTTTGCCCGCCTCTACGCGTTCCGCCACGGCGTCGCCGACGTCAACACGGTGGACCGGCTCCACGCCCTCCTCGAGCTCGGCGTCCTCCGGGAGAACCTCCACGACGAGGCGGTCCAGGTCTACGATTACCTCATGCAGCTGAGGCTGGCCAGGCAGGTCGCCTCGCTCGACCGGGACGAGACACCGGGGAACGATATCGATCCGCGCGAGCTGACCCACATCGAATCGACCCTCCTCAAGCAGGCCCTCGCCCAGATCGCCAACATCCAGAAGAAGATCAGCTTCGATTTTCTCGGGTCGGCCTGATCCGGCGGATCTCCGCGGCAGGACGCCCGGAGCCGCGGGCGGTTGACCGCCCCGCGGAGTTGGGATATAACCTCTGCTCATGGCCCGGTGCGCACACATCCCGTTTCGCCGGGCCGGTCTTTTCCGAGAGGAGCAACCCATGACCAAAAGACTCATGACCATCGTCGCCTGCGGCCTCCTGCTGGCCGCGATCGCGGCCGCGCAATATACCCCCTGGCTCTACTGGACCTTCCTTCCCCAGGCCCAGATGGACGAGATCGTCGGCGAGGCCTCGGGCGAGACGGCGTGGAACACGATCGCCGAGATCAACGCCTTCAACCGCGAGCGTTTCAGCGAGGAGTTCAAAGGCAACTTCCTGGAGACCCAGGTCATTTCGCGCAAGCTCAAGAGCTACGGCCTGGCCGGGATCGATATCGTGACCTATCCCGGCGGCCCGGCCTGGGTGGCCGTCAAGGGCGAACTTTGGGAGACTAAGCCGGGACGCCAGAAGATCGCCTCCATCCGCGATATGCTGCCCATGCTGGCCTCCGGCAGCGCGACGGCCGACGTCACGGGCGAGCTCATCTGGGTCGGCCGCGGCACGCCCAAGGAGATCACCGACGCCAAGGTCATCGGCAAGATCGTTGTCACGGAGGGGGCCCTGATGATGGCCTACGGCGCGGCCTCCCAGCAGGGCGCGCTCGGCGTCATCTCCATCAGCATGTCGCGGCCCTATTTCGATCCCCTGCAGATGCCCTGGAGCGGTATCGCGCAGCGCCGCCGGCCCGGCGGGGCCGCACCCGGGCAGCCCGAGGCGCCCGCTCCCCCCGCCGGCCAGCCGGCCCAACCCGGGGTCGCCGCCGGCCAGACCCCCCCGCCCGCCCCGCCGACGGGCTTCGCCTTCCAGCTCCCCGTCCGCGAGGGCGACATCCTCAAGCGCCGGCTCCTGGCCAACGAGAAGATCACGGTCCGGGCCCAAGTCGAGTCGAAGACGGAGACGGCCGACCTCGAGAACGTCGTCGCCCACATCCCTGGCACGGACCCGGCCGCCGGGGAGATCATCCTCTCGGCCCACCTCTTCGAGGGCTTCCAGAAACAGGGGGCCAACGACAATATCTCCGGCAGCGCTACGATCCTCGAGGTCGCCCGCATCCTCAATACGCTCGTCGCCGAAGGACGCCTGCCCCGGCCCAAGCGGACCATCCGCTTCATCTGGGGCCCCGAGTTCTCGGGCATCGGCGAGTGGGTCAAGGCCAACCGGGAGATCATGGAGCGGACCCTCTGCAACATCAATATGGACATGGTCGGCGAGTGGCTCACGAAGAACAAGGCCTATTTCTGCCTCATGCGGACGACCTACGGCAATCCCCACTACATCAACGACGTCATGGAGAACTATTACCGCTATGTCGGCGAGGGCAGCCGCGAGCGCATCCAGAACCGGTCGGGCGCGGCCGGCGTCCCGGTCCGGATCGTCGCCCCCACCGGCGCCGACGAGCCCTTCGCCTATTCGATCGAGACCCACTATGGCGCCTCGGACCACGAGGTCTTCAACGACTGGGGCGTCGGCGTTCCCGGCATCATGATGATCGCCTGGCCCGACCAGTGGTACCACACTTCGGGCGACACGGCCGACAAGGCCGATCCGACCCAGCTCAGGCGGGCCGCCGTGATCGGCGCCGCCGGGGCGTACACCGTCGCAACGGCGGACGCCGCCGGGGCCGAAACGATCGCCGGCGAGATCGCCTCGAACGCGACCCGCCGCATCGGCCATACGCTCGCCGTGGCCATGGAGGCGCTCAACGTCGCCACGACCGAGACGTTCGCCGATGATTCCGCCTACGCTCGCGGGATCATCGAGGCCGCCGTCGTGAACGAGAAGGAGACGCTCGCGTCCGTGCTCGAGCTGGCCCCCGGCGCGGCGTCCCTGTCGGGCCACGTGACCCGGCTGGCCAAGGCCGTCGACGGCGTCGGCGCCGCCGCGATCGCGGCCCTTGACGCCCATCGGGCCGGCGTCGCCCGCAAGCTCGGCGTGAAGGCCCTGCCGCTCGCCCTCTCGGACCTCGAGAAGCGGGCCGCCAAGATCGTTCCGCGGCCGACGGCCAAGGTCCGGGCGGGGGGCTACCGCGAATATCAGAAACTCATGACGGCCCTTCCGGCGTCCGCGCGCACCGATTTCCCCGTGGCGGGGAAGGGGCTCGCCCTGGCCAACCCGGGAGAGGTCCAACTCCTCGTCAACGGCCGGCACAGCGCCCTCGACATCAAAAAGATGCTCGATGCCCAGAACGAGAGGCGCTCGACGCTCCAGGCCGTGATTAACTACCTCGAGATCCTGAAGCTGGCCGGCCTCGTCGAGTGGTGAGCCGGGCTTCGGCCGTTGCGCTATAATAGAGGGTCATGACCGTCGCTAAAGTCAGGCCCTGCCGGGTCTTCCCGGCCTTCGTCGTCGCGCTCTGCGCGACGGCGGCCTTGCTCCTGCAGCCCGCCTGCGGCCGGCGCGCGCCTGCGGTCAAACACGTCATCTTCTTTATCGGCGACGGGATGTCGGCCGGAACGGAGGTCGCGGCCAGCCGCTATCTTTACGGGAACGACGATGCGCTCGCCTGGCACAAGCTCCCGGCCAAAGCCTCTGTCGCGACCTGGGACGTCAACGTTTACAACGGCAATGCCCGGCGGGCCGGCAGGCCCCCTTACTCGCGCTCGTCGTTCACGCCGCTTCTCGGCTATGATGTCCGCAAGGACGGGCCGAAGCCGCGGGTAGGCCCCGACGCCACGCGCCGCTTCCCGCTGGGCCCGGCCACGGATTCGGCCTCGGCGGCCACGGCCATGGCCACGGGATTCAAGACGGATTCGGGCAATATCGCCTGGCTTCCGGGAGATCCTCCGGAAGGCGGGCTGACGACCATCGCCGAGGAGATCCGGGCCGCGACCGGGGCCGGGATCGGGATTATCAGCACGGTCCCGTTCGACCATGCGACGCCGGCCTCCTTCGTCAGCCACAACCCCAGCCGCGGCGCCTATTACACCGGGCTCAAGGGCTACAAGGGGCGGGGCATCGCCGACGAGATCATCCTGCGCACGAAGCCGGACGTCGTCATCGCCGGCGGGTCGCCCCTGCTCGACAACCCGGGCTTCGACGCGAAGAGGGGATACATCTCCGAATCGCTCCACCGGTCTCTCCAGTCGTCCCAAGACTACGTCTTTGTCGAGCGGAAGCCCGGCCAGGACGGCGGCCGGGCCGTTGCCGAGGCCGCGGCGCAGGCGGCCCGTGAGGGCCGCAAGCTCTTCGGGCTCTTCGGCGGAAAGGGCGGCAATTTCGAGCCGCCCCAGGTGGAGGATTCCCCCGGCGGGCCGCGCGTCGTCCCGGGGAGCGAGGAGAATCCTTCGCTCGCGGAGGCGACCGAGACCGCCCTCGCTTACCTCGCCCGCGACCCCGATGGGTTCTTTCTGGTCGTGGAGCAGGGCGACATCGACTGGGCCAACCACGACAACGACTTCCGGTCCATGGTCGGCAGCGTCGCCGATCTCGACGGCGCCGTCCGGGCGGCCCTGGCCTTCGTCGACAGGCCCGGGGACGGCGTCGATTGGACCAACACCGTGCTTCTCGTGACCGCCGACCACGCGACCGGCGGCCTCTTCCTCGAGCCTGGAAAGGCTCTCGGCTTGGGCGACTTGCCCGGCCAGGACGCCCGCGTCGAAGAAAAGGAGGACTTGGCGCCCCGCGTGGGGAGCGATCGGGAACCCCAGGCGAACGGCGCGGCCATCAAGAGGCCGGATTACGCGTCGCCCTTCGTCTATCCGGACGAGGAGGTTTCTTACGCCACGGCCGGGCACACGAACGAGCTCGTCAATCTCGCGGTCACGGGCGCCGCGACCCGGAGCTTCCTGAAGCTCCGCGGCAGCTGGTATCCGGGGCCCATCCTCGACAACACCCAGATCAACGCCGCGCTGCGCGAGGCCCTCGGCCTCGGCGCGCTCGGGCGCCGCGCCCCCCGGTAAACTCGAGCTTCGGCCCGTTCGGCACGGCTCTGTATCCCGTCAATTGACACTCGGGCGCCGCGCCTCGCGAAGGTCTCGCCCCCTATCTCAGCTCTCTGAGCCGGATGTTGCGGAATTCGAGGATCGAGCCGTGCCCCAAGAAGCCGATGTGTCCCGACTCGCGCTTGAGGCCGGGATGCTCGTTGCCGTCGATAGCGCCGCCGGACGAGGCCGCGTCGAGGTCGGCATCGACGATGGTCGCACCGTTGACGACGACGGTGACATGCCGCCCCCTGACCGTGACCTCCTCGGCGTTCCACTCGCCCGGCGGATGAAGGAAGCCGCGCCGCGCCGGGACGACCCCGTAGACCGAGCCGTGGTACTGATACGGCCGGAGTCCCCAATAGACGGGCGAGCCGTCCTCGAGGATCTGGATCTCCATGCCGGCATAAGCGGCGTCGCCTTCGAGAGGGGCGCGGACGCCGAGGCCGTTGTTGGCCGCGGGCGGCAGCTTGAACTCGAAGCGGAGCACGAAATCGGCGTACTCCTTCGCCGTGTAGAGGTTGCCGCTGCCGAGCTCGGGACGGATGACGATCTTGCCGTTCTCGGCCGCGTAACCCTTGGTATCCCCGGTCCAGCCCTCGAGGTCGCGTCCGTTGAAGAGGGGAGTGAATCCTTCATCCGCCTCGGCCTGGGCCATTTGAGGCACAGCCGTGTCGCGGGGGATCTCGCGCAGGAAGATGTTCCGGAAGTATAGGACGTTGCCGTGGGCCTGGAGCTCGATCTGTCCCGTCGGATATATCGGCTTGTCCCTTTCCCAGTAATTCTCGAGGACGACATTGTCGACGACGAGCTTGTCGTTGAGATAGACGCTGACCCGCTCGCCAATCATGATGATGCGGAAGGCATTCCACTCCCCGCCGGGGCGGTCGGCCTTCTCCGCGGGGACGCTCTTCCCTTTTTGGTTGTTGTAGAGGCCGCCCGAGCC
>Ga0105094_10001886_pt1 | contig 10983 bp, 14 predicted proteins | sample PPLLak1March2015_2_FD_87023 | JGI IMG/M metagenome (GOLD analysis project Ga0105094, IMG submission 87023) | Freshwater sediment microbial communities from Prairie Pothole Lake near Jamestown, North Dakota, USA - PPLs Lake P8 Core (3) Depth... | ecosystem: Environmental > Aquatic > Freshwater >...
AGCCGCAGACAGGCGATGCAGATGGAGAGAATCCATGTGAACGACGTGATCGCCAATTTTTTGAGGATGTTGAGCCGAGTTCTCGGAGAGCATATCCAACTGGAGTTCAGGCCCGGAGTAGACGTCTCCCCGATCCTCGGGGATACTGGCCAGATCGAGCTGGTTCTGATGAATCTCGCTGTCAATGCAAGAGATGCCATGCCGGACGGTGGCAGGATCACGATAGAAACGAAAAACATTCGAGCGGACCATGAGTTTCGCGTGGAGCACCCTTGGGCCGTGGATGCTGACTACGTGCAGATGACTTTCTCGGATACGGGTGCCGGTGTACCCTTTGAGCTCCAGGATCGCATTTTCGAGCCCTTCTTCACGACGAAGCCCATCGGGAAGGGGACGGGGCTGGGATTGGCAACGGTTTACGGGATCATCCGGCAGCACGATGGGTCCATCCATTTGGGCAGGAAGGCCGGGCCAGGTGCAGTATTCAAAATTCATTTCCCCGTCTTGAGGTCGAAAGAAGGGAATGCTCATATGGTATCGACCCGGAGTCATTTGTCGGCCGATGGTTCTTCGGATGTCAGTCCAGGGTGCGGTACCATTCTGGTTGCCGAAGATGATCCGCTGGTGCGGGAAATGGCCGTGCAGATTCTTGAATCGGCCGGCTATCGCACCATCGTGGCCAGGGATGGAATCGAAGCGCAGGAGATGTTTTCGCAACATGCGGAGAATGTGGATTTAGCGTTCCTGGATGTGGTGATGCCCGGGGCCAGCGGCCGGGTGGTGAGCGAATACATTCGTTCAATCAACCCTCAAATTCCTATTCTCTACTGCACCGGATATGATTTCAATACATTGAGCACCGCGTCCTTTAACGGAGAGGATGTTCAGTTGATTCACAAACCCTACGACCGGGAGCGCTTGCTCAGGAGTGTACGCTCAATCCTCGTTCCTCCTTAATGGAGAAAGTTTATGCCTTTTTTGAGCACCCGGGGCTTCTCCAAAACCTGCTTCAATCCCTGGTTTAAAGGCATTCCGCCGAAATGGGGAATCGGGATTCTCCGTTTCCGGGATCAGGCCCCAGGCGTGGGGGTGGCATTGCGTTGAATGTTCAGACCACTCGTGCGACACGTGCTTGCCCAGAAGGTCATGTGGCTTCTGTCACTGGTTCTTGTTGTTCCTGGTGCGCTCCGCTGTCAAAGCCGGTTTCGGAGAGAATGCGTCGATTCCTTCAGAGGGCTGTGGTATGAAGCGGGTTCCACGAGGCGCCTGCAAGGGTTTTGGGGGCGATGTTGAGGTTGACGACTCTCTTGGTGGTGGCTTTAAGTGATCCGCGCTGAATCCTCAAAAGGGAATGCCCTTCCCATATGCGGCCTTGTTCTGGCCATGATGCTGTGGGGAAGTTCGTTCATTGCCATGAAACTGGCGGTTTCCGTCCATGATCCGGTTTGGGTCATTTTTGGAAGGATGACCGTTGCGTCACTCATCTTTCTCCTCTGTAGTAAAAGATTTAAGGGGGTTAGAGTTCGCCAGGGGGATTGGGGCTGGCTGGCGCTCATGGCCTTTTGCGAACCGTGTCTGTATTTTCTGTTCGAGACCCATGCCCTGAAGTGGACGTCCGCGTCGGAAGCAGCCATGGTCACGGCGCTGCTTCCCTTGATGACCGTCGCAGCCGCTCGATGCGTGCTGAAGGAAAAAATCACCTTCAGAGCTTTCTCGGGAATCGTGGTCGCGCTGGTGGGGGTGGTGGCGCTGACTCTTTCGGGCCGGGCTACGGAAAGCGCCCCCAATCCGCTGCTCGGGAGCTCTCTCGAATTTATGGCCATGGTGTGTGCGACCGGCTATACCCTTTCGGTGAGGCATCTGAGTGCTCACTATTCGGCATTTTTCCTGACGGCCGTCCAGGCCTTTGTGGGAAGCCTCTTCTTCCTGCCTGCGATCTTCCTGCCCGGGACTGAGTGGGCCCAGGATTTCGTTTGGAGGGACTGGCTGCCCATTCTCTATTTGGGGTCGCTGGTCAACGTTCTCGCTTACTTTCTGTACAATCACGGGCTGAGCCGAATTCCTGCTTCCCAGGTGTCTCCTTATGTGAACCTCATTCCGGTCTTCTCAATGCTCCTGGGATGGATTCTGCTCGGAGAACAGCTCACCGTTCACCAGTACCTGGCCGCCGGTCTGGTGTTTGGGGGGGCTGTTGCCGGACACGAGCGACGGGCTTGATGATGTGGGCCGGCGCAGGGAGCTGCACCTGAGCGATGGAACGAGATAGCGTCAGCGTCGTCATTCCCACGTACAATCGCCGTGATTGGGTGCGGGAAGCCATTGAGTCCGTTCTCGAGCAGAGCGAGACGCCCTTTGAGTTGATCGTGGTGGACGATGGCTCGGAGGACGACACGGCTTTGGCTGTGCGTGGCTTTGGTGAGAGGGTGCGCTACGAGAGGATGGCTCGCCGAGGTGTGAGTGCTGCACGGAATGTGGGCGTGAGGGTGAGCCGGGGGAGGTGGATTGCATTTCTTGACTCCGATGACCTGTGGCTTCCCGAGAAACTGGCTATCCAAATGGATTTTCTCAGGGATCATCCACAATATCGGATTTGTCAGACGGAAGAGGTATGGCTTCGGTATGGTCGCAGGGTCAATCCGAAGAAGGTCCATGAGAAACCCGAAGGGCATTGCTTTGAGCGATTGCTGGAACGCTGCCTGGTGAGCCCATCCGCCGTCCTTCTGAGTCGGGGGCTTCTGGACGAAGTGGGGGGGTTTGATGAAGAGATGCCGGCATGTGAAGATTATGACCTCTGGTTGAGGATAGGGTGTCGGTATCCTCTGGGTTTGATCCGCGATCCGCTGGTGATCAAGCGCGGTGGTCATGAGGATCAGCTTTCGAGATCGATTCCGGGCCTCGACCGTTGGCGCATCAGGGCTCTCGAAAAGATCCTTCGATCGGGTCGGCTGACGGCTGCCCAGGCCCGTCAGGCTCTGAGCGTCCTTGCCGAGAAATGCAGGGTATATGCGGGGGGATGCACCAAGCGGGGGAAGCTTGACGAGGCGCAGCATTTCGCTTCACTTGCCGGTCGTGTGATTCAGGCGACAAAACGCTGATCCTCTCAAAAGCAGCTTTCGTCGGTCGGGGAGATTTCAGCTCTTCATTTCCTCATGGAGGGGGCGGGGAGCTTTAGAACCGCCCGGAGGCATTCGATCCTCGCTGGTTCGAGGGATCTTGCCTGGAGTGACCGAAAGACATAGAATCTAAGGCTGGAGGTGGTGCTGCAGCGAAATCGGGAAGCGGAAAGCGTTGCCGGAGACTTTGACCGGGCGCTGTGTTTGTGACGGGACGGCATGACAGGGTCGGCCTGAGACTTGCGGTGAAGGGCGGTCGCTCCGAACTGAGCGGCAGGCATAAAGGTCTTAGTCGATGGGGCGGTGTTATTATAAAATATTGGGGGTTTCCTTCAAGGCCACGGAGGATGAGATCCGGCGGTCCTTTCGGCTTCTGGCTCTGCGATACCACCCGGACCGGAATCCGGATAGCCCTGAAGCCTCAGAGCGGTTTCGGGAGGCAATGGTGGCCTACGAGACTCTCGTCGACAGATCCCGGCGCTACCTTTACGACAGAAGGCGAGGGTTTGTTCGTGCCACGGCCGGGCGCTCCGCGCGTTGGACTGCGGACGCGGACCAGAGTGGATCGTCAGCATCGCACGAGGATATTCTGGAAGAGCTTTTCGGTGTTCGGCCGGGCGCTCGATCAGAAGTCGGCTTTCGCTATGACTTGCGGTTCGACCTGCAAGTGCGTCGATCAGTATTGAGAGATGGTGGACTTGAGGAAATTTCGTTTGCCAGAGCACTCTGCTGTCCCGACTGCAACGGATCCCGGCGCCTGCCGAGGTCATTTTTTTGCCGGGTGTGCGGAGGAGCGGGTCAAGTCGAGGAGCAGTGCTGCATCAAGGTCTCGATTCCAGCAGGCCTGGAGGACGGAAGCAGGCTGCGGATGCAGGGCCTGGGCGATTGCATGAAGCACGGACTGGTGCCGGGAGACCTGGTCGTTGTACTCCATGCTGCCGATTGAGAGGAGCAGGGGGGACGGGAAGGTCAGGGTGAGTGACGTGGAACGGCGAGGAAGAGGAAGGCGATCGAGTGGAAGATGAAAGGCAGGCTGCCCTCACGCATGTTGACGATCAGGGCCGGTTGACGATGGTGGACGTCACGGACAAGAACGTGACCCACAGGGAGGCCGAGGCCGAGGCCACGGTATATCTCAGAAAGGAAACCCTCGAGCGCATAGAGAACCGGGACCTTCCCAAGGGGAATGTCTATGAAGTGGCTCGCATCGCCGGGATCCTGGCTGCCAAGAAGACATGGGAGCTCATTCCCCTGTGCCACCCTCTCCAGGTCACCGGGGTGCAGATCGATTTTCATCCGGATCTGCTGACGAATACCATTCGGATCGTATGTCGGGTCAGGACCAGTGATCGTACGGGTGTTGAAATGGAGGCGCTGACGGCCGTGAGCGTGGCGGCTCTGACCATTTATGATATGTGCAAAGCGGTGGATCGTGAAGTGCGCATCGGTGACATTCAGTTGAATTCCAAGTCGGGGGGAAAGAGTGGTTCCTTCATGCGGAAGCAGTGATGCTATTTCGCTTTACTCTGTGCCTCACCTGTGTTAAGCGACAACGCTTGACCAACGAGCTACGGGGGGATGTGCTGATGGATGAGAACATGCAAGAGTACTTCAAGGACATTTTGCTGAAGCGCTTGGAAGAGCTCATTGACGAGGCAGAGAAGACGGTTGCCGGCATGACGGACACCGAAGAGACTTTTCCCGACCCAACGGACCGTGCCACCCTCGAATCGGACCGCAACTTCATGCTGCGCATACGCGACCGGGAGCGAAAGCTCATCGTGAAGATTCGTGAAGCCCTGGAACGAATCGAAGATGGAAACTTTGGCGTGTGTGAGCTGTGCGGGGACGATATCGGCATCGATCGACTGAAGGCGAGGCCGGTGACGACGCACTGCATAGAATGCAAGCGCAGAGAAGAGGCGAGTGAGAAAGCCCGCGTGACTTAAAGGGGGCCTTTGCCTTGTCCTCGAAGGGTATCAAGCAATGCCTTCCACTCGCTCCACATCTCCAGCCCAGATAACTCTTTCAATACCGTCGTGCTGAAGGAGCCTCAGTGCTCCTTCAGATGAAAACCCGACGACTTGCCCCGTGATGGCGCCGTCGTTGCACTGCAGCGTGACGGTCTTATTGAGAATCCACGAAGTCGATTCCCACTCCCGGGAAAAGGATTCAAACCCACCTTTGATCCATTCCTTGTAATCCATTTCCAATGCATCCAGAAAAAAAGCCAATAATTCCAGACGTTTCAAATTGTATCCGAGCTCCATGGCGAGGGAGGTGGCCGGGTATCGAAAAGGGCCTTCGAGATCTTCTGCAGGATGATTCACGTTGATGCCGATCCCCAGGACCAGGAAGTGCACCTGATCCGGGTCTGATTTGGCTTCCGTCAGGATTCCCGCAACCTTCCTCCCTTGTATCAGGACATCGTTGGGCCATTTGGTGCTGGCCTGCAATCCCCACTGGCTGCGGATCAACCGGGTCAGGCTGAGTGCTGCGACCATGGTGGCCTGGGGCGCGCGTTCGAAGGGGAACGGCCCCCGCAGGATGAGTGAAAGATACAGTCCGTGGCGCGGTGCCGAAGCCCAGGGCCTCTGGAGTCTTCCGCGGCCGTGGGTCTGCTCCTCGGCGACCACCAGAGTTCCGTGTGGCGAATCTCGAAGGGCGAGGGCCATCGCCTGGTCGTTGGTCGAGGTGGTGCGCTCCAGATGATGGTACACGCGACCGATGTGGTCGGTATGGAGCAGCGGGAGGAGCGCTTCGGGGAGAAGGAGGTCCGGGGTGTCGAGGAGTCGGTAGCCGAGCTTGGGGTGGGTGTCGATGTTGTACCCCCGCGCCCTGAGGGCCTGAATGTGCTTCCAGACACTCGTTCGGGAGATGCCGAGAGCCGAGGCGAGAAGACTTCCTGAAACGTGAGCGCCGGCGCTGTCCTTCAGGGCTTGGAGCACCTGGAGGCCGGTCCGTGAGGAGCGCAGGGGCAGTGAATCGCCGGGGACGGTGCTGGCGTCGGACGGGGGGGAGGGAATGGCTTGGTCAGGGGACATTCTCAAGGGCTCCTTCACGCTAAGTTGTGGGCGAGTATCGCTCCTGTGGCCAGCAGTGCGGCTTCGGTGACTTCGTTGACGGCGCCGAGGACGTCGCCCGTGATGCCCCCCAGCATCCGATGGGCGAGGCGTTTCATCGCGAATGCAATGAGCGCGGCCGTTGCCAGGAGTGCAGGGCCATGAACGATGGAAACGGGCAGGGAGACGGCTGCGGCGATCAGGGTGGCTCGAAGGAGGTCACCCGACGTCATGTGCGTGAGGAACGACTGGCCTAGGCCGGCCTCCTTGCGGGCGTAGACGCTGCCGTGGGCCGCGAGAACCATGGCATAGCGGGAGAGAGTCGGGGACAGGAGGATTGCCGGCCAGGCGTGGAGCGAAAGCAGGGTGAAGAAGGATGTGGCCTTGAGCAGGAGGACGAGGCATAGAGCTGCGGCCCCAAAGGAACCGGTGCAGCTGTCTTTCATGATTTCAAGTCTTCGCTGGACGGTGTAACCCCCCCAAAGCCCATCGGCGAGATCGGCCAGACCGTCGAGGTGGAGGAATCGGGTCATGACAGCCAGGAAGAGGGTCAGGAGGGCGGCAAGGATGGCAGGTGGAAAGAAGGGGAAGAGAGAATAAGCTCCGAGTGCACAAAGAGACCCCAGGGCCGCACCCACCAGAGGGTAGGCCGAAAAGCTGGCAGCCAGGTCCCTGGGAGAGGGCGCATCATTGCGGTTCCCCGGGACGGGGAGGATGGTGAGGAAGCTGAAAGCCAGGGCGGTGGATTTGAACATGATGGTGCACGCATCCGGGTGAAAAGGCTCGAGTTATGGGGGGGCGTCGCCGGGAAGCCCTGAAAGCGCGGCCGCCAGGGACACGTGGGAAAGGCTGAAGGCCGACTTCATTTCAGGTGTACCGGGAGTCCCGCCACGACGAGAGTGACTCGAGGACAGACCTCGGCGAGTCTCTGATTGGCGAATCCCGCCAGATCCCTGAAGCGCCTGGCGAGGGCATTGTCCGGAACAATGCCGCTTCCCACCTCGTTGCTCACCAGAACCAGGGGGTAGGCCGTGCGTTGGACGAGGCCGCAAAGGGCCTGGATATGAGATTCGGGCGAGGTGCTCCCTTCCGAGAGGAGGAGGTTGCTCATCCAGATCGTGAGGCAGTCGACGAGAACGGGCTTCTGTTCGGACTGCAGCCGGTCGAGGAGACTCACGAGGCGGATGGGGCATTCGATGGTCGTCCAGTGGGAGCCCCTGCGCTCTCGATGGAGATCGACGCGGTGCTGCATTTCATCGTCCAGGATCTGGGCTGTGGCAACGTAGATATAGGGCCCGTCATGCATGAAGATGAGAGCTTCGGCCTGGCGGCTCTTGCCGCTTCGGGCGCCTCCCAGGACCAGATGTGGAAAGTGAGGGGCATGTGGATCGTGAGCCACCGGATTCAGGCCTCCTGGAGCAGAAGAGGAGCGAGGTGATCCCGGATGAGCTTGTCGACGAGATGCGGCAGGGGCTCGCGAACGGTGCCGACCACGACCACGGGTTCCTGGGTGAGGGGGAGCAGGAGCTTGAGGGCTGGCGACGCACCGATGGCCTGAACCATGGCGGGGGTGACTTCCCCCATCATGGCATGAGCCACCATGATGGAGATGGGACCCGCGATGACGGCCACCTGTCCCGCGCAGTGGCGGATGGCGTTTTCCCCGGTGGCCCCCCGGTTTGCGCCGGATTTCATCATCTGTGCGGTGGCGATGGCATTGGTGCCGAGGGCCCAGACTTCGAGTTTTTCTCCATAGGCTTCCTTGAGCTTCTTGATGATCGTGGTTCCGATGCCTCCGCCTTGCCCGTCGATGACTGCCAGTCGCATGTGGATTCCTTATTCAATGGGTTCGTCGATTCCGAAGGTCCGAATCAGCCGGTCAAGCTCATCGTCGGAGCTGAAGGGGATGGTGAGGGTGCCGCGTTTGCCTCGGCGCTTGAGAAGGACCGGGGCCTGGAAATGCTTCTGGAGGCGATCCTGGAGGCGGAGCCAGTGGGGCGGCTGGGGAGGCGGGGTGGAGGGAGCAGCCTCCCGGCGACGCGAGACGAGGTCCTCCGTCTGGCGCACCGACAGATGCTTCTGCAGGATGAGGTCGCGAATCTGCCTCATGCGCTCGGGGCCGGTCAGGGCGAGCAGAGCCCTGGCGTGCCCCATGGTGAGGGAGCCGTTGAGGACGTCATGCTGGATATCGGTGGGGAGCTGGAGCAGGCGAAGCAGATTGGATACAGTTGCACGGTTCTTGCCCACCCGTTTGGCGATTTCATCCTGAGTGAGCTGAAACTCATCCTGGAGTCGCTGATAGGCGAGGGCTTCCTCGATGCAATTGAGGTCCCTGCGCTGGGTGTTGTCGATGAGTGCCAGCTCTAGCACTTCAGCGGGTGTGGAGTCTCTCAGGAGGACCGGGACCTCCGCAAGTCCGGCCAGGCGGGCCGCCTGCCATCTCCGCTCACCCGCGAGGATCTGGTACTGATCGGGCGTCTCGGTGCGGGTGGCCAGAATGGGCTGGATGACGCCCTTCTCGCGGACGGAGGCGATGAGGTCATCCAGATGAGCGTCCTGGACGACCTGGCGAGGCTGGTAAGGGTTGGGCACCAGGCGGTGTACGGGACAGTAGAAGAGCTGGATGTCCTCTCGCTTGAGCCATTCGCTGGATGCCAGGAGATCCTGGAGTCCGCGACCGAGACCTCGTTTCTTGTCGATCATGTCAGCTGACACCTCCTGCCAGGAGCTCGCGGGAAAGTTGCACGTAAGTCTTGGCGCCCGCGCAGCCGGCGTCGTAGAGGAGGGCGGGCAGCCCGTAGCTTGGAGACTCACTCAACCGGACGTTGCGCGGAATGATGGTTTCGAAGACCCGGTAGCCAAGGTGGTTGCGGATTTCATTGGCCACCTGGTGGGAGAGGTTGTTGCGCCGATCGAACATGGTGAGCACGATCCCCTCGACGGTGAGGTAGGGGTTGAAGCGGAGCCGGATCTTGCGGATGGTGTCCAGGAGGAGGGTGAGCCCCTCCATGGCGTAGTACTCACATTGAAGGGGGATGACGACGCCTTCGGCGGCGGTGAGGCCGTTCACGGTCAGGAGCCCGAGAGAGGGGGGGCAGTCGAGGATGACGAAAGCGTACCTGTCCTTGATGGCCGAGAGCCTTCTGAGGAGGATGGTCTCGGCGTGGTCGTAGGAGAGGAGCTCGATCTCCGCGGCTGCGAGGCCGGAATGGGAGGGCAGGAGGGCCAGGTCGAGCTTCGGGGCAAGGGGCTGAACGATGGGGCTGGGAGCCGAAGCGTCCGTGAGAAAGGTGTGAAAGGATGGCGACCGGGAGTTGATGCGGACACCGAGACCGCTGGAAGCGTTTCCCTGGGGATCGCAGTCGATGAGGAGGACCTGCTTTCCGAGATGGGAGAGGCTGGCAGCGAGGTTGATGGCCGTCGTGGTTTTGCCGACCCCCCCCTTCTGATTTGCGATGGCGATGACTCGTGACATGCATTCCTTCCCGGGCCTGAGCTCGTAGGGGTGAGTGTTCCACGTGGAACACTCCGCGCCGTCCCATCGTGGCGCCTTTCATGGATGGGGGACCACCAGACTCCAGGCCGTGAAAAACTCGTGATAGCGGATGATGAACCGCTCCCCGTCCACAGTCTGGACCCGAAAGTAACGCATGGGGAGCCTCGTCGAGTCCGGGCGGCCCTCGACCCATCGATCCAAAACCCTGGCCACCGTGTACCACTTCTCCCGCCAGAGGAACGCCTCGGGTTCCTGACTTCCCCGGTATTCGTCGCGGGATCGCACCTCTATGGATTCGAGTCGCATGAAGCCGCTCACTCCGATGGGGCAGCCCCCCCCCGGCCGCCTCCCTGATGAAGGAGGGTCCGTCCGGTGCCATTGCAGGTTCGCTCGAAAGACTTACAATTATATAGAGCATCCCTAACAATTGAAATTGCTTTTTGCATGCGAATCTTCACCGGCGTCTTGGACCGTTGCGTCTCATTTCTGGTGCCACTGCGGGAGCAGTCCCAAAAAACGTATGCGGTGGGGAGCGAGATCCATGGGAAAGGATTGAGGAGATGGAGCGAAAAGCGCTCTTAATTATTGATATGCTTAATGATTTTATGGATCCACGGGGGGCTCTTTACTGTGGAGACGAGGGACGCGGGATCATACCGGTCATCCAGTCACTCGTCCATCAGTTCACCCGCGATGGACATCCGGTGATCTACCTGAGGGACGCTCACCGCCCCGATGATCTGGAGTTTGACCGATACCCGGCCCACGCGGTCAGCGGGACCTGGGGCTCCGAGATCATCCCCGAGATCGCTCCTCCCCCGGGCTGCCGCGTCATCGACAAGACCCGTTACAGCGCCTTTTACGGCACTGAGCTGGAGGATGTCCTCGCCGAATGCCGGCCGGAGGAAGTGTGGGTCACGGGAGTCGTCACCTCCATCTGCATCATGGATACCGCGGGGGACCTCGTCAACCGCGACTACCACGTCATCATCCCGGTTGACGCCGTGGCGGATTTCGATCCAGAATTCGAAGATTTCGCTTTGCGGCGCATGGAGCGCGTTTACAAGGCGAAAATCGTCCGGGCGCCCCTGGCCGAAGCGGAAGCGACCGTGTTGGGCTGAGGGACGTCCTGCACTCCGATCAGACCGGGAGGATTGAAATGAACCCATGGAGCCAGTTCGCTCCCGAGCTCGTCACCGATCTCTATGAGCTCACCATGGCGGCGTCCTACCTGCGCGAGGACATGTTCGGCGACGCGACCTTCAGTCTGTTCATCCGCGCCTATCCCCCCGGGCGTTCCTACTTCGTGGCG
>Ga0105094_10001887_pt1 | contig 10982 bp, 9 predicted proteins | sample PPLLak1March2015_2_FD_87023 | JGI IMG/M metagenome (GOLD analysis project Ga0105094, IMG submission 87023) | Freshwater sediment microbial communities from Prairie Pothole Lake near Jamestown, North Dakota, USA - PPLs Lake P8 Core (3) Depth... | ecosystem: Environmental > Aquatic > Freshwater >...
GACGCCAACTCGCCTTGAGCGTGCGGATAATCCGATGTCCGGCAAGTTCAAAGCGCACCAGGCTCTTTCCTGTGCGATTTGCGGGATTATGTATCAATTCGCCAGTCAGATAGAGATTTTCAGAGCAGCAACTGCAAGCGGCGGGGATATGGTGGATTACTTTGTTGACGATGAAGATCCGTCAAATGAGGGAAGCCAGAATTAGTATTCAGGCTCGTTTTTTGGAGGGAAGATTATGTTAGACCTATCTATTATTTTCTCTGTTTTATCTCTGGTATGTTCAATAATAGCTATCATGTTCACCTGGTCAAATTCGAGGAGACTCAAGCAAGAAGCTGAAGCAAACTTGCTGGACCAATTACAGGCAGACTACGAAGTCATTAGAGCGAAGATGTCTACGTGCTATCGAGATGAGAATTGGGTTCCAGATCGAGCCGATAAGGAGATTTGGGGCCGCTTGAAGAGTACTGGTTCTTCTGCTACCGTGAATGGAGAATTACGCGGGGGTGTTATGTGAAGCTCTGGCAGGAGTATATTACGAAGGGTATCAAAGCAGGACTCAAACATCGGCCATTGAGATATGTCCTTGCCACAATCCGGAAGGAAGGATCTCTAACAGAGGAATACGCGCGGGAATTCATCAACGAGCTCATTGTCCTGCATGGCTCTGATTTCCAAAAGGAGTTCTATCCACCGCTAGAAACAGCACTATGAGGTTTCGATTGCCGCCAGCAGATTGTAGGTGACGCCGATAACGGTACGCGACAGGGTGTTGGATGTCCGTGAATCTGCCCTTCGATTTGGGGCGTGACACACATAATATCTTCGATCAGCGCAAGGCTAGTGAATGTATTGGGGCAATTGGATTTGTGTGGCATCAAGGAAGAGATGCAAGGCGTTGGGAGGAGAAATATAAGAGAGGGGATCTATCGGAATGACTTTTATCACTTGACCACTTTTTACATCATCGCTAGTATATATCCATGGGGTTTTGCCTCCGGTACTTGGAACTAAACAACTAAGACCATATCTCGGGACGAGTAAGTGAATCCATCAATTGTTACGGACAACATTGATTGTCCGAACAAGGGGAGCAATCAGGAATTTGCTAATCTGGCTACAGGAGCAGTTCCAGACCGGCTGCACAATCGAACAGATCAGCGCTCAATTGGCTCTATGAAGTTCTTAAAGTGCAAGGTTAGTATAATAAGGTTAAATAATCAGCCATTGATCTGGCTGGTTTAGTTCTCTAATGGCTCATAATTCTTATGGACAATTTGACTGGAAAGTCCAAAGCGCTTGCTATCCTCAATTTGGTTGTGTCCACCTTGATAGATCTGGGTGTCCAACCCTATGAGGTTTCTCGTTATGTTGATGAATATCTAAAAATTTATGTATCAGAAATTCAAGACTCTGTATCCCCCGACGCGCCTCTCCGTTTTTCTAAAAGGCACGGTTTTATTGTGTTGGATTCTATAAATGGGCACGTCACTTACAAAGATTTTACAGTCAGGCTGTCCAGAAAAGAAGCTCAACTATTCGCCTTGTTTATTGAAAATCCTGGTGTGTTAATCAGGTCTAATAGATTGATCCAAGCTATTCAAGCTGACACATACAAATCGCCACCCGACCAGTTATTGCGTATTCATATTCATGGTTTGCGCAAAAAATTAGCCCAGATACCGGGTGGTAATAAGTGGATAGTCACTGACTATAAAAAAGGGTTCCTTAGAGAGGCTGTAGGATTCATGTGTGCCTCTCTAGGGTTGTTGTGGTGTTTAGGTTTTGTATTGGGTTTTCTTGTGGTTATGGCTATGCGCAAAAATTGGCGGTTGCCAGTAGCCTTTCTGCAAATTTATCTGCGTACTACCGATGCTATACAATTATATATTTCTACCTGAGTGAACAAAAGTGCTTCACGCCACGCCCGGGCTCGTCGCCCCCCAACTCACGATGTCCTGAGCAAAGGTTGCGTTCCGGGCAATCTGCTGCGCCAGCCGCTCACCCCCCACTAACACCACCGCCGGGAGAACCCTGCTACTGATGTAGGCCAGGCCGTCCCGATCCAGCAGGTCGGCATTCTCGATCACAACCAGCCGGCAGGCGCATTCTTGGCATAAGCTGGTGATCTTCTCCCAGGCTTTAGCAGTAGAGACGCCCTGCTTCAAAGGAGGCTGTCCTAGCACCTGCAGCAGGACTGAAGCCAGCTGGCGATCTTTGCGGCCGGGCCGGTACGGCAAGCGCACTCGCAGCACCCCGTCGCTTCCATACAAAGTGCTCCATGCCCGAAGTACATCACCAAGCACGACGCCTGGGACGAAACCAACTGCCTCTTGATGGTTTGATATCGTCTGGATGAACTCAATCGCTTCTGTAAACATCGTTACGGCTTCTCACAACGGCAAGTTTGGAATTCGATTATAGCACTTCCGAGGGGTCTTTAGGAGAACGCGTTGACTGATAAGACGGCAGTTGCAAGTCCCAAGAGGCGAGCCGCCAGGAAAGCCATATGAATATCTACCGCAACAAGTCTATGGCAAAGGCAAACCTGACCCTATTCTCCTCGCAGAGGAAAAGCCATCGCCGGGCGAAGATAGAATAGAGATGGGAGCAGCTTATTAGTCCACTCCCATCTCTTCATCACGAGTTATCGATCTGGAATTATTTACTTCCCGCTCAGGTCTTGCTTCATCTGCTCTTACTGCTCCCTGGTAATTTCGCCGCGGGAGTAACGGACATCTAAAATTTGTCGTGCCGTTTGGCCTTCGCCAGTGATTGTGCCTGGCGATTGAGGAACAAGCGTGAAATTTCGCCCATGCGCACTACGATCATACTCACGTGACTCAGGACCCCAATGTTGCCTTCCAGCTGCCTTATCTTAAGAGCTTGCAGCCAGCGGGCAAATCGGCCGACTGGTTGATCCGGCGATCAACTTCTCCGGTATCTTGCCCCAGCCGATACAACTGCTGCAAGATACCGCGCCGGCCGCTGCCGGCCAGTTGAAAGCAGCCGGTGCAGAAGTCGCCTTTTTGGTCACCTGCTGACCGATCTGCCAGCAGTCTGTCGGACTGATCGCGCGTACACTGGAAGAAACGGGGATCTCCACCGTATGTATCGTCATGCGCCGGGAGGTGGCTCAGAATATGAAACCCCCACGGACATTATTTGTTCATTTTCCTCTGGGTGCTCCGTTGGGGCCAGCCAACGACGCCGAGCCCCATCGTAAAGTGATCCGGCAGGCGTTGGATGTCCTGGTCACAGCGCATGAGCCTGGGACAATAGTCGATTCGCCGCTCCAATGGAAGCGTGATATTGGTGGATCCTAACTTTTTTCGTAAGGTCTGGAAAGCGACTGGATCTATAGGTTAATTGCCTATCGGGGGATGGCGTTGTATGCGCAACAGGAGCGGCCTAATTTACTGGGCCGCTGCTGTTACATATTCACTTTCATTCAGCGCTCGGCTCCAGGACTGAAATCCCTGCAGAAAACATCGCCATCGTAAAAGAGATCGAGTAAACTATTCGGCATGGTGTGACTTTGGCTGATACTGGGTTAAAGTGGGTTTGGGTGCATTTCAATAGGAAACGGTGCCCCGCTTCATCCCAGTTCGACACCTTCCGTCTGGAGCGGAAAAGGCTCCAGGCCTATCTCTAACTATCCCACGACCACGGGAACTCCCAGCAGCATCCGATCCGGCGCGGCTAATACCCAGCCCCAAAAGCCCCAGCTCGGCTACGATCAAAGAGACAGCCAAAATCTCCCGTATCATCACCATTCTCCTGAAAACAGTCTCAAAATCCCAGCCGCCGATGGTCCGCCTTCTCGGGGGGTGGCGCGCCTCTCCCGCCCGCCCCTTCGCCCCCGTCGGGACAAACAGCTCTGAGAGCATTTGCCGGTATGAAACAGGCACCAGATCTACAAGCGCAGCCACGGCCTGCTCCTGCCAGCCATCCGGACTGGCATAGTCCCCTGGGTGAGCGGAGATCACCTCCCGGATCAGGGCCTGCACCCGGGCCGGTTCCCCTGGATTGAGCGGCTCGACTTCGATTAACGCAGGCGTTTGCCAGCGCCCTTTGAGTCGCGCCCGCAGCCATGCCTGGCGCGTGGGCAGGTCAGGGGTGGTGGCCCCATAGCGCACCGTGGAAGAGAGCACCGCCCGCACCAGGTCGGCGTCCTCCGGATGCGGCGAGAAGAAAGCCTGGGTGGAAGTGTTGGCCAGCAAGGCCTGCACTACCGGCTCGAAGCCCTCAACCCGGCGCGGCAGCGACAGCGACTGGGCCAGCACGAAGGCTCGCGCACCGAACTTAGCACCCTCAGCCAGCAGCGCCTCCAGGCGCATTCCGGAGCCCACCTCCTGCGCCTCGTCGATGACGAAGTAATACGGGATTGGACCTGCCAGCGTCGCCCGCCGAAAAGCGGCCTCGAACACGTTGTTCACTATCCCATTCTACTCGCCGCTTGATACCGCACTTCTAATGCGCGAGCGGCAACAGCGCGCCAGCAGAGATGGCCAGACTGTCTCGCACATCACCCCACATACATTCCGCCATTATTTTGTCACCATGGTGCTGCGCGGGTTGGCAATCTGCGCCTGGCCCAGATCCTGGCCCGCCACCAAGAGATCTCTACCACCCAGCTGTATGCACATCTGAATGACAGCGAGATCGACGAGCAGTATTGGGGGCTGTTTGGCGAGTTGTAGGTAGACAGACGTTGGGTTCTGGCGGCGGTATGGGCGACTAGCGAATCACCTCCAGCGGCACGCCCAGTAGTTCGCACAGGGCGCTCACCTCTGCCAGGACCTCGCCATACGCCATGATCCAGTGTTGGGTGGAGCCGACCCGGGCTACCTGGCGTAGGAATTGATCCAGCGGTGCGTCCAGGCGGATAACGGCGTGCGGGTAGCCCTCCAGGCGCGGCGGGGAATCGAGCGCCTCGCCCGCCGCGGTGATGGCCTGCCAGCCGCCAGGTGTGCCGCGCAGTTGTAGCAGGGTCACGCGTCCGGGGCGTGCCACAAACTGCAGGTGGGCGCCCTCGCAGGGGTCACTTTGGGCGTACTCGTAATCCGGGCTGATCCAGATTTTATCGGGAGAGGCTAACGCCGGGTTCTGCGGTCCAGCGTGACCGCCGACGAGGATATTCTCCGTCTTGTCCCAAAACCAAAACTCTGTGAACAGACAAGGCGAACCAGTCAAATTGTGCAGGATAAACAGGGCAGTGGCGGCGCCCAGGTCACCCTCCAATCCCACCTGGACACCCGCCTTTTCGAAGAGCGGCGGATAAAGTGCCGGGCGCAGCCCCAGGGTTGCGTGCGTCTCTGGGGCAATGTCGTTAAACGAGAGCACGTCCAGGCGTTTTTCTGCCGCCAGGTGTGCCAGTCCCAACGAAGCGCGGGCTCCCAACGCCAATGCTGCCTGGCTCACACCCTGGATCGGGTAGTTGGTCTTCAAATGCTGCAGGAATGCCTCCACCTCCGACTGCGGGAGGCTCTCACAAGCACGCAGCAGATCGCCCACCGAGAGATATTCCACGGCAGGTCCCAGCTGGTGATGCAGGCGGAACTCATCCACGAAAGTGCTCTGCATCTGCTCGTTGCGCGATGGCAGCAAGCCGATGTGCGCTCCCTTGAGAAGACGATAGACCCTCCCAGCCAGCGCCATCACTTCCAATTCTGCCAGAACGCGCGGGTCATCCGCTGCGCCATAAGTGAAGGCAAAGTGCGCATCCATGTTGCGCAGGGTACCCAGGCTCTCCAATGCTCCCACCGGACCAGAGCCGCGCAGCACCTGCACAAACGGCACGCTTTCCGGCAGGCGGCGCCAGGGCAGATAGCTCCAGGCTGCCAGAGGACGCCCAGCAATGGCCTCCAGCAGCGGACGCAGGTATATGTCCTCACTCCACACCTGAAAAACCAGGATGAACAAATCCACCTGGGCAAGGCGAATGCCCGTTTCGGCAGCCTGCAATGCTCGTAGGGAGTTGACCACCCAGGTGTGCTGGATCTCCAATCGCGCACCAAGCTGGCGCTCAATCTCTGAGGCGTCTCGTCCCACTGCTTCTACCAGCTCCGGCAGCGCCACCACCGAGTCGAACCACTCGGCGCGCAGCAAGATCAAGGCAACACTTGGTTTTAGCTCCATCATCCTTTCACTGCTCCGCGTGATAGGCCGCGTACCAGGTAACGCTGGGCGATGATGGCAAATATCAGCACGGGCAGTAATACCAGCGAACCCGAGGCAGCAATCCGCCCCCATAGAATCGCCCTATTTGTCATGAAACTTGTGATGGTAACCGGAAGAGTACGTGCATCACGCCCGGTCAGGATCACCGCATACAGAAACTCATTCCAACAGTAGATGAAACTAAGGATTGCAGTTGCAGCTAATCCAGGGGCGGCGATCGGTACGCTGATGCGGAAGAACGCGCCCAGCCGTGTACAGCCATCGATCATTGCCGACTCCTCCAGCTCAACTGGCACGTCGGAAAAGAAGCCGGTTGCCATCCAGATCGACAATGGGATAGAAAAAGTCAGGTAAGAGATGATCAGCGCCCACTGCGTGTCGATCAGATCCATAGTGTTGAACAGCACGTACAGCGGGACGATGATGGTGATCGGCGGCAGCATCTGCGGTAGGAGCGAGCCCAGGCGCATTGTGTAGTTACCGCGGAAGGGGTAGCGGGCGAAACCGTAGCCGGCGAAAGCCCCCAGAGTCAGGGCGATCAGGGTTGTGCTGGTGGCTATGATGAAGCTGTTGAAGAAATACTTGGTGAAGGTGCCGCCGGCGAAGACATCCCGGTAGTTCTGCAGGGTGGGGGCGAAATTCCACACGGGCGGCACTGCGAATGTCAGCTCGGCTGGCTTAAAGGAGGTGACGAACAAGTAGATGATCGGGGCGACTGACAGGATGACGGCAATAATGACAGCCATGTAGATCAAGGTCGATCTGACCAGGCGTATGGCTCGAAAGCGATTCATCTCAGTTCTCAATCCTGCCTATCAAGCGCGCCAGAACGGCTGCAATGATCAGCATGATCAGGATCATGATATACGAAGCTGCCGAGGCATAGCCCAGGTTGAAGGACTGGAATCCGTAGCGATAGACGTAGATGCTGACCGTTTCAGTGGCGCGTGCTGGCCCACCGGCGGTGAGCAGGTAGATCACGTCGAAGATGCGGAAGGTATCGATCATCCGCCACAGCAGCACGACCAGGATAGTCTGGCGCAACAGGGGCAGGGTGATGAGCACAAAGCTCTGCCAGGGGGAGGCCCCATCGATGCGCGCTGCCTCGAAAGGCTCATCGGGCAGGGCTTGCAGTCCAGCCAGGAGCAGCAGGGCGACGAACGAGGTGGTGTTCCACACATCCACCAGGACGACTGCCGGGAAGGCGACCGCCGGCTTGCTCAGCCATTCCAGAGGAGCGATGCCCACCACCCCCAGATAGTAGTTTACCAGGCCGAACTCGTAATTGAGTAGCAAGCGCCAGGTGAGACCGATGACCACGTTGGTGCACATCATCGGCAGCAGGATCAAGGCGCGCATGATGTTCTTGCCGCGCAGGTCGTGGTTGAGTAGCAATGCCAGCCCCATGCCCAGGACGAACTCGATGCCTACCGCCAGGAGCACGAAGCTAGCAGTGATGCGCAGCGAGTTTAGGAAATCGGGGTTGCTGAAAAGGTCACGGTAGTTCTGCAATCCGACAAAGGGAATACCCCGACGGAAGCCGCGCAGGGTCCATTCGTGGAAGCTGAGCCACAGGGAGTGGCCCAGCGGGTAGATCAGGATGACAGCAATAACGATGAAAGCTGGCGAGATGAAGAGCACCGGCTCCATGCGGCGCTTGAAGACAAGCCAGCGGTGGTGGGCTTGGGTGATAGGGGGCAAGGCGGTCTCAGGCGAGGTCATGAGATTATGGACTGGCAGTTCTACCGGGACTGCCAGTCCTGCAGGCCGTGCACTCTTTACTGTGGGTAACCCGCTTTTTCGAGCATCTCCTTCAGCTTGGTGGCAGCATCGTCCAGCGCCTGCTGAGAGGTCTTGGTGCCGGTCACCGCGGCAACAATGGCTTCGTTCATGGTAGTGACCATGTCGGAGGTGACCGTGGTGGGTGGAATGATCTGGCGGTAGGGCATAACCTCAGCCAGCAGTTCGAACTGCGGGATCTTCTCCACGACTGCCGGGTCGCTGAGCGCCTCGGTATTGCCGGGGATACCACCGTTCAGCGCCCAAAGGCTAGCGCCTTCTTTGCTGGTCAGCCATTCGATGAACTTGTAGGCTGCCATCGGGTTCTTAGCACCGGCGGGGATGCCCCAGCCCCACTGGCTGCCGCCAGTAGTACGCTCGATCGTGCCATCTGCCGCCTTCATGCCCGGCGGGATGGTGTAGAGCAGGGTCGTCTGCCCATCTTTGCATACCTTGGGGCTCTGGGCGCAGTCCTGCAGGGTCTGTGTGGCAGCCATCCATTCGATGCCCATGGCAGCTTTGCCCTCCTGCAGCGTTGTCTGGATCTCGTTGTAGCCGTAGGTGACCACGTCGGGCGGGACCACATGGTGGACATTGAGCAGGTCGGCATAGAACGTCAGCGCCTTTACGCCGGCCTCGTTGTTGATGATGACCTTGTTACCCTTGTCCAGGATACCGCCGCCCATGCCGAACAGGTAGTACATGAAATCCCACATGGCCTCATCGGGCTTGGCGCCGATCACGGTGCCGTAGACGCCATCGCCGGTGAGGGCCTTGGCGGCTTCCAGATACTCATCCCAGGTTTCGGGCGGCTTGATGCCCTTGGCTTCCAGCAGGTCGGAGCGGTACCACAGCCAGGCAGTATCACCCTCAGAGGGATAAGCGTAGATCTTGCCATCAAAGGTGAAGAAGCCCACCCCTGCCCCGAATACGCTTAAATCCAGCCCGGGCATGGCGACATTGGGATCGTCGATGAACTCATTGAACGGATACAGAGCTTCAGCCTGCACCCAGGCGGGCGGCCAGTCGGACATGATATACGCCGCGTCGTAATCGGAGCCGCCGCCAACAAACGTGGTTGTGAGCTTGTCGAAGTAAGCTTCGCGGGCGATCTCCTCGACGATCACCTGGTTACCCGTCTTCTTTGTATACTCAGCAGCGACCTTGACCAGGTTATCGTGCTCTGGACCGCTCCAGCAGGCAACGACGATCTCGGGCAGGGCCTCCTGGGCTACAGGTGCTTCGGTAGCAGCAGGGGCAGCGGGCGCTTCAGTCACAACCGGGGCTGGCGTAGTTGCCGGACCACAGGCTGCTAACATCACCAGGATGATCAGCAGCGAAAATATGCTGAACTGTGTTTGACGATTCATCGGTACTTCTCCTTAACTCCATGATTATAGATAATTTTACACTTTTCCCGGCTTGCAGCCGGGGGCCAATGGATTGGTTTCGATTGATGCTATCACCTCCTTATTGTATTAGGCACATCTCTTCCACTCGTCAATCATGAGGAGCACTTTATCCCAGGGCTGGTTGTTGAAGATAGCGTCCACCGGGTAGAGGATAAAGCCTCCCCCGGGAGCCATGATCTCAATCGCCTGGCGCACCGCGGCGCAGATCTGCTCTTCGCTCCACTGGCTGAGCATCACCGCCGAATTTAGCCCGCCCATCAGGCAGATCTGGCTGCCAATCTCGCTTTTAACCTCCGTCAATTCCAGTTTATCTTGAACGGGATCCACACCTGTCAGGCAATCCATACCCATTTCGATGAAATCCCGGCGATATGGTTTCCAGCTACGAGTAATGATATAACGAAACTTAACCCCGCGTGCATGACACCTATTGATCTCCAATTGCAATCGTGGTCTCAATAACTTTCGGTAGGTGCGTGGTGACCAGAAATCTGTGTTCTCGTACCATGCCATGTGGACGATTACATCAACACCTGCTTCCAATAGCAGGTCTAACCGCCTGAGCTCCCATTCCTGGATGGTATCTAGCACCTGCTGGATGAAATCCGGTTCATCCATTTGCCCATACAGGATACGCTGCATGCCGCATAACCACATCGCAGCATCGCCCAGCGCCACCCAGCCGCCATCCAACACAACACCTAGCCGCTGAGATTCGCGTCGCATTATTTCAGCACGATGCCAGAATTCTGCCAGTTGTGCGTCTGTTGGGACGGGCAATAAATGGCGCAAACGTCGCAGGTCGGCAGAATCCTTGATCAGTGGCTCTTTGAGGCGAGAAAGATTGTAGTCATCGAATAAGCGGATATCATTCCCTCGTGGCCAGTCCTCACTCAATTGAACGATGGTCTGCAGCGGTCCATCTGGTGTTTGATATACTTTTTTAAGCCGGGGGTAAGCATGCTCTTCCTCCGGCGGTAATAGCTCAGTGTGACTGGATACTCCCGGAGCGCGTTCTACGATATAGTCCTCTACATAGCCCAATGGCGGTTGGAGAAGTAATGTGTCATCCAGCCCAAGGGCTGTCGTAGCCTCTACCCGCCTCACTTCATCACACCAGTTGAAGGGGATATTGTCTATCTCCCCGCCCATGGACCAAAAGCGTAACAGCAGAGGCACGTGATCCACTGGCTTATGCTCCATAGCATGGAGCAACCGCTGGCGAGAAGTCATTGTATAAAATTCATCCATGCCATTCATCACAGATCCAGGTCAGGGAAACAACCCCTCACGTTAGCCAAGCGGCAGAACTCGCTCAGTTCGGCAGCGGCGTGGGTGTAGGCGGTCATCCAGTGGTGACCGAAGCCGCCTGTAGTGACTGCCGACCAGATTTTATCCAGCGGGACACGGGTGATGAACTTCAGCGGTGTGCCTTCAAAAACCATACTGGTGGGTACCGCCTGCCCCTCGAAGGCGCACATGCGGTAATTGCCCTTACGCCCGGTCAGGTTGACAAAAGTCACCGGACCCGGTCGGGCGGTGTAGCGAATACACACCCCATCGTTCGCCAGCCGGACCGGGCACAAGATGAAGCCCCCATCATCCGCC
>Ga0105094_10001890_pt1 | contig 10976 bp, 10 predicted proteins | sample PPLLak1March2015_2_FD_87023 | JGI IMG/M metagenome (GOLD analysis project Ga0105094, IMG submission 87023) | Freshwater sediment microbial communities from Prairie Pothole Lake near Jamestown, North Dakota, USA - PPLs Lake P8 Core (3) Depth... | ecosystem: Environmental > Aquatic > Freshwater >...
CATCGTATACTTGCTTCCATAGCCCTCAATCACATTGGAGAGCTTGCAGATCGTCTCAATCTCCAAGGTCTCGGGGTCAAGCGATTTAAGATAATTGTTGTCCTCAGTGAAGATCTTTCCTGAAGGCGACAGCCAGACTGTGTTGAAATTCCAGGCCTTTATTTCATCCGGGCCGTCGCCGTGAATCAACCTCCGTTCTTTGGTCAGCTTCCCTGAAAGGTCGTATACCTTGAGCTGAGACTCCTTGTATGACCTGTCCAGGAGCTCGGAGCAGATAAACCCTCGAGGCAGAGCCAAACACCAGCCACCGTAGAGGTCGATCTGAAAGACTTTCCTGAACCTCAGGCCAGCAAATGTCTTCCCCTGTTCTACCTCCAGAGTCTGGATCTCGGCCTGCCGGCCGCAAGAAAACGCAAGCGCAAGTGTGAAAAGAAGGGTCGCACCGCGGAAGACAATCGTTCCTGTCAATTTCAGGTTACTCTGATATATGGGGACCGTCCTCATTTTTCTAGCTCCGGACAATTCCATATCGCTCATACGTAAATCGACCGGCAAGAGAGAACTCAGTTTTCCCTTACCGTATAGCTAAACCGCTTCACGGACTTATAGCTATCCTCGGTAGCGACGGCGTAGGCCTTCCCTTTCTTGAAGCGCAGCATCTCCGACGGGATCGAGGCTTCGGTTCGGGCAATATAATGCCCTTCGGCATCGAAAACGTCCAGCACAGTGGCCTCGCTCCCCTGGCTGTCCACGATAACAAAAAGCCAGCCGTTGTCCGCGATCGTAAAATCTTGGTAGGCCGGCTTGTATTTAGGGTAGCGAATGAGCTTGAGGGCTTTCTTTTTTGCATTCTCAACTTGAGCCGGGAGAAACCGGAGAAACTCGGCCCTCTGGAAGTCCTCAAATTGTTCCTTGTCTTTCGCCGTAACATGAGCCGGATCATAATCCTTACGGATAATTCGGGCCAGCTTTCCTTCAGGTGAATAGACTTTGACTTCGTAAGTGTTTGCGAACCCAAAAAATATCTCATCGTTTGGAGCCAAAAGATAATGAGGCGCGGGTTTGAAGGCCATGTCGCTCATCGAGGCAGCCAAGGACTGGGCGATTGAATCTTCTTCCCGGCCGCCGGGCGCCTTCATTTCGTGGTTTTCTCGATGAAATACTTCCATCGGCTGGAACTTATCATCATAGAGGCCCACGATGGTTTCCCATCGGCTCCCGTCTTGTCCCTCCTCATTTATTTCATCGACAGCCATTAGGAAATGTCCGCGGGAGTCAAAGTATAGGCTGCTGGAAACGTTTGTCTGCGGAAATCCGATTTGCCTAATATACCGCCCGTCGCGGTTGAAAAACGAAATCCTCTTCTGGGAAATATCGACAACATAGAGATTCCCGTCCTTATCGAATTCTGGTTCCCAGACATTCTTGAATTCCCCGGGACCTTGTCCCTCTCTCCCGATGGTCAGAAGGTATTTCCCGTCAGGGCCATACTTTTGGATCCGCTTTCGATCCCAATCGGTGACAAAGATATTCCCGTCTTCGTCCACATTGAAATAGACGCGCTCGCCGAACATATAATTCTCATCGCCCTCGCGCACGCCGATCGTGATATCTTCTTTAAATGTAAAGGTGCGTTCTTTTTTGTCTGGGAGTTGAGGGGTTTTGCCGTTGGTGATGATCGGGACCTGATTGGCTTGCCGCCCAGCACCTTTTCCCGACGCCACAACACCTAAACCCGCGCAAACGAGAGAAAGCAATATTATCATAACTCGAAGATATCTGAGTCGCCCGTGGCTTCTCACCATGCTCTTCCTCCTTTATTCAATCAGAAAATTGGGGATGGTCCTATTTTCTGTAATTCCTTTCGTTTTCCTTCCAGCATTGGGCTCCTGAAAATAGGACCGTCCCCTTTTTCCTTGTCCCCTTTTTCCTTTTTAATAAATCCGGAGCCATTGCTCAGTTTCCAGGTTAACCCCCCAGAGTTGGTGCCGTTCAGTGTCTTCGACGATCGCGTATTGGCCGGCGCTCCAGATTCGCGAGGCGAAATACGAGCTGAAGGGAAGCCGGATGGCCTTCTGCTCGGTCAGATTCGCGTCCAGGAGACAGATAGAGGAGACTTCCCCTTCAAGTTTTCGCAGGATAAGCCGGCCATCCGACGTCCATTCCAGAGCTTCCGAAGGCCAGCGGATATCATAGCCTGTGATCTCTTTCATCTGGATAATCCCGCCCTCGGCAAAAGAAAAGACCCCGAGCCTGGAGCTTGCGGTCAGGAAAGCCAGCTTGTCTCCAGACTTATTCCAGCGGAAGGCGGTGACTGAGTCTTCCGGATAAACCGTTTGTTTTTCAAGGGTTCCAAGATCGAGCACAGTCAAAACATCTCTGGACGTGGCTTCATCGTATTGGATATAGGCAATACGGCCAGCCCCGGATGCCATGTCCTCCGGCGGCATAGAGGCGACATACGGCTTACGGATCTGGTCGGCGAGTACGTCCACATGTCCGGACTCCAGGTTCACCCGCAGGAGCCTGGCTCCGGCTCGCCGGTCCTTGCTTCCGGGTTTGATTTTCGCTGTACAAACCAGAAACAGCACCCGATTCGATTCCCCAAAACTGATGAAGAGGTAATAGTCGGCATCTCGGATTCCCAGGTCGTAGCCTTTTAGTCCTGAGCCATCGCTGTTGATCACCCACAATTCCTCCACGGTTGTCTTGGGAACGTATCTGGCTATGAATGCTACCTTGTCGCCGCGAGGGGACACGCAAACAGGATAGATGAAGCCGCCATAAAGGGGCGAGTCCTGATTCTCCGTCCCGACAAGTGACCTTTCTTCCTTCCCGTCGCTGTTCATGATCCGCAGCCCAGCAAACCCGCGCCATTTTCCTGTGAAGTGATAGCTCACAAAGGCCAGCTTATCGCCGCCCAACGACATTTGCCCCCACACCGAGGGATGCCTGGCTATCTGTTCCGTTTGTCTGCCGGCCAGGTCGAACCTAAAAAATCCCCGTTCTGTGGCAAAATAAAAGGCGTCATTGCGGACTTCTAGGTTGTAGACATAGCGTTCTCGCTGAAACTTACTGGTGCCCAACTCGAAGAGCGCCACGAGGCCGACAGATGCCAGGATGAAAACGACCGCGGATTTCGTGAAAACCCAGGCCCTGCGCTTGGGTTGAGAGAAATCCGCCCTGTTCACCGTGATGAGAGAAGCCAGGGCCAAGCTCACGGGGAAAAGGAGGCTGAGGATGGAGATCAGCGAAAATGCAGAGGAGAATATCCCCCGGTCATACAACGACATTGTCGCCAGGGTTACGGTCACCTGAAGGAATATCCAGACAACGGCCGCCAGAAAAGCGACGACATAAGTCTTCTCCGAGAGAATGGAAAGAGAGAAGGCCGTCGTAAAAAGCACCAGAGGCAACACAAAAGCCAGGATTCCATACGATACGTTCTTATCCAGCAGCGGGAAGTTGAACGTGTCAGGCGCAGGCTTCAGCGCCGGATGAAGTTGAGTCAGGAGGACAAAAAGGAAGATCACCGCGATCAGGACCGTGAGCAAAGAGAGATACTTGGCCAGCCAGACCCGCCATTTCTTGACCGGCCGCGAAAAGAGAAAAGCCCAGGCTCCATCCTGGAACTCGGAGGAAAACCCGCTGGCGCCGAGCAGCAAAGAGAAAACAGGCGGGAAGACGAGCAGGAGCGTGCTGGCCAGGAGGTCGAGGGCATCCTTATCCTGAGTGTATGCAGAGAAGGCAATGAAAAAGAGCCCCAGCACGGCCAGGGCGAATAGGAACAGTCCGGACTTTTCCTTCCATTCTTTGACGATCATCTTTTTGAACATGGCACCTCTCCTCAACCGGCGACAAAGCTCCGGAAAATCTCTTCAAGAGTCAGCGGGTCGACATCCAGCCGAGTGGGAGAAAACTCCTCTATTTTTTTCTTCTTGTCATCGGACCAGGGATAGACGACGATTTCCATCCGCGGGCCGTCCCGGGTTTCGACAAGAACACCGTCCATCCCCAGGGTCTGGGGAGGATCTCCTTGAAATGCCAGACGCACCCGCCTGGTGGACCTCTTGACAGCCTCATGCTCCTCGTCCAGGATGAGGCGGCCGCGGTGGAGGATGAAGAGATGATCGACGATCCGCTCGAGCTCATGGACGAGATGGGTCGAGAAAAGGACTGTGGTGCCGGAATCAGCCAGCTCGCGGATGATGTCCTGGAGGAAGTCGTGGCGAGTCGGGACGTCAAGTCCGGAGGTCGGGTCGTCGAGGACGAGCAGCGCGGGCCTGGCGGCAAGCGCGACCGCCATCTCGAGCCGGAGCTTCATCCCCCGGGAGAGTGTTTTGATCCTCGCTTTTCTGTGCAGTGAAAATCGCTTGAGGAGATCCTCCGCCCGCCGGCCGTCCCAACGGCGATAGAACGCGGCGTTGAAATCAAGGAGCTCCCCGACCCGCATCCCGCCGAAAAAAAAGGGGTCCTCGGGGATGTATCCGACTTCCTCTTTGTAGGCGGCGGATCGAAATGACAAGGCGCTGTCCTTATAGTGGATCTCACCGCTGTCTGCGGGGATAACGCCCAACAGAATCCGGATCAGAGTGGTCTTCCCTTCCCCGTTCAAGCCCAAGAGCCCGTAGACCTTTCCCGCGGTAAGCTTGATGTTTAAATCGCTGAAGACAAGGTGCCGGCCGAACGACTTGCTCAAGCCTATCGTTTTGAGAAGCTCGCTCATCTTCCCTCTCCTTCGCTGCGTATCTCCTGGTTTTTGAGCCGGGATTCGACGATCCTCCTAATCTCGGCGGCATCTAGGCCGAACTTCCGGGCCTCGGCGATGGCCCGGTCGAAAGCATCCTCCAGCAGCCTCGCTTTTTCCCCCTGGATCAGGGAGGACGAGTTCTCGGCCACAAAACTGGCTTTGCCCTTGCGCGTGGTGATGAACCCCTCGAGCTCGAGTTCCCTGTAGGCGCGGGCCACAGTGTTGGGGTTGACCACGAGCTCTGCGGCCAGGTCCCGGATCGAGGGAAGGGCCTCGTTGGGTTTGAGAACGCCAAGGGAGATCTCGCCCTTGACGCCTTTCTTGATCTGTTCATAAATCGGGATGAAACCCGAAGTCTCGATCGTAATCATTTTTGTATCCTCTGCCTTACTGTACTAGTATATTAATACAGAGGTGGGGTTTGTCAAGTCTTTTTTTAAAAGGGGGACACCATTCCTATTTATCTTTTTTCCCTTATGTCATGAAAACTAAGTATGATTTTATGGGGAATTAAGGGGACACGAAACTTAATTCGTGATCTCGGAGACTGATATGGTGAATTAAGTTTCATGTCCCCATAATTCGCCGGAGATGCTTATCGCTCCGTGGCTCGTTTGGACGAGACCGGAAGTAGGTGATAGTATGAGCCAGTGAGATGGGGAATGGGCCTCACAAGAAGGAAAGGAGGAAAAGATGAAAAGAAGAGGGCTCGGCATTGCGGCCTGTTTGGCCTTGGTTTTTTGCGTTTTTCTCTGGCTCCCTGGTTGCAAGAAGGAGGAGGCCAAGGCAAAGGTGGAGACGATCGCCGGGGTGACCTATGTCCACAATCCCGCCACTCCCCTGCACCCCGAGAGAACCGTAGCCTTTGAGGAGGACTTCACGTATAAGGAAAAGGATGAAGCGGGTGAGATTCGAATTTATAAGCCGGGCCGTTATACCGTCGATGCCCAGGACAACGTTTATATCCAAGACGAAGCGGACATGGCCATCAAGGTTTTCGATAGGCAGGGCAACTACCTCCGCACCATCGGACGCAAGGGAAGCGGCCCCGGAGAGTTCGGCCGGATCGCCGACATGGCCATTCTTCCCGACGGCCGGCTTCTCGTCACCGACTTCGAAACCAGGCGCACTTCGCTGTTCAGTCCGGAGGGCCAATTCCTGTCGAGCTTCCAGTGGAAGAAATTCTTCAGCCAGGTTCACCTCGTAACCGATTCTTCATACATAGTGAATGAAATGGTTGTCGCCGAGGATACGAGAGAGCTCTGGGTAAAGGCGATCGATTTCAACGGCGAAGAGATCCTCTCCTTCGGCAGATTCAGCTACCCGGAATTCAAGATGCTCCGCCAGGGTGAAATGATGTTCAGCACGTCCGTCCCTTGGAGCCCGGCGTCGGTATTCGCGGGCGACCAGAAGCGCCAGTGGCTCTATCATTGCTTGAATGACAAATACCTCATCGAAGTTTTCGACCGCGAGGGAAACCTCATCCGCAAGATCGACCGGCCCTACGACCCCCCGCTTGTCACGAGCGAGGACATCGAAGAATTTCAGTCCCGAACTAAGGACAGGCCCGACAGCCCGTTCGCCAAGTTGATCGAACAAATGGACATACCGAAGGTTAAGACAGTCACCGAACGCATGCTGGTGGACGGCGATGGAAACCTCTGGGTGGAGACGAGCGAGGAAAAGAAAAAACAGGAAGGCGGGGAGAAAGGATCAAAGGCAGAAGAAAACCCGGTGAAGGCTTACGACATTATTAGCCCCGACGGGGCCTACGGAGCCAGGCTCTGGACCGACATCCGGCCGATCCTCTTCGCCAACGGCAAGATGTACCGACTGGTCGAGGATGAAGAGACGGGCGTCCGCCAACTCAAACGCTACAGGGTCGTCTGGGAAGAGACCTAAATTTCCTCCGTAGAGGAATTATGGGGAATTATGGGGACACTAACCTTAATTCGTGATCCCAAAGAGAGACAAAGGGAATTAAGGTTAGTGTCCCCATAATTCAAATATCCTCCGGGCCGACCATCCCGCCTGAGATAATCGAATTCATGGCCTCGGGGACGCTCCAGCCCACTTCCCTCACCTGAGATGCCCGGAGCATGACCACGAACCCCGAAGTGGGATTGGGGGCGGTCGGGATGAACACCCTGACCATGTCTTCTCCTGTATCGCGGTCCTTCAAGGTGGCTGTAACGAAACCGACCGACCAGACACCCGGCCGGAAATGCTCCACCATGACCACGCGCTTGAAGGCCCCTTTCTCCGGGAGGGAGAGCGCGTCGGCCAGCTGCTTGCCCAATGTATAGACCGTCTTGATGAGGGGGATGCGCGTGGTGACAAACTCGACGAGACCGAAGGCCTTCCTTCCCGCCCAGTTGCTGGCCACTAACCCGAGAAGGTACAGGGAGATCAGGACGAGGACGATGCCCAGGCCGGGGATCTTGAACCCGAGCCAGCGGTCAATGAGCTTCGTGATCCGGGTATCGACGGTCAGGTAGAAGAAGCGGATAACGAGATAGGAAAGGCCCAGGGGGATCACGGCCAGGAGGCCGCGAAAGATATGGGTTTTAAGATGTTTAAATATTCCTCTCATCGGAGCAGGCTCCTTATGCTGAGTGCTCGATCGACGCTTGTTCTGGAATTATGGGGACACGAAACTTAATTCGCGCTCATGATGAAGGGCTTTGGGAATTAAGTATCGTGTCCCCCTAATTCCTCCCGTGTCAGGCACGCTGCACGGCTCAGATCTTCTTCTCTCGGCCCATCTTGGCAGCAAAGTAGCCGAAGAGAAACCCGACCAGGACGGCCAGAGGCACGAGGATCACCTGGGACATGCTGATCTGCCAGAAAAAGACCCGGAAGATGACTTCCTGGGTATTCTGGACGAGAAGGATGATGATCAGGACGAGCAAAACGGCCACGATCAAGAGTTTCGCTTTCATTACATCCACCTCTTTCGTCTGAAATATATCACCATCACGAGGCCGATCGCCAGCATGATCCCCACAATCAGAAAATACCCCCAGCGCCACTCCAGTTCCGGCATGAACTTGAAATTCATCCCGTAGACGCCTGCGATGAAGGTCAGGGGGATGAAGATCGTGGCGATGATGGTCAGGACCTTCATGACCTGGTTCATCCGGTTGCTGACGCTCGAGAGGTAGATATCGAGCATGCCGGAGAGCATGTCCCGGTAGGTCTCGACCGTGTCGATGACCTGGATCGTATGGTCGTAGACATCCCGGAGAAAGATCCCGGTCGTCTGCTTGATCAACGGCGATTCGGCCCTCTCCAGCCCGCTGATGACCTCACGAAGCGGCCAGACCGACCGCCGCACGTAGATCATCTCCCTCTTCAAAGCGTGCATCTCGTGGAGCGTCTCCTGGTCGGGGTCGGTGACCAGCTCTTCCTCGAGGACCTCCACCCGCTCGCCCAGTTTCTCGAGGACGAGGAAGTAATTATCGATGATAGCGTCGACGAGGGCATAGGCCAGGTAGTCCGGACCCTGCTTTCGCAGCCGCCCCTTTCCCGTGCGGATACGGTCCCGCACCGGGTCGAAAACGTCCCCGCCGGTGCTCTCCTGGAAGGAGATGACAAAATTGGGCCCAAGGATCAGGCTGACCTGTTCCGAGACAACCCCCTCCTTGCCCTGCTCGGTGCTCAGCATCCGGAGGACGATATAGACATAATCTCCCAAATCCTCCATCTTCGGCCGCTGGGCCGTGGTCATGATGTCCTCGAGAATCAGGGTATGGACGCCGAAATGGGAACCGAGCTTGGCGACCAGTTCGCTGTCGTGGACGCCGTCGATGTTGATCCAGGTGACCGTTGCGGTTTCCTTGAAGGAGAAGCATTCCTCGACCGACTTGGCTTCCTTCTCCTGGAAGCTCTCGCCGTCATAGTCCATGATGGTTATTTTGGCGCGCTCGGCCTTTTTTTCGCCGATGTGGACGAGGCTTCCGGGCGGAAGCCCGGCCTTGCGCGACCGCCGGTGGTCGAACATGGCCATTTTAAACCTCATATCTTTGGGCCTAGACGTCGGCCCGGGACTTCCGCCGCTGGCCTAAAACAGAGGATGTCATCGCGGTGCTTCTCCCTCAGTCTATCGAGAGCCCGGATCCGCCCTGCGTGGAAAAACGGAGACCGTTATCTGAGCCTCGCCCCGGCTGCCTTCCAATCGATGTTCTTGAAGAAGGCCTCGATGTAATCGGCCCGCTTCAGGCCGTAGTCGATCATGAAGGCGTGCTCGAAAACGTCCATGACCAGGATGGGCGTACAACCGGCCGGATGGCCCGCATCGTGCTCGTTGATCCAGAAGTTGATGAGCCGGCCGCCGGACGCGTCCTGATAGAGGACAACCCATCCGATGCCCCTCATGGCGCCCACGGCCCTGAAGTCCTTCTCCCAGGCCTCGATGCTTCCGAAGCTCTCGACGATCTTCTTGGCGAGCTTGCCGTCGGGGTCGAGGGCGGCATTCCCGCCCAGGTTCTCGAAGTAATACTCATGGAGCCGCATGCCGTCGAACTCCCAGCCCAGCCGGCGTTTGAGCTCGGCGTACTCGGGAGTGGCGGCCTTCCCTTCCTTGAGCATCGCGGCCAGCGCGTCCAGGACCTTGTTGGTGTTAGTCACATAGCCTTGGTAAAGCGTGAAATGGTTCTTGAGCAGGGTCTCGCTGAAACCCGCCATACCGATGAGCTGCGAATAGTCTTTTGCCGTGTAAGCCATTGTCTTTTCCTCCATTATGAGATTTGCGTTCGAGGGGAGAGCCGCACTCGAGAGCAGCGCAGCGCCTCCCGCGCCTGTTATCTTTAGGAACTCCCTTCGGCGCATGACCTACTTCTTGCCTTCCTTTTCCTCTTTATCTTCGTGCAGGAGGCCGGCCTTCTTCCGGATATCGTGCTCCAGCCCGGCCGCCAGCTCCGGGCTCTCCTTGAGGAGCTTTTTGACGTTATCCCGGCCCTGGCCGATCCGCTCGCCCTTGAAGGAATACCAGGTCCCGGTCTTTTCGATGAGCCCGAAATTCACCCCGCAGTCGACGAGATCGCCCTCCTTGGAGATGCCGTGACCGTAGATGAGGTCGAACTCTGCATCCCGGAAGGGCGGGGCCATCTTGTTCTTGACGATCTTCACCTTGACCCGGTTGCCGACGATGGTGTCGCCCTCCTTGAGCGAGGTGACCCGGCGGACGTCGATCCGCATCGAAGAATAGAACTTGAGCGCCCGGCCGCCTGTCGTCGTCTCCGGGTTCCCGATGAAAATGCCGATCTTCTCCCGCATCTGATTGACGAAGATGAAGCAGGTCTTGGACCGGGCGACGATGGCCGTGAGCTTGCGCAGGGCTTGGGACATGAGCCGCGCTTGGAGCCCCATGTGGGCGTCGCCCATCTCGCCTTCGAGCTCGGCCTTGGGGACGAGGGCGGCCACAGAGTCGACGACGATGACGTCCACCGCGCCGCTCCGAACCAGGACCTCGGCTATCTCCAGGGCCTGCTCGCCGAAATCGGGCTGGGAGATGAGGAGGTTGTCCACATCCACTCCGACGCTGCCCGCATAGGTTGGATCCAGAGCGTGTTCGGCGTCGATGAAGGCGGCCTGGCCACCCAGTTTCTGGGCCTCGGCGATGACGTGGAGGGCCAGGGTAGTCTTGCCGGTAGCCTCCGGACCGAAGACCTCGACGACGCGTCCGCGGGGGAAACCGCCGATCCCCAGAGCCAGGTCGAAAGCGATGGAGCCGGTGGGGATCGCCGGCACCTTGACGGCCGCCTCTTTCTGGCCGAGTTTCATGACCGAGCCCTTGCCGAACTGCTTCTCGATTTGGGAGACGGCCGCCTCGATGGCCTTGGCCCGCGACGCCTGCTTTTGCTCGATATCTTCGCTCTTCACCTTATCCATCCTTTCCTCCTCATCATAAGAGACGTCGGCCGGGGACAAACTCTGTCAATGCTGCTAACGCCTCCTCTTATTTTAGCACGAATCGCCCGTTCTTAAAGCCCCCACCGGTGAAAAAAAAATAAGGGGATAGTCCTGTTTTTTAAATAAACAGGACCGTCCCGTTTACTTTTCGGCGTCTATTTCGCCTTATAATCGTAAAAGCCGCGGCCCGACTTGCGGCCCAGGTACCCCGCATCCACGTATTTCTTCAGGAGCGGGCAGGGCCGGTACTTCGAGTCCTTGAACCCCTCGTAGAGCACCTCCATGATGTAGAGGCAGACATCGAGCCCGATGA
>Ga0105094_10001892_pt1 | contig 10968 bp, 7 predicted proteins | sample PPLLak1March2015_2_FD_87023 | JGI IMG/M metagenome (GOLD analysis project Ga0105094, IMG submission 87023) | Freshwater sediment microbial communities from Prairie Pothole Lake near Jamestown, North Dakota, USA - PPLs Lake P8 Core (3) Depth... | ecosystem: Environmental > Aquatic > Freshwater >...
GATGCCAAGTTTTTCGCCCCGGGTAAAAATGTAAGAAAAATTGTCGAGAATTACCGTTTCATCAAACCGTTTGGAGACGTCTTCGAGCGCCAGTATTTTTTTGCCCAGGCGTGATGCCTGCAGGTTGATCTCAACCTGGCGGTCATTACGGCGGTATTCCGATTGCTTTTTCAGACCGTAAAAAGCATCAATACGGTATTTTGCTTTGGTTGTCCTTGCCTTGGGCATGCGGCGCATCCATTCTAGTTCGGTGTACAGGAGGTTCCTGGCCTTTTCCGCCTGTTGTGTCTTTTGCTGAAGGCGTTCCTCCCGCTTCTGAAGAAACCGGGAGTAATTTCCCCGATAGGAATATAATGACCTTTCATCCATTTCAATGATCACATCACAGATGCGGTCGAGAAAATAGCGATCGTGTGTAACCATTAATAAAGTAATCCGTGTCTTTTTCAGGTATTCTTCCAGCCATTCGATCATATCCAGATCGAGGTGGTTGGTGGGTTCGTCGAGAATAATAAAGCGGGGTTCGTTGATCAATACTACTGCCAATGCAAGGCGCTTGATCTGGCCTCCCGACAGCGAACCGACCTGCTGATCTACATCCGTGAGTTTAAGTATCCCGAGCATCTGATTAATCCTGGCGTCAAGGTCCCATGCCTGATGAAAGTCCATTTGCGCCGTGGTAGCCTCCAGCTTTTTCTGATCGTTAAGGTGCAGGGCAAGTTCATAATTCCGCACGGTTTCCATCAGGGTCCCTGAGGATCCATAAACCGCCTGAAAAAGGGTGAGGCCGGGATCGAATTGCGGATCCTGTTCGAGGTATCCGATGGTAATGTCCTTATTGAGATAACAGCTACCCGAATCAAAAGAATCTTTACCGGCAAGGATATTCAGCAAGGTGGTCTTGCCGGAACCATTTTTGGCAATCAGTGCAACCTTCCGGCCTTCATCAACACTAAAGCTGATATGGGTGAAAAGGGTAATATCGCCAAATGACTTGGAGGCATTTTCGACCTGAAGGGTTGTGCTCATATCGGGCTGCTAAAGGGGACAAAGATAGCATTTGCCGGAATAATGAGGCAGCTTTAATTTGATTTGCCGGGTTATTGATACTTGCATGGTTTATGATCAAGACAAGCATTGATCAATTGTTATAATCGGGCTATGCTTTTTCCATTCTTTTCTGCTATCAGGGTAAATGCTTTTTCCTCACGGATTATCTCTTTGCATATAAATCCGGTAAGTAGTAAAAACAGCTGGATTTCATCTTCCGTAAAAGCCCTGAGTGTCGTGAGGTCGTCATATTCTTCTGTTTTACCATCCTTTTGAATGATGTACTTTGCAGTCCAGTCATAGGTCCAGCCTGTTGCCAGATTCAACTTCATCCGGCTTTTCCTGGTGATTTTCTTACCCTCGTGCTCAATATGCTGTTCAAAATCATTGAAATTATTAAATATGCCCTGGGCATTGAAAACGCCAAACACAAACAATCCATGATCTTTCAATGCCTGATGAATACCTTTCAGGGTATCAATGATCCCCTTGTTTTCTGTTACATAGGCCAATGACCGGCCTGTAATCAGCACGGCATCAAACCTGCGGTCGAAGGATAAATGGCGCATATCGCATTGAACAAAACAGTCAGATCCTGTTTCGGAACGGGCTATTGTAAGCATTTCATCAAACAGATCCAAACCGAGATAATCATATCCATTTTTCATGAACCGGCGGGCCAGCATACCCGAGCCACAGCCAATCTCCAGTATTGTATGGCAGTTATTATTTTTTAGCAAGGCATCATAAAAGCCGAATTCCTTGTCATAATCAAAGACATGTTGGTACATCTCATGATAGATGTTTGCCAGTTTTGAGTACAATTGGGTCATTTTACTTATTATTTAAAAATAAGAACCCGGCTTATTGCCAAACAAAAATAGAAAAAAAGTTCTTTACCCCTTGTTCCCGGTTCCTTGATCTTGGCTCTTGGATCTTGTTTCCTGGATCTTGGTTCTTGGATCTATCTGTATCATCCTTCTTACAGGCTTTATGAAAAATGAAACAATCCCGATAAGACAAATAGCCAGGCCAGCGATAATAAAAGCATTGTTTATACCGATGCGGTCGGCAATGAATCCGGTTTGCAGCACTCCGATCATGGCCGGCAGCATGGTCAGGCTTCCGTAAATGGAAAAGACCCTCCCCAGGGCGGATGGTTCGACCGTGGTCTGCATAACCACAGTAAAAGCACCGGAATAAATGGCACCCGCTATCCCTCCGACAAAAGTGAGGGCAATAAAAAGGACGAAGCCCGAAGAAGGCAGGATGCCTGAAAATGCAAATGTCAGACCCAGGATCATATACATCACATTGATCAGTATTATTTTGTCAGCCTTTAATTTCATGATTCCCATAACGGCTCCTCCGAGCAGCATTCCGGAACCCCAGGCAACCTCAACCAGGCTCATCTGATAGGTGCCGCCTGAGAAATGGTTCAGGGTCATCAGGGGGAAAAGGACAGCAACGGGCATGATAAAAAAGAATGCCAGGATCACAAAAACAAAGAGCCACAATAATCCGGGCCGGCTGTATATTTCACGCAGTCCTTCTTTCATCTCGCGGAATATACCGGGACCGCCTTCCTTTTTGCTTTTTTCCGGATTGGGAATGCTTACCAGCAGCAGGGAGGTGACGGCAAAGGCTGCTCCGATCACGTCGAACAGCATCACCCAGGTCATGCTGAAAGCGCTTATCAGCAGCGCAGCCAAAGCCGGGCCAGCAATTGCACTGACAGAATGAATGACCTGGTTGAATCCGGCGATCCGCATCAGTTCAGATCCGGGTACAAGCAACGGAATGGAAGCCTGCATGGCGGGCACATGAAAAGCGCTGCCAACGGAACGAAGGGCAAGCAATAAATAAATATGACTTAATTCCGCTTTCCCGAGGAAAAACATTATGGCCATAACGGCAGAACATAGGGCTATAAAGGTATCGGCCACGATCATGGTCAGCTTTCTGTCCCACCGGTCAATCAGTACACCGGTAAACAATCCGATCAGCAGCTGGGGCAACATGGCAGCAATGGTTGTATAAGCCAACACTTCGGCTGACCCGGTTTTAATGCTCAACCAAAAGACCACGGAATAACCGACAACTGCGCTACTCAGCGTCGAGAACAGCTGTCCGGTCCATATGATCGCAAATATTTTCTTCCAATGATTCATAAAAGTAAATCCTGAGTAAAACATAAAACAACAAAACAGTTGATGGATACAAGGCAATGATGGATGATCGTGCCAGGATGAGGAATAAGCGAACTGAATCTAAATCTCAGATCTGATTATGCTTAATCCCGCGCAATAAGATTTACTGTTAACATGGAATGATTTTCTTTATTTGCAGCAGGTAAAATTAATAAATATTTTTTAATTCTGTTATTTCGCTTTTTGAACTTGATCCGGTTAATATCTTTACACAGGCTTATGCGGAAGGGTTGTAATATAGTTCATGTAATTTATTGCGCCCTGGTTATGCTATCAACAAGGCATAAAATGGAATTTTGTTTACATTTATTGTTTCATTTCAAATTAAACCAATGCACTACCTGATAAAAGGAATCCAGTTGTTTTTACTTGCGGTTCTTATGTCATCCTGCGCCGTAATAGGAATTAACGTAAAAAGAAAAACACCGCAAAAACCGGGTAAATATCCGGAATTTACCCTGGAAGACACATTGCACGGAAAGTTAACACCTTTGCGAAGTGCTTATGATGTGACTTTCTATGATCTGAATATTGACCTGGATATCGAAAACAAGTCCATCAGGGGAACTGTAGAACTCTGTTTCAATGCCGGCAGGAGGATGGATACCCTTCAGATAGACCTTTATGAAAATCTGAAAATCAATAAAATAGTATTTCAGGAACAGGAACTGAAGTTTTTCAGAAAATATAAGCAGTATTCCTGCTGTTCAACGACGGAATTCAACCCGGGAAAAACTATGTCATAACGGTTTATTATGAGGGTAAACCGGTAATAGCGCCAAAACCTCCCTGGGAAGGTGGTTTTGTATGGAAAAAGGACAGGGACAGGAAGCCGTGGATTGGTGTAGCCTGTGAGCTGGCAGGAGCAAGTCTTTGGTGGCCTTTAAAGGACCATATTTCCGACGAACCTGACAGCATGCGATTGAGCGTGACGGTTCCCGCCGGGCTTTTTTGTGTCAGCAATGGCATGTTGCAGAACCGCACGGTCAGGGATGACAGGGAAACCTTCACCTGGAAGACAAATTATCCCATCAACTCCTATAATGTCACCCTGTATGTAGGCAATTTCCGGCATTTTCAGCTGCCTTGCCCCACAGGAGACACGGTTTATCCGTTGGATTTCTATGTGTTACCCCACCATCTGGAAAAGGCAAGGACACATTTTCAACAGGCGGTTGACATTATTCAGTTCTATGAATCAGCATTCGGAGCTTATCCCTGGTGGCAGGAAGGATATAAACTGGTAGAAAGTCCTTATGCCGGAATGGAGCATCAGACTGCCATAGCTTATGGTGACGATTATAAAAATATGCCCGGCCAGGATTTTGATTATATCATCCTTCATGAAACAGCACATGAATGGTGGGGAAACAGTGTTTCAGCCGGGGATTACGCCGAAATATGGCTGCATGAAGGGTTTGCCACATACAGTGAAGCCCTTTATATTGAGCACACAAAAGGGTATCAGGCCTATCTGAATTATTTATCCTTTTATTCCATTTTCATAAAAAACAAGAGACCGATGGTAGGTCCTTCCGGCGTGAATTTCTGGGATTACAAGGACACTGATGTATATATGAAGGGAGCCCTCACCCTGCATACCCTGAGAAATACCATTGACAATGACAGTGTATTTTTTGATATCATTAAGACCTTTTATGACCGGCATAAATACGCCATGGTTACCACACAGGATTTTATTCAAATCGTAAATGAAAAAACGGGTGCGGATCTGAACTGGTTCTTTAATCAGTATTTATACAGCAGGGTGTGTCCGCAAATGGAATGGGTTTTCAAAAGTAATCCTGCCACCGGAGATAACGAATTCTGGTATAAATGGAATAATGTTGAATCTGATCTGCGAATTCCGGTTGTAGTAAAGTCAGGAAGTTCAGTTTACACATTATATCCTGAAAAAAAGATTCGGATACTTAACCTCAGAAAGGAAAATACCCTCACCCTCAATACAAAAAACGCCTATATCTCACTAAAAAACAACAAAAGCTTATAAATCCACTGATTTCTGTTACCGATAATAAAACCATGCCGTTTTTAAAAGGATTGTCCGGCTTCTGTATTTTCGTTGCTAACCAAATCCTGTCAGCCACTTCGATACAGTGTACCTTAATCTTACCTCATGGGCAAATGTGTGATCAGTTTATCAGATGCTTCAGGCAGGCCTGTCAGCAACATAACCGCTGTAATGGAATTTTATTGGTAATATTCCAAATTGATGCTAAATTAGAGGAATCAACAACGTGCAATCTTTTACATACATGCTGAAAAGTTTACTGACCGGGAGCGGGATACCTACTGCCATATTATATTTAAGCCTTACGGCATTCACGGGTGTGCTCATAGGAAAAATTAGCATTAGAAGTTTGAAACTCGGGATAGCCGGGGTGCTATTTTCCGGGATTCTGATTGCCCATTTTGGGGCCAGGGCCAATCCCGAGATTTTGCATTTTGTTCGTGAATTTGGCCTGATACTGTTTGTTTACGCCATCGGTATCGATGTCGGTCCGCGTTTTTTCAATACTTTTCGCAAAGAAGGGCTAAAGCTTAATCTTTTTGCAACCGGCATTGTATTATCTGGTTTTATCATTGCTTACCTGTTTTACCTGTGGGGCGGCATTCAACCTGCCGTGATCACCGGCATCATGAGCGGAGCGGTGACCAACACTCCCGGTCTGGGTTCCGCGCAGCAGGTAATGGCCGATCTCGGAAGACAGGGTGATGTGGCCATATCGGGTATGGGATATGCACTTGCATATCCCTTTGGCGTCATCGGAATCATTTTAACCATGATCCTGGTAAGGTTGATATTCCGCATAAAAATTAACCAGGAAGTAGAAGATTACAAAAAACAGCAAAGCAGCACGCAGCAAAAACTTGAGACGGTAGAAATCGCCATTACCAATTCCAATTTATTCGGGCAGAAGATCAGTTACATAAAAAAAGTGATTGACACCGAACTGGTAATTTCAAGGATTGGGCGCAAGGGGACTTACCTCGTGCCCCTGGAAGATGAAATTTTACATGAAGGCGACGTGGTCATCGGTGTTTCGGCTATCAACAATATAGAGAATCTACAAATGAAGATGGGTGCTGTAGCCATTGCCAACAAACGTGAAATCTCCGGAGATCTGGCTATGTTTCATGTACTGGTAACCAATCGTAAATATGCCGGAAAGACCATCGAACAAATCGGCATTTACCGCCGCTATGAAGCCAATATTACCCGCATTTTCAGGGCAGGAATAGAAATTTTACCCAGTCGCGGCACAACCGTCGAGTTTGGCGATACAGTGAGGATAGTGGGTAAACGTGAGTTGTTGCCGGAAATCCGGAATGAACTTGGGAATTCCGTTCAGGAATTGTCGCATCCGAATACCATACCGATTTTCGTCGGTATCTTTTTAGGCATCCTGGTGGGCAGTATTCCGATTTTCATCCCGGGTCTGCCGGCTCCGGCAAAACTGGGACTAGCCGGCGGGCCTTTGTTGGTGGCTATTTTGATGGGCCATCAGCGGCGATGGAGGAGTTTCGATTTTTATATGACCCCGGGAGCCAATATGATGATAAGGGAACTGGGGATCATACTGTTTCTGGCATGCGTGGGCCTTTCATCGGGTGCTCAATTCGTGCAAACCATTACCGATGGAGGATATATATGGATACTGTATGGTGTGGCCATTACTTTTATTCCCATCTTTCTGGCTTCCGTTATTGCCCGTTTGTTAAAATACAATTACCTTAAGATCTGCGGCATCATTTCCGGGGCCATGACCGATCCTCCGGCTTTGGAATTTGCCAACAGCCTTGCCCCGCTTCATTTGCAGTCAACAACCTATGCTACCGTATATCCATTTACGATGTTTTTAAGGATCCTGCTGGCCCAGGTATTGATACTGATAACCCTCTGAAGATATACCCCGAGGGGGATTTCGACACCCATTATACACCGGGTGGGGTTTTGAATAACCGTCGGTGTATATATAAGTATTACACGTAAGCGTTAGCCGTAATAAAAAATATATTACTGATAATGAGAATAACATAACCCGAAAAAAATTATTTTTGAGGCGACTGATGTTGTCTCAGTCAGGAAAATTTGACTGCGATATAAACGCTATATTGGTCATGGCTTCAAAACTGCCGGGATAAACACCGGGATTATCACATTTAAAACAGGAACAAAATGGATAAAGTATTAATTCTGCCGCCGGAGACGATGGGCAAGAATTTTATTCCGCAGGAATATCTTCCCAAAGGGAAGGATGAATACTATCAGCGGAACAGTCAGAGCCGTCCGCCCAAAACAGGATGGAGGAACCTGCGTTCTGACGAAGTTGAGACACTGGTAAAAAACGATAACACAGCCGACAACTGGGACGAGATATTGGTTACCGACAGGTTTGATCCCAACCAGATCAAGAATACAAGATTTTTCGGGCTTGTCAGGATCGGTTGTTTGCGGAATGTTGTAATACAGCATCATGACCTGAGAATGCCGGCGGGCATTACCAACAGTGTTATCATCTCCTGTGATATTGGTGATGATGTAGCCATTCATGACGTGCATTATCTGGCACATTATATAATCGGTGATTGCTGCATTCTTTTCAATATAGACGAAATGCATATAACGGATCATGCCAAATTCGGCAACGGGGTCATCAAGGAAGGGGAGCCGGAGAATGTGCGCACATGGCTCGACATAATGAATGAGACCGGTTGCAGGAGAGTCCTTCCATTCGACGGTATGATAACAGCCGATGCCTATTTATGGGCAAAATATATTGACGATAAACCCCTGCAGGCCAACCTTAAAAAGATCACACAACACCACATTGATAACCGGCGGGGTTTTTACGGAACCACGGGCAGTAATTGTGTAATAAAAAATTCCCTTATTCTCAAGGATGTTAAGATAGGATCGCATTGTTATATAAAGGGAGCCAACAAGCTGAAAAACCTTACCATCAATTCTTCGGAGGCAGAACCTACGCAAATCGGGGAAGGGGTTGAACTGGTGAACGGCATCATTGGTTATGGCTGTCATATTTTTTACGGATGCAAGGCCGTTAAATTCATCCTCGGCAACAATTCAGGCCTGAAATACGGAGCCCGTCTGATCAACTCTTTCCTGGGGGACAATTCAACGATTTCCTGCTGCGAAGTACTGAATAACCTGATATTCCCGGCCCATGAGCAGCACCATAACAATTCCTTCCTTATCGCTTCGGTTGTTATGGGGCAGAGCAATATGGCTGCCGGTGCTACTATTGGTTCCAACCATAACAGCCGGGCCAATGACAATGAAATACAGGCCGGCAGAGGCTTCTGGCCGGGTTTGTGCACCAGCGTCAAACACTCTTGCCGCTTTGCTTCCTTCATTCTGCTTTCAAAAGCCGATTACCCGGCGGAGCTGGATATTCCCCTGCCCTTTTCCCTGCTGAATAACAATGTAACGGATAACCAGCTGGAAGTTTTTCCGGCTTTCTGGTGGCTTCATAACATGTATGCCCTGGCCCGGAATTCCTGGAAGTTCCAGAACCGGGATAAGCGCGTCAACAAAGTTCAGAACATAGAATTTGATACCTATGCTCCTGATACCATAGAAGAAGTAATCCATGCCCGCCGCCTGCTGGAAATATGGACTGCCAAAGCCAGTCTGCGTAAGAACGGGAAAGAAAAGGCCGTCATCAACATAAATGAGCTCATAAAACTGGGGCGCAGCATCCTGACGGGAAAAGAAGAGGATGTGAATAAGCTGGAAGTGCTGGGAGAGAATATGGAGCACACCAAAAGAAAGGCCGTGATCCTGAAACCCTATAAGGCTTATCATGCTTACGGCGATATTATGTACCATTATGCCATGAAGAATTTACTGGCTTTTATGAGTGCCAGGCCCAAGGCAACCCTGTCATCCATGCATGATGACCTGAATGGCAGACGGCAGCAGGAATGGGTTAATCTCGGCGGTCAGATCATGCAACGGAAAGATCTGGACAGGCTGCGCGCCGACATTGGATCAGGCAAGCTCGCCTCCTGGAAAGAAATTCATAACCGGTATAATAAACTCTGGGCTAAATATCCCCATGACAAGCAAAAACATGCCTATGCTCTCCTGTGCGAATTGCTGGGCACAGACAAATTTACGGAAAAACAATGGAAAGCTGCTCTGGATAAGGCAATGGATATTCAAAATTACATCTGCGATCAGGTTTATGCTTCACGCAAAAAGGATTATGACAATCCATACCGGCAGGCAACTTTCAGAAGTATGGATGAAATGAAGGCTGCCATCGGGACAATTGATGAAAACGGTTTTATTATCCAGGTGAGGCAGGAAACAGAAGATCTGAAGAAATTGCTGAAAAACATGAAGAACCGAACTTAATGTCCTGATGCATATATACCCCGGCAAGCTGTTAAAAACGCCGCCGGGTATCTTGGTATAAACCCATTTTTTAAAAATATCACTAAACTACCAGAAAGGAGAATCCCATGAATTTAAAAGATCCAAACTATTCGAAGTATGCTTTGGTTCAGGAAATGATGCAAACTGTGGAAGTTGTAAAAAAATTCAATCCAGACCAGACAAAAGGTGTTGCTGATGTGATCAAATCAGCCGGTAAACTGTTGCTGACAGGCGAAGGCTCGAGCCGGATATTCCCGGCGAAAAATGCCATCCGCAAAGCCCTTACCTGGGGCATGAACCTGTCGATATCCACCGATGGGTCGCGTCAGTCAGCCCAATATGACCTGTCAAAATTTGCTGTTTTCTGCGCTTCCAACTCCGCCCGTACCAAAGAAGTTGTCCTGCTTGCCAAGAAACTTGCTGCCATCGGCAATGAAAAGCGCTTTGCATTAACAGCCAATAATGATACGCTGCTGGAAAAAGAATGCAAAAAAACATTCGTATTGAATTGTGGCTGGGAACAAGCTGTAGCTGCCACAAAAAGCGTCATTGAACAAACCCTGTTTTATGAATCCATTCTGTGGCATATCAGGGGTATTGATAAAGGCAGTGAATGCGCCAGTTTACCAGCATGGATCGAACAGGCATTGACCATGGCTATACCCGGGGATATTGTTGCATGGGTAGCCAAAGCTCCCACCATTTATTTTGCCGGTTATAATGACGGGGTAGCAGAAGAACTAACCCTCAAGACCAATGAGATCACCCGGAAGAAATCTGATTTCCTTGAAGGTACATATGCGGTTCATGGTATTGAAGAGGTAATGGACAAAAACGATATTGTATTTGTTGTTGACCCCATCGAAGATGAGATTGAAAAATTCCAGGAAGTACTGGTCAAGGGAGTCGGACTGAAAGTGGTTGCCATTGCGGATCATGATACTCCTTTCACCACCATACGGGTACCTGCTGCCGGAGAAATGAAGCCTTATGTTTTCCTGAGCGCCGGCTGGAACCTGCTGGTTGAAATTGGCCTGGCCATCGGTATTAATCTCGACAAACCCGAACGTGCCCGCAAGGTGGGCAATGAGTTTATGGGATAAGCCGGAAACACTTCAAGATAAAGGATTAAACACTCCTGAAAGGTGCCTCGTAAAAGGGGCACTTTTTTTTTGCCCTTTTCTCTGCATTACCGGGAGGGATGAATGAACTACCTCGCAGCAGAGCTGACGAGGTATCAATAAGGTATTAAATTTTTCAGCTCGCCCTAAAGGGCGGGAA
>Ga0105094_10001893_pt1 | contig 10965 bp, 10 predicted proteins | sample PPLLak1March2015_2_FD_87023 | JGI IMG/M metagenome (GOLD analysis project Ga0105094, IMG submission 87023) | Freshwater sediment microbial communities from Prairie Pothole Lake near Jamestown, North Dakota, USA - PPLs Lake P8 Core (3) Depth... | ecosystem: Environmental > Aquatic > Freshwater >...
AAATATTCTGTGATTTCCTTAAATATTATGTGCTCAAAAGTCCCTTTTTTCCTGTCTACTACCAGCAACCTCGATTCATCCCTGTTCTCTGTAGGATAAAGGGCAATAAGTTCCTGCGGTAAGTTGTACCTGAATTGTGATAATTTCATCTTATTTATATTGATATTACATTTTTAGAAATCCTTTATACGGAAGGATTCAGGTTTTGTTTCAATTCCCTGACTGAATTTTCAAATTTTTCTAAAGAATATGCATTTTTAATCAAATAAGGGCCGATCGCTGTTCTTTCCAGGTGTGACAGATATCCCCCGCTGTTAAGGGCAAGCCCCAGATCCCTTGCAAAAGATCTAATATAGGTCCCTTTGCTGCAAACGATCCTGACGGTAATGTCGGGCAAGTCAAACGATATCAGTTCCGCCTCCCTGAAAAAAACTGTAACCGGATTCATCTCCTTCTGAATTCCTTTCCTGGCATATTCATAAGCTCTCTTCCCATCAATCATCTTAGCCGAATGAATTGGAGGTATCTGCTTCTGTTCCCCAAGGAAACCCGTTAATGCTGATATAACAAGATTTTCGGTTATATGTTCAACCGGAAAGTGTATATTTATCTCCGTTTCAAGATCATATGAAGGAGTTGTCTCACCAAGATGTATTGTGGCAACATATTCCTTATCAAGATCCCGGAAATCCTCAATTCTCTTTGTGGCCCTTCCTGTACAGATTATCATCAGGCCGCCTGCAAGGGGATCAAGCGTCCCGGCATGGCCTATTTTTATTTTCCTGATGCCAAGTATGCTCCTTATAATGATCCTTACCTTGTTTACAAGATCAAAGGATGTCCAGTAGAGCGGCTTATCAAACAGCAATACCTGCCCCTCCTCAAAAGATGAGATCTTTTCAGAAAACATGAAGACCTAGTAAGAGTGAATAAATGCCAACCAGAACGCAATAAGCCGCAAACCATTTAAGACTTCCCCTTTTCACAATATTGATCATCCATCTGCAAGCCAGGTATCCGAAAATGAAAGCTGTCAGAAATCCGACAAGTATTACACTAAGGGATGTTCCTTCCTTTGTAAAATCACCGGAGGTCATTTCAAGGAAGTTAGCGCCGATAATTGGTATCAGAACCATCAGGAAAGAGAATTTTGCGATATCCGCTTTTTTGTTTCCCAGCATCATTCCGGTGGCAATTGTAGCACCTGACCGTGAGACCCCCGGCAGAACTGCCAGCGCCTGCGCCAATCCGATAATAAAGGAATCCAGATAGGTCATCTCCCTTTCTCTGGGCCTGATAATCAGGGTAAGTCCAAGGAAGAGCGCACTTATAAGGAATTCGATCCCCAGCGAGATCATGTTCCCAGCAAAAAACTTTGTTGCTATCTGACTCATGAAAAGACCGCTTATCCCAACAGGAATCATTGAAATGAAAAGCTTAATGACATAACGGGTCTCATCATTCATCTTAAATGCAAAAATACCTTTGAACAGGCCTGCAATTTCCTTCCAAAGGACAAAAAGGGTACTCAGGACGGTAGCTCCGTGAACGGCGATCGAGAAATAAAAATTCGCTTCATGATCGATCCCGAAAAGATATTTTCCCAGTTCAAGGTGTCCGGAACTGCTTACCGGTAAAAATTCCGTCAGTCCCTGTATCAAACCAAGGACAATGGCTTCAAATATATTCATCAGGGATTTCTTAAGACTTATTTATCGGAGTTTTTAGGCTTTCTCATTATCGCCCAAATCTCAAAAATGAATCCTGCAAGCACAACAATTGGTGCAAGGGTTATTCTTCTGAAACTGAATATTTTGTCGCTGAACTCATTTGGATCTTCCGATTTTCCGCCAAGCATCAGCAGAAAACCAGCCACAATTATTGCAAAACCAATTGCAAGCAGCTTGTAGTTTTCACGGCCAAGGGCAAAATTCAGCTTTTCCTTATTTTCATTTTTAACTGCCATGATTCAATTATATAATTTATCTTCAGAAATTACGAGGTACCGGTTAACCGACAGGAATGTCGAAACCAGGTTTATCAATATCCCGGCAATTATTAATAAAATTCCGAGAATTACAAGAAGTTTTGTGCTCTCAAACGTAAAAAACATCAGGAATTCCTTCTCAATCAGATAAAGCAGTCCCATCAGAAGAAGCATCGCCGTAAGTGCAGCAAGTACTCCGTGGTAAATACTTCTGATCAGGAAAGGCTTCCGGATGAATGACCTGGTGGCCCCGACAAGCTGCATTGTCCTTATCAGGAACCTTTTGGAATAAATTGCCAGCCTGATTGTGTTATTTATAATAGTAACCGCTATCAGAAAGAGGAATGAACTGATTATCAACAGGAAAATACTGATCTTGCGCACATTCTCATTAATAAGGTAGAGAAGTGAATCTTCATACCAGACCTCCTTTACAAAGGGATACTCCAGGATGTATTTCTCAAACTTCCCGACGCTGTCGCGGTTAGTATAGCCGGCATACAGGTAAACATCAATTGATGGAGGAAGAGGGTTGTCGCCAAGAAAACTTATAAAATCCTCACCCATCTCTTCTTTCATTTTTATAGCAGCTTCATCCCTTGAGACATATTCGGTAGACTTAACGGATGGTTTGGCATCAAGATCCTTTTGAAGCATCCTTATATCTGCTTCCCTGGCATCCTCATCGAGAATAACCGAAAATGAAAGGCTCTCCCTGAAATAATCGGAAAGCTCCTTTGCATTTATAATTACAAGTCCCAGTATTCCCAGCAAAAAAAGGACTAGTGAAACACTTATAACGAGTGTCAGGTATGAACCACCCAGTTTTGCCTTTGAAAATCCTGTTTCCTTTTTCTTCACTAACAATATTTTTAAAACAACCTCTGCATGGAGCTTAAATCAATCAACGAGGGTAATCCATCCAAACTCATCCGGTGCATCGCCATACTGAATAGATACCAGCTTGTTATACAGCTCCATGGTAACCCGGCCCGGTTTCCCGTCCCTGCAGTATTCATAAACCTTATTTTTGTCCGGGTCGACGATCCTGGCGATCGGGCTTATAATTGCCGCTGTCCCGCATGCTCCTGCTTCAGAAAATTCGGCAAGCTCCTCAACGGGAATCCGTCTTCTTTCAGTCTTAATGCCAAGTGAACCGGCTGCTTCAATAAGGCTCATGTTCGTGATCGATTTCAGGATCGATTCAGATTTTGGCGTTATATAGGTATTGTTTTTTATTCCGAAGAAATTTGCCGGACCGCATTCATCAATATATTTTTTTCTTTTTGCATCAAGAAATATGGGGCTTGCATATCCTCCTTCCTTCGCAGCAACTGCAGCTCTGAGGCTGGCGGCATAATTGCCTCCGACCTTGTATATCCCTGTACCCTTAGGCGCGGCCCTGTCAACGTCCCTGCAGATAAGCATGCTTACAGGCTTGATCCCTCCCTTGAAATATGGACCTACCGGGGTTACAAAAACAATGAAAGTATACTCGCAGGCAGGTTTAACACCAACCTCAGCTCCGCTGCCGTATAAAAGAGGGCGGATGTAAAGGGTAGCTCCCGAGCCATATGGTGGGATGAACCTTTTATTAAGCTGAACCACCCGGAAAATTGCCTCTCTGAACTTTTCAACTGGAAACCTTTCCATCATGATCCCGTCAGCCGAACTAAGAAATCTTTTGGCATTCTCTTCCCAGCGGAACAACCTTGTCTTCCCGTCTTTTCCCATATATGCCTTCAGTCCCTCAAATGCTTCCTGACCATAGTGTAATCCGGTAGCAGCAATATGGATATCAATAAATTCGGAGGTGGATACTTCTAGTTCTCCCCATTTGCCATCCCTGTAAAAACAACGGATATTGTAATCAGCTTTGACATATCCGAACGGCAGGTTTTTCCAGTCAAGGTTCTCCATAACTCTCAAATTTAGAAATTTGCAGTAAAAGTACATCTTTATAACCAATCTCCGGCAGGTTTTCTCCCGGAAAATCGATTAATTATGCCATTCATGAAGCTTTGCGATCTGCTCTTCAAGAGGCACGCTTCTGAGGATCTTCCCGGTGCTGGTAAGGAAATCATGGTCGGTCAGCAGGGTTTTCTGAGTTATTTTCCAGGTTCCCAAACCGGTTGTAATTCCATGTTCATTCCTTTCCCTCAGAAGCTTTTCGCTAAGTTTGATATAATCCACCCTGCCCAGATAATCGTACCTTGCATCGTGCAGGATCCTGTCGGTATCCGACTCATAATTCTCATTGAAGGAGTTGGTAATGAGTACACTGGCAGCGGCAATATAGCTTTCGTCGAAACCGAAGCGGGGAAGCATTTCATCCATTAATTTGCGTGAACCCTCAGCAGGATTATTGTAATCAGTCATGTATCCGGTTATCAGGAAGATCGAGGCAAGTTTAAGATTTACATATTCTTCAACGGGCAGCCGTTCAGCATTTGCAAGCAATTCAGCCTGGCTGGCGATGCTCACTGCAAGCTGGGCATTATGAAACCACAGGGTTGGAGGTGCCTCATCAATGAACATCTTGTTGACGGTTTCCTCAACATCCTGAAGCTTGATAAGCTGCATCATGAATCTGAATCTGCTGTTTGGATTTCCGTTTTCATCGCTGAGTTCAGGGATAATTCCCTTAACAAAATACATTTCGAGTTCCCCCTTGTATTTTACCGGCATTTTTCCGCGGTATTCGAAAACGAAGAATTCCTTTACAAACTCATATGTTGCTCCTGAAATATTAATCCTGCCTGCTTCTCCGGAAGACTCCATGCGGCTCGCTGTATTGACCGTATCACCCCAGATATCATACGACAGCTTTTTATGACCAACAACACCTGCTATCACTGTACCGGTATGGATCCCGATCCTGATATCCCAGTATTTAATTCCCCTGATAAGTGATGCCTCCTTCAGCTTTTTCATATACTCCTGCATTTCAAGGGCGGCCAGTATGACTTCAACCGGATTTGTCCTGTTCTTTTCAGGTATCCCTCCGGCACACATGTAAGCATCACCTATAGTCTTGATCTTTTCAATCCTGTATTTCTCAACAACCGAATCGAAATGAAAAAAGAATTTGTCAAGCTCATCAATCAGCACTTCAGGATTCATCTCTTCAGCTATCTGGGTAAAACCCTGGATATCGGAGAATAGAACAGTGACAAAATTGAATTTGGTCTTTGTTGCCTTTCCCTTTTCCATTATTTCATTGGCTGTGTTCTTGGGAAGGAGATTGGCCAGCAGTGCTTCAGTCTTCTCGTTAACCTTTACAAGATCTTCATTCTTCTTGTTTATGAGCTGCTCAAGTACCTCCTGCCTGCGCCTGAACTTTCGATCCAGAAGCTTGTAAATTGTGATCTGGATTATCAATAACACGATTAGTCCGATGACAAAAACAGGGACCTTCAGAGTGATCCCCTGCGAGTCAGGATCATTTGCAAAGGATTGGATGGGAACAGCTGCTGCAAGGGACAATTGAAAAAATGAAAAGTTCAACTTCTTCATTAGCAGCATTAACTTAAATTTGAATGATCTGTTATCAAATGTATCTATTAACTTTATTAACGCCAAACTTCAGACCTGATTGTGACATTGGTGAACTTTCGTCACTTTTACTAATTTCGCCAAAGAAATTCTGACTCTATGGAAATTATTTTTGCCTCAAACAATCTGAATAAAATACGGGAGATCAATAATGTCCTCGGGAACAGCTTCAGACTGTTAAGCCTGCACGACATCAAAATGAATGAAGATATAGTTGAGAATGAATTGACCCTTGAAGGCAACGCTCTCCATAAAGCGCGCCATATTTACAAGGCTTCAGGAATGAATGTTTTTGCCGACGATACGGGCCTTGAAGTTGAAGCACTGGATGGCCGGCCCGGAGTTCATTCTGCCAGGTTTGCAGGAGAAAGCAAAAATTCTGTTGCCAATATAGAGAAACTGCTGTCTCTTCTTGAAAAAAAGGCTAACCGGAATGCCCGGTTCAGAACTGTAATTGCCCTTATACTTGATGGGAAGGAATACATTTTTGAAGGTATCGTAAAAGGATTGATAATCAGGGAAAGGAGAGGAAATAAGGGATTCGGGTACGATCCGGTGTTTGTTCCGGAGGGGAAAAAATTGACATTCGCTGAGATGGACCTTGATGAAAAGAACACAATATCGCACCGTGCCAGGGCATTTGAAAAGCTTAAAATGTTCCTTTCAGGTTATCAACAAAAACCCGGCGATATAAATGCCATGCAGATGCCCGTATAAATGACAAGAAAGCTGCTTTGTATAACTGTTCTTTCTCTCATTTCCGGATGGCTTGCCAGCCAGATGCCAGTCGGTTCCTGGTCGGATCATTTGAAGTATAATACTGCAAGTGCCATTGCCGGAAATTCCTTAACGATTTATGCATCAACCGGATCTTCAATTATTGCCTGGAACAGTGAGTTCAATGAGCTCAGAAGGCTTTCCCCGGTGAATGGTCTTTCGGAAACCGGAATAAGCGATATCAGCTGGTCCGAAGAAAAAAGCATACTTGTCATCGCCTATGAAAGCACTAATATTGATCTCCTTACCGGAAACACTATTCATAACATCCCTGAGATCATAAACAAGTTCACTCCCGGAACTATAAGGATCAACAGGGTAAGAACCCTTGGAAAGAATGCCTATCTGGCCAGCGGATTCGGGATTGTCATCATCGATCTTGAAAAGAAAGAAATACATGATACATGGAAGCCGGGACCCGGGACTGAAAATAATGAGGTCTTCGATATAGCTTTTGGAAATGGTAGTGTTTATGCGGCAACAGAAAACGGACTCTGGCAGGCTGACATTTCAAACCAGGGCCTTGCATATTATGGAAACTGGGATCTGCTAAGCATGCCTGAACCTGCTTCGTTCTGCAATCACCTGATCTTCTCCGGTGAGACTCTTTACTGCAATGTTCCGCAGGGATCTGCCGGAGATAAAATATATGCTATAAATGGGGAAATAAGGCTCTTTTCATTCAGCCCCGGAATAATCATCAATTCATTTGATCCTGCACCCCGGGGATTTACAATTTCCTCGGCAGAGTTCCTGAAACATTATAATTCTGACGGATCGATTATAAATGCAATCGATTCATACGGTTGGGGATCACCTGAGATATCGCAGGGAATTGTCATTGGCAATGACCTGTGGATCGCAGATAAAAATCACGGAATTGTACTGGGTCAGAACATGACCGTCTTTGCCGCTCTTTCACTTTCCGGTCCCTCAACCAATGAGGTTGTTAACATAACTTCGGTAAACGGGAAAACCATTTTATGCGCAGGCGGCACAGACAATTCATGGAATGGCATGAAAAGGTCCTTTCAGGTCTCCGTCCATGAAAACAACCAGTTTACAAACATTGTCCTTGGTACATCGACCGATGCGATGCGGTCCTTTATCGATCCCGTGAACAGCTCCCGCTTTTTCATTTCATCATGGGGCAGTGGCCTGTACGAATATGAGAACAACATTCTGGTGAAACATTACGATTCATCAAATTCGCCGCTTCAGAACAGCGGTACTACCGTTCCCGAAACTAAGGTCTGCGGTCTTGCTATGGATAAATCAAAAAATCTATGGATCACCCAGCCTGATGGCATCGGAAACATTAAGATACTTAAACCGGATGGCAGCTGGATTCTATTTCCTGTAATCATTAATGCACCTGTTGCAGGTGACATTCTTTCAACCGGGACCGGACAGATGTGGATAATCATGCCCGGCGGTCATGAATTGTTTATCATCGATGACAATAACACAACTGATTTTTTTACGGATGACAGGACGAGGAAACTGACAGTTAAGGACAGTGATGGAAAGATCATCAATAACGTATTTTCTGCAGCTGAGGATCTTGATGGCAACATATGGATCGGCACCGATCAGGGACCGGTAATTTACAATAACACCGATTTGATATTTGAAGATGCAATAAGAGGGACCAGAATAAAGGTCGCGAGGAATGATGGTTCCGGCCTGGCCGATTTCATGCTTGGGACAGAATCCATTACGGCAATATCGGTTGACGGGGCAAACAAAAAATGGCTTGGGACAAAAAGTTCGGGCGCTTATCTTCTCGCGGCCGACGGGACTGAAGTGATTAAAAGCTACAATGCCTCGAACAGTCCCATGTTTTCCGATTCAATTGCTTCCATTGCAGTCGACAACATTACAGGAGAAGTCTGGTTCGGAACATCTGAGGGGGTCCTTTCCGTGCGGGAGCTTGCAACTTCAGGCCGGCAGTCATACAGTGATGTGTACCCGTTCCCAAATCCCGTCAGGGAAGACTACCAGGGAAATGTAACAATTACCGGTCTTATGAAAGAGACACAGATTAAAATAACAGACATCAGCGGAAATCTCGTTTATGAAACAAGGTCGGAAGGGGGCCAGGCATCGTGGGATCTCTCAACTTATGACGGGCGGAGAGTAAGAACGGGAGTCTACATTGTTTTCTGTGCATCAAGCGATGGCACAGAATCGTGTGTTACAAAAATCCTTGTTGCGGGAAAATAATCAGCCGGTAATAAGGCTCTGAATCCTTTCAATCTGAAGCTGTTTGTTCACTTCCCTGAGGCTCCTGGCAGTTTTCGTGAAATACTGATGCCCCGATATGAATTTAACCTGCATCTTGTTCCATTCATTCAGGTCTTTCATTTTGTTCTGGGCCTTTAGTTCTTCGAAAAGAGTATTTGATACAGGGATAAAATCGCTTCTGCCCAGGTAGTCGAGATCCGAGTCGCAAATAATTTCTTCCAGGAGGTTTGAAGGCTTTGGAGGTAGTTTGGTTGCCATGATTATTGAACAGATCCTGTCAATCTGTTCAGGGGAATAATTATACCCGGGTAAAATTTTTCTGGAGTATTCCGCTCCATGATGCTCGTGATTGTCGAACGAGATCGTTATCCCGGTATCATGAAAAAGTCCGGCAGTTTTCAGAAGCAGGATCTCCTCATCTGAACATCCTTCAGCCCAGCCGATCAGCTCGACCTCGGTAACCACGTCGACAGTATGCTTCACATTATGATAGAATACATAGGCTGGAAGTTCCTTTTCAAGCTTGTCGAGGATCATTTCCTGCATATCGGTAAATTGTATCAGACCAAATTTTATCCTGAATGAAGCGTTAGGGATGACACCATTGCCGTCGGCTGAAAATTCAGGCTTTAATCCTTTAACCCTGAAAATCTGAAGGTCACCTTTGTACTTGACAGGAAGCTTACCGTAATACTCGCAGTCAAAAAATTCCTTCACAAGTTCATAAGTCATTACGGAGATCAGGATGGAGCCGTTTTCCGAAAGAGCCTCCAGCCGGCTCGCATTATGCACCGTATCACCCTTTATATCATAGCTTATCTTCTTCTTGCCCGATACTGAAGCTGTTACCGGACCTGTATGGATCGCAATTTTCAGGTCCCACATCCTGTTTTGTCCGTTTCTTTTCTTGAATTCAAATCTTTCAAGAAATTCGCGCATCTCAATAGCGGCCATAACAACATCTATCGGGTTTGTTATATTCTTCACCGGAATACCCCCTGCACACATGAATGTGTCGCCTATAGTCCTGATCTTCTGTATTTTATAGATCTCTGAGATCGATTCAAACTCATAAAAAATCTCATCAAGCTCATCCATCACCGACACCGAATCAATTCCCTCATAAACTTGTGCCCGTCCATGGATATCGGCGAACAGGATTGTCGTCATATTGAACTTCAGCGATTTTTCCGCTTCCTGCGGTGTCTCCGGGAAATGGATCCTCAGCTTTTCGTTTTCCCCAGCCAGTTTCTCATTCTGCTTCACAAGATTCTTTATGCGATCCTCCAACTCCTGGTTTTGCCTGGCAAGTTTTGCGATACGTTTGACAAGCTCCTCATTATTTGTTGAGATCATGGTGCAGTGGATTGACATGTAAATATAATAATTATATATTTGAGCCAATCATTGGCTCCGATGCTTCATAAGACAAAAGGCATAATACTCCATCAGATCAGGTACACCGATTCCGGTGTGATTGCTCAGATATATACCCGGGAATTCGGCAGGCAGTCGATAATGATAAAGGGCATGAGAAGCAGGAAATCCGGAAAGCACAATGTTCTGTTCCAGCCTATGTTCGTTCTTGATCTTATATTTTATCACAGGGAATCGCGCGAAGTCCAGATATTGAAAGCTTTCTCCGTATCTCACTCACCTGCTGACATCTATGATGATGTTAAGAAACGCTGTACTGCCGTTTTCCTGGCCGAGATACTTACTTCTGTGCTTAAGGAGGAGAGTCCGAATCATGAATTGTTCGATTACATTGAAGATTCAATAAAATACCTTGACAGGTGCGGTGCCGGATCTTCCAATTTTCATATAGCCTTCCTTATCGGGCTCAGCAGTTTCCTCGGTTTTGAACCCGGGAAAAGGGATGATCCTGCAAAAATATACTTTGATCTTCTGAATGGAGCTTTCGTACATCTGCCGCCTCTGCATTCATCCTATGCCGACCCGCATATCTCAGATATTCTGGCTGATTTCTTCAGTGTCTCGTTTGACAGGATGAGAAGCATTCCCCTTACAGGATTGCAGAGGAATGAAGTTCTCGAGACGATAATCAGGTATTTCAGTATCCATCTTCCGGGGCTGAAAAAAATAAACTCCATTGAAATCCTCAAAGAGATTTTCATCTGAGAATCAAACCTGCCCTGAAATATTTTTCCATATCTTTAAGCCTTAAACTGGTGCTGTCTCAATGACTTTCATCCCTTCAATCATCAGGCGGTTTTATGCGAAGCGCTTAAAGCAGATAGATCACTTCAGGAAATATCCGGTCGAAACCCAGCATAGGGAACTGTTAAGCATCATTTCATAGGCAGCCTCTACTGAATGGGGAATAGAACATGGATACCCTTCGATACGCTCCGTACGCGATTTTCAGTCGCGCGTCC
>Ga0105094_10001896_pt1 | contig 10957 bp, 6 predicted proteins | sample PPLLak1March2015_2_FD_87023 | JGI IMG/M metagenome (GOLD analysis project Ga0105094, IMG submission 87023) | Freshwater sediment microbial communities from Prairie Pothole Lake near Jamestown, North Dakota, USA - PPLs Lake P8 Core (3) Depth... | ecosystem: Environmental > Aquatic > Freshwater >...
AGCCCCGGCATCACCCGTGCCGCCTGCCATCACCAATTCATCACCCTCTACCAGGTAGATATGCGCATGGTAGTACCCAAAGGCTTGCTTGACCTGCTCCACCACTTCGATAACCAGTTCTCTCCGGTTGAGGATGGTGGAAAGGCGGCGGCTAACTTCCGAAGAGGTGGCCAGGGCTCTGGTACGGACAGTTACGCGTTGTTCCAGGGTACCGATAAAGTCGCGCAAGCGGGAGGTCATCTCGTTGAACGTAGAGGCTACCTGGGCGATCTCTGCAGGCCCCCCTACCTTCGCCACTACTGCCAGATTACCGCCCGCAACTTCGGTTGCTGCGTTGGAAAGATCGACAAGCGGTGCGCTTAACCTACGTGCAATAAGAATACCCGCAACTCCTGCCAAAACTGCGAAAACCAACATGCTGATGATGTAGCGTGTTATGAATCCAACGATAGGTTGATAAGCCTCTTTCTGAGGCAATTCGGTCACAACCGCCCATTCCGGTGTACCAAGAGAAACATAGCTCCCTACAACATTCGTCCCTAGCAAACCTGCGTAGGTTCCAAATTCTGAATTACTATTGCTTACCAGGGATGGGTTTCCGATGAATTCGTTCACTACCTGGATGTTCTGGACGTTCTCGCCCTTTAGCACGCGGCCTATATCCTGAAAAGCGATCAGGTTGCCTTTGTTATCCACCACATAAGCGTAGCCGGTCTCACCTACGTCGAGTTGATCGACCAGGTCCCACATGAACTTCAAGTTCACTTCGACCGCTAGAGTGCCCCGGAAATCCCCGAAGATATCTGTAACGGGGAGCGCCATGACCACTAGAGGTTCACTAGTGGCATCATCGATGTAGATGGGGCTGATATATCTCTGCCCTTGATGAATTTGGGTCAGCGCATCTTCCGTGAGTTGATCTAAGATCTTCCCGGATGATACTTGAGTGAGCCGGGAAGCCTCCGCCAGTTGGGTATCTCGGGTGTTCAATAAAACCAACTGGCGGAAGGCCGGTTGCAAGCCCAGCAAGCTCTCCAAAACGGTTTCCCTCTCTTGACCAGAGATCGAAACCGGATCGGCCAAGTCAACAGCTGTTTCCAGCACGCTGAATTGTTCTTCAATGAAACCACTAACCGTTTTACTGGCTCCTTGCGCAATGAACTGTTGCTGAATTGAAGTATTGTCCTGGTATGACAAAATGTTCGTGTATAGCGCTAGACTGCCATTTGCCAAAAGAATCACCGCACTCAGTGCGAAAGAGGCGATAGCCAATGTGGCGGTCAAACTCCGCGCCGATTTATTTTTTCTGGTTTCGGTCTTCATAACTTATTCCTCTTACATCATCCAAAAATTGGTGTGGTGAATCCTATGATTAGCAAATATCCGCAGCTAGCGGATAATCTCATCGGCTTGCTTCAGCAGGCCTTCCGGAACCGTCAGGCCAAATTCTTGCGCTGCCGTGAAGTTGATGTGCAGGTAAGGCTCAGGCGAAACCACGGGGATGGTACCTGCAGGAACACCCTGGAAGATCTTATCAGCCAAGGGAGCGGCCAGCTCGCCCGAATTATAAAAGCCAACGTTAACATCCGTGATCGTCCAGGTGTCATCCGGGCCAAGAATCGTGCCAGTGGTGATAGGAATTTGATATTCAGCACCGAATTGAGCAACCACGGAGGCGATATCCGGCGAAGTCGACGCAGGGCCCACCAGATACATGATGGCGTCGATGTCCGGTTCACCCTCGGCAGCCTCGGCCAGTAGATCGTCAAAGAAAGCTTGCATCTCGTCACCACTGGTAACCGGCGCCTTGACGATGGTCACGCCGGCGGCTTCAGCCAGCGGTGCGATGGCTTCGAATTGGGGGGGCAGAATGGGGTAATCAGTGAAGTAGGGGATCAATACTTTTTTAGCATCTGGGACCAGTTGCATGGTAATTTCAAAATGGCCCTTGGCGACCTCGATTAGTGGGTAGCGCACACCGGTGATATTCCCGCCAGGAGCCTGGATGCTCTCGTACAGCGGACCCGCCGCAAAACTGAAAACCACCGGCACACCGCTGCCCTCGGCCACCTGTTTGGCGACCAAGCTGGCCTCGGAAGGGAAACTCAAGATCAGATCGACTTCGTCATCGACGAATTTCTGGGTGATGTCCTGGTAGCCCTGCATATCGACGACGTGGGTTTCCTGCAGGTCGTAGATGATATTTTCGCCCTCCACATAGCCCAGTTCGGCCATAGCGGCGATAAATCCATCCGCTACAGAATCCCCCGGAAAATCAAATCCGGAAAGGATGCCAACGCGGTACACCTTCGACGATTGACCTCCACCGCACCCGCTTAGTAACAGGATTGGTATGATTATCCATGTGAGCAGTGCCCACACCTTTTGAGATTTGCTTTGAGAGTTGTTTTTGTCTAACATGATATTGCTCCTTTTTATGAATTGTTCTTGCTTGAAGAGAGATTAATTTAGGAATTGAGTACGGCAAGCACCTCCTGCTGCAAAAGCGGCAGGGTAAAGCTAAAACAAGAACCATTTCCCAACTCGCTTTTCACGCTGATCCGCCCGCCATGTTTCTCGATAATCGACTTGACGATTGCCAGTCCCAGGCCATTGCCTTCGATATCTTTGACGGCCTCGTTACGAACGCGATAGAAGCGATCGAAGATAAACGGCAGGTCATCAGCGGGGATGCCATGACCGGTATCTTTTACATAGATGATGGCTTTGGCCTTGTCTGTCTTGACAGACAGGTCCACAGATCCCCCAGCGGGCGTGTACTTAATGGCATTCCCGACCAGGTTGCGCAATGCCTGCTGCAACTGTAGCGCGTCTCCCTGGATTTTGGGCTGGCCTTTTGCCTTCTTCAAGCGGAGCGCCTGCCCTTTGGCCTCGGCCTGCGGTTGGAATTCATCCACGATTTCGGTCACCAAGGCATTCACGTCCACGCTTTCCTGCCTGAGTTCCATGCCCATATCCATCTTTGCCAGGTCGAGCAGGTTTTGCACCAGTTCGTGCATGCGTTTTGCAGCCGAGTGGATGTAGTGGGCAAATTCCTCTTGCCTCTCGTTGAGCGGCCCTGCCTGTGGGAGCAACTGGCTGAACCCTAAAATGGTAGCAATCGGGTTTCTTAAATCGTGCGAAGCGGTAGAGATAAATTCGTTCTTGACCCGTTCCAGGGTCTTGAAATGAGAAACATCATGCAACAGCACAACGCATCCGCCCTCTTCGATCGGCGTGAATAGCGCTGTGAAGACACGTTCATCCGGCCAGGTAATTTCTTCCGTCTTCGATTTTCCGGAAGTGAATGTCTCTTCCAGGTGTTCGATCAAGCCATCGTAGCCACAGCCGCGGACAAGCGGCAGGCCGATCTTGGCTTCATAATCTGTGAACAATCTTTCCGCCGCCGGATTCAACAAAGAAAGACATCCATCCGCATCGAACATCAAAATGGCATCCGCCGCGCCCTGCAACACCGCAGCTGAGCGTTGTTGCTCGTGCAACAAAATTTCATATAATTGCGCATTTTCTACCGCAATGGCCGCCTGGCTGGCAATCGCCTGGAACAGAAGCTGGTGCTCCAAGTTGAAGTATCCCGTCTGTTCGTGGGTCAGTATGAGCAAGCCAATCAGGTCGAGTCGACCGAACATCGGGATCATAATGACCGAGCGGGTCGGATTGTTTGGCAAGACCTGCCAGCGCGGATCCTTGCTTGTGTCGTCCAGGATCAGACCCTGACGCGTATCCCGGATTTGGTCCAAAAACTCATTTAACGGAGGCAACTGGAAGTCATCATCGGACCCGGCCGTTGTGGAAAGGTGATACTCTTTATGCAGCGGGCTTTTCCGGTTGAGAATGATGACGTGCCCAACCATGGCCCCCAGAGCCTCGACGGCGCGCCGGAGCACGACATCGGCCAACTCATTGATATCCAGGATGGCGCTCAACTCCCTGCCGATCTCGGGCAGCACATTCAATTCTTTGTTTCGTTGACGGATGACATCTTCGGCTGCTTTAACACGCAATTTTGTGCGGATACGGGCCAGCAATTCGCGCCGGTCGAAGGGTTTTGTGATGTAATCATCCGCGCCCAGGTTCAAGCCGGCTTGCATGTCAGTATGACCGATGCGCGCCGCTGTAAGGATGATCACCGGGATATGTTCGATCGCCGGGTCCATACGGACTTCCTGAAGCACTTCGAACCCATCCATTTTCGGCATATTGACATCCAGCAGGATCAAGTCGGGCATCTCTGAGCGGGTTTTTGCCAGCGCTTCCAACCCGTCGGAGGCGGCGATGAACGAATAGCCCTCGCTTTCCAGGTAACGCGAGAGCAGCGCCACATTATCTGCCACATCGTCGGCGACCAGGATTTTGAAAGGTTGTTGCGCCTTGGTTTCCTGTTGGGGCTGGTTTGAGTTCCCCATATTTTCGAGCGCCTGGCTGACAATCTGACAAACGCGCTCCGGCCGTACGGGTTTGATGATCGTTTCATCCACTTTCAACCGTCGCGCGCTCTCCCGCAATCCGGGCACATCGTAAGCCGTGATTAAAATGGTGTAAGTGGGTCGGCCTCCCGGGTGCGATTTCAGGTTTTCTATCAACTCCAACCCGTTCATTTCAGGCATCATCATGTCGGTGATAAGCAAGTCCACTGCGCCATCTTTGACGCGCTCCAATGCAGTCCTGCCATTGGTGGCCGAAATCACCTCAAGGCTTGGCCCTAATTGGGAGATGGCGCGCGAGAGCGTTAAAGCCGTATTGGGATGATCGTCTACGACCAGGATGCGCACTTTAGGAAGATTTTTGGTAGAGGTTGTAACCATATTAATCACCCTTATTTTCCACGGAATTGTTGATAGTGCAGATTGAGATAGGGGCAGAAGAGTTGGCAAAAGTTGGGGGGATGCGGCTCAGTGCAGGCAGACCGGCTTTGAGCCAGATGTGTGGTCGGCCCCATTGTCAGAATAGTTTGGAAAAGTTCAAAATATGTAGGCATTAAAATTCTATGAAATTTTTCTTTGTATTTAACAACTTACTCATTTCTTCACCCGGCATGGGCCGGCCAAATAGAAAGCCCTGTACTTCATCACAGAATTGCGACTTTAGAAAGTTTAATTGTTCTTTTGTTTCCACGCCCTCGGCAACAACCTCCAGGTTAAGGGTTTGTCCCATGAAAATAATTGCCGATGTGATCGCTTCGCCATTTTTATTGCTATCGGTATCCCGGATAAACGAGCCGTCAATTTTCAAAACCTTGAGCGGGAATTGTTTCAGATAACTGAGAGAGGAGTAACCATTTCCAAAATCGTCCAATGAAATACTCACTCCCAGTTTATTCAGCTCGTTTAGAACGCTAACGCTAAGCGCAAGATCTTTCATGGCCACACTCTCAGTGATCTCCAGGCGCAAGCCATCGCCGGGAAGCCCAGTCTCTCTCAAAGTACCTTCGACCACCTTGATTAGATTTTTATCCTGAAATTGACGCCCTGAAATGTTGACAGAAATCCATAAATTTGGATGACCACTATTTCGCCAGGCGTTGGCCTGTACACAAGCCTTATGTAGCACATAATCACCTATTTGCAAAATGAGCCCGGTTTCTTCGGCGACGGGAATAAAATCGAGAGGCATGACAATGCCACGCTTTGGGTGCATCCAGCGCAATAACGCCTCAACGCCGGTTACTTCGCCGCTTTCCAGCGAAATAATCGGTTGATAATAAACCTGCCATTCCTGGTTTTCTACCGCAAGCTTCAAATCTGCTTCGATTTGCATAAGCGCAACGGCATTTTCATACATCGTGGCATCAAAGACCTGATAGCGGCCTCCACCCAATGCTTTGGCGCGGTACATGGCTGAATCGGCGTCACGCAACATCTCTTGTGGATCGGTGTAGTTGCCCTTGTACATGACAATACCGATACTGGCCGTGGAGGATCGATTCACAGATTTGAGCATGTCGGTTGACTTCAACTGGGCCAGGATTCTCTCAGCCACTCGCACCGTGTCACTGACATCATTCACTCCATTCAGCAGGATCGTAAATTCATCCCCGCCCAGGCGGGAGATAGTATCTTCGGGTCGCAGAATGGATTGCAAATGGTTAGAGGTGGAGACTAAAAATATATCTCCAATAGAATGTCCAAGGCTGTCATTGATGATCTTGAAGCGGTCCAAATCCATGAACAATACCGCGAATAGATCATCTGGATGCCGCTTAGCGTATTCCAGCCTATGACTCAGGCGATCCATGAAAAGCACACGGTTGGGGAGGCCGGTTAAGGCATCGTGTAAAGCATCGTGGGCCAGACGTTCTTCGACCCGTTTGCGGTCGGTAATGTCCGTATGCGACCCGGCCATCCGGTAGGCCCGCCCATCTGCATACCGCACTGCCAATCCACGACTGAGCATCCACAGGTACTCTTTATTTGAGTGTTGGATGCGATATTCACATTCGAAGTGGGAGGTATCTCCATTAAGGTGAAGGCCTATAGCAGCTTGTAGCTTTGGCAGGTCTCGCGGATGTACACGCTTAAACCATTCCTCTGAGTTGCCGCTGACTTCACTTTCTTCAAAACCGAGCATCGAACTCCAGCGCGGGGAGAAATAGATTTCATCTGACTTCAGGTTCCAATCCCACAACCCGTCATTTGCGCCACGCACGGCGAGCGAATAGCGTTCTTCGCTTTCCCGTAAGGCCACTTCGGCTAACTTTCGCTTTGTGATGTCACGAGCAACCACAAAAACCATGATGGTTCCATTTTGTTTAATTTTGTTGGCTGTTACCTCAACATGGATAATAGTTCCATCTTTTCGCCTCCAGGGTTGCTCCCCAAGGGAAATACCTTTGCTGGATATGATCTTTTTATAGGTTGCATCAACGGATAATTTATCTTGCGCAACAATATCATAAAGTGTCAACGAGCTCACTTCTTCGGCGCTATAACCGAGCAGATCCAGAAGGGTCGGATTCGCATCGATGACCTGAAGGGAGTTTCCGTCAAGGATGGAAATTGCCTCCAGGGATTGTTGTAAGAATACGCGATAGCGCGTTTCGCTATCCCGTAGTGCTGCCTCGATTCGTTTGCGTTCGGCAATTTCATCGGTCAGCTCCGCAGTGCGTTCCCGCACCCGCTTTTCGAGTTCCGCATTGAGTTGGTTGAGTTTGTCTTCTGCTCGCTTCCTTTCGGCAATATCGCGGGTGACGCCTAAAATACCGCTTAGCTTGCCTTGTTCGTCAAGCAGAAATGACATCCTTGTCTCGGTCCAAACTTTCGAACCGTCTTTACAAAGCATCTCCAACTCCAACTTAAGATATTCATCTTCGATTTGCTCTGGAGATATGGATTCCGTCATTGACAAAATATCTTGATAAAATTCAGCAAAAAACTTTGCCGATTCAGGCGTCAAGATTTCGGTAATACTCTGTCCCAGCGCTTCTTGCACAGAAAAGCCTCGCAATTTCTCAACGGCCGGGCTGATATAAGTTAATTCCAAGTCCAAATTTCGTACCCAGATAACGTCGCTTGCATTTTCAGCTAACAAGCGATAACGTTGCTCGCTCTCACGAAGTTCAGATTCCATGATTTTTCGAGCTGAAATATCACGGCTCGAAAGGATCGCGCCAGCGAACTCATCATGCTCGTTCTTGAATATGCTGCAGACACATTCCATCCACAGGTAATATCCCCCAGCGTGCAGGTAGCGAAACACCAATGGGCCGGGTCTCTTCCGATCTTCCACTGCCTGCGAGAACGCTGCCTGGGCTTCTTCCAGATCATCTGGATGCAGACGTTCGAAGATTATTTGGCCGATCACTTCCCCCGGCTCAACTCCCAGCACCCATTTGTAGGAGGGACTTGCGTATTGAATGGCCCCACCCGGTCCAATTTGTGTGATCACGTCATACATATTGTCGGTGAGCCGACGTAGATTTTCTTCGCTTATCTTTGGAGAATCCATTTGTGATAATACTTGCGCATCCCAATTTTGAAGTTGGTGGGTCATTTCATCAAAAGCTTCTGATGACTGGCCTCCTTCACCCGTGCGCTTCATACCAATGTTGGCTTTGCTGCCATATTTATGACGGCATAAAGTTGGCGTTCTACGAACAGAAGACCATAGGCTATCTGAATAACTGCCAGAGCAATCAACGGATTGCCTTTAGATCCTCGTGTGGACACGATTGTTATCCTCCTTTTTCGAACCTTTATTGAGATATGCAAATAATCTTTATCCACCTCACTATCAAGAAAGGTGGAAAGTTTTATATCCCTATTTTCCATGATATTCGCGAATTTGCAGATTGCGTTATGGGTGGAAGAGTTGGAGAAAGTTGGAGAACAAAAAAACCGCTTCAAGTCCAGGCTGGAAGCGGCTTCGGTACGTAAAGCGAATCAGTCCCCGTAGTTAATCCGACACAAGGCGATAGCCTATCCCTCGTTGGTTGATCAGGTAAACGGGTTTACGAGGATCGGGTTCAATCGCCTGGCGAATGTGATGCACATGCCATTTGACCAGTTCCTGGGCTTCTCGAAAATCGGCCTGGTACCCCTGGGCTTCCGCGATCAATGTCTGGTAATCCACTACATTGGGCGCATGGCGTACCAAAACAACCAGGTAATCGAAAGTGGTGGGAGTAAGGTCGATGGTTTGCCCTCCCATTTTCAAGCGCCGGGCATGCATATCCAGGCTAATTTCGCCGCGGATGAGAAAGCGTTCGCTGGTATCTTCTTCCTGGGTGGTCGGAACTGGTCCTACATCTTCACCGTTCTCAAGGTTGCTGAGTTCAGCTTGCAAAGCCTCGATTTGCGACTGGATTTCGCGTTTGCGGCGTTCCTTCTGCCTCCAGGCAAGGATGTCTTGTGTGCGATCGATCAATGCCTGTGGTTTTAGCGGTTTCATCAGATAATCGATTGCCCCATGCCGAAGAGCTTCTACTGCGGAATTCATGTCAGGCTGGGCCGTGAACAGAATGACAGGTAGCTCAGGGAATTTCGAGTGAATGGCTTTGAGTACTTCCAATCCATTCATATCCGGCATACGAATATCCAGATAGACCAGGTCAAATTTTTGGTGCGCCAGGAAGGCTAATCCCTCCTTCCCGCTTTCCGCAGTAGTGACCTCAAACCTTGCCTGCTGAAGGATACGCGCCAGGGTACGGCGCAAAGAAGCTTCATCATCAATGATCAGAACGTGGCCTGTGCTATTCATTTTTACCCTATTTTTTTATCGGAAACCAGACCTTGAACGTGGCTCCACCTTCCTCATTATTCTCGACCTGTATTTCACCACCATGCTGGTGAATTATTTCGGTTGTAATACTTAGCCCAAGGCCGGTACCTGTTTTCTTGTTGGTAAAAAAAGGCTCGAATATCTTGGAAAGTATTTCGGGATCGATACCACCTCCGCTATCGATGACGGAGAGCAAGATCCGATCTTCTTCGAGGAATTGCTGAGTATAGACGGTCAAAAGCCCGCCCGTTTGCATGGCTTCGATTGAATTGATAAACAAGTTTAGCACTACCTGTCGGATCTGGTCAGCCACGCCTTGAATAGTAGCCAGTCCAGGCTCGGGGTGAAATTCGAATACTATATTGTTGTGGCGCATATGGGTGGCTGTCAGGCTGTGTATGTCTTCAACGATTTCGTTGATTTGGATGGTTTCGGCATCTTCCGAACGCATGGGACGGTACGTGGTCCGCAACCTGCCCAACAAAGTTGCCATCCTCTCCACTTCAGACAGGATGATTTCCAGGTCCTGTTTTCCTTGCGTCGATAAATTTTCTTCTTGCTGGACCAGGAAAAGAGCATTCTGGACTGCCTGCAAGGGATTGTTCAACTCGTGTGAAACAGACGCCAGCAACTGTCCGGCCACTGCAAGCCGTTCGTTTTGTATCAATTTCGTGCGCATCGCTTGTTCATGAGTCAGTGAAGCTTGCAGATCATTGTACAGGTTTGCTTTTTGCAATGCAACAGCCAATTGGTCAGCCACTGCACTCAATAGATCCAATTGGTGTGGAGCTATAGGATTAGAGGCTGGCTGTTGAACATCCAGAACGCCTATAACCCGTTTATCAATGATTATGGGTACGGCCAATTCAGATTTTATATCGGGTAGAAGAGCATGCTCAACGTGAAAGATTACATTTTCCACATCGTTGGTTACAAAAGGTTCACCCGTATAGGCTACATGACCGACAATATCTTCACCAAACATCAAGCGATATCCTTGCTCTACTAATTGTATTGCAATTTTCCCACTTCCCTGGCGAGCTACAAGTTCCCCACTATCAGGATTTACTACGTAGATTAAGACGTGATGGTATCCAAGGTTTTGCCTCAAGAGGTCGGCTACGTCTTTCATCAATTGGTCCGAATCCAGAGATCCAACCAGGCCCTGACTGATGCGATAAAGGATATCGATTTCGATTAAACTCCGTCGAGTTATTTCCAGTAAAGACGCGTTTTCAATTGCAATAACAACTTGATTGCCCAGGGTTTCGAGCAGAGAAATCTCGTCCTCTTGAAAAGCATTTGCGACATTGCTATGGATGCTGATCGTCCCGAGACTTTTTTCGCTGCTTCGAATCGGCGCTACGACAAGCGAACGGAATTTTACAGGTATAGCCTGGTGTAGAAAACGGGAGTCAGATTGGACATCGGCAACCGTAATCATCTTTCCTGTCGCAATAACCTGGCCGGCAACGCCCTCCCCAAGACGCATGTTTAGTTTACTTTTTGTTTTCTCCTTAAAACCTGCTATTGCGCGAGGCACGAGTAATTGGTGTTCATTGTCTATCAGGTGCAAGATAACAGTATCGGCCTTTGGGATCAATTCTTTGGCTGAGTTAACAATGAGTTGGAGTACCTTGTCAACACCTATACCCTCGGATTCGCTTAGAGCGCGTTCAATGTTGGCTAACGCTTTCGCCTCTTTGAGTTGGGCTTCTAT
>Ga0105094_10001897_pt1 | contig 10950 bp, 11 predicted proteins | sample PPLLak1March2015_2_FD_87023 | JGI IMG/M metagenome (GOLD analysis project Ga0105094, IMG submission 87023) | Freshwater sediment microbial communities from Prairie Pothole Lake near Jamestown, North Dakota, USA - PPLs Lake P8 Core (3) Depth... | ecosystem: Environmental > Aquatic > Freshwater >...
AATGAAGCCACGTAATCCGTCCCGAAGTGGGCCATGAACCGGTTGAGGAACATGACATAGATAGACATCGTCAGCATCATCAGGCTGGCCGGGGCGCCGACGCGACAGATCTCCCGGCAGAGCCCGAATGAAAACCGGAACGACCTGAACCTGACCCGGAGGTAGGACCTCTTTCTCAGGAAGTAGACATAAACAAGAAGGGTGATCGCTATGGCGATGTTTGTGGCTATCGCCGCACCTCTGACGCCCAAATGCAGCAGGTAAATGAAGATGGGGTCGAGGATGGTGTTGAGGACGAACCCGAATGTTTGGACGATCATCGGGGTCCGCGTGTCCCCCTGGGCGGCGAAAATGCTATTCATGGCATAGGCGGGGAACATAAAAAAAACGGCGCTCAGGATGATGGTCATGTAGCTCATGGACAAAGCGCGCACGTCAGGGGCTGCTCCGAAGAGAGAATAGAGAGGCCCAAGCGCAAGCCGGCCCATTGAATAGACGGCGACTGCGAAAACCGCCGTAATGATTATGCCGTGGGCGGCCGCGTTCTCCGCTACCTCCTTGTTTTTCGCCCCAAGGAGCCGCGAGATGACCGAATTTATCCCTACGCCCAGGCCGGAGTTCAGGCTGATCATGATGAAAAAGATGGGGAAAGCGAAGGTCAAAGCGGCGATCGAGGCGGCCCCCAGCCGGCCGACGAAGGCCGTGTCGACGATGTTGTACATCGTCTGCACGAACATGGCTATGGCTACAGGAGCGGCCATGACAAAAAGAGCCCGCCGTGGTCTGGCGATGAACTCATCGACTCGGTTTTTCATGGGGGGAAGAAAAGTAAGGGCATATATAATACAACTCTTGCCAAAAAACAAACCTTGGTTGACGTTTTCAGCCGATTTTGTTAAAAGTCTTGGGGTACAGACAGAGAGCTCCAATGACCTCAAAACGATTGCGGCTTCAGGGCATCATCGACCGCTTTGCCGGAAGGAAGATTGCCGTGTGGGGGGATTTCATCCTGGACGAGTACCTCTACGGCAAGACCCGCCGGATCTCCAGGGAGGCCCCCGTCCTGGTCATTTCCTACCAGAATCAGGAATTCTCTCTGGGCGGCGCCGGGAATTCTGTCCTCAACCTGAAGAGCCTCGGAGCAGACCCGTATCCGCTGGGCGTCCTTGGACGGGATGAGTCCGGCGACCAGGTCTGTGATATCCTCAGAGCCCAGGGGATCTCGACGAGGTTCCTCCTCCGGCTGCCCGATTACCAGACCCCCGTCAAAACAAGGGTCCTGGCCGGGGAAGAGAATACCAAGAAACAGCAGATCCTCCGGATCGACAAGGAGGCCTTGGTCCCCGAGAATGTCCGCCTGAAGAAAAGGCTCATCGGGATGCTCAAGTACATCGCTGTCGGTGCCGAAGCTTTGCTTATCTCCGACTACAATTATTTGGCCGTCCAAGAGGAGATATTTGCGGCCGCGCTGCCCGCCTTCAAGAAGGCCAGAAGGCCGGTCACTCTCGACAGCCGCTATCGACTGCTGCATTTCCAGGGGATCACGGCGGCCACGCCGAACGAACCCGAGGTCGAGGGGGCTGTCCACATCGAGCTCAACGACAATCTCGTGCTCCTCAGGAGAGCAGGCGATCTCCTCCTCAAGAACCTGCGGTCCGCGGCCCTTCTCATCACCCGGGGGTCGAGGGGCATGGCTTTATTCGAGAGGGGCAAACAGCCTTTTCTCATCCCCGTGCACGGTCCGACCGACATTGTCGATGTCACAGGGGCAGGAGATACGGTAATCAGCGTTTTCACCCTGGCCCTCGCCTGCGGGGCGAGTTTTCGAGAGGCCACCATCCTGGCCAACCATGCCGGCGGCATCGTCGTCATGAAAAAAGGCACGGCGACGCTCTCCCCTGCCGAACTCAAGGCTTCCCTCTCTGGGTAAATTGGGCAAATTCAAACCGCTTTCTGAACTCCGGCGGACGATAGCGGCGGAAAAGGCCAGGGGCAAGACCATCGTCCTGGCCAATGGCTGCTTTGACCTTTTCCATGTCGGACATATCCGCTACCTCCGGGCAGCCAGGGCGAAGGGAGACGTTCTCGTCGTCGCCATCAACAGCGATTCCTCGGTCCGGAAGCTCAAAGGCAAAGGCAGGCCCATTCTTCCGCAGAGGGAGCGGGCCGAGATCCTGGCTGCGTTCTCCTTTGTCGATTATGTGACGGCCTTTAGCGAACCCACCGTCACCAGAGTCCTGTTGGCCTTGAGGCCGGATGTCCATGTCAAGGGATCGGACTACAGCCGAGCCACGGTCCCTGAAAAGGACACGGTCAAGAGCTACGGCGGGCGGGTGGCCATCGTCGGCGGACCCAAGATCCGCGACACTTCGCAAGTCATCCGCGATATCGCCGCCGGCATGTCCAAGGAAATTCGAAAAGGCTAATATGGACCGGATCCTGATCGTCCGTTTGAGCTCCCTCGGAGATATCGTCCATACTCTCCCGGCCTTTGCCTCTCTCCGCCGGGGCTTTCCCGGGGCGAAAATCCGCTGGGCGGTGGAAGAAAAAGGCAAAGAGATCCTCGACCTCGTCCCCGGGATCGATGAGGTAGCCGTGATCGACAAGAGAAAATGGCTGCGCGCCGCCCGCGGGATCAAGGACCGCGATCAGATCGCGCTGGATTTCCAAGGTCTGGTCAAATCGGCCCTGCTGGCCTATCTTTCCCGGTCCAGACGACGCCTCGGGTTCTCCAGGGAAAACCTTAAGGAGCCCCTGGCTTCTCTTTTCTACACCGAATGTCTCTCGCCCATTCCCGAAGAGGAAGGCCACGTCATCAGCAAGAATCTCAAGCTCCTCCAAGTTCTGGGCATCAGCGACGCCCGGTTCGATTTCCCCCTGGAGATCCCGGCCGGGGTTATCCAGTCGGTCCGCTCCAAGCTCGCGGCGGCCGGGTGGCAAGAAAACCTTAAGGTCATTGTCTATAACATCGGGGCCGCCTGGGAGTCAAAGCGGTGGTTCCCCGAAAAATGGATTGAGATGATCGGGAAAGTCCATCTTCCGGACGCCTTTCCCCTCCTTCTCTGGGGCAACGAGGTGGAAAAGAAGCTCGCCGAAGCAGTCGCCGGGAAGACCGGAGTCCGCGTCGGCCCTGACCTGTCCATCAAGGAGGTCATCGCCCTGCTGCGAATGGCCTCGCTTCTGGTCAGTGGAGATACCTTTGCCCTGCAGGCGGCCTGCGCGCTTGACCTGCCCGTGGTCGCTCTTTTCGGGCCGACCAATCCCCGCCGCAACGGGCCTTTCCAGGGGCGCGATAGGGTGATTTATAAGGCGTTGGGCTGCAGCCCCTGCTATAAGCATGAATGCTCCAACCTCAAATGCCTTCAAGCCATCTCGGCTGAAGAGGTGTCCGCTGCGGTGGGCGAACTGTGGGGAAGTCATGGCTAAGGCGCGTTGGCAGGAAATCCTGAACAGGCTCCGGGTCCGGAGCGGCCTCTTTCTCGCGGTGGCCGTAGTTCTTCTCGCCCGTCCCACCTGGACGTCCATTTTCCTGGGTGTCCTGATCTCCTTACTCGGCCTGGCCGTCAGGGCCTGGGCGTCAGGTCACCTGATCAAGGAAAAAGCGCTGGCCGTGTCGGGACCCTACCGCTATTCGCGAAACCCGCTCTATGTCGGGAATTTCCTCCTGGGAATTGGCATCGTCGTCGGGGCGCGCTCCTGGTGGGTGCTGGGCCTTTTCATCATTTATTATGGAGTTTTTTATCCCCTGATCATCCGCCGGGAAAGGGACCGGATGAGAGAGCTTTTTCCCCAGCAGTACGAAGAATACAGGAAAAAAGTGCCGCTCTTTTTCCCGTCCGTTAGGAAGCACCTCCCGGCCAAAGGCAAATTCAGCTGGTCCCTGTACAGGCAAAACAAGGAGTATCGGGCTCTGCAGGGAACAGTCCTGATCTGGCTGGTCCTCGCTGCCAAGCTTTTTATATTGAACCGCTGAGAGCGCTCTGCTATATTCTGGCCTGTGCCGACTCCGCAAAGGATCAAGAGGGTCAAGCGTCTCCTCTCGCTGCGTCAACCCGACTTGAGGGTTGTCCTCGAACGGGTGACCATCGCCCATAACGCCAGCGCCGTCATCCGCACCTGCGATGCGGCCGGAATCCTCCACCTTGATCTGGTCTCCCCAAACCCGGATCTTCTGGGCATTAACAAGGCCATCTCCACGCGGGCAGAAAAATGGGTCGATGTGCACCTTTACGATTCTGTCGGGGCATGCTTGTCGCCTCTGAAGAAAGCGGGGTTCAAGGTGGCGGTCACCCATCTCGAAAGAGACTCCCTCCCCTACACCGAGCTGGACTACACTCAGCCATTGGCCCTCGTGTTTGGCAGCGAATCCGGAGGAGTCTCTCGGGAAGCGCGCGAGCTCGCCGATTGCCGGATCCAAATCCCGATGCTGGGGATGGTCCAGAGTCTCAATCTATCGGTGTCCGTCGGCGTCATCCTCTACGAAGCGATGAAGCAGAGGCGGGCCCGCGGGTTTTATGACCGGAGGAGGCTCGGCGATAAGGAATTCGAGACCTACCTGAGGAAATGGCTTTCCTCCGGGCCGGAGGACGATGACCGAACTGAATAAAAAAAAGGGGCCTTCCCTTCCGGGAAGACCCCCGAGAAATGGAGACAAGAGCTTAGCGCTCAGTCACTTCCATCACTAAGCCCGATAAATGATCCTGTTCCTGCCGGAGAGCAGTCTTCTCAGCTTATCCTTGCCCTTGCTCTCCTCGAAGAGCTTCTTTGCCTTGGCGGCGGAATCCTCGGACTTATCAAGCAGCTCTTCATTGAGCTTCTTCAGCCTTTGGCGGTAGGTTTCACCGTATTGTTCATAGCCCTTGCTCGACCGGTCGTACTCCCTCTGCAGTTCTCGCGTCATATCCCCCCAGGCTTCCCTGTCGGGGCCCGTAGGAAAGAAATTTGAAAGGCTCGGGCCTTCCTCCTCCGCAACCTCGACCTCCACGCTCATGGGCTTCTTATCCCGGATGATATCGAGCTTCACTTTATCGCCTTTTTTCTTGTCCTGGATGAGCTCGCTCAAGGCGACGACGGTCGTCACCTTCTTTCCGTCGACACGCACGACCACATCACCGACCTTGAGCCCCGCCTTCTCCGCTGGCCCGTCTTTGGTCAGCCGGTTGATGAGTAGTCCGCTCTCCTCCTTGACCCCGAAAAAGTCAAGGAGCTCCTCGTTGAGCGATTCCATATAGGTGCCGATATAATTCCTCTTCTCCCATCCCGGCCAGACGGCGGGCCTCCTCGTCGGAGGCATTGAGGCCCGCGGAGCCTTGGGGGCTTTCTCCGGCTTCGGCGTGACCTCTGGAGTGGGGGCTGCCGGAGCGGCAGGCTGAGGGAACAACCGGGGGAACCTGGCCTCAAGTTCTCTCTTCACTTCCATCTCGGGATACTCTCCCAGCTTGACCTTGATCTCGACAGTCTTCCCGTCCCTGATAACCCCGAATTTTACATCCTCGCCGGGCTTCCGCCCCCGGATCTCGGAGCGGACCATCGGCGCTCCGGTGACCCTTCTCCCGTCAATTGCGGCCAGGATATCTCCTTCCTGGATCTTGGCCAGTTCGGCGGGGCTGTCCTTTTCGACATCATTGACCTCGACCTGACCGTCCTCGTTCTCCGAGAAACCGATGCCGACCCAGCCGCGGCTGACCCTGCCTGTTTCCCTGATCTCAGAACTGATCGTTCTGACCAGCTCCACGGGGATGCCCAGGGCCATGCCCGAAGATGGGGCTTCCGCGGTGTTGAAGACATAGCCCGAACCCACGACCTCCTGCTCCCGGAATTCGAACAGAACCGGCTGGTCCTCGGAATAGATGCCGCGGAGCAGAGCGATCATCTGCCCGTCTTTATTGACAACCGGGCTGCCGCTGGCCCCGCGCGTCACCCAGACATTCAGCCGCAGCTTGTCGGCGGTCACAGAGCTGACGATGCCCTGGGTGACCTGAGCGGCGTTCTCCGGCGAGACGCTGATCACACCGACCCAGGAACCCGGCGATAGTCCTGCGGCTTTGCCCAGGACGATCGGCGTCAGGTTCTTCTCTTTGGACTGGATCACGGCCAAGTGCGTTTCCGGGTCCATGCCCAGAAATTTGGCCTCACTTCGTCTTCCGTCCGCTGTGGTGATAATGATCTCCTCATTCCTCGGCCAGATCAATCCGGTCGTGACGATATAGCCGTCCTTGTCGATGACGACGCCTGTCGCCACTTTCCTAAACCCGTTGCGGGCCTCGACCTTGACCACGCTGTCGAACACCTTCTTGGAGATCCCCTCCATGAAGTTTTCCTGCAAGCCTGGACCTCGAGGCTCCGCAGCCTGAAGGCTCCAGGCGCTCAGCAGCAAGAGCGTAGCCAACCCGGCGAAGAATCTCCCTTTCTCTCTCATGTATAAAACCTCCTCAGTATCGAATTCCTCTTGGAGTCGTGTCGGATACCTGCTCCAAGAGATAAACAGTTTCAGGCTCGGAAGACCGGCTGCGCATCTCTGACCGATAGTCCAGGGTTTCAATGATGGGGATCGTCCGTTCGTCCGCGGCGCGCTGGATAACTGAAGAAGCCGGGGCGACTCCTTTTCCCTTCTCCGCCAGACTCGAGGGCGCCCGATCCTGAAAGACAAAGATATTCAGCAGGACGACCGCGGCCGCAAGCGAAGTGAAGGAACCCGCCATTGACCAGCGCAGTATCGTGCGTCTCCTATGATCTGCCCTCTTCCGGAGGGAAAGCTGAGCCATGACCTTCTGCTCGAAATCCGGCGGGGCTTTGACCGTGTCCAGCCCTTTGATGATGTCCATTTCACTCATTTCTTATCTCCTCAAGCCCTGGCGACGCTGGTCCCTTCGGACAGCGCTTTTTCCAGCCTCTTTTTGAGAAAGCTCCGGCCGCGGCTGATCCTCGCTTTGACCGTACCCACGGGTTTCTTCAGGATCTGAGCGATCTCCTCCTGGGAGAAGCCTTCCATGTCTTTGAGCAACACAGGGATCCGGTAGCGGGGGTGGAGGGCATCCAAGGCCTCCCTCAGGTTCCTGATCAGTCCGGGGTCCGGCGGGTCCTGGGCATAGGCTTTCTGGCGCACTTCGTGGGCGGCGATGTCGTCCAGCGAGACGGCCGCCAGCCTGCGTGCCTTCTTCATCTCGGTTTTCGCCAGGTTGGACGCGATGGTGTAGATCCAGGAAGAGAGCGGGGCGACGGGCCTGTATTGCTTGGCCTTTAAATAAACCCGGAGGAAAGTCTCCTGAGCAAGCTCGACGGCTTTTTGATAGTCCCCGGTGAAATGGTAGAGATAGTTCACGATCCGGTCCTTGTAGGCCGTAACGATCGCTCCGAATGCCATTTCATCTCCTTGCTGGACCTGTCGGATCAGCTCTTGATCATCCATTCTCAACCTCTAAAACTATGGGCTAATCCCAAAAGTTGCATCCTAAAATCAACGGGATCAGGTCTCAATATTTGACAAATCGACCCGAATCCGCGGTTTTTGTTGGATGTTGAGACCCTCCCCCCCGTTTTTGACCGGCCTGGCGGTCTCTCCCGGAGCCGGCTAGGTTTTGGCTTCGAGCTCGAGGAGAGGTTTTTCGGAATCCACCAGATCTCCGGCGGAAACGTGTATTTTCTTGACGAAGCCCTCCAGGGGAGACTTGATCTCGTTTTCCATCTTCATCGCTTCCACGATGGCCAGGGTCTGGTTTTTGCGGACGGCTTCCTTTTCGGCCACGCAGACCTTGACGACCTTGCCCGGCATCGGGGCCGTGACCACGGACTTTCCTTTCTGGGCCCGGTCGTCTCCCCTTTCGGCCTGCCTCTGCTCCTCCCTTCCACTTTGGATGAGATAAGTGCGACCGTTCAGCCAAACATATTTTTTGTCTTTATCGCGGGCGACGATTACCAGGCACGAACGCCCGCCGACGAGGAAAGAGAAGGCGTTCGCGGAGATGACCCGGACCTCGGCTTCCAAGGTCTTGTCCCCATGATGAACGAAGATCCGCTCGTCCTTTCTCTCCACCGTAATCGTCTTGGGGACGCCGTTTAGCGTGAATTCGTATTCCATCTCAGGTCTTTTCCCCGATCCTCCACCGTCCCAGGAGCTGCCATGGGGAATGGACAGCTTCCTCGGTTCCGGCCGCCTTCGCGATTTTCTGGGACGGGGAAAGCTCGTCGAGCGCCGCTGCCGCCAAGGCCAGAGTCAGCCACTCTTCCGGGCCTTCCTTCTCCCGCCAGTTCTCAAAAAAGCTCTTAATGAACCCGGTGGTGGTCTTCCCTTCCCGGAACTGTTGATGAGCGATGACCTCTTTCAGGAACGGGATGGTCGTGCTGATCCCGAGGATGACATAGTCGTCCAGAGCCGCGGCCATCCGGGCGCAGGCGGAATCCCGTGTCTCCGCCCAGACGATCAGCTTGGCCAGGATGGGGTCGTAATAGATGGGCACTTCCCAGCCGCTGTAGACCCCTCCGTCATGTCGCACGCCTGGACCCCTCGGCTCCCGGAGATAAAGGATCTTTCCTGGGGAAGGCAGAAAGCTATTGGACGGGTCCTCGGCATAGATGCGGCACTCGACGGCATGCCCGCGCTGAACCAGATCCTCCTGCCTTAGGGAGAGCTTCTCTCCTGCTGCGATCCGGATCTGCTGCTGGACGAGGTCGACTCCCGTTGTCAGCTCCGTGACGGGGTGTTCGACCTGGAGCCGGGCGTTGACCTCGAGAAAGTAGAACTTCTTGTTCCGGTCCAGCAGGAACTCGACGGTCCCTGCGTTGTTGTATCCTGAGACCTCGAGGACCTTCCTGGCCGTCTCCCCCATCCTCAGGCGGAGCTCCGGGGTCAACGCTGGCGACGGCGTTTCCTCAACGATCTTCTGATGGCGCCTCTGGATCGAGCACTCGCGCTCGAAGAGGTGGACGATATGGCCGTAGTTGTCTGCCAGGACCTGGAACTCGACGTGCCGCGGACCCTCGATATACTTTTCGAGGTAGACCGTTTCATCTCCGAAGGCCGCTTTGGCCTCGAGCTGTCCCGCCTCGAGGCCCGGCCTAAGCTCTTCCTCCGAACAGACGATCCTCATTCCTTTCCCGCCGCCCCCGGCCGAGGCCTTTATCATTACCGGGTAGCCGATCTTTCGCGCTTCGACAGTGTATTCAGCCATATCGGCGGCCACGTGATTCATGCCGGGGATGATGGGAATGCCCGACTTTTCCATCGTCTGCCGCGCCCGGACCTTATCCCCGACAAGCTCCAGGGCCCGGGAATTCGGACCGATAAAGACGATCCCCGCGCTCTCGCAGCGGCGGGCGAACTCCGGGTTTTCGGCCAAAAAGCCGTACCCGGGATGGATGGCCTCGGCGCCGGAAGTCCGGGCCGTCTCGATGATCCTGTCCATGTTCAGGTAGCTCTCCACCGCAGAGGGGGGACCGATGCAAACGGCCTCATCGGCCAGCTGAACATGCAGGCCGGCGCGGTCGGCCTCGGAATAGACGGCCAACGAGACGATCCCCATCTCCCGGCAGGCCCAGATGATCCGGCAGGCGATCTCGCCGCGGTTGGCAATAAGGATCTTCTTGAACACGGTCCTACTCTTTAGTCCAGTTAGGTTTTCTTTTCTCGAGGAAAGAGGCCATGCCTTCCTGCCCCTCGGGGCTGACCCGCAGTCCGGCGATCATCTCAGCCGTATAACTCTTGGCCTCATCCAGGCCCATGGCCGGGACTCTCTGCAGGAGTTCCTTGCACTTGACGATGGCTTCCGGGCCCGAGCTCAGGAGGAGATTGACGACCTCCTCCACCTTGCTATCGAGCTCTTCGTGGGTCACGACCTTGTTGACCAGCCCGATCTCCAGGGCGCGGCGGGCATCGAACCTTTCGCCTGTCAGGAAAAGCTCCCGGGCCCCACTTTCTCCGATCCGCCGAATGACATAGGGCCCGATGGCGGCAGGGATCAATCCTATCTTGACCTCGCTCAGCCCGAACTTGGCTCGTTCCGAGGCGATGACGATATCGCAGGCAGAGAACAGGCCGGTGCCGCCGCCGATGACCGCCCCGTTGATCCGGGCGATGGTCGGCTTGGGCAACGCATAGATCGAATACATCAGCTCGGCCAACTCCCGCGATTCGCGGAGGTTTTCCTCATAGGAATACCGGACGATCTCCCGCATCCAATTGAGGTCGGCGCCGGCGCAGAAGGACTCCCCCGCGCCAGTCAAGACGACCAGCCGGACATCTGGATCTTTCTCGGCCCCGTCGAACGCAACGGCCAACTCCCGGATCATCTCGGCGTTAAAGGCGTTGTGCACCTGGGGCCGGTTCATGATGAGACGCAGGGCCTTTCCTTCCCTGGCGGCAAGGATCGTCCTGAACTCCTTATCGACCATTGCTCACATCCTGAAGATCCCGACCTTGTAGTCCGGGATGGGGGCATTCAGGCTCATCGAGATGCCCAAGGCCAGCGCTTCCCGGGTTTCCAGGGGATCGATGATCCCGTCATCCCAGAGGCGCGCCGTGCTGAAATAGGGGCTCGCTTCCTGCTCGTATTTTTCGACGATGGGCTTCATCAGCTTTTCCTTCTCCTCATCGGTCATCCGGACGCCTTGTTCCTGGAGACGCTTGACCTTGACAGTAAGGAGAACATTGGCCGCCTGTTCGCCGCCCATGACGCTGATCCGCGCGTTGGGCCACATCCACAGGAGCCGCGGGCCGTAAGCGCGGCCGCACATGGCGTAGTTGCCCGCCCCGTATGAGCCGCCGACGATGACCGTGAACTTGGGGACATCCGCGTTGGCCACGGCATGGACGAGCTTGGCGCCGTCTTTGGCGATGCCCCCGTGTTCGTATTGTTTGCCGACGATGAACCCGGTGATGTTCTGGAGGAAGATGAGCGGGATTTTGCGCATGGCGCACAGGGTAATGAAGTGGGCTCCCTTGAGCGAGCTCTGAGA
>Ga0105094_10001900_pt1 | contig 10940 bp, 9 predicted proteins | sample PPLLak1March2015_2_FD_87023 | JGI IMG/M metagenome (GOLD analysis project Ga0105094, IMG submission 87023) | Freshwater sediment microbial communities from Prairie Pothole Lake near Jamestown, North Dakota, USA - PPLs Lake P8 Core (3) Depth... | ecosystem: Environmental > Aquatic > Freshwater >...
CACGCTGCTTGTTGAGGCTCGGTTTCAGTTCGCCAAACAAATGCGCCAGCAATACACCGTCCTCAGCCGGCATCCCCCCCAGTTCCAACGCCATGGTCAGCGAGAGTGTTTCGGCCAGCACCCCCTCCTGAATCACGGCCGGCAAACCGGCCAGAAGGCCAATTTTTTGGGCCAGCGCGAAATTTGACGAAAGCCCCACGCTGCCCAGGGCATTTCCCAAATTGCCGTCCGCCGGCAAAACCGAGGCCATCAGACAAATGGCGCGCGCCTGTTCGATCAGGTTGAGGGCGCGCTGCCCGGTATTGTCGGCGATCGCCAAACGGGCGCTGACCAGCCGGGGGGTTTCGGGCCCCAGCAGCCGCACCGGGATCGCGGCCCGGCCCAAGCGGCGACAGGCCGCGATGCGCCGGAAACCGCTGACCACGCGATAGGCGCCGCCGGCTGCCTGCAGAATCGGCGGCGTCAGCAGGTCTACCGTGCGGATCGACAGGCACAGCTCGTCGATGCCAGCCGCCGTCGTGATGCGGAAGGTGCTGTCGGTCGTGTCGATCCGTTCGCAGCCCACTTCTTGGAGGGGCATGCAGGCGATCGGGTCTGCAACCGATGACTTCAACTACGTCCGGCAAGTCGTTTGAGGGCTTCGAGATACCTGGCGCGGGTATTTTCAATCACTTCCGGGGGCAGTTGAGGGGCCGGGGGTTCCTTTTTCCAATCGAGGGTGCGCAGGTAGTCGCGCAGGTACTGCTTGTCAAAACTTTTCTGAGGTCCGCCGGGGGTGTAGCTGTCTTTGGGCCAGAAGCGGGAAGAGTCGGGGGTCAAGACTTCATCGATCAGGATCATTTCCTCATCCGCCAACCCGAACTCAAACTTGGTGTCGGCGATGATGATGCCTTTGCGGTCGGCCAGCTCGACCCCTTTGCGATAAACCGCCAGGCTGAGCTCACGGGCCTTTTCAGCCTGGGCGGCGCCGATTTGCGCGACCATCTCGTCAAAGCTGATGTTCATGTCGTGCGCACCCAGTTCGGCCTTGGTGGAGGGCGTAAAAATGGGCTGCGGCAGACGCTCGGACTCTTTCAGGCCTTGCGGCAGGCGGATGCCGCAGACCGTGCCGCTGCGCTGGTAGTCTTTCCAACCCGAACCGGAAATGAACCCGCGGACCACACACTCGACCGGCAGAGGTCGGGTTTTTCTGACCAGCAGGCTCCGCCCCCGCAGCGTGTCCGCATAGGGCCGGCAGGCCGCCGGGAACCGGTCGACGTCGCTGGTGATCACATGATGGGGCACCAGCGATGCCATAACATCAAACCAGAAGAGCGATATTTGGGTCAGCACCACACCCTTGCCGGGAATCGGATTCGGCATGACGACGTCAAAAGCCGAAATCCGGTCGGTGGCCACCATCAGCAGGGCGTCACCCATATCGTACAGGTCCCGGACCTTGCCTCTCCTGATCAGGTCCAACTCCGGGAAATTTGTCTCGTATACAGGCTGTTGCATCTGTCGCCACCCGCCTTTTGTCTGGTCGGTTCTCAGTGGTTGCGGTTTTTTTCAAAGGCGGCAATGAACGTTTCGAGAGTCTCCCGGGCCTCGGCGTCAAACTTCCGAAATTCGATCCCGGTCTGGAACATCCCGTTTTCGCCTTTTGCAGTATGGACCACGCTTCCACCGATATCAACTGTCTGGTCCGCCAATCCGATGCTTAACGCTACCATATAATTGGGTTCAATTGCAACATGCGTTTCGAGCAAAATGCCATCCAGAGAGACGTTCAGGGTTTTCCCCATTCCCTGCTGGACATTCTCACAGTCTTCGTCGAGACAAATATAGTAGAGCAGGCTCTGGGCGTCGCTGCGCTGGTGTTTTCTTCTTTCTTCGATATCACGGTTGCTCACGGATTGGCTCCTCCTGCTTGACCCTGCAGTTCCAGTCGCAGGTTAACATGGTGGTCACGGAAATTGAGGTGGCGATGTTGTTCAGAATGTTGCGCATGGTCGTGGAAAGACGGTGAAATTCATCGGCCAGACCGATGGGGTCCAGTTCGCGCAGCTCAATGTTCGGGCTGGCGAAAACCCCGGCCGAATGGGGCTCGTGGCCCGCGTTCAAAAATGGCAGACAGCCGATAATTTCCCCGGGTCCAAGTCGGGCGAATCTGAGAAAACCGGTCGGCGTTTCACGGCAGACCAGCGCTTCCCCTTTTTCAATGCAGAAAACCCGACCGTCGGCGCTGCTTTGCGGGATCAGGACCTTCATGTCGCGGAGGCCCTCTGCCATTTCGTCCGGCGCCTGGAACGCTGCCGCCGCCCTGCTCGAGACCTTTTTCAGCCGGCTGTCCAGGCTGAGCATCAGGTCGCGAAAATTGACGCTCATCAGGGCATATTCGTTGGAAAGCCGCTGGGCGTCCAGCACCCCCAGCTGAACATCGGATGCTGCGATGACCGTCGCGCGGCGGGACTTGCCCTGCCTGAAAAAGGATTCCAGACTGCCGAGAAACCCGCCATCACCGATCTTCAAGAGGGTTACCGGTCCTTGGGGGGTATCCTTGATCATGTCGACGACCCCCTCCAGGACCACCCACAGCCAGTTCCCGTGGCTGCCCTCGAGCGCGATGGTTTCGCCGCGGACGAAGTTTTCCTCATCCACGACGTACATGTAGTCCACCAGGGGACCTCGGATCAGGGGCACCGCCCGCTGCTTGTCGTCGTCCTGCCGGGCAGCCTTGAGAAACGATACCGGCCCCACCTTGGGGGTCTTGCCGTCATCCAGCATCCGCAGCCCGTCCAGGATGATCTCCATCCGGCTGCGCTGGATCTCCCGCGGGTGCCGGTGAAACTCGGGGAAAAATGCAAAGGCGGCCTCGGTCCAGCCAAAAAGCGCAAACAGGGCCGGCAGCCCCGTCAGTTCCCCGGCGCAGGCGTCAACCGGGTTTCCGTTTTCAATAAAAACCGTGGCGGCGTTCTGAACGTAGCGGCTGGTGACCTCCAACCGCCCCGTGCTGCCGTTGGATCCGAGCAGCTGCAACAGATCACCCAGGTGGATAAAATTCAGTTTTCCGGCAAGGGCGGCTTGTTTTTCCATAATGGGGTTTAATGACCTGGCAAAGAGTCCAAATCAGGGGGTTTGAGGCCGCCGAAAAAAATCACTGGGCCCATTGAACCTGTTTTTGAAGAGACTGCAAGGTCAGTTTCATGCATTCTTTCAGGGTTTGGCCAACTCCTTGCCCAAGAAATGCGCTGGTTTCAAAGTACGGCACTTTCAGCTGGCGGTTGAGATCACGCGCCATTTGCTCAACGGACATCAGCGGAATGCCCTGGCCGGCCAGATCGCGTTTGTTGAACTGCATCACCAGGGGGGTTTTGAATACGCTGCTGCCGTATTCCTTCAGGTTCTTCTGCAGGTCCTGGAGGGACTCCATGTTTTTTTCGCGCCGGACTTTCAATGAGTCGGCCACGAAAACGACGCCATCAACACCCCGCAGCACCAGTTTGCGGGTCGAGCTGTACTGAACCTGCCCCGGAACGGTGTAGAGTTGAACCCTGACATCACAGCCCTTGACCTTTCCCAGTCCGATCGGCAGAAAATCGAAAAACAAGGTCCGGTCGCCTTCGGTGTTGATGGAGACCATCTCGCCCTTGATCTGCTTTTTGTATGCCTTGAAGATATACTCAAGGTTGGTGGTTTTACCACATCTGCCCGGCCCATAATAAACGATTTTACATTCGATTACTCTTTTTTTCAGATTGAAAATAGCCATGTAGTTGCGCTCCACACCAAAAAACACGTGGGGTTTTGTGGATCCCCTTTAAATTGATTGCAACGGGTTCAGGTATTGACAATTTTGATATCCAGGCTGTAGTCGCCGCGCTTGGGGCCGGAATTGATTTTGGTTTTGGCCATAACAATTCCGGATCCTTGAAAAATGGCAATCGGAGAAAAAAACTGAACGTCGTTCAAACGGAACCCCACCTTGAGACTTTCGATCAATTCGCGGTCCTTGCTCGAGACGATCAGGCTGATCATGTTGCCGGACTGGAAGCTGACTTCCATCTCCACCATCTGGCCCTTTTGCGGACCACCCTCAAAAGTGATGCCAATGGAACTGATATCGATGAGGTCCTCGTCGACCCGATCTTGGTCGATCGTGGCCTCATCGGCGTCCAGCACTGCGGGGAGCTGGATCTCAATGCCCTTCTTGTCCAACAGGTCTTCCAGGAACAGCCTTATTTTCTGGAGCTGCTCTTTGGAGTAAAGATCGTCTTTGAGCCATTTTTTATACCGTTCAACCGCCTCTTCCGGCGAATATACCGAAAAACAGCACCTGAGGATGTTTTTGCAGGCGACGACGCGCAAAGAATCTTTTTTGGTCAGTTCGTTGAATTCTTCCAGCGCCCGGTCATACTGACCGAATTTGGCCAGGGTAATCGCACCCTCCAATGCGGCCTTGTCCTCGTCTTTGTCCTGGGAAAAGGAAAAGAGGTTTTTGACGAGATCCTGCACTTTGGGCGGCATCTGGGGAGCTTCCTGGGCCCTTTCGATCTGGTGGTAACTGATGGTCAAGGATTTGATTTTGCGACAAATCGCCTGGATAAGCGCCTCTTTGTTTTTAGCCTGATCAAGTTTGCCGATTAGGTCGACCGCAACATTGTATTTTCCCTTGGCCTCGACCAGCAGCCCCTGAGACCGGTAAATTTCCGCTTCACGCAGCAATAATTCGATCTGACTCTTTACGCTCATTTACGTCCTCACTGCCGCATCGATTGCGACCGGCGCTGGCCGCAAATACAAAATTTTTCAGTTTTTACGGATGCTTGACAGGTCAAAAAGCAACCTTCGACTATGATCTGATTTTTTTTACAGGAGAGCCGGCACAAGTACAGTGTATAGATCGTTTTATGTAGTTTAAAACTTTAGCATTAATCCGTCAGGGGGCCTCTGGGGCGCAGCAGATCGATCGCATCGATTCAGGGGAGGAAAGCGCGAAGGTTGTGGGGTTGGTTCAAGGCCGATTTCAGCTGCAGCAACGTGTTTTAGGCTGCCGCCTGCGGTCTGCTCGAGGGCCCGCCTTCTTTAAAAAATAAACCAATAGATTCAACTGGTTTCAAAAAGGCACGGGCTGTCCAATGGGTTGACAAAAGCCGTCAGTGTGGTATTTGTACTTTTTTTATTGCCCACCACCAACCGTGTGTCGAGCCGTATTAAAACCCAGAAATCGAGGAGAATGTTATGGACAAGAAGGTGACCGTCGTCGGAGCAGGCAATGTTGGCGCAACCGCAGCCCAGCGTCTGGCTGAGAAAGAGTTGTGCGATGTGGTGCTGATCGATATTATCGAAGGCGTGCCGCAGGGCAAGGCGCTGGACTTGACCGAGGCCGCTCCCATCGAAAAACACGATGCCCACCTGACGGGATCAAACAGCTATCAACCCTCCAAAGGGTCCGACATCATCATTATTACCGCCGGCATTCCCCGCAAGCCGGGCATGAGCCGGGACGACCTGATCAGCACCAATGCCGGCATCATGAAATCCGTCACCCGCGAGGTGGCCAAACTGTCTCCCGAAGCGGTCCTGATCATCGTCAGCAACCCCTTGGATGCCATGTGCCACGTGGCCTACGAGGCCAGCGGTTTCCCCAAAAACAGGGTCCTGGGCATGGCCGGCGTTCTCGATTCCGCCCGTTTCCGCGCCTTTATCAGCATGGAATTGAATGTGTCGGTCGAAAACACCCACGCCTTTGTGCTGGGCGGTCATGGCGACACCATGGTCCCCCTGCCGCGCTACTCCACGGTCGCCGGCATCCCCATCACCGAGCTGATGTCCAAGGAGCGCATCGACGCCCTGGTCAAGCGCACCGCCAACGGCGGCGCCGAAATCGTCAGCCTGCTGAAAACCGGCAGCGCCTACTACGCCCCGGCCTCGGCCGCCGTCGAGATGGCCGAGGCGATCCTCAAGGACAAAAAGAAAATCCTGCCCTGTGCTGCCTACTTGGAAGGCGAATACGGCTTCAAGGACCTTTTCATCGGGGTACCGGTAAAGCTCGGGGCGGGGGGCGTGGAGGAAATCATCGAGATCACGCTGACCGCCGAGGAAAAAGCCGCCCTGCAGAAATCGGCCGATGCGGTTCAAGAACTCAAGGCCGTTCTGAAAAAACTCTCCTGAGGTCTGCAGCCCCGGGCCGTACCTCAGCCGGTCGTTTCGCCAAGGGCCTGTAGAAGGGCTTCGGCCGTTTTGATCGTCATACCGGGCAGCGACGCCAGTTCTTGGGGGGTCGCTGCCCGAATGTTTTGAATGCCGCCGAAGTGCTTCAGCAGCATCGCTTTTCGCTGTCGGCCGACACCGGGCACCGCGTCCAGGGCGGATTCAAGCGCATTGCGGTTGCGCTCGCGGCGATGATACGTGATGGCAAAGCGGTGGGCCTCGTCCCGGATGCTTTGCAGAAAGAGCAGCAGCCGCCCTTCCCGCCCCCAGTTGACCGGGTTGGCGCGCCCCGGCTGAAAGACCTTGTCGGCGGTTTCGCCCCGCGTTTCATCCTTTTTGGCGATACCGACCACATCAAAGGCGTCTTCAAGCCCCAGATCCCGAATCACCTCGAGCGCAATGTTCAGCTGCCCCTTGCCGCCGTCCACCATCAATAGATCCGGCAGGGGCGCCTCGCGCCCGTCTGCCCGCAGGCGGCGGGCCAGCACCTCGGCCATGTGGGCATAGTCGTTCGGCTGGCCGGCGGCCCGGATGCGGAACTTCCGATAGGCCTCGCGGGCGGCTTTGGCATCCTCAAAGACCACCATCCCGGCCACGGCTGCCGTGCCGCCGATATTGGAGTTGTCAAAACACTCGATCCGCCGCGGCAGCCGTCTCAGCCGCAGCCGGCGCTGCAAGCCCTCCAGCAGCGAGCGCTGCGAGGCGGAGGCCGCCAGGCGCTCCTGGAGTTCCTTGTCGGCATTTTGCCGGGCCAGTTCGATCAAGCGGGCTTTTTCGCCCCGCAACGGCCGCAGGATTCTGACCCGCCGACCATGGCGGGAGTGCAGCCATTCCGCCAGGAGATCGCTGTCATCCGGCATTTCAGCCACCAGCAGCTCACCCGGGACATGCAGCGCATCCTCGTAGTACTGGCCGATAAAGGCGCGGATCAGTTCGACGTCGGTGGCGATGCTGTCGGCAAAAACAAAATGCCGCGAGCCCTGCAGAAATCCCCCCCGCACGATCAGCAGGGTCACCAGCGACAAGTCCTCGCCGCGGGCGGCGACAATGACGTCGCGATCCTTGAGATCCGTGGTGACCGCGATCTGACGTTCGATGGTTTTCTCGAGGGCGAACATTTTGTCCCGCAGCTGCGCGGCGCGCTCGAATTCCTCGGCTTGCGCGGCGGCAACCATATCGTTGCGGACTTTGCGGACCAGGTCCGGCGCCCGGCCCTTGAGAAAAAGAATCACCTCGTTGACCATTTCGTCGTAGGTCGTCCGGTCGATGTCCCGGCAGCAGGGGGCCAGACAGCCCTGCATCTGGCAGTTCAGGCAGGGGCGGGTGCGGGTTTTGAATTCACGGTCCGTGCACTTGCGCAGCTTGAAGGTTTTGTTGACGATCTTCAAGGTCTGGCGGACGGCCCCGGCCGAGGCGAAGGGGCCGAAATAGAGGGCTTCGTCCTTGCGGATCTTGCGCACGATGCTGAGGGTCGGATAGGGATGCTCGACGTTCAGGCGCAGGGCCGGATAGCGCTTGTCGTCCTTGAGGATGACGTTGTAGCGCGGCCGGTGGCGCTTGATCAGGTTGGATTCAAGGATCAGGGCTTCCTGCTCGGTGCGGGTCACGATGGTGTCAAAGGAAGCGATTTTGCTGACCAGCACCCCGGTTTTCAGGTCGGGCTGCGCCCCGCGGTTGAAATAGGCGGCCAGGCGCTTTTTCAGGCTGCGGGCCTTGCCGACGTAGATCACCGCGCCCTCCGGGTCTTTCATGAGGTAAACCCCGGGGTCAACGGGCGCCCGCGCCAGCTTTTGCAGCAGCGCCGCCTGGATGTCAGGCTGGATGTCGGTCTTCATGCGATTTTTCAGGCGGCGCCTGCTCCCCGGCGAATCAGAGATCGAAGACCTGCAGGCTTCGCAGGGCCTTGACCCGATCGCGCAAGCCAGCGGCTTTCTCGAAATCCAGGTTGCGCGCCGCCGCGTGCATCTCGCTTTCGAGGCGCCGGATCTGGTCTTCCAGATCTGCCACGGTTTCAAATTCGGCCAGCGGTTCCGCCACGGTGTCGACCGCAACGGCGTCCGACGCGCCGACCGATTCGAAAATCGCGCTGATCTCTTTGCGGATGGTGGTCGGGGTGATCTGGTGCCGGCGGTTGTAGCCCGCCTGAATCTTGCGCCGCCGGCGGGTCTCGTCGATGGCCTGCTGCATGGAGGGGGTCACCCTGTCGGCGTACATGATGACCCGGCCGTGGACATTGCGGGCCGCACGACCGCAGGTCTGGACCAGGGAACGCGCCGAACGCAGAAACCCTTCCTTGTCCGCGTCCAGAATGGCCACCAGCGACACCTCGGGAAGATCCAGGCCCTCGCGCAGCAGGTTGATCCCGACCAGCACATCAAAATGCCCCAGACGCAGCTCCCGGATGATCTCCATGCGCTCCAGGGTATTGATGTCGGCGTGCAGGTAGCGCACCCGGATGCCCAGGTCACCGTAGTAATCGGTCAGGTCTTCGGCCATCCGCTTGGTCAGGGTCGTCACCAGGACCCGCTCCCCGCGCCTGACCCGCTCCAGAATTTCCCCGTAGAGGTCGTCCACCTGGTTCTTGGCGCTGCGAACGGCGATTTCCGGATCCATCAGCCCGGTGGGCCGCACGATCTGCTCGACGACGGCAGCCCCGCATTTTTCCATCTCGTAATCCGCAGGCGTCGCGGACACGTAGACCACCTGCGCCACCCGGGCCGAAAATTCATCGAACCGAAGCGGCCGGTTGTCCAGGGCTGACGGCAGCCGGAAGCCGAAGTTGACCAGGGTTTGTTTGCGGGAGCGGTCGCCCCGGTACATGCCGTTGAGCTGGGGCACGGAAATATGGCTTTCGTCGATAAACATCAGGAAATCTTGCGGGAAATAATCCAGCAGGGTCGGCGGCGGCTGGCCGGGGGCGCGCCCGGTGAGGTGCCGGGAGTAATTCTCGATCCCGTTGCAGTAGCCGAGCTCCTGCATCATTTCCAGGTCGAAGTCGGTCCGTTCTTCGATCCGCTGGGCTTCGAGCAGTTGGTCCTGGGCTCGGAAAAAGTCGATGCGCTGTTTTAATTCCGCCTGGATCGTTTCAACCGCCATTTTTAGCGTCCGCTGACCGGTAACGTAGTGGCTGGCCGGAAAAATGGTCACGGCCTTGAGCCGTTTCTGCACGGTGCCGCGCAGGGGATCGATTTCGGCGATGCTTTCGATCTCGTCACCGAAAAATTCGATCCGAACGGCGCGCTCCTCCTCGTAGGCCGGAAAGATCTCGACCCGGTCGCCCCGCACGCGGAAAACCCCGCGGTGAAAGTCCACGTCATTGCGCTCGTAGTGCATGCCGACGAGGTCCCGCAGGAGTTTGTCGCGGTCCAGGGCGGTGGCGCTGGCCAGCTCGATGCGCATCGCGAGGTAGTCTTCGGGCGCGCCCAGCCCGTAGATGCAGGAGACGCTGGCCACCACGATGACATCCGGCCGCGAAAGAACCGAACGGGTGGCCGAGTGGCGCAGCTTGTCGATCATTTCGTTGATCGAGGAGTCTTTCTGGATGTAGGTGTCGCTGGCCGGAATATAGGCCTCGGGCTGGTAGTAATCGTAGTAGCTGACAAAGAACTCGACCGCGTTTTCGGGAAAAAGGAGCTTGAATTCGTGGTAGAGCTGGGCGGCGAGGGTCTTGTTGGGGGCCAGGACCAGGGTCGGCCGGCCGATGGCTTCGATCACTTTGGCCATCGTAAAGGTTTGGCCCGATCCGGTCACACCCAGCAGGACCTGGTGTTTTTTGCCGGCCCGGACGCCGGCCGTCAATGCGGCGATGGCCTGCGGCTGGTCCCCGCTGGGGGTGAATTCGGATTGAAATTTGAAAAGGGTCATGTCAGCTCAGGCCACCTCCCGCAGCAGGGCGACACACATGGCCGCGATCCCGTCACCGGCCCCGATCATGCCCAACCCCTCGGTGGTCGTGGCCTTGATATTGATCCGGTCGGCCGCCACTCCCAGCACACCGGCCAGCCTGCGGCAGATGGCGCCGCGAAACGGGGCCAGCTTGGGCGCCTGGGCAAACACCGTCACATCGAGGTTGACGATCGCCAGGTTTCGCTGCCTCAGCATGCGGCCGGTGCGATCCAGCAGCTCCAAGCTGCAGATGTCCTTGTAGGCCGGATCCGTATCGGGAAAATGCTGGCCGATATCATCCAGCCCGGCGGCCCCCAGCAGGGCATCGCAGACCGCATGGGTCAGCACGTCGGCATCGGAATGCCCCAACAACCCTTTTTCGAAGGGAATCGTTTCGCCCCCCAGGACCAGCTTGCGCCCGACCACCAGCCGATGAACATCATAACCCAATCCAACCCGCATGCAAACTTTCCTCCGCTGAACTTTTCAGCCTGGCCGGGTTAACAGCATACGGGTTAATATAACCCCCCGGGGTTCAATTTCAAACCCGCCGTCCTGAAAATACGCGCATTGCAAGAACCCGATTCTCGATGTGGTCGCATCGATTTAAACAATTTGACAGCGCGAAACAGTTGACGGTAGGTAGGGGGCGTGCGATCGCGCCATCGGGAAGTGGACCGCCGAGGCGCGGGGGTTACCCGTTAAAAGCATTTTACCCCGCCGTGCGGCGTTTGTCAGAAAGGAATTTTGGCGGGCACCCCGGGGATAGGCCGGGTTTTACCACCTCCTATTGGCCTGTGTTCATTTTCTTGTGCGGACAAGAAAACGAACCAAAAGAAGCCGCCCGCGCCCCGGGGCCCTTC
>Ga0105094_10001902_pt1 | contig 10935 bp, 9 predicted proteins | sample PPLLak1March2015_2_FD_87023 | JGI IMG/M metagenome (GOLD analysis project Ga0105094, IMG submission 87023) | Freshwater sediment microbial communities from Prairie Pothole Lake near Jamestown, North Dakota, USA - PPLs Lake P8 Core (3) Depth... | ecosystem: Environmental > Aquatic > Freshwater >...
CGAAGAGAGCATTGGCAAAGGCAAAACCAGTGACTTAGCCTTGCTGATGTATACTTCGGGCACCACGGGATTGCCGAAGGCGGCCATGGTAAGCTACGCCAGCCTGGTCGCCTCAAACACGGCTTTCTACGCTATGAATCCAATTACGGAGAAGGATGAGTGGGTCTCCTTCATTCTGCCTGGATGGTCGGCGGAGCAGGGGCTCGGTCTGATGGGCAGCCTGAACCGCGGTGTGAGGATGAGCTTCCCCGAGGCTCAGACAACGGTCCAGGAAAACATCCGCGAGATTGGCGCCAGTGTCTTGATGTATCCCTCCCGGCTCTGGGAAATGACGGCGGCCACCATCCAGAACAAGATCGCGGAGACCACCTTCCTTAAGAGACAGGCATTCAATCTCTGTCTCCCCATAGCCTACAGGGCTGCCGACGCCAAGTGCGGTGGGAAGAAGCTGGGCTGGATGTGGCGGATACCGCATTGGATCGCCAGGTTCCTGGTATTCGATCCGTTGAGGGACAAGCTGGGGTTGCTGAAGATCCGCGTTGCGTTCACGGCGGGGTCGGCGCTGGGGCCGGACGTCTTCAGATTGATCACGGCCATAGGGGTGGACCTGCGCCAGCTCTACGGGATGACCGAGATCGGGGTTTCGCAACACACGGGCACGGACATAAAGGTTGACTCCGTGGGAGTGATATACCCGGGCACCATGGTGAGGATCAACAATGATGGCGAGATACTGGCCAGGGGAGGGTCTCAAGTACTGGGCTATTACAAGAACCCCAAGGCCACCGAGGAGGCCTTTGCCGGGGGGTGGTACCATACCGGCGATGCCGGCCATCTCGACGAGGATGGCCACCTGTACTATCTTGACAGGGTGGAGTACATCAACCGCCTTGCGGATGGCACGAAGTTTGCCCCCCAGTACATCGAGAGCCGACTGAAATTCAGCCCCTACATTAAGGACGCCTTCGTTGTGGGAGATGAGACGCGCAATTATATAGCCGCCGCCGTCAACATCAACTACGACAACGTGGGCCACTGGGCCGAGAGCAAGAGGATCAACTACACAACGTTCGCGGATCTCTCGCAGAAGCCGGAGGTCTGCCGGTTGATAGGCGAAGAGGTGAAGAACCTCAACCTGAAGCTGCCGGGGGGACAAAGGATACAGAGATTCCTCAACATGCCCAAGGAGCTTGATCCTGACGAGGCGGAGCTGACACGGACGATGAAACTCAGGCGGCGCCTGGTAGAGGAGCGGTACAAGGATTTCATAGCTGCCCTGTATGGTGAGAAAGAAAGAGTGGCGATGGATGTGCCGGTGTTCTACCGGGATGGCCGGCGGGCCGTAGTCAAGGCGGAAATCACTGTCAACCGCGTGAATTGAGGTAGTTCGATGGATGCTGTTCTGGCGCAGGGGTTCTTGAACGGGGGGGTCTATGCCCTGATCGCCCTGGGATTCATTCTCGTCTTCAAGTCCAGCGGGGTTCTCAACCTGGCCCACGGGCAAGCGGTGGCCGTCCTGTCCTATTTCCTGTATTACATGCTTGTGGTGTGGGGGTTGCCCGCCTGGCTGGGGATAGTGCTGATCATCCCGCTGGGAGCGGTGCTGGGCGTTCTGATGGAGAGGCTGGCCGTGCGACCTCTGCTGGGACAGCCCTTTCTGTCAGTGCTGATGATGACCCTGATGGTGTCCTTTCTGCTGGAAGGCGTGAGAATCCTATTTTGGGGGGCGGACTCCTTCACGCTGCCATTCACGCCTCGACAGGGTCAGGGGTGGCTTGGTACAGTGCTGCCTGACTGGATCAATCCATCAAGCGCCCTTGCCTTTGCAGTGGCCATGTTAGTCTTCGTCTTGCTCACACTTCTGTTCCGCTACACCAAGGTCGGCCTGTCGATGAGAGTGGTGGCGGCTGACCATGAGGTGGCTCAGAGCCTGGGCATAAGGGAGAAGCGGGTCTTCTCCATCTCCTGGGCCTTGAGCGGCGCCTTTGCCGCCATGTGCGGCATTCTGGTAGGCATGGTGTTTACCGTGACTCCGATCATGGGAAGCACGGTGCTCGGGAAAGGCCTTCCGGTCTTGCTGCTGGGCGGGCTGAACTCTATTCCGGGGGCGGTAGTGGGGGGCATCATCATCGGCCTGGCTGAGGCGCTGGGGAGCCACTGGTTTTCGGCGGCGAAAGAGGTCGTCCCCTGGATCGTCATGCTGGTAATCTTGCTGATCAGGCCGTACGGACTCTTCGGCGAGAAGCGGATAGAGAGGATATAGAGCCATGCTTCCATCTGGTGTGTTCAACCGGCGTCCACAGCAGGACATGGCTATCATAAGGACGAGGGCGCAGTGGCTGCTGCTGGCCGGCGGGCTGGTCTTCCTGGTTACTCTGGGGCTGTACGCGCCGGGGCATTGGATGAACTGGCTGATCCTGGTGGGCGTATACGCCATAGCCACCCTCGGCATGCACATAATGACCGGGCTCTGCGGGCAGTTCTCCATGGGACAAGCTGCCTTCATGGCGCTGGGCGCCTACACCACGGCTTACCTCGGAACCAGATACGGGGTGTCTCCATGGCTTACCCTGCCGCTCTCGGGCCTGGTGGCGGGGCTGGGCGGGCTGGTCTTTGGCATCCCGGCTCTGCGCATCAAGGGGTTCTACCTGGTCCTGGCCACCATAGCCGCCCAGTTCATCATCATATGGGCCATAAAGCAACAGACCTGGCTGGGGGGCACGTATGGGATCAGGGATATGGACAAGTTGAGCATTGGAGGCGTGGAAGTGGCCGGTGCCACGGCGGAATTCTGGTGGCTGACACTGGGTTTAGTGGTGATCATGCTCTTCATCGCCAAGAACATCCAAAGGACCACTACCGGGAGGAAATTCGTGGCGGTGCGGGACAACGACCTGGCGGCCGAGGTCATGGGCATCAACCTGTTCCGGACCAAGCTGCTGGCTTTCTTCATCGGCTGCTTCTTTGCCGGTATAGCCGGCTGGCTGTGGGCCCACAACCTCCGGGCGGTGCAACCTGAGCTGTTCAGCTTCCAGCTATCTCTGTGGTTCCTGGGCATGATCATCGTCGGAGGGGTGGGGAGCACCAGCGGGGCGGTCATGGGGGCCGTGGCGATCATGCTGGTGGACAAGGCCGGGCCATCACTGTCGACTGCAGTGCAAGATGCATTCCCGTCGCTCAAATACCAGGTGTCCGGTGCTGTGTCGCTGATAATGTTCGCAGTTGTGGTCATATTCTTCCTGCTTATCGAGCCCAAGGGGCTCTACCACCGGCTGGAACGGATCAAGCTTTACTACCGCCTTAATCCTTTTGCCTACTAGGCTGGAGGTGTTGAATATGATGTATATGAGTACAAGCTAGGAAGTCAGTCGCCTGACCGCCGGCAGCGATGGCGGTCTCAGTGTGGCGAGCAAATAGAGTATGAAAGGGGGAAGCATGAAGCGGAGACAAGTGGGATTGGCGATATTGGTTTTCCTGGCGGCCTTGCTGGTGGCCGTGCCGGCACTGGCGGGGTGCGGTGGTGGGGGGAACGGCGGAGAAGAGGAAACGATCCTTATTGGCATCATGGCGGACTTCACTGGAGTGGCGGGGACTGCCATGCAGCCAACGATAAAGGCCATGGAAGACTATCTGACAAAGGTGGTGCCGGCCAGCGACAACCCCTTTGATGGCGTGAGAGTCAAGTTCACACGCTTCAACACCGAGCTCAAATACGAGAAGGTCACCGGCGGCTACGAGGAGCTGAAGTCCCGGGGAGTGAAGATGATGATCATCATGAATGCCCAGGACAAAGAGCTCCTGGGGTCCCGGCCCAAGGATGACGGAATGCCTGTCATAGGCACCATGGGTCTGCAGTCGATGCTGGCGGACGACTGGTCGATTACCACCTGGTCGCCGATACAAAGCCAGGGTGAGGTCCAGATGCTCTGGATCATGGACGACTGGGACTACGAGGGCACGGGGAGAAGTCCGAAGGTGGGGCACCTCGGGTACGATCTCGTCAGTTCAACCTACTATCAGCAGGGCATAGACGCGGTCCGGAACGACCCGGCGAACGCGGGCAAGTTCATCTGGGGTGGTCTTGAAAAGGGACCCCTCGGCAATGTGACATGGACCAGCGAGGCCCAGCGGTTGAGTAACTGTGACTACATCATCGTCAGCGTGGCCGGCGCGATGCTCTCCAGCTTCGTCGCTCAGGCGCGCGGCCCTAGCAACTACACTGGGAAGTTCCTCACCGGAATGGAAGGCTTCCCTGGCTTCTGGCCCCTGGTGACCGATGCTATGAAGGGGTCCCTGGACAAACTGTACGGCTGCTACTATGTGTCCTGGTGGCCCTGGTGGGATGAGGAGGTCCCCACGATCAAGGACTGCAAGAAGTACATCCAGGACACCTACAAGGGGGCCGAGGCTACCGAATTGCTGGGGACTTCGTCAGTCATCTCCGGCTGGGAATTGGGGATGGCCATAGAAGAAGCCATCAGAATCGCCATAGATAAGGTGGGGGCAGAAAACGTAGACAAGCAAGCCCTGAGGGACGGGTTGCGAGGCATAGACATGGAGCCGGAAGGCTATATCAACCGCTGGCAGACGACGGCGAACAGCAATGCTCTTCAGTGGAACCAGAGGGCATTCGAATTCAAGCTCGCCGAAAACAAGTTCGTGCCGTTGCCGACGGTGTATGAGCCGGTGCTGACCAGGCCATGACATTGATGGTAGAATACCGGCAGGGCCAGAATGGAATCAGAGAGTAAAGGAGGCAGAATGAGCAGGATCGCACGCGTAGGGATACTAGTTGCGCTGTGCCTGGTTCTTGTCGCCGGTCTGGTGCTTACCGGCTGCGGCAAGAAGAAGGAGGCGGCGCTCCAGCAACCAACCTTGCAGTTCACCAGCTACGTCAAGGGCGCCACGGTTGACTTCGATGATGCCACGCTGAACAATATGGCAGCGGGCGCCCAGGCCAACTTCATGTATGGCATCGCCAAGTCGATCTATCCATCGGTATGGGAGGCCAACAAGGACACTGTGGCAGCGGCCCTGTTCCCGGCCCCGTACTGGAGAGGCGATGGCGTCCATACCTACTACACCTATCTGTCGTCTGCGGACCAGACGGCGGTGGACGGGGCCATTTTTGCCGGTTCCATCCCCGGTAAGGGGCTGACTGCGGCGGAGCAGGCAGTAGTGATGAGCACGGTAGAGAGCTTCTTCGCCCTGTACGCCGATGAGACAGCCGATGCCAAGACCATGCAGCAGAACACGGCCTGGCTGATACTGTACTCCTCGATACCCGATACCGGCGCCAGTGCAGCCGCCTGGGCTACGGAAGCCACGGCCTGGATGACGGCACTGAACACGTACGCTGCCGCCAACTATGGTGGCAAGACCTACGCCCAGTTGACCTACATCCAGAGGAAGACCGTGGAAGGGATAGTGTTTGCCAAGGGCGCGGGCACCATCAGCCCCGAGTACTCTTTCTGGCGGCTCATGGTGAAGGACTCATTCCGGAATGGGAATGCCTCGGCGAGGTGGCCGGATCTGCGGGACCAGAAGGTAACGCAATTGTTCCCTACGGCGACATCCTATGCAGCACTCGACTGCACGCAGAAGCCCCAGGTCGACGCCGCGGTCTGGGCGAGCTGCAATCAAACCGCCGTTGAAGCCCAAATCGCTGGCATGTTTGACTTGGCCACGGAACAAGTGGACGGCGTGATGTCCGACAATGCGAACGTCTACTACACTACGCTTCTGGGTTTGGGTATGTACACGCCATACCTGCTCACCGACAACTCCACGCCCATGGCTGCCGCCAACAACTGGCTGGCGGATGTGACCGGGAAGGCCCATAACTACGACAGCAGCGCCGACTTCTACGCGGAGATCCTGGGTGGCCAGGGCACGTGGAAGACAATGCTGACGGGCCAGTACTTCGGTACCGACAACTACAGTGCATTGTCGACTGACGCCAAGGCGCTAATTGACCAGGCAGACACGGGCATGAGGGATCTCTCGATTGCCCAGAGGTCGGATGTGCTTGGATCAGCCGATGAGATACCTCTGACTTCGAACGTAATCTACCAGACGCTAAAGTACAAGGTTGGCAGCACCTTTGCTGCGGACGGATGGGCTAAGGATGTGGGCGATGGCATGAACAGGGAATTGGCCCTCTATAAGTGGTTCGGCTATGAGGGCTTCCGAAACGGTATCGTTGCCCAGCAACAGTACTATCCCGCCCAATTGGCCGCCAAGGTGCCGGCAGGTAAGACCTATGCCACGCTCACGCCTTGCGAGCAGAGGACGGTGGCCGCTGATATGTGGGCGTCCCTTGGCGCGGGCGAGCAGAGCTACGGAGCCGGTGTGGTGTCCGGGATTTTCAGCAAGGCCCAGGCAGAGATGACCAACGCCGTGGCCATAGATCAGACGACCTTGGCCATGACGCTCAGGAACACAACGGCGGCCAAGGGATACTCCAGCGAGACTGCGGCTGCCAACTTCAAGGCTGACGTAGAGGGCGGGATGCTTCTGCGGTCGGCCTTCTACAAGTGGCTGGCCAAGGAGTCGGTGAAGGAATCGGCGGCGGCAGCCGTGCTGATCCGCGAGAGCGCAGGTGAGTTCTACATCAAGATCACCAACCCGAACAAGTACGCAATCCGCATCGACAAGTTGCAGCTGTACTTCAGAACGACCGCCGGGGCCTCAGAAGAGTTGATTGACGCCGCGAGGCAAGTGCTCGAAGACATATGGGTACCGGCGAAGGATGGCGATGTTGACGGTGAGGTTAGCGTCAAGGTAATCGCCATAACCAAGACCTACGACCTTCTGAGCTGGCTGGCGATGGAGGGCGTGAACACCAATACGGCCCGCGCAATGGCGAATGAGGTGTTTGACAAGATCCAGGCCGGCACAGTGGTTTGGACCGCACAAGCCGAAGTACAAGTGTCGAACGAAGACGAGATACAGAACTATTCCTATACCCTGACGAAGTCATAATCAGGGACTAGCGGGATCGACGTCTGACTGAGGGATGATCTCTCTGGAGGGCACGGTGCCCTCCAGAGAGCCCCCGAAGATGGTATGCGTGGAAGCTGACCTGCAGCCGACAAGGGCGGCTGTGATCATAGGGGCGGTACAGCATGACAGACGGAAGCACAACTGAGTTGAGGGTGGAGAAGCTGGACCTGAGCTTTGGCGGGGTCAAGGCTCTGGACAGCCTGAGCTTCGATGTCGGGAAGGGGCAGATTGTCGGAATAATCGGCCCCAACGGCGCCGGCAAGACGAGCACCCTGAATTGCATCAACGGGTTCTACCGTGCCCAGCACGGAGATGTGTACTTTCAGGACAAGAAGATAAGCAAGCTTGCACCGGACAGCGTGGCCAAGCTGGGCATAAGCCGGACGTTCCAGAACATACAGCTCTACACAGGCATGAACGTGGTGGACAACCTGATGGCAGCCAGGCACTTCGTGTTCAAATCCACGTGGATTGAGAACGCTCTGTATTACGGCCGTCCGCACAAGGAAGAGGTGAAGCAGCGTTGGGCGGTGGAGGAGATCATCGATTTCCTGGAGTTGGAGCGCCACAGGAAGTCGGTTGTAGGCACTCTGCCGTACGGCATTCGCAAGCGCATCGACCTGGGGCGGGCTTTGGCGCAGGAGCCGAAGCTGCTGCTTCTGGATGAACCTATGGCGGGAATGAACATGGAAGAGAAAGAGGACATGGCCCGGTACATCCTGGATGTGCAAGAGGAGAAAGGAATCACCATTGTCCTTATTGAGCATGACATGGGCGTGGTGATGGACATAACCGACAAGATAGTGGTTCTTGATTTTGGCCGGAAGATAGCCGAAGGGCCGCCGGATACGGTGAAGAAGGATCCTGCAGTGGTCAAGGCGTACCTGGGGGAAGAGGCGGCCTCTCCCGCTTAGGGTGGTGACTCACAATGGCGATGCTGCAATTAAACAACGTTGAAGTCAGGTATATGGACGTTATCCTGGTTCTCCGGGGCGTGTCCCTGGAGGTCGAGAAGGGCAGCGTCGTGGCGTTGCTGGGGAGCAACGGTGCGGGCAAGACGACGACGCTGCGGGCGATCTCGGGGCTCCTCAAGGGACAGGACGGCCGGGTCACCGATGGGAGCATCGAGTTTGAAGGGAAGAGGATAGAGAATGGGGACCCGGAGTCGATAGCCAGGCAGGGCATCATCCAGATTCTGGAAGGACGGAGGACGCTGATCCATCTCAATGTGGAAGAGAACCTGAAGGCGGGGGCATACATTGCAGGGAATGGATCAGACGTGAAGAGGGACCTGGACATGGTTTACTGCTACTTCCCGGTCCTGAAGGACATGCGCGGCCGGACGGCAGGCTATCTCTCCGGTGGGGAGCAGCAGATGCTGGTAGTGGGGAGGGGCCTGATGTCTCACCCCAAGCTGATGCTGGTTGATGAGGCCTCACTGGGGCTGGCGCCCATTCTGGTTGAAGAGATATTCCGGATACTGAAGAGGATCAACGAGGAAGAGAAGGTCTCCATACTCCTGGTGGAACAGAACGCCAGGGCGGCGCTGACGCTGGCCAATCATGGCTATGTGATGGAGAACGGGCGCATTGTGCTGGATGACACCGGCGAGAACCTGAGGGGAAACGCAGACATTCGCGAGTTCTACATGGGGCTGAGCACGGTGGGGGAGACCAAGAGCTACCGGGGCATCAAGCACTACAAGAGAAGGAAGCGCTGGCTGGGTTGATGGGCCCGCTCTGGGGGCAGTCCGGCATTGATGAGGCAGGGCAACAGACATGGGATGGCAAGTAACCGCGACTACAGTCACTTGTGAATACGTGGCTGATTTCGCCACGATTATGGTACAACCCGATGGCACCGCCAAGTGTTCCTTCGTCAACCGGCATGGCAAGGCGAATGACAGCAAGAAGAGGCTGAAGAACTGCAAGTGGCCGGACTGTCCGCTGGTGGCTGGCTTCAAGGAGAAGGCCCTGGCGCTGTGACTTGCGGCTAGACTGGTGAAGAGATCCGCGATGGATATGGAAAGAGGTGGGGGATGCTCATCCGCGATGTCATGACAACCAACGTAGTGACCATCTCCAGCAGCACGTCTCTCGCTGACGCGAGAAGGATCATTGAGGCGCATCGCATTCGCCGGCTGCCGGTGGTAGATAAAGGCAAACTGGTTGGCATGGTCTCCCGGGACACGCTGGACAAGGCGGGGCCATCGAAACTGACTACCTTCAGCATGCACGAGTTGAGCTACTTGCTGTCGAAGGTCACTGTCAGGGAAGTCATGAAGAGGGAGGTGCTGACGGTATCTCCTGATGCCACCATAGAGGAAGCAGTGACGCTGGCGCAGTCCCGCAAAGTGGGCGCGCTGATTGTGGTGGAGGATGGCCGAGTCGTGGGGATAGCCACCACGAATGACATCTTCTACAAGATAGTCAACCCGTTGCTGGGCATCGACCAGCCGGGGATAAGGTTCTCGGTGCGCAAGTGGCGGGACATAGCCGACCTGCAGAAGATGCTAGAGGTCATGGCACGGTTCAATCCAGAGATGTCCACTCTGTACGCCATGAAGTCCCCCGATACTGGAGAGAATGACCTGATAGCCCATCTCAGCGTCGCGGATCCAGTGGGTCTCATCGACGCTTTGAGAAAGAGCGGCCACGAGGTCGTCATGCGCGCGCGCTAGCGGTCCCCTGGAATCATCTCCCATCTCAGACGTGATCCGGCGCGCATTCTCGGATGCCTTCTCTCTTGATTCTCCACGGACGAAGACACTCCCCCTCATCCGTGACGGATTATGCAAACAAGTGAGTCTGTCAGGCCTTCACAACACTCGTGCGCGGTCGCCATGGTTCGCGCGGACAGGGAGATTCAACGCGCTCTCCAGTGTGTGGGCTGGCCATGGGATGGGGGAACTGATACACGAGATGTGAGGCTGATCCCTGTTAGGAGACAGCGAAAGAGCCCGCTATTTCGTTGCGTGCCCTCTGCCGCGGGTTGTCCCCTCCAGCGCTTCCCATTCGGCCAGATTGAGGTTGATCTCTTCCTCGAAACCCCAACTGACGGCTAGAGTGTCCGCCATGTCCTCCCCGGTGGGTATGGTCTCGCTGTCTATCTTGTGGTCCAGGCGCAGCAATAGGTGTGCGAACTCATGGGCTACTTCGCCAAGGGTAGCTTTCTCTGAGAGCTTCTCCACTTCACGCCGGAAGACCATTATGTAGACCTGGTGGCGGAACTTCTTCTTGGTATGAGGTGCGCAGGCCACATCCAGGGGGCGGATCGTGCTGGCGCCGATGGCACAGTCCACTATGCAGATGAACTCCTGTCCGAATCTCTGGAACAGCTCATCGTCAATGCGGCTGGTGAAGTCCGTCAGCGCCTTGTCGAGCTTCGGACTCATGTTGGCATCTAGTGACCAGTTGCCAACCTCATACCACGCTTTGTCCATACCTAGCATCCTCTCCAGTGCAGACTCTCCCATGGGGTTCCAGGGAGATCGGATTCTGCCTTTGCGGGCCCGTGAGACTCGTGCATATGCAGAAAAAGCTGGCAGTCGCTCTCAATGACGCTATCCAAGACAAACCAGTTTCAGCATTATAGCACCGGCCACAAGGATTGCGATAGTCTCACAAAACCAATGCCGCCACACGGTTGAATTAGAGAGGAACTCGTGAGGGACCCGCCGCCACTGCCGGCAATGCGTGATACGAATCTGTGAGTTCCGGAACGGACTCTGTGATCTCCAGGTGAGGACGTTTGGATAGACTCTAGACAGGGGGAAAGCGAGTCCACAGAATTGCCACTCCGATCAATGACAACCCCTACGCACAACAGGGGAGTGAATTCGCATCCCACATGTGGACAGAGAAAGGAGAGACATGGCTCTGGAGTCACTGTTGGGAAAGCTGGAGGAGGCTGCGGCGAGAATCAAGGTGC
>Ga0105094_10001906_pt1 | contig 10928 bp, 9 predicted proteins | sample PPLLak1March2015_2_FD_87023 | JGI IMG/M metagenome (GOLD analysis project Ga0105094, IMG submission 87023) | Freshwater sediment microbial communities from Prairie Pothole Lake near Jamestown, North Dakota, USA - PPLs Lake P8 Core (3) Depth... | ecosystem: Environmental > Aquatic > Freshwater >...
ATGAGATCGGAAGTGATACTTCCTTTATAGGCCAGAATCACATCTCCTTTACTTAGATCGTTGTAATAATCTCTCAAATTAAAGCTCATAGAAGCCTTTATTTGCTATAAACTGCAATAATTGATTAACTGACAAATATATAAAAAAAAATCTCTTTTAAAAATTCGTGTTAATATTCTTTCCTTTTTTTATCCTCAGGTGGTCCCTGATCAATAGAAAATCTATAAATTTAAATATAGCGATTTTTCACAAATTAAATTTTTATTATCCTTTTTTTTTCCCAACACTTATAAAAAACCGGTTTTTTGCCTGAGCATTCATGTTTTAGCCGTTATACGCTTAAGATGCGACAAAGTTAAGATTCGGTGATGGTATTCATTAACATTTTAAGCAGTCAAACATATATTACTGATTATTAACATTATACATTATCCGGCTGGTTTTTGCTTTTGTGTGATCCGGCATACAGGCTGTAATGGTTGAATTTGCACTCCAGCTGACCATTAAAAAGGGTTATGCGCCGGCTGGGATGCAGTCCGATGTTTTTCATGGCATCAGCATTGCTGCTGATGATCCATGCATCAAAGCCCGAAAAATTGTTTTTCAGTGAATCCCCTATTTTTTTATAAAGCATATTCAGGTCATCCTGCTGCAACCTTTCCCCGTAGGGAGGATTGATTACGATCAGTCCTTTGTCACCCGGCCTTTTAACCGCTCCGATATCGCATACCGAGAACCTGATATAATCCCTTAATCCAGCCCCATCTGCATTCTTCCTTGAAATTCTTATCGCTTCATGGAAATTATCAAATCCATAGGATATAACGTCAGGATTATAGGAGGGCATATAATCCGACCTTATTTTTTTCATTAGTTCCGGACGATAGTCAGGCCATTGCTGGAATCCGAATTTCTTTCTGTAAAATCCAGGTGCTATCTTGTGGGCCATTAATGCAGCTTCAATAGGCAGGGTTCCGGAACCACACATCAGGTCGACAAAGGGTGTATCTCCCTTCCATCCGGTGAGCAATATCATGCCCGCAGCCAGCACTTCACTTAAGTTCGCTTTCCCTTGGCTGACGCGGTATCCCCGTTTATACAGTGAGGTGCCTGAGCTGTCCAGAGAAACGGTAAGCGTTTTTTCAGCTATGTGAATATTGACCAGGAGGTCCGGATCATCAAGGTTAACCGACGGCCTGATCCCGTATTTGTCCCTGTATTGATCTACCATGGCATCCTTAACCTTTTGGGCCACATAATGTGAATGAGAAAAATAACTGGATTTCACGGTAGCATCCACAGCCAGTGTTCCTTTTTTATCAAGCCATTCATTCCATCTAATGGCCCGTACAGCATTATACAGCTCATTTTCGTCGGAAACCTGGACGGAACAGATGGGTCTTAAAATTCTCAGGGCAGTCCTGAGGCAATAATTGGAACGGTACAGAAGATCCATATCTCCCTTGTAACCGACGGCCCTGTTGAGTATTTTAATGTCACCGGCGCCCATTGCAGCAAGTTCCTTTGACAATACTTCTTCCAGTCCGTAAGTAGTTTTCGCTACGATCTCAAAATGATTGCTGTTGGCCTCTTTTATCATAATTCCGAATGGCTGATTTTTTTGTTCAGTATGGATTCAACCGCTTTTATTCCGTTCTGCAGTCTTTTTTCACCCTTACCGTTAATAATGGCATACGGAAAACCATAATTTTTAATTTCCTGCTGATACATCCGGAACAGTTTTTTTCGCATGGCTCCTCCATTTTCCCTTACGCTGTCAGGATACCAGGGAATATCGGTATCACAAAGCAAGAACAGATGGATATGCCGTTGTTTCAATATCTCATCTATCCAATCGGGCCTTTGTCTATATACCAGGTCAAACCATACTTTGGTTATGATGAGGTAGGTGTCATAGAATAAAAGTTTATTGGCTTTCCTGGTAAATATATTTTCTTCCCTGATCTGTTGTTCGGCTATGTTAACCACATCTTCATAGGTATAAGGCCTGTTGAGGTTTTCAATGTATTCTCTTGCATATTCCGGGATAAAAATCGTATCGTAATGTTCCGCCAGCTGAGCCGTCAGCGTGGATTTACCGGTGCATTCAGGACCTGTAACCACGATACGGATCATGGATGACCGTGACTTGTCAGCTCCTTTTTCCATTCTACATAACCTTTAATGGCAAGCAAGGTATAAATAAAAAACAAGATGGCAGCAAATGGCAGTCCCTTATATAAGGAAACCAAACCTGACAGTATATCGATCACGATAAACATCAGCCAGTTGTCAATCAATTTACGCACGAGAAGCCAGGTGGCAACAATACTGCCGGAGGTAAGGAAGGCATCGGCCCAGATCAGCTCAGCCTTGCTGAAATAATGCAGGATACGCCACAGGATCAGGAACAGCAGGAAAGTTACTGCCAAAGCCACTGGCCATGACCGTGCTTTCATTTGTCTTATACCGGTTTGTTCAGGTCCGTTTGACTCCGGCGCGGGAGTCCATGCGAACCATCCGTAAATACTGATCACTACGTAGTAAAAATAAAGTGACATATAGGCCAGCAGTCCGGCCCGGTAAAATACCCCGATATAAAATACAGAAGATATTCCCCCGAATACCCAGAGGATCCGTTTTTTTTTAATGGAATAATAGATATATACCAGACCGGTTAACGTGCCGAGTATTTCAAGGTAATGATCACGCAAATACAGCAGGGTTCGGTTAATTTCCATGAGTGCATGGCAGTATGGACGCAGACCAATCGGACCTTAGGGTTTCATTTTGTCTTTGCCGGTCAACAGGCTTGCCTCGTACAAATCCCAGTTCCTGATAATGGACAAGGCTGTCCTGAATTTGGAATCCTCTTCATTGACTATTTCATAAAACTCACTGGTTGACCAGAGATCACGTGCAATATAGCCTTTGGTCAACAATCTGATCTGTTTTTCCGAAACAGCAAATTCAGTGGGATTGTCAGGTATGCCTTGTTCCCTGGCATAGGCAGTCAGCCCGGCCAGGATTTTATCATCGACCTCAAAATGTGATTTAAAATCGATCAGACGCGGGTATTGGTTCATTAACTCATTCCGGTATTGATCCACATAATTCAGCACATACTGGTTCAGTATACCCAGCCGGATCAGATCACGGTAATAGTTGGTATAATATGCCGTGTCAATCGGAATAAACAGATCCGGCATGATTCCCCCTCCGCCGTATACCAGTCTTGTGTTTTTAAGCGTATAATATTTCAGCGAATCGGGAAAATGAATGCTGTCGGAAGAAATAAACTCACCATGAGCGTATCTTCTGTTTATTTCCAGGTCATATTCTTCTTTTCCCTGATCATAAGGTTTTTGAATCAACCTGCCGGTAGGGGTATAATATCTGGCAATGGTAAGCCTGATCTCGGAGTTATCGGGCAAGGGACAACGCCGCTGCACCAATCCTTTTCCAAAAGACCTCCTGCCAATAATAATGCCCCGGTCCCAATCCTGGATAGCCCCTGACACAATTTCACTGGCAGAGGCAGAACCTTCATCAATGAGGACTACCAGCTTGCCATGCTCAAAATCACCTTCCCGGGTTGCCAGGTATTCCCTTTTAGGATTGTTAATCCCTTCGGTATACACGATCATTTTGCCGTCGCCAAGGAATTGATCTGCCAGTTCAGTGGCAATTTCTAGGTATCCGCCCCCGTTTCCCGTCAGATCCAGGATCAGGTTTGACAGTTGCTCCTTTTTCAGTGATGCCAGGGCCTGCTTGAACTCATCGATGGTGGTAAGAGAAAAACGGATGATCTTAATATATCCGGTGTTATCGTCTACCTTATAACTTGCATCGATGCTGAAAATAGGAATCTTATCGCGTGTAATATTGAAATCAAGCAAGTGATTGATTTTCCGGCGAAGCACTGTTACATTCACCCGGGTACCTTTCTTGCCACGCAGAACTTCATATACCTTATCGTTGGTTATTCCCACTCCCGCCACGTTGTTGCCATCCACCCTGATGATGCGGTCGCCGGCGAGCATTCCCACTTTTTCCGAAGGCCCTCCGGCAATAACGGAAACAATGAAAATGGTGTCTTTAAGAATATTAAAAGAAATACCAATTCCTTCAAAATTACCCTGCAGGGGTTCATTCATTTCCTCAACTTCTTCCTTACTCAGATAGGACGAATGAGGATCCAGTTCTTTCAACAACTGCACGATGGCTGTTTCAACCATTTCTTCCTGATTCACCGTATCGACATAATAATTGTCAATCCATTCCAGCACCTTCCCGAATTTAATGGTCTGTTCATACAAAACCTGCGATCTGAGCGGGAACGAAAGCCCTGCTATTAAAACAAAAAGCGATAAACCGAATTTTTTCATCATAAAAACACTCCCCCTTTTTCTTATAGTAACCTATGTATATTTTTATTAGAATCAAGAACCAGGAATCAAGACAAGAACAAAGAACAAAGACAATAGTTTTCAGGGTTTAAGATTTAATGGTTAATGGTTATTGGTTATTGGTTATTGGTTATTGGTTATTGGTTATTGGTTAATAGTAATGTTCATTTTTCATTGTTAATTGTTAATTGTTAATTGTTCACTGTCCGGGAATCATATTGAACTTTATTCCTGCAATCTCAGCCAGTTCTTCACCGGCTTCCCGGATAATGTCATCATCAGCTTCATAATACCAATCCACCGAGAATTGCAATCCTTTTTGCCGTAATTTACCCAGGATATCCAATATTTCTGCCAGGAAACGTATGGTACCGGAATTATAATAATGGATCTTCAACATGATCCGCATGGCCGGTTCCAGCACAGGAGATGCAGAAAATTCATCGATCCACTCAATGACAGGTTTGTAGAATGTGTAAACGTTTTCAGGTAACGATGATCCGCTGATTGAAAGCATATTTTCTTCCGGATCATAGATTATCCCCGGCGTGGATTTACCAGCCTGTATATTCAGAGGTCTCATCTTAGTGTTTTTGAGAAGGCAAGTTAGTCAAATTTCTATATTTTGTAACCAAGTTACACCGACAGATTTGCGGAATTTACCGGCCGGATGGTTTTGGCTGATCTATTCCCATTCTATGGTAGCAGGAGGTTTTGAACTTATATCATATACAACCCTGTTGATACCCTTGATACCATTTATGATCCGGTTTGATATGGTACTGAGAAAATCGTAAGGAAGGTGGGCCCAATCGGCAGTCATACCGTCCATGGACGTTACCGCGCGCAATGCAATTACATTTTCATAGGTACGTTCATCTCCCATGACACCGACGGATTGAACCGGCAATAATATAGCAGCAGCCTGCCATACTTCATCGTAAAGACCGAATTCGCGCAATCCTTCCATAAACACATCGTCCACTTCCTGCAGCAGGGCCACTTTCCCGGGAGTCACATCGCTGATGATGCGCACAGCGAGTCCCGGTCCCGGAAACGGGTGCCGGTTCAGAATATTGGGATCCATGGAAAGAGATTTTCCCACCTTCCGGACCTCATCTTTAAAAAGAAGGCGCAGGGGCTCCACCACCTTCAGGTTCATCCACTGAGGCAGACCGCCGACATTATGATGCGATTTTATGGTCATGGAAGGCCCGTTAACAGAGACCGATTCAATCACGTCAGGGTAAATAGTACCCTGAGCCAGCCATTTGACATCCTTTAGTTTCTTTGCTTCCTGTTCAAAGACGTTGACAAAATTCCTGCCGATGCTCTTTCTTTTCAGCTCGGGATCTGTGATACCCTTAAGGTCGTCAAGGAATAATTTTCGGGCGTCAGTGCCAATAACAACAAGGCCCATTTCGCGGTATGAAGCCAGCACTTTCTGGTATTCATTCTTGCGAAGCAGACCGTTATCGACAAACAGGCAGATAAGATTATCGCCTACCGTCTTTTTAAGTATCAGGGCAGCGACGGATGAATCCACGCCCCCTGACAAGCCCAGGATGACTTTATCATCACCCAGCAGGGCTTTCAACTGGTGAACCGTTTCATCCACAAATGACTCCGGCGTCCATTGCTGCCTGCAACCACAGATATCCACTACAAAGTTCTTCAATAAGGTCATGCCTTCGCTGGTATGATACACCTCCGGATGAAATTGTATACCATAGGTGGATTCGCCCGTAATCTCATAGGCTCCTACCCTCACATCCCGCGTGCCTCCGATAATCTTATATTGATCCGGCACTTTAACAATAGTATCACCGTGGGACATCCATACCTGCGAATTATCGGTCATGCCTTTCAGCAATTTTGAATGGCCATCACCAATCAGGAGACTGGCACGGCCATATTCCCTTGTTTTTGACGGTAACACTTCGCCACCGTATTGATGGGCAAGAAATTGTGCACCATAGCATATTCCCAGCAACGGTATTCTTCCTTTGATGGCTCTAAGATCGGGGAAAGGAGCATTGGGATCACGCACCGAAGATGGGCTGCCTGAAAGTATAACGCCTTTCACCGTATCATCAATGGCTGATGTTTTGCTGAAGGGGACAATTTCACAGAAAACATTAAGTTCCCTGACCCTTCTGGCGATCAGCTGGGTATACTGGGATCCGAAATCAAGGATGATGATTTTTTCTTCCACTCCTGATAAACCTTAATAATGAAGGCGCAAAGATATATGTTTTTACAGAGATATGATGATAACTTTTCGGGGTATGTTATACCGAAGTTTTTAACACTATTCCACTGCCTACTGCTACTTCCTACTTCCTACTTCCTCCTACCACTGCCTCCTGCCTCCTGCATCCTGCCTACTACCGCTCCCTGGTTTCCTCTACCTGAAATACGTCACCATCCTCAACCGCCACGGTATTTTCGAATACCGTACTGGCTTCCGATACGAAGGCAGCCACATTTTTGTACCGCGAGGAGAAGTGGCCGAGCAACAGCTTACCGGCACATGCCTTATGCGCTATTCCGGCTGCCTGAAGAGCGGTTGAATGACCCGTTAACCGGGCAAGTTTGCGGTCAGTGTCCAGAAAAGTAGCTTCATGATAAAGGAGGTCGACATGCTGTATTAATCCGGCAATTTTCTCCTGATAAGCTGTGTCGGTAATAAAGGCATAAGACCGCGGTCTGATTTCAGGCAGGGTGAGTTCACTGTTTTTATATACTTTTCCTTCATCCGTTATAAAATCGGCACCTTCCTTGATTTTAACGATCTCACGATAAGGTATCCTGAGTTGTTCAACGCTGTCTTTCCGGATATTCAACGGGCGTTTTTTTTCGCGAAAAACAAAACCCACCGTTGGGATACCGTGTTTCAGGGGAATCGTCTCAACCGTTACCATTTTGTCCTCATAGATCAGGCTCTGGCGCCTGGAGGGGAAGGGCTCAAAAATTATCCGGAACTGAAGATCGGTTCCGAAGGAGGTAGTAAAATAACGGATCAGATTTTCCATCGCAGCATGGGCGTGAATGGTCAGATCAGCATTTCTGCCCAGCAGATTCATCGATGAGAGAAGGCCGAACAACCCGAAAACATGATCGCCATGAAGATGGCTTATAAAAATATGATGAATACGGGACAGGGGAAGTTTGAATTTGCGGATCTGTATCTGCGTCCCTTCACCGCAATCAATTAAAAAAAACCGCTCCTGTACATTGAGTACCTGAGCGGTTGGAAATCTTTTTGATGTGGGCAAGGCAGAACTGCTGCCCAGCACCGTCAAAGAAAATGACATGCTGGCATCAACTATGTCTACTTTTCAGCTTCCTGGATAAGCTTTACAGCATCATCAACAGAACTTGTAATATTCAGCACGGTATCGAGCTGGGAAATGGTAATAAGCCTTTCCACTGCATCGTTTAAACCCGTTAATACAAAGGTTCCGTTGGCGTTTTTACACAAGCGGTTTGCAACCAAAATAGCACTCAGTCCTGAAGAATCACAATAACGGCATTTACCAAGATCAAGTATAATATTCTTTTCACCGTTGCCTGATACGAGTACCAATTCTGATTTCAGGGTAGGAGCAATATGGGTATCAAGCTTTTCTTCCAAGACCTGAATTAATGTGTAAATGTTGAGCTTTTCGATTTTGAATTCCATGATGAAAAGTATTAGATAGTTTGACTAATTCTCTGATGTTTCCGGTTCTTCTGATTTTTCATCCTTATCAGCCTTTTCAGTCGTCTCAGCTTTTACGGTCTTTTCAGCTTTTTCGTCTTTTTCAGCTTTTTCGTCTTTTTCCTCTTTGGCCTTCTTTTTCTTGGATTCACTTTTTTCCATCTCGGTCTTCAAGGCAGCCAGTTCTGATATATCGCCGAGGGTTGTTTTTTCAAGGCCGGCCTTAATCTTCCGCGTGGCTTTCCGGGTGTTATCGGATGAAGATTTCCGTTCGGCTGATTCGGTTGACCTCTTTGCATCTTCATGCACCCTGCTGTGAGAAAGAATAATCTTCTTGGCTGATTTTGAAAACTCAATTACCTTAAAGGGAAGCTTCTCTTCGACTTTTGCTGCGGTGCCGTCTTCCTTAACCAGATGTTTGGGTGTCACAAAGCCTTCCACACCATATTGCAGCGCAACGACGGCTCCCTTATCGGTGACCTCAATGATCGTTCCTTCGTGAATTGAATCAGTGAGAAAAACAGTTTCGAAGACATCCCACGGATTTTCTTCCAGTTGCTTGTGGCCCAGGCTGAGTCTGCGGTTTTCCTTATCGATCTCCAGTACAACCACTTCAATTTCGTCACCGATATTGGTAAACTCAGCGGGATGTTTGATTTTCCTGGTCCATGAAAGATCAGAAATATGGATCAAACCATCCACTCCTTCTTCAATTTCAACGAATACACCAAAGTTAGTAAAATTGCGGACTTTTGCACTATGTTTACTGCTGAGAGGATATTTTTCTTCAATCTTTTCCCACGGATCAGTCTTCAACTGCTTCATACCCAATGACATTTTTCTTTCTTCACGGTCAAGGGTAAGGATAACGGCTTCGACTTCGTCCCCAACTTTAAGAAATTCCTGTGCGCTTCTCAGGTGCTGTGACCATGACATTTCCGAAACATGGATCAGTCCCTCAACACCAGGAGCAATTTCAATAAATGCACCGTAATCAGCCATCACCACAACACGGCCTTTTACCTGATCTCCAACCTTAAGATTGGGATCAAGCGAATCCCATGGGTGGGCAGTAAGCTGTTTCAAGCCAAGTGCAATGCGTTTCTTTTCATCATCAAAGTCAAGGATGACCACCTGGAGTTTCTGATCAAGCTGTACGATTTCTTCAGGATGGTTGATCCTGCCCCACGACAGGTCAGTAATATGAATAAGGCCATCGACACCTCCCAGGTCAATAAATACGCCGTAGGATGTGATGTTTTTAACAGTCCCTTCAAGGATCTGTCCCTTTTCAAGCTTGGCAATGATTTCTTTTTTCTGGTGTTCCAGTTCAGCTTCTATGAGGGCTTTATGCGATACCACCACGTTCTTGAATTCATGGTTGATCTTAACCACCTTGAATTCCATGGTTTTTCCCACATAGATATCATAATCGCGGATAGGCTTGACATCGATCTGCGATCCCGGGAGGAATGCTTCAATGCCAAATACGTCAACGATCATACCGCCTTTCGTACGGCATTTTATATAACCTTTTATAATTTCATCTTTTTCCAGTGCTTCATTCACCCTGTCCCATGACTTCAAAGCCCTGGCTTTCTTATGTGACAGTACCAGCTGCCCCTTTTTATCCTCCTGGCTTTCAACGTAAACTTCAACTTTATCGCCCATAGTCAGTTCAGGATTATACCTGAATTCATTGAGGCTGACGACTCCTTCGGATTTATACCCGATATTGACAACAACCTCACGCTTGTTCATGGAAATAACGGTACCTTCCACCACTTCATTTACCTTGACAGCGCTCAGGGTGTCACTGTAAAGCTGTTCAAAATGCTGACGTTCGTTTTTGGAATAGAAATTACTTCCTTCTTCGTACTTTTCCCAGTCAAATTCCTTTTCAACAGGTGCCTTTTCAGGTTCAGCTTCACCTTCCGGCGTTTTCGACTTCCGGCGTGCGCCGGCTTTTTCTGATTTTGCTTTTGTTTTGGTGACTGCGCCGGATTCTTCAACAGCTACCGGTTCCGGCTCATTTTCTTCGGCCACAATCTTTTCTTTAACTTCTTCCTTTTCGGATGATGCAGCATCAACAGCTGCAGTGGACTCTTGTTCAACAGCTCCTTCAGCTTGACCTTCCTGCGGATCAAGTTCGTTTTCCAGATGTTCTACCATTTAATTAAAGTGTTAAAAATTAATAAGTTAGACATTATTTTGACAAAAATGGAGCTGCAAAGCTATAATTTTCTGTGTTAAAAAACTAAAGTTACAAAAAAAATTGATAAAATTATTCGCATGGCTCACCCCTGTAATTCAAATTATTGACCTTCATAAAATAGAGTTTTATCAAAGCCTGTAAGGATCAAACCATAATTCAGGATTAAAATAGTATTTTTATCCCCGGTAAATTCAACCTTCAACATATGAAAATATTGGTCATTGGAACAGGTTACGTAGGCCTTGTTTCAGGTGCATGCATTGCTGAAACAGGAGTAGAAGTCACCTGCGTGGATATTGATAAACAAAAAATTGAAAATCTTAAGAAGGGGATAATCCCCATTTACGAACCCGGGCTTGAGGATATTGTCAGGCGCAATGTTGAAAAGCAACGGCTGCAATTCTCTACCAGCATAAAAGATAGCATGGACCGTTGTGAAGCGGTTTTTATTGCCGTGGGAACACCCCCTGACGAAGACGGCAGTGCTGATATCTCGCACGTTCTCAATGCGGCCAGGGAGATTGGCAGATGCATGAAAGCCTATACGGTAATTGTCACCAAAAGTACCGTCCCCATTGGGACCTCGCATAAAGTCAAGGAG
>Ga0105094_10001912_pt1 | contig 10901 bp, 12 predicted proteins | sample PPLLak1March2015_2_FD_87023 | JGI IMG/M metagenome (GOLD analysis project Ga0105094, IMG submission 87023) | Freshwater sediment microbial communities from Prairie Pothole Lake near Jamestown, North Dakota, USA - PPLs Lake P8 Core (3) Depth... | ecosystem: Environmental > Aquatic > Freshwater >...
TCAGACTACGTCAGGGGGAAGGCAGGGGGTGATCTCCCGCCGGAATTCCTGCTGGGGCTCTCCGCATACACATCCTACTTCAGCCAGAAGTAGCAGCGCGGCAACAACCACTCTCCCACGTGATGCGGCTCATTCATTCCATCGCCCCGGGAAAGCCACTGTGGCACCAACCCATCACCAGCTGTCACAGCCTCGAAAGCACTTAGGGGGTTGCAGGCCCAGACAGTCTATCGATTGCTGACCTGATCCGTCTTAGGCACTTGTCCCTGCCCACCACTGCCATGGTCTGAAACAGGGGGGGAGCAGCAGTCCGTCCTGTCACGGCGATCCGCAGGAGTCCAAACAGATCTCCCGTCTTCACAGACACCTCCTCTGCCAGAGAGCGCAGAGGACGTTCCAAGCTAGCCATGTCAAACGGTGCCACCGCATCCAATCGTGCGGCAGACGCACTCAGCAGCTCCCGGGCCCGCTCTCTCGTCATCCCGCCTTTCAGCAACAGATCCACCGGATAGTCCACGTCATCCACGAAGAAGAACCCGCTGTTCGCCGGAAACTCAACCAGGGTCTTCGCGCGCTCCTGCTGCAACGCCACCACCTGACTCACGTATCCGACGTCCAGCGGACGCTTCACTTGAGGCGGAAGCTGCTTCTCGAAGCAGGGCAGAGCCCGTTCAGCCAATTCGGCCGGGTTGAGCTGGCGGATGTAGAAACCATTCATCCACTGCAGCTTCTTTATGTCAAATACAGCCGCCGTCCGGCTGATGCGCTCAAGGCTGAAGTGCTTCACCAGGTCCTCGCGGCCAATCACATCGGTCTTGTCATCCAGCGACCAGCCCAGCAGGGCCAGGAAGTTGAAAATGGCCTCCGCCAAGTATCCTTCGTCCCGGTAGTCCAGCAGCGCCGTGGCTCCGTGCCGCTTGCTCAGCTTCGACTTGTCCGGTCCCAGGATCATGGGCAGGTGCGCATAAAGCGGCGGTGTCCAGCCAAAGGCAGCATAGAGGAGGACATGCCTTGGCGTCGATGACAGCCACTCATCCGCCCGCATGACGTGGCTGATATCCATGGTGTGATCGTCCACAATATTGGCCAGGTGGTAGGTGGGGTAGCCGTCGGACTTCAATAGCACCAGATCATCAAGCTCGGCATTGGCGAACGTTATGTCGCCGCGAATGAGATCGTGAAATGTAGTCTCGCCTCCAAGGGGGACCTTGAACCGTATCACCGGCACGATGCCCTGAGACTCAGCTCCTGCCTGTTCCTGCGCGCTCAGGTCGCGGCAATGTCGGTCGTAGGTCCGCACCGATTCCTTGCGTTCCGCCATCTGGGTGCGCATTTGTGCCAGCCGTTCCGCGGAGCAGTAGCACCGGTAGGCATGGCCAACGTCCACCAACTGCTGCGCGTATCTCTTGTACAAGTCGAGCCGCTCCGATTGAAAGTACGGCCCGTATTCGCCGCCGCCCTCCGGCCCCTCGTCCCAGTCCAGGTCCAGCCAGCGCAGGCTTTCGAGTATCTGCTCTACCGCACCCTCGACCTTGCGTGACTGATCGGTGTCCTCAATACGCACGATGAACTTGCCGCCCGAGTGCCGGGCGAACAGCCAGTTGAACAGCGCCGTCCGGATGTTCCCGATGTGCGGGTACCCGGTCGGGCTGGGAGCGTATCTGACTCTAACGTTCTCCGTACCCATGCTTCCCTACAAATCGGCTTCTGGTTTCACCCTTCCCGCTTCAGACGATGGTTTCCATTCTAGCATCGACGGTCGCCGCCAGTCCAAGAAGGCATCCTCCAACCGCGCCCATCTTTGACAAAGCGCATGCGCAACCTATACTTTATTGTCAGAGCCAGGCCGGTCGTCCGGGCCAAGGCATCTCGATCCCAGAGGATGGCCAAGGATCCTCTGTCCTAGGAGAACTAACAGTGTCCGAGCAGGCAACTCCCTCCGACTTCATTCGGGACATCATTGACGAGGACATCGAGACCAATAAGTACGGCGGCCGCGTGCACACGCGGTTCCCGCCTGAACCCAACGGCTACCTGCACATCGGCCACGCCAAATCAATCTGCCTGAACTTCGGCATCGCCGCCCAGTACAAGGGCCTCTGCAATCTCCGCTTCGACGACACCAACCCCACCAAGGAAGAGCAGGAATACGTCGATTCCATCCTGGCCAGCGTGCGCTGGCTCGGCTTCGACTGGCAGGACAGGCTGTATTATGCGTCGGACTACTTCGACCAGATGCACGACTACGCCGTTCAGTTGATCAAGGCCGGCAAGGCCTATGTAGATGACCTGAGCGCCGACGAGATCAGGGACTACCGCGGCACTCTCACTCAGCCGGGCAAGGAGAGCCCCTATCGAAACCGCTCCATCGAAGAGAACCTCGACCTCTTCGCCCGCATGCGGGCGGGGGAGTTTGAAGACGGCGCCCGTGTGCTCCGCGCCAAAATCGACATGGCATCGCCGAACCTCAATATCCGAGACCCGGTGATGTACCGCATCCTGCACGCAGACCACCATCGCACCGGCAGCAAGTGGTGCATTTACCCGATGTACGATTGGGCCCACGGTATCGAGGATTCGATTGAACGGATCACGCACTCTATCTGTACCCTGGAGTTCCAGGACCACCGCCCGCTCTACGATTGGTTCCTCGACCAGTTGGGCGTCTACCACCCGCAGCAGATAGAGTTCGCCCGCCTTAATCTCTCCTACACCGTCATGAGCAAGCGCAAGCTGCTGCAGTTGGTAGAGAACGGACAGGTTTCCGGCTGGGATGATCCCCGCATGCCGACCATTGCCGGCATGCGGAGGCGCGGCTACACGCCAAGCTCCATTCGCGACTTTTGCGACCGGATTGGGGTGGCCAAGACGGACAGCACCATCGATGTAGCGCTGCTGGAGCACTGCATCCGTGACGATCTGAACCGCACCACCCCCCGTGTCATGGCCGTGCTGAACCCGCTACGCGTGGTCATCGACAACTACCCCGACGGTCAGAACGAGGATCTGGACGCCGTCAACAACCCGGAGGACCCTGGCGCCGGAACACGAAAGGTGCCGTTTTCGCGCGTGCTGTACATCGAACGTGATGATTTCCGAGAGAAGCCTCCGAACAAGTTCTTCCGCCTCGCGCCCGGCCGCGAGGTGCGGCTGCGGTACGCCTACCTCATCACCTGCGTCGGTGTGAAGAAGGATGCGGGCACCGGAGAGGTCATCGAGCTTCATTGTACCTATGACCCGGCAACTCGCGGCGGCGACACACCGGACGGGCGCAAAGTCAAAGGAACCATCCACTGGGTTTCAGCACCTCACGCGCTCCAGGCCGAGGTACGACTATACGATCGCCTGTTCACGCTAGAGAATCCCGGTGATGTCGAAGACGGCTGCGAAGGCGCTCTCAACCCGAACTCGCTGGAGGTTGTTATGGGCTATGTCGAACCCAGCCTCGTGAATGCGGCACCCGGGAGTTCCTTTCAGTTCGAACGTCTGGGCTATTTCTGCGCGGACCTGAAGGACTCGTCTGCCCAGCGGCTGGTGTTCAACCGGACAGTCGCCCTGCGCGATTCCTGGGCCAAGATAGAGAAGCGTCTCTGAGGAGGCGCAACGGCCGTCGATTCCTTGCGCTACGAGCACATCACTAGGATAGACCCTACAACAATGAAACCGTTTGCAGCGCTTCTCGAAGGTCCGCCGGCGGTTCCGCCTGGAACTCAACGTACTTCCCACTCCCGGGGAGCCGCAAACCAAGCGTACGGGCATGCACAAACTGCCTGCCCAGCCAAGGCACCTTGACTCCGTACACTGCGTCCCCGACCACCGGCCAACCCTTGTGAGAGAAGTGAACCCTGATCTGGTGGGTCCGTCCAGTCTGAAGTGTCGCCTCCACCTCTGAATAACCGTTGAACCGTCTGGTGACCTCATACAACGTGCGGGACGGTCTCCCCCCTTCAACCACCGCCATTCTCTTGCGGTCCTTTGGATGGCGGCCGATCGGAGCCTCCACGGAGCCTCGCCCCGGTAATGGAGACCCCCTGACCAGCACCAAATATTTCTTCAGCATGCGATGGCCCTTGAGCTGTGACGCCAGATTCAACTGAGCAGTCTTGTTCTTCGCAATGACCATCACCCCCGAAGTGTCCTTGTCCAAGCGATGCACCACCCCAGGCCTGACTGAACTCTCGATGCGGGTGATCTCCGGACAGTGGGCCAGGATCGCATTCATCAGTGTATGCCGGGGATGGCCGGGAGCGGGGTAGACGGTCAACCCCGCAGGTTTGTTGACCACCAGAATATCCCCATCCTCATAGACGATGTCCAGAGGCAGTTCCTCCGGAACAAGTTCAGGGGAGGGCTCGGGCGGGGGCACGTGAACCAGGATCACATCGCCGATCTTTACCTTGCGGCTCGGCCTACCCAACTCCCCGTTGATCAGAACATGCCCGTCATCGATCAGCTTCTGCACAAAGGAACGAGACAGCCCTTTGCAGGACTGACAGACAAAAAGATCAAGCCGGGCACCTGGTCTATCCGCAGAGACAGAAAGTCGCTTGCCCCCATCCATCATTGGCGTTGTTTCACGCTTCTTGTCAGGCGCAGCCCGGAGATCAACAGCGCAAACAATGCAATCCCCGCAATAATGCAGCCATCGGCCACATTGAAGGTAAACCAGTGTAAGTCACCCCAGAGACGGACATCAATGAAGTCGGTAACGTGCCCACGGATGATCCGGTCGACCAGGTTCCCCAAAGTCCCCCCGATGAAGAGACCCAAACAGATATTGACCAGTCTGCTGCCGATGGGACCATACCAGAAGTACACCAGCAGAGCTAGACCGATCAGTACTACAGGCATCACTATGGCGAAGGCCGTGGGTGCTCCGATTCCAAAAATGATCCCATCATTGCTGGAATTGGTCAGCCGCAGGATGCCGTGCTCAGGCACAAACTGGCCCGGTTCGAGGCCGCTCCTGACCCACAGCTTGGTCAGCTGGTCCGCCGCCAATGCTGCGAATGCAGTAGAGAAGAGAACCAGTGGAGCACGCCTGTCACGTCTGATTGAGAAGAAGGGCAGCAACCACCACCACCAGACGTAGAATCTGCACAATGCGAGGTAGACGCGAAGCCTCTTGGCCAATCAACTACCGGCCAGGGAACTTCCCCTTGGCGTTCTTGGACTGTTGCGCCATGCAGTTCAGGCAGAGCTTCGCCTGAGGCAGGACTTCCAACCGTTCCATCTCGACCAACTGCCCGCAAGTGTCACACGAGCCATAGGTCCCCTGCTCGAACTTGCGGAGAGCATGTTCGACCTCAGCCAAGGTTCCCATCAGCCGCTTCTCCAGGGCCAACCGCTTCTCCAACTCCATGGCTTCAGAAGCCCCCTCCTCTTTCTTCCCATAGGGGCTGCCTTCCTTCATTTCGCCAACAGCGGGAGCAGAGGCCCTGTTCTGCTCCAGTTGTCTGACAAGCTTTTCCCGCTCATCCTTCAACCGCTGGTGAAGTTCATCAAACGTGACAGCCATTTCGTCTATCCCATACTGTGTGCCAGACGCCCATTCGGCTGTGGCGGAAGGAGCGCTCCTGGCGGACCGAGAGTGGAACGGCCTCGTGGGAGGAGCCGTTTCCCGCATTCTATTCCGATCGGTTGGATTAGTCAAGACTTCGAATTGACTTTGAGGCCCCTTCTGTCAAGATGCCCGACAATCGAACCGCCGACTCGAATCGCACCATCACAGTGCGGATGCGCAGGTTGACCGTCCTGCTATTGTGTCTGGTCGCCACTTTGCACTACGATGATGTATCTCTTGCGAAAGGGATTCATCACCGGTGGAGAGGTCTCACCTGAGAGGATTCCAGCCAAGTATCACGCGTCTGCTGACGAAATGAACAGAATCACCTCACACATTGAGGCGCAGCTTCTCTCGATGGACTCTCCTTCGCCGAACCAACAAAACCCCATCTAGGCCTCGACGCCGCAGCATCCTTCTACATGCCACGACAACACACTACTGGTCATCTTCTGACTTGACGGTGTATTCGGCTTCAATCACCTTTTCGCGTTTTCTACCTGTCCCGAACACCGGCCTCCAGACCAGCAGGTAGAAGAGCACCGCCAGGATTGCGAGAAGGGCAACAAGGATGAAGGACACCAGGGCAACCACCACGGAGAGAATGGCTATGGGCAGCGCCAGTATCCCCATGAGAATGAGCCATCTTGCCGGCACCGTGCCCAGGAGCCGCCCCAGGGCGCGAAACCCTTGCCGAAGGCCCTCCAGTATCATCTTCCTTATGTCCAAACCTCTCACCTTCCCCAGAGTTGCCTGGCGCTCTCAGCGAAGGACTCCGGCATCACGTCGATGTCGGCGTCACGGTGGAATCTCTCTAGAATGCCCGTGTCGTTTCGATAGAATGGTTCCAGCGCCGGTCTCGAGATCAGTTTGGCATGGAGCGAGTAGTATTCAAGCTTGTCGCCCATAGGCCCCGAGAATGTCGACATATTAAACGAGTTCACTCCCATTCCCTTGTAGGCCTTCAGCAATCCGACGACACACTCAGCGAAGCCCGCGATCTCTTCGTCCCGCAGGTCCATCAGGTTGCTCGTCCTCCTGAATATGATCTGAACCTCCCTGTTTCCCTGAGGGGCAAAGCTGGCGAGCGCCGCCACTGATTCGTTCTCTCCGATGTATCTCTCTCCTCTCCGCCTCTCTTCATCGAGTATGTCCATCCAGAAACTCCGCCCGGTCCGGCCGTGATACTTCCTGCTGGCTTCCAGGAGGGTCTCCTGGTATGACGTCGGCCTCACATCAACCAACACCTGAACATGGGGATGCACCATGCTGGCACCACTGGGAGAGAGATGGTTCCACAAGAGAATGGGGTATTTCGCCTCCAAATCAAGTCTATGCACCACTGCAAGGAATTCTCTGGCCGCCATCACGCAGTCACTCACCATCCCAGCGCTGAATTCGTGCAGGTCCAGGAAGTGGCTGGTGGACACGGTGGCGGCAACGTGATAGCTGGCGAGAGGGAATACATTAGGAAAGAGGCAGCATTCACCTCTTCGAATCCGCCCGCCGGGGTAGAACCCCGGGTCAAACTTCGTTACTGCCTGCTCAATGTTCTCCGGACAGAAGGGGCATCCCTCTTTCTTCTCAGATATCTCGGCCGGGACAGAGGTCGGCCGCGTCTGCTTGATCCTCCCCGCTCTTCTGGCGTTCATCCGACACCGTCTCCCTGTCAGCGGGTCTTCCCTGAACTCAACGTACTGGACGTCTCTCTCGAAAGAAGGGGGACGGAGTGTCTCCTTGGATACGACGACCTTCGGAAACTCCACTTCTCGGTTCCTCGCCCCAGGCTGCCGGTCGTTCACGACGGCCACTCACGGTGGTGAGCGGCCAAAGCGGCATCCCCAGATTCGCTGCACTGCTACGATTATCAGCGGAGCCACCATGCAGTGTCAACAGCAGACTGCATAGCTATGCCCGGCAGGGAGATGCCATTGAACCGTCCCTCCGAATCCACTATCATTTGGCGGGTGCCGTGGCGGTAGTCGCTCGCGGTCACAATGCGACAACACAGATCTCCAGCAATGATTCCTTTCAGACATGATCTAACCTCTGCTCAACAGGAGAACCGGTTGTGAGCAGCTATGTGGCCCGAACCTTCGACATGGACTTCGTATACCTGGACCTCCTCTTCTGCGCTGTCTGGATGCTGATCCTCATCAAGCAGAAGCAGACGCTGGCTCTGGGGTTCGGGCTCTTCGGTGCGCTGGTCGTCTTCCTGGCAGACGACGTGTTGTGGTTGCGCATTCAGCATACACGCTTCCTGGATGTGCCCTTCAACAGCGATCTGTTCCTGGTCTACTTCTCTTTCACCTACGGCATGATCGAGTTCTCCTACGTGACGGTCATGTTCGGGGCAAAGTCAATGAAGACCAGATTGCTCTGGGCGCTCTTTCTGTACGGGGGATGGATGGCAACAGCCTTGATCAGCCAGCATGTCGCCATCGACGACCGGACCATCAACATTGGGCGGGACATGTCTAACGCCAGGATCGTGCAGGTGGCCATGGTGGCGAGTGGCTACCTTCTCCTGCTCCTGCTCAAGTACATCTGGCGCCCCATGAAGTCCCTCACTTTGCGACGCATGCTCTATTTGTTCATGATCGGCGTACTCGTCCACTTCGGCATGGAGATCACCCTGTTGGCCTCCGGCATACGTCCTGCGGAGGACTATGTCGACGTGCTGCTCTTCAACAGTTTGCTGGAGTTCAACATGGGCATTCCCATTCTCTACATTTTCTGGACCGCGGTCAGGTCAAGAAGGGAATCCGGCGCAGTCGGACCAGAGCCGACCAAGTCATCGCCACTGGCCTCAGGCTAGTCATTGCAGGAGTGCGCGGGAGATGGCGATTCCCTTGGGCTGCATTTGCCCGCAGCCCAAGGTGGCCATGGTGACCCGCAGGCATCGTGTGCACGCATTCTTGTGCCCCCAGAGCTTGAAGGCCTATAATAGTTAGCGCCGCTGAGGCGACTTGGCAGCGAGGGAAGACGTCCTTCGCATGCAACGAACTGGCGATTCGATAGTGGGAATCGATGCCAACGGCGGCCTTCTGATGCGCCGGATTGCATCAGACTAAGACACGCGAAAGGAGACTGAGATGCCGCAGATAGCGTTCTTCGAGAAGAAATTCGTGCCTCTGTCCGAGGCCAAGGTCGGCGTCATGACGCACGCCTTGAACTACGGCACCGCCTGCTTCGAGGGTATTCGCGGCAACTGGAATGCCAAGGAAGGCCAGATGTACCTCTTCCGCCTCAAAGAGCATTACGAGAGGCTGCACAAGAGCTGCCGCATTCTGAAGATCAACCTCGCCTTCGACGTGGACAAGCTGTGCCAGATCACCGTGGACCTGGTTAAGAAGAACGGCTACCGCGAGGACATATACGTGCGTCCCCTGGCATACAAGAGTTCACAGGTGGTCGGCGTCAGGCTCCACAACCTGGAGGATGACTTCTTCATCTTCGTGACTCCGTTCGGGCCCTATCTCGACGCCGAGAAGGGGGCGAAATGCGGCGTCTCCAGTTGGCGTCGTGTAGATGACACTATGATCCCGCCCAGGGGCAAGGTAACCGGCATCTATGTCAATAGCGCACTGGCCAAGACCGAGGCTCACGAGAATGGATACGACGAGGCTATTCTGCTCTCGCAGGATGGTCACGTCTCTGAAGGCAGCGGCGAGAACATCTTCGTCATCACGGATGGCAAGCTGGTGACACCGGCTTCCTGCGACAACATTCTGAAGGGAGTCACTCGCGACACCGTGATCAAGCTGGCCAAGAACGAGCTGGGGATCGACACGGTTGAGAGAGCCATCGACCGCAGCGAGCTCTACACCGCTGAAGAGTGCTTCATGACCGGAACGGCAGCCAACGTCACCCCGGTGGTGGAAGTAGACCGCCGACCCATCGGAGAGGGCAAGGTGGGCCCGATAACGCGAAAGCTCTTGAACCTATACAGCGACGTGATCCGAGGCAGGAACCGCAAGTACATAAAGTGGTGCACCCCGGCGTATCGCAGCAAGAAGGGCGCGTAGGAATCACCTTGGAAGTCGTGCGCGCCTGGCAATATTGCATCTTCGTATTCATTGCCGTGATGGGCATGCTTCAACTGATAGCCACCTGCCATCAGTTGAAGGGCATGCTGTTCATACGGAACAAGCCCGTCACGCTGACACTGTCGATCGCCGCCATCGTGTTCGCCTTCTGGTGGTTCTTCTTCAGAGACAACCGTATTGATACGGTCATGCGGAGCACCGGAGTGGAGGGCGCACAGCAATTCGCGGTCTTCTGCTGGACCACGTTCACCGCCCTGGTAGTCACGTTGATCATCTCCTCCCTGCTCCAGATGTTCGTGTACCGCCGCCGGGAAGGAACCAGGCAGGAGGAGAGGCTGGAGGGGGCATATCAGCTGAGGTACGTGAGCTGGTTTGAGGCCTTGAGACTAGCCTTCAGACGAAGAGACGAGAGCGATGCTGGGACTCATCATCCAGATTGACCAGAGCATAGTCCTCTGGATCAGCCACCTGGTGGGCAAGAGCTCCATGCTGGACAGGCTCATGACGGTCCTGGCCAATGACTACTTCCTGCCGGTCAGCATCTCGCTCATCCTGCTCTACATCTGGTTCATGGGCCGTGATTTCCCCGAACGCCACAAGAACCAGATGGCTGTGGTCTGCGGCGCCATTAGCATCGGTGCATGCATGGGCTTTGTCCTGATCACCAACAACGTCTGGCGTCATCCTCATCCCTTCCAGGACATGCCCCAACTGCTGGACCCGGTCACCAAACACATCTTCTACCCCATTCACGATCCATCGTTTCCCAGCAACAGCTCCGCTCTCACCTTTGCCGCTGCCGCCGGCGTCTGGCAGTTCAACCGCAAATGGGGGCTCATTATGCTGGTCCCGGCGATCCTGATGCCGCTGGCCAAGGTCTACGCGGCGGTGTACTACCCGTCGGATGTCATCGGCGGGGCGATTCTGGGAATACTCACCGCTTTCTTCATTGCGAAGATCTTCATGCCGGCGCTTCACGTCCCTGTAGCGATCGGCGTTTGGTTCCTGAGAACGCTGCGCGTCGGCTAGCCGCCGAGCCTCAGCCACAGGACATTCGCTGCATATCCTGTGATCTCACGCAAGCCGAATTTCGACTTGCCCTGCCGCTGGTCCGTGAACTCGATGGGAATCTCCACGAAAGTGCAGCCGTTCTTGCCGAGGCGATACAGCGTCTCCATGCCGATGGAGTAGCCCTTGGAGCGGAATCTGTCGAAGTCCAGCCCTCTCAGCGCTGCCCGCCGGTAGCACTTGTAGCCGCCGCACCAATCCCTGATGTGCCACCCCATGAA
>Ga0105094_10001913_pt1 | contig 10899 bp, 9 predicted proteins | sample PPLLak1March2015_2_FD_87023 | JGI IMG/M metagenome (GOLD analysis project Ga0105094, IMG submission 87023) | Freshwater sediment microbial communities from Prairie Pothole Lake near Jamestown, North Dakota, USA - PPLs Lake P8 Core (3) Depth... | ecosystem: Environmental > Aquatic > Freshwater >...
CCGTACCGCCTATGCCCTCGGGGAAGCCACCCAGTCCGCAAACCGTTCCCCCCATATATTCATGAAGACGGGAACGCCATGGTATGTCGATCGACGGAATGCGGTTTTTCGTTCCGAAGACGAGATGGTAATGAACGCTGAGATAGGTGGAAGACATCGGTTACCCTTGCTGTCACCCCTCCGGGGTGCAATCGTTATCCCGTTCGTATCCCGGTGGTATCGCCCGCTATCGCGGACTCAACCACCGGCTAATGGCTTTGAACCCTCCGGGTTCGCTTCTGATCATTGTTCCAAAAGATCTGCACCCTTCGAATAGTCTTCAACTTGCAGCGGCTGATTCCTGCAGATACATTCACGGGGCAGACGCTTTGTGAGCTCCGGGCTTGAAGGCCTGTGAAGGCGAGTTGGAGAGCTCCCGTCAAATGCCGGCAGCTCAAGGCTCACGGTAGCGAATGAGGCTGGTCGGAGTCCACCATTCGCGGGGTTGCGGTCCCATGGGATAGAGATTCACATTGCGAAACCTGCTGCTCACAGCCTCGAGATCTTCCCTCGTGAAGAGGAAGGTGTAGGGTTGCTCTTCGTGGATGATCTCGTGAAATCGGTGGTACATCCTGTGGCGTTTGGCCGGGTCAAATTCCCGCCGGGCAGCCTCGATGATGCGGTCCGCCTCTTCATTCACAAATCCGACATAATTGGAGCCCTTTTCGGCCTGGGACGAATGCCAGAGCTGAAAAGGGTCGGACTCCCACGAGAGACTCCAACCCAGGGTGCACGCATCGAAATCCCTTTCGTCAATCCGCTGAATGAAGACGGCCCACTCGAGCTTCCGGATGTCCATGCGAGCTCCGATCCCTTTGAGGTTCTCCTGGAGGATCGTGGCCACCTGCTCCCCAAACTTGGAGCCTGAAGAAAGCAGAAACTCAAAACGGAATGGCGCGCCATCCCTGTCCAGGATGCCATCCCTATCGTGGTCCTCCCATCCCGCAGCTCGCAGAAGCTCAATGGCCTTAGCTGGATCGTACGGATGAGGTTTCAGAGCCTGGTTATAGTCGGGGCTCTTGATGTAGAAGTTGCCGGAAACGACCGTACCCAGTCCGAAGAGAATCTTCTTCAGAATCGTTTCCCGATCCATCATGAGGGTCATGGCAAGGCGGACCCTTCGATCGGAAAACAAGGGCTTGCGCTGGTTCCATCCAATGTAGCTGTAACTCGGAGTATAGTACTTGAGCTTAAGGAAATTTTCGTTGAACCGTCTGCTCCGGGTCTGTCTCACCCACTGGATGGGGCGAAGGGTCATCTCGTCGAGGCCGCCTTTCTTGAGGACTTGAAAGGCCGCCGTGGAATCGGTGATGATCTTCAGCACAATGCGGTTGAAATGGGGCTTTTCGCCCCAGTATTCCTCGTTCCGAACCAGGACGATCTCCCGTCCGGTTTCCCATCGCAGCAGTCGATACGGTCCGTTCCCGATGGGATTGCGCCCGATGGGGTGGTTGTTGAAATCGACGCCCTCCGTGAAGGTGTGAGCGGGGACGATGGGAATACCGCCGCAAAACTCCAAGGCTCTGAAGTAAGGGATCCGGTAGGTGTAACGGATGGTGTGGTCGTCAAGGACCTCGAGGTTCTCGACGTCCTGGTAGTAACTGCGCAGATGGGCGGAGTCCACTTTGGGGTCTCGAATGCGCTCAAAGGAGAAAAGCACATCCCTGGCCGTGAGCGGACGGCCGTCCTGCCACTTCACGCCTTTCTTGAGACGAAAAACGTAGGTGAGGTGGTCTTCTGCGACCTCCCAGGACTCGGCCAGGGAAGGCACCAGCTCCAGCGTCTTTTCGTCCCTCTTGATCAGGGTTTCATAAATGCAGCTGTTGATGAGTGAAGCATAGGCATCGGTGGCGGTGACGGGGTTGAGCGTGGCGGGTTCGGCACCCAGATGGCGGATGAGCCAGTCACCATCGGTGGGGGCTCCCTCTTCCATTCCCAGACCGGTGTGAAGCTTTCCGAAGGTCACGGCCAGTATCAATACCAGCGAAAGCGCGAGCTTGCTGGCAGAAGAGACACTCTCCACACATTTCCTCACATTGCAGGATCACTGCCTTTGCACGTTGAGTACTTTGAGCCCTTCTAACACAATAAGACCAAACGCACATCAGTTGACTGAGAACCTTCCAAAGCCGCCAGGCTGGGGGCACAAAAAAACCCCAATCGCCCGACAGGGTAGCGAAAGGGGTCTTTCCGACGCATCAATGCGTGTGCATGCCCTGCGCACTGCCGCAGGTGCTGCTTCTAAAGGCGGTCGATATCGATGTTCCGAATGAACAGCCTCACCTGATCCATCCACATATCCAGCTGCTTTTCCCGCTCGCCGTTGTTCCCGCCATCACCGGAGGCCGTCTCGACTTTGCTGCCGGTTCGGGTAGCGAAGGATGTGTCGGAATGACCCGAGCTGCCCATGCCGCCGCCGGACGGCAATTCCTCTGCATATCGGTCTGTCTTTTCTATGATGAAATCCATGTGGTTCATTGTTGTTCCTCCTTTCAGCTCGATTTCGATCATTTTCATGATGTTAAGCACACGCCAATGCAAAGTAAAGCGCTTGAATTCTTATCTCTTCGCTGCCAGCACTCCTGCGTGGCAGCCATTCGGTCAGGCTCTCCCGGTCTTGAGCTTGAGCCTCGGCAGGAGCTCACCCTCCTGCAGGCGGTCATCGCATTGACCGAGTCAGAAAACCGACTTACATAAACTCATAGAGTGACTGAGCTGGCCAAAAACCGAACCTGGGTTTAGTGAGCTTATCGTCTTTCGGCGCTGTGGCGTTGAGTGATTTAGCCGGGGCCTTGTGATGTTTCGCTTTAAAAGAATGGCGACCTGATGCTGGGGATCGGGGGTAGGGTGCCTGAACAGTGAGCTTTCCTGACAGTGAGCTTTCATGGAGGATGCGAGTGGGGAACGTGATCAAGACCGGGAGTGAGCCCCGGGGAACTGCTGGCCATTCTAGGTTCGAAAGCTGGGCCGATTATCGGGGGGACTGCTGAGCGGGTTTTCTCGACGCCGGGCTGCGTCTCAGGTTTCTGCGGGCGGGGGAATCTTTCGGAATCATCTGCACCAGGGATCAGGTGAGCAAAATGGAGCGAGTGATCCAACACAACGATGGGAAGGCCGAAGTATTGAACGAGGTGGAAGACGGCGTGTACATGGCTGTCATAAAAAACTAATATTTTTAAATGGATATCGTTGAAAGTCCGCGCATGTGAAAAAGGTTGCCAATTCCCGTCTCCTGGAATAAAAAAGAGACCTTCTTTTTAAACGGTCGGATCTTTCCAAACCGCAAACGGTGGCACGAGGAACTGGAAGTATGTCAACCCACGGACTGAAAATCTTCTCCGGCAACAGCAACCCCGAATTGGCACAGCAGATCTGCGATTTACTGGAAGTCCCCCTTGGGCGCGCACTGGTCAGCAAATTCAGTGACGGCGAGATTCGAGTGGAAATCGGGGAAAATGTTCGTGGGGTTGACGTCTTCATTGTCCAGTCGGGTGCTTACCCGGTGAACGATCACCTCATGGAGCTCCTGTTGATGGTCGATGCCTGCAAGCGGGCATCGGCACGCCGCATCACCGCTGTGATTCCTTATTACAGCTATGCCCGTCAAGATCGCAAGAACAAGCCCCGTGTTCCCATCACCGCGCGGCTGGTCGCGGACATGATCACCCGAGTCGGTACGGATCGAATACTCACCATGGATCTGCACGCCGGTCAGATTCAGGGATTCTTCGATATTCCCGTGGACAATCTTTACGGTTCTCCCATCCTGCTCCCGTACATCCGGGAGAACCTGAATCATGGGCTGGTCATCGTTTCCCCGGACGCGGGCGGCGTGCCGAGGGCCAGGGCATATGCACGAAGGCTCGGAGCGGGTCTTGCCCTCATCGACAAACGACGCTCCGATGCCAATGAAGCTCAGGCGCTCCACATCATTGGCGAGGTGGAGGGAAAGACGGCTGTCGTACTGGATGACATGGTGGACACGGCTGGAACGCTTGTGGAGGCCACCAAGTCGCTGCTCGATAAGGGCGCCCGCGAGGTTCACGCCTGCGTGACCCATCCCGTCCTGTCGGGGCCGGCCGTGGAGCGCATAGAAAACAGTGCCCTCGAAAGCCTGGTCGTGACGGATACTTTGCCTTTGAGGCCTCAGGCAGCTCATTGCCGGAAGATCCGGTGCCTGCCGTCCAGCAGGCTCTTTGCCGCATCCATCCGCAATATCCATAACGAGGATTCTATCAGCTCGCTCTTCGAAATCCAGCACTAGGGTCGGGAAGGCTGCCGGGGAGATCCTCCCGGACACTGCCTTGACGGAGCCCGAGCTCAAAAATGGCCACGCCTCAATACATCTACGGCATTGACGACCGCCCACCCCTGAGGCATGCACTGCTTTACGGACTGCAATGGGCCATCATTATATTCCCCGCACTCATCGTGGTGACCCACCTGAGCGGGCGCGCTCTCCATCTCAGTGATGCCGCCGAGATCCGCTACTTCCAGCTGGTGCTGCTGGGCTCCGGCCTGATGACGGTGGCTCAGTGCCTGGCGGGCCATCGGTATCCCCTGCTGGATGGGCCGTCTACGGCCCTGCTTCTCACTTTCATCACCCTGGCTCCCCAGGGAATCGAAACCATTCAGGGCGGCACCATTGCAGGAGGGGCGCTGCTGATTGGCATCGTGCTTTGGGGCAAGCTCGACAAGGTGATCCAGGTCGCCACTCCCAACGTGGTCGGGGTGATCCTCATGCTCATTGCCTTCACCCTTTTGCCGCACCTCATCCGTTCCATGACGGGGGTGAGCGCTGAACGGCCCGCAGGGGAAGGGGTGATCCTCCTCATCAGCCTCTTCCTGGTCCTGTTGGCCGCGGCGCTCTCTCACTGGCTCTCGGGATTTCTTCGGACCGTTTCGCTGCTGCTGGGCATTGTGCTGGGAACTGTGCTCTTTGGATTCATGGGCCGCATCGACTGGACAAAGCTTGCGGTGGCCGGGTGGTTCTCGCTCCCTAAGCTGTGGGCGCCGATCCATCCCCGCCTGGATTGGGCGGCTGTTGCGGCATTCGCCATTTCCTACATCGCGGTCATCGTGAACAGCCTGGGCAGCCTTCACGGAATCGCCAAGATCACGGAAAGCACGCGGTTGACCAAATCCACATCGAGGGGCGTCCTGCTGAACGGAGTGGGCGGCATCGTCTGTGGTCTGCTCGGACTGGTGGGGTTCGTGAGCTACAGCATGAGCCCGGGGGTGATTCTGGCCAATCGGGTCGCCAGCCGATTTGCCGTCGCCTGGTGCGGCGTCATTTTGGTCGTGGCTGCCTTCGTGCCCAAGCTGGCCGCAGCATTGGCTCTCGTTCCGCCGCCTGTTGTGGGGTCCGCATTGTGCTCCGCCATGGGGGCCCAGGTGGGTGCGGGCCTGGCCGTGGTATCCAGTGGCATGCCTTCCATCCGCGACTATTTCGTGGTGGGGCTGCCCCTGCTCATCGGGACCCTGGTGAGTTTTTTGCCCGAGCCTTTCATGGCCTCGGTGACGCCTTCTTTGCGTGTCTTCCTGGGGAACGGTCTGATTGTCGGGATCTTTCTGGTCCTCATTCTGGAGCATGTGGTCATGCGGAAGCGGGAAGAAGGCGGGTGAGCGGTTTTAGGTTTCAGGTTTCAAGTTCAAGTCATGGGTGGAGGTGCGTTGTGTGGTCGCTGCTCATGGTTTTGCTCGCACCCGGCGGGGGGACTTCCAGGGGGGTAGACGGAGCATCCATGAGGAGAAGCCAACCGCGGGGGTGACTCGTCCACAGACCGGAGGCGGAAGAAGATGACGAAAGAAGTTCGGTGTCCTCAGTGCGGGGCTTCCGTTGCGGTCGTTCGAAATCCGTTTCTGACCGTCGATATCATCATCGAGATCCCGGAGAGAGGGATCGTGCTCATCGAGCGTTTGAACCCGCCCCATGGTTGGGCGCTTCCCGGCGGCTTCGTGGACTATGGGGAGAGCCTCGAGGATGCGGCACGGAGGGAGGCCAGGGAAGAGACCGGATTGGAGCTTGAGCGGCTGGAGCAGTTCAGGGCTTATTCGGATCCGGCCAGGGATCCCCGCCACCACACGGCTACAGTCGTTTTCACGGCAGTGGGCGTGGGAGCTCCAAAAGCGGCGGATGATGCGAGGAACCTGAAGGTCTTTTCAAGAGATGGGCTGCCCGAGTCTCTTGCTTTCGACCATGGTACCATTTTGCGCGATTACCTGAAATCCCACCCGTAGCGCTTTCCCGTGCAGGTTGTCCAGCGTGCGGCATGCTTTATCTTCATACTGATGACAAATCATGGGACAGGCATCCGGATGCTTTACAGAGCGGGCTCGGAGCTCCATCCAGAACACTACGATCATCGTCACCATGGAAGATGAATTGAGGGAGGAATTGGAGACAAGCCAGAATATCGAAGGAGTCGATTCGGTCGCAACCTGGGTTTATGACCGGAATGGCTTCGTGGCGAGAAAGCCCCAGTGGGTGATCGAGGAAAAGCCTGTCACCCTTTATATTAATGACCGCGAGCTTCTGACCCTCCTTTGTGCCGGCCATCACCTCGAGGAGTTGGCCGCCGGCTTCTGCTACGCGGAAGGTTTTCTGAGGAGCCGGGAGGACCTGGCCGGCGTTGAAGTGGATGCAGATGCGGGAACGATTCGTGTCAGAACGCTCAACGAGGCCTCCCTCGCCGGCCGACTCTGGGAGAAAAGGACGGTCACTTCGGGATGCGGTAAGGGCTCCCTTTTTTACTATTCGCTGGATGCGCTTCTCAGCAGGCCTGCTGTGAGTCAGCTCCGATTCACTGCGGCACAAGTCCTGGCGCGGGTTGAAGACCTGCACCACCAGAGCGATACCTATCGGCGGACGCACGGGGTGCACAATACGGCGCTCGCTGAGCCCGACAGGATCGTCTTGTTTCGCAATGACATCGGACGGCACAATGCGGTCGATATGATCGTCGGCCATGGCTTCCTGGGCGGGGATTCCTTCGATGACAAGCTCCTTCTCACGACGGGCCGCCTGACTTCCGAGATCCTGATCAAGTGTGCCAAGGTCGGCATTGCCGTTCTGGTCAGCCGGAACACGGCGACGACCCTGGCCATTCAGCTCGCAAAATCTCTGAACATTACCTTGATCGGATATGTCAGGGGAGGTAAGTTTACAGTTTACAGCGGCAATGAGCGCCTGGTCGACTCCGCGGAATCTGAAGGAGCATCTCAAGAGGGGCTTGGCGGTCCGACAGCGTCGGCGCCCGTGGATTGAACCCCAATGACCATCTACCTCGACAACGCGGCCACGAGCTGGCCCAAGCCGCCTGCAGTGCTCCAGGCGGTCAGGCATGCCTTGGAAGATATCGGCGCTTCACCGGGCAGGGCGGCTCACCGAATGGCCCGCGAAGCCTTGCGCGTGGTGGAAGACGCCCGGTGCTTGGTGGCCGACCTTTTTCACATCAGGGATCCTCAGCGGGTCGTGTTCACCAGGAATGCCACGGAAAGCATCAATGTGGTGCTCAAGGGCTGGCTGCGGCCGGGGGATCGGGTCCTCATGTCCTCCATGGAGCACAACTCGGTGGCCCGGCCGCTGAAATCTCTGGCGGCCGCCGGGATACGGGTGGAGATGATTCCGTGCGGAGCTGGCGGCCTTTTGGATCTCGAGTGGATGAAACGGCGGATGGCGCCGGCACCCCGCCTCGTGGTCCTGCTCCACGCGTCCAATGTGAATGGCGCGTTGCTGCCTGTCACCGAAGCGTCGCACATTTGTGACGAACATGGAGTACCGTTGCTGCTCGATGCTGCTCAAACCGCCGGGCTTCAGCCCATCGACGTTGAGGCCCTGAAGCTCGGGATGCTGGCCTGCTCGGGCCACAAAGCGCTGCTCGGTCCCGCGGGGGTTGGCATTCTTTACGTGCGACCCGACCTGGAGGTGGCTCCGCTCATTGAGGGTGGCACTGGGAGTCAGTCAGAAGATCTAAGCCATCCTGAGACCTGCCCGGACCGATTCGAGAGCGGCACCGCCAACCTTCCCGGCATCGCCGGTCTTGCGGCGGGCATTGGGTTCATCAGGGAAGAGGGGCAGGATGCGATTTTGGCCCATGAACTGCATTTGGCCGCCATCCTGGAGAACGGCCTGGCGGAATTGCCGGGTGTTCGCGTGCTGAGGCCGATCAAGCGCGGCACGGGGGTGGTATCCTTCGGGGTCAGCCATATGAACCCCTCAGATATTGGGTTCATTCTGGATGAAGGTTTTGATATCGCCGTTCGCACCGGGCTTCACTGTGCGCCGCTCGCTCATCGGGTACTGGGAACATTTCCCGAAGGAACCGTGAGGGTGTCGCCGGGTTACGCCACGACTGAGGCTGACATCGACCTGTTTCTGGATGCCGTTAGATCCATTGTTTCGCAAAGGACCTAGTACTACAATACGAGATTTATTTGTAGGGTGGGCAAAGGCGGTAGCGTTGCCCACCGAAAAATGCGGTTTCACGACCACGGTGGGCAAGATAGAACCCTTGCCCACCCTACTCCGGAATAGCATCCGGGTTCATTTCTTCTTGTAGTACTAGTTAAATGCGGGCGAAAGTCGCTGTTCCCCCCTCAAAGGGGGACTTCCAATAAGCGTTCAGTCATTTCCGCCCAAGTGTGCCGAATGGTCGGCGAGCGGTTGGAGGTGGACTTTCCCAGAGTTGCCTGCATGGAGACAATTGGGGATTCATGACAAAGAGCTATGCAATAGGAAAAGCCAGAATCGGTGATGTGGCGACCATCCAGAGGCTGCTGGCGGGCTTCGCCCAGAAGGGCAAGCTGCTGGCGCGCTCCTTGAGCGAGCTCTACACCAATCTGCGGGATATGTTTGTGGCCCGGGACGAGCTGACGGGCCAGGTCATGGGGTGCTGCAGCCTGCACATCATGTGGGAGGATCTGGCCGAGATCCGCTCTCTGGCGGTGGCCGACGAATATCAGGGGAAAGGAATCGGACGGGACCTGGTTCAGGCCTGTATCGACGAAGCACGGGAGCTGGGGATCAGACGCCTTTTTGCCCTGACCTACGAAACGGGTTTTTTTGAGCGGTTGGGTTTCCGGGTGGCGGACAAGAGCATATTTCCTCAGAAGATATGGGCCGACTGCCTCCACTGCCCGAAGTTTCCGGAATGCGACGAGGTGGCCCTTGTCATGGATTTGACACCTGACATGACGACCGGAGATGCCGGGCCCGAAAAGGAAGCCATTGTGGCTCCCATGAAATCTTAGATACGTGGAGCAGAGGCTGGATCAGGCGTATCGGACTGCAAGACTGAAAGGATGAAGACTCAGAGATGATTGGCAGTGTTCTGAAAAAGATATTTGGGAGCCAGAATGATCGGAACCTCAAGCGGATTGCGCCGCTGGTGGATCAGACCACCCAGTGGGAGCCGAATATCCGGAAGCTCAGCGATGCGGACCTGGTTGCCAGGACCGGGGAATTCCGGCAGCGGCTGGAGAACGGGGAGCCTCTGGACGACCTCCTCCCCGAGGCATTCGCCGTCGCCCGTGAGGCCTCGATCCGGACCCTGGGGATGCGGCCCTTCGACGCTCAGATCATCGGGGGGATCGTGCTGCACCAGGGAAGGATCGCCGAGATGAAGACCGGTGAAGGAAAGACGCTGGTCGCCACCATGCCGGTCTATCTCAATGCACTCACGGGGAAGGGCGTCCACCTGGTGACGGTCAACGACTACCTGGCGCGCCGCGACAGTGAGTGGATGGGGAAGATCTACCGTTTCCGCGGCCTCAACGTGGGGTGCATCGTCCATGGCATGGACGACCGCGAGCGGAAGGAAGCCTACGATGCGGACGTGACCTACGGAACCAATAACGAGTTCGGGTTCGACTATCTCCGGGACAACATGAAGTTCCGGATCTCCGACATGGTGCAGCGCGAGCTGAATTACGCCATCGTGGACGAGGTGGACAGCATCCTCGTCGACGAGGCGCGCACGCCCCTCATCATCTCAGGACCCGCCGAAAAGTCTACCGAGCTCTATTACCGTATCAACAAGATCATACCGGCTCTGCAGGCTGAAATGCACTTCACGAGGGAGGAGAAGAGCCGCACCGTCGCATTGACCGAGGAGGGCGTGGCGAAGGTGGAGCAGGTGCTGGGTGTGGACAACCTCTACGACCCCCGGCACATCGACATACTGCACCACACCCACCAGGCCTTGAAGGCGCATGTGCTCTTCACGAGGGATGTGGACTACATCGTCAAGGGCGGGAAAGTTGTCATCGTGGACGAGTTCACGGGACGTCTGATGCCGGGGCGCCGCTACAGCGAAGGTCTCCACCAGGCCCTCGAAGCCAAGGAAAACGTCAAGATCGAAAACGAGAACCAGACGCTCGCCACCATCACGTTCCAGAACTACTTCAGGATGTTCGACAAGCTGGCCGGGATGACGGGTACCGCCGATACGGAAGCCCCGGAGTTCGCCAAGATCTACAAGCTGGAGGTCGTGGTCATCCCGACCGACAAGAAGATGATTCGCGAGGATCACCCCGATTGCATCTATCGAACCGAGCGTGAGAAGTTTCGGGCCGTGGTGCGGGAGATCAAGGAGCTGCACGAAATAGGGCGGCCCGTCCTGGTGGGGACGGTGAGCATCCAGAAATCCGAAAAGGTGAGCGAGAGCCTCAAGAAAGTCGGGGTGCCTCACCAGGTCCTGAATGCCAAGCACCACGAGAAGGAAGCCGAGATTGTGGCCCTGGCGGGCCAGCGCGGAGCGGTCACCATCTCCACGAACATGGCGGGCCGCGGCACCGATATCGTGCTGGGACAGGGTGTGACGGAGCTGGGCGGGCTGCACATCATCGGCACGGAGCGCC
>Ga0105094_10001914_pt1 | contig 10898 bp, 8 predicted proteins | sample PPLLak1March2015_2_FD_87023 | JGI IMG/M metagenome (GOLD analysis project Ga0105094, IMG submission 87023) | Freshwater sediment microbial communities from Prairie Pothole Lake near Jamestown, North Dakota, USA - PPLs Lake P8 Core (3) Depth... | ecosystem: Environmental > Aquatic > Freshwater >...
AATAACTATTTTTAATTTCGGAATCGGCATGGATGTAAATTACCAGCTCTTGACTCTTTTAGCTGCACAACATAATGGTCTTGCGGAGTTCCTGGAGAATGATGAGCTGGAAGAAAGGATTACTTCATTTTATCTGAAGATTAGAAATCCCGTCTTGCTGAATACTAAAGTTGAATTTAATCCGTATACAATTGTTGAAAGCTATCCCGATCCATTGCCCAACCTCTACAAAGGACAGCAGCTGCTTGTATCCGGAAGATATACCGAAGCCGCTCCTGTTACCGTTGATCTTTCAGGAACTGCGTTCGGGCAGCCGGTGAGCTATAGTTATCAGCTTTCTTTGTCGGATTCATTAGTAGAGAAGAACCAATTTTTAACAAAGATCTGGGCAAAATTAAAAATTGAAAATCTTCTTGTGCAATACTACAGCTTGGGTGAAACTTCGGAAGAAGCAGGAGCGATCAAAGATCAGATAATTGATATCAGCATAAAATTCGGAGTATTAAGCCCGTTCACAAATCTAAGCGGCGAAACGGGAAGAACTTCATCTACTGAAAAAATTGATGGAAATAATCCTCTGACGAACTATGACTTCGAATTAGTAGGGAATTTCCCTAATCCTTTTAATCCCGGTACAAAAATTATTTTTAAGGTAAATAAAGCTCTGCAGGAAACTGCTGTAATAAGAATTTATAACATACTTGGCGAAATGATTAGAGAATTAAAGATGTATATTCAAGGCACAGGTCAGTATGAAGTTTATTGGAATGGATTAACTAGCGATGGAATTACTGCGCCTTCCGGTAATTATATTTATGTTGTCTCCTTGGGGAATACGGTATTATCCGGAAAGATGAATTTATTAAAATAATTCTTAAGAACTTTTAAGCCCTCTTCAACTATAGAAGAGGGCTTGATATATCTACTCATCAAGCAGCCATCCTTCAGCAAGATCAGGATTCATTTCAGTTATAAATCTGGAAGGTTTTGAAAAAGTCATTCCTGCCGCCCGGTCAAATAAATTCATAGGATAGGTAACAAAAAGATTCTGCTTTGCTCTTGTCGATGCTACATACATCAACCGTCTTTCTTCTTCAAGCTGCTCTAAAGATTCAACCGATCTGCTGGATGGAAAATAACCTTCCACTGCATGAATGATAAACACAGTATGCCACTCGAGTCCTTTTGCAGAATGAATTGTTGAAAGAGTTAAATACTCTTCCTCTTTATCGGGAGATTCTATATCAATTACGCTGTCTATCACCGGTTCAATTGCCATATCTGCAAGAAGAGAATCGAGCGATTTATAATTCTCGGTAATGTTCAGAAAAATCTCGAGGTCTTTATAACGCTTGTTGTAATCATCATACTTTTCTTTAAATAAAGGATAATAATAATCTACCACAAGCTGTGCTTTTTCCGAAGGAAGCATCTGCTTTGTATGAAGCTGATACAGAAGCTGGAAAAGTCTTGCTATATTTTCATTATAACGGAAATTAGTTACTGCATCAGGATTTCCTTTTATTGTAAGGCGTGCGGTTGCCAGCTCATCAAGTATTTTCTGTGCGGTTTTCGGACCCACACCTTCATGCAGTAAAAGCACCCGGTACCAGCTTACCACGTCTTTCGGATTTGCTGCAATTCTTAAAAATGCAAGAACATCTTTAATATGTGCGGTTTCAACAAACTTCATTCCTCCGAATTTCAAGAAAGGAATGTTCGCCTTGGTTAATTCAATTTCAAGATCAAAAGAAAAGAAAGATGATCTGAAAAGAACCGCAATTTCTCCCAGAGGCACACCTTCTTCCCTTAAATCCAAAATCTTTTCTACAATAAATTTAGACTGCAGATTTTCAGTTGAAGCAGCAATTATAACAGGAAGATTTCCGCCCGATTTATGTGTATAAAGATGCTTATCGTATTTTTCAACGGCGCCTTTAATAATTTGATTTGTAAAATCGAGAATGGGCTGGATGCTCCTGTAATTTTCCTCCAGCTTAATAATTTTTGTTCCGGGGAAAAGCTTCGGGAACTCTATTATGTTTTTAAAATTTGCTCCCCTGAATGCATAGATCGACTGGGAATCATCGCCGACAACCATTACATTATTTCTTAACTGCGTCAGTCCTTTTACAACCTCGGCCTGCAGCTTATTCGTATCCTGGTATTCATCGACCAGGATGAAATTTAAAGTTGAAAGAAAAGATTTTGCGGCAGGGGAGAGGCTCATCAAAAAATCTCTATGATATACCAGGAGATCGTCATAATCCAGCAGATTATTTTTTCTTTTATATTCGGTATAGATTTTCTGAATACCTAAAATTTTATCAAGCTGCTCTTCAAAATGCGGATAGTTCTCAATAATAATTTCTTCAACTGCTCTTCCTGTATTTACACTTAAGCTGAAGACCTTGAACAATGTTTCCTTATTAGGGAATCTTTTTTCTTTTGAAATTAATCCCGCCTGCGAACGGATTAAATTTATTACATCTTCGCTGTCTCCCTGATCAAGTATTGTGAAAGAAGAATCCAGACCTGCAGCCTGGGCGTACTTCCTTAATGTGAGATTCGCAAATGAATGAAATGTACCGCCTTGAATTTTGGAACACCTGTTATCCAAAAGTATTGCAGCACGGTTCATCATTTCACTTGCCGCTTTTCTGGTGAATGTAAGCAGCACAATCGATTTAGGATCATATCCGATCTCGACTAACCTTGAAACGCGGTAAACCAAAGTCCTTGTTTTTCCAGTTCCTGCACCTGCAATAATTAAATATGATCCCTCTACGGCAGAAGCTGCCTCATATTGCGCGGGATTTAATTCATTCTTATAATTAATAACAAAACGGGCTTCGTCAATCTCTTTTTTTACAAAGCCCGTTTCCTTAAATCTTTTTAAGGTATATTTTTTTTGAATCATTCCTTTAAAGCTTTAGGCCTGCCGATAATTTCAGAAATTAAAATATATTCCCTTAACGACTGGGGATTCTTCAATGCTTCTTTTATTTTTAAACTATAAATATTTGAATCTGTCTTCTTTTTCTCAAGAAGTTTTTTGAAACTGTCTGCGCGTTTCTCAACAGCCGAATCAATTTTTGGTTTTTTCTTTTTCAACCAATCAGTGGGCTGGTGCCAGCTTAAATCAAGATTGTGCTCTGAGTAAGTTTGTGAATGTTCGACTGAAGATTTTTCTCTTTCATAAGAAACGTGCTCGCTTTCAGTTCTTTTATATTCTTCAGAAGAATGTTCGGAACTTGTCGGAATATTTTCAGTACTCGATCTCTGCTCGATTGTTGTTCTTCTTCTAGAAGTATCCGGCGCCTGAGGGATTTCTGTTTTAAATAGATCAGATATTTCTCTGAAGATATCACCCTCGTCTTCCTTAGTTTTAACAGAAGTTTCATAACTATCGGGCACTTCCGGCTGCTGTCTTCTTTGAGGTATCTGCCCGGTCGGTTCTTTTCCCTTCTTTTTGAAAATAGAGCTTAAAAAAGTTATTATAATTATTAGATAAATTAATATTTGGATAAAATCGTCCATCTATTCTTGTGCTTTCTTCTTTTCAGGTTTAGAAATTGATTCTCTCATTTCCGTATCAGACTGAATATTCTTCATCTTATAATAATCCATTACGCCTAAATTCCCGCTCTTGAAAGCTTCCGCCATTGCCTTGGGGATTTCCGCTTCTGCTTCAACAACTTTTGCACGCTGTTTGGCAACTTCAGCTATCATTTCCTGTTCTACGGCAACTGCTGCGGCTCGCCTTTCTTCAGCTTTTGCACGCGCAATTTTTAAATCTGCTTCAGCCTGATCTGTTTGAAGCTTTGCTCCGATATTTTCACCAACATCAACATCAGCAATATCTATTGATAGAATTTCAAATGCAGTACCTGAATCTAATCCTTTTGATAAAACACTTTTTGAAATTTTATCCGGATTTTCAAGCACCTCTTTATGCGTGTTGCTTGATCCAATGGTAGAAACAATACCCTCTCCTACTCTTGCAAGCACAGTAGCTTCTCCGGCGCCGCCGACAAGCCTTTCAATATTAGCACGCAAAGTTATTCTTGCTATTGCCTTCAACTGGATTCCGTCTTTTGCAACTGCGGCAACCATTGGGGTTTCAACCACTTTGGGAATCACCGACATTTTAACTGCTTCAAGAACATCTCTCCCGGCAAGATCAATAGCTGTTGCTCTTTCAAAACTTAACCCAAGATTTGCTTTGTCTGCAGAAACCAATGCATTAATTACTTTAACAACATTTCCGCCGGCCAAATAGTGTGCTTCTAATTTTGATTGATCTATTTTTATCCCGGCTTTGGTTGCAGTAATCATTCCTCTTACTATAACTACCGGTGGAACTTTTCTTAACCGCATCCCGATGAGATCTTTAAAGATCTTTAGTTTTACTCCTGAAAAGTAAGCAGTTATAAATAAACCCAATGGAACAAAGTACAGAAAGACAATAAGCAAAAAAACGATTGCAATTATTACAACAATTGATAACCCCGTAAGTGCTTCCATTAAATTTTACTCCGTTTTTTTATTTTTAGTAATTTACGACAATTTTCTTCTCAAATTTAGTTAAGAATTCTGTAAAAATGTCCTTTTATAATACAATAATTATCAGATAAAATAGACATTTTGGCTTAAAAAAAATATTAAAAATTTAACCGCTCTATTTTTTCAATAAAATCAAAACAAATTGATGCTGGTATAATAGTTGTCCTTTTAATAGAAAACACTGCAGATCTCCCCTTTAATAGAATAAGTTTGTTGCAAATCAATAGTGTTTTTATGTCAGCAGTTTTAATTACTTATCTTGCTATCTTTTGACGGATCATTTAGCGATAATTGGTTAACTTGATTGAATATATATCAATATATATATTGCAATGGAAACAAAAGCTTACAATTTTAATGGAATAAGGAAAAATTATGGATGGAAATTTCTCCGACAGACTTCAGGATGTAATCAGGTTGAGCCGCGAAGAAGCTTTAAGGCTTGGTCATGATTATATAGGGACTGAACATTTGCTTCTTGGAATTATCAGGGAAGGACAGGGTGTGGCAGTTAGGATTCTTAGGAACCTGGAGTGTGATCTTGTTAAGCTTAAAAAGGCAATTGAGGATACAGTCCGGACTACCGGAGGAACCCTGACAATCGGCAATATCCCACTTACCAAGCAGGCAGAAAAAGTATTAAAAATTACTCAAATAGAATCTAAAATTTATAAAGCTGATGTAATCGGGACCGAACATCTGCTCCTTTCCCTTTTAAGAGATGAAGATAATATTGCAACTCAAATTTTGCATCAGTTTAATGTTACCTACGATAATGCCCGTGCGGAATTGAATTCAATGCTGAGCAGCAAAGGATCTAAGGAAGGCTCCGGAGCTGTACCTGCACCGGATAAAAAAGTGGAGCGGACAAAAACACCTGTGCTGGATAATTTCGGGCGGGATTTAACAAAACTTGCCGGCGAGGATAAGCTTGATCCGGTAGTTGGAAGAGAAAAAGAGATTGAACGTGTAGCTCAGATTTTAAGCAGACGAAAGAAAAATAATCCCGTTTTAATAGGTGAACCGGGGGTAGGTAAAACCGCTATTGCCGAAGGTTTGGCATTGAGAATCATGCAGAAAAAAGTGCCTAGAATATTACAAGATAAAAGAGTTGTCACTTTAGATCTTGCCGGATTAGTTGCGGGTACAAAATACCGCGGCCAATTTGAAGAGAGAATGAAAGCTTTAATGAACGAGCTTGAAAAAGCCAGCGATGTAATTCTTTTTATCGATGAGCTTCATACAATTGTGGGAGCCGGCGGTGCTTCAGGCTCACTTGATGCTTCCAACATGTTTAAGCCGGCATTAGCCAGAGGCGATATTCAGTGTATTGGCGCCACTACTCTTGATGAATACAGAAAATATATAGAGACGGACGGTGCATTGGATAGAAGATTTCAAAAAGTGATGATTGAACCCCCGAGCTACGATGAGACTATACAGATTTTAAATAATATTAAATTTAAATATGAAGAACATCATCATGTCCGTTATACAAAAGAAGCTGTTGATTCTGCAGTTAAGCTGAGCGACCGCTATATAACCGACAGATATTTACCCGATAAGGCAATCGACGTTATTGATGAAGCCGGATCCAGAGTTCATATGGGCAATTTCGAAGTGCCGCAGGAGATTCTTGATCTGGAAGAAGAAATCAATAAAATAAGATTGGAAAAAACAGCTGTCGTAAAAAGGCAGGATTATGAGGAAGCTGCAAGACTTAGAGATAAGGAAAGAAATTTCCAATCGGATCTTGAGCTTGCAAAAAGAGAATGGGAAGCTAAAACAAAAGATATTCTTCATGATGTAACTGAAGAAGATATAGCCACGGTTGTTGCAATGATGACAGGTATTCCTGTAAACCGCGTTGCTCAAACCGAATCCGAGAAGTTGCTTAGGATGGATGAAGCTTTAAAAGCTCATATAGTCGGACAGGATGAAGCAGTTTCTAAACTTACAAAAGCAATCAGAAGAACAAGAGCCGGTTTGAAAAATCCGCACAGGCCAATCGGCAGTTTTGTATTTTTAGGACCGACAGGCGTCGGAAAAACTGAATTGTGCAAAGTACTTGCGAGGTATTTATTCGATTCTGAAAATGCTCTTATCAGGATTGACATGAGTGAGTACATGGAAAAATTCTCGCTTTCAAGATTAGTAGGCGCACCTCCGGGATATGTCGGTTATGAAGAAGGCGGACAGCTGACCGAGAAAGTAAGAAGGAGACCTTATTCTGTCGTACTTTTTGATGAAATAGAAAAAGCTCATCCCGATATATTCGGAATATTGCTCCAGGTTCTGGATGATGGAGTTTTAACCGACAGCCTCGGCAGGAAAGTCGATTTTAAGAACGCAATAATTATCATGACTTCAAACATCGGTGCAAGAGATATAAAGAATATCGGTTCGTTCGGATTCGGCAGTGAAAAACCTGAGGACAAATATTTAAGCCTGAAAAATACCGTTGAAGAAGCAATGAGAAAATTGTTCAATCCTGAATTCCTGAACAGGATTGATGAAACAATCGTCTTCAGAAATCTTGAAAAGGAAGATATTCTTAAAATTATCGATATCGAAATAAAAGATTTACTGAAGAATATACATGACAATAAAATGGAATTCGCTCTTGATGAATCTTCAAGAAACTTCCTGGTTGAAAAAGGATTTGACCCGAAATTCGGAGCAAGGCCGTTAAGAAGAGCAATTCAAAAATATTTGGAAGATCCGTTAGCCGAAGAGATACTCCGCGGTACTTTCAAAGAAGGAGCAAAAATCGTTGCTAAACATTTTGAGAATCTGGAGGAGGTTACATTCGTTGAAGAAAGCTCCAGCATAGACATCCCTGATCAGGAAAAGGAAAAAACCGATACCGGCGAAGCATCATAGAAGCTCCTTAATATCTTAAATTGATTAAAAGCGTATTATTTTTAATACGCTTTTTTTATTTTATATTGTAATGATTAATTAAACTAGCCGGAGGATTCTTTGACTTTATTAAATGAAAACGAAATTGCAGGAAAACTGAAAGGTTTAAAGGATTGGAATTTCAGCGGTAATCAGATTGGAAAAGAATTTAAATTGAAAGATTTTAAAGCCGCCTTGGATTTTGTAAACGGAATCGGAAAGACTGCAGAGGATATGAATCATCATCCCGACATTTTGCTGCATTCATGGAATAAAGTGAAAATTACGGTATCCACCCACAGTGAAGGCGGAGTTACCGCAAGGGATTTTCAGTTAGCTGAAAAAATTGAAAGTTTAATTAATGCCTGAACGTTTGGAAGCTCTTCTTAAATTCTATGAAAAAGATCCCGCCGATTCATTCGTAATATATGGTATAGCACTCGAATATATTTCAAGGAAAGAGTTTGATAAAGGAGAAGAGTATCTTCAAATCCTTATTAAAAACGATCCTAAATATGTTCCGGCTTATATGCAGTATGCGCGGTTAAAGGAAAATCTCAATCAAATTGAAGATGCTAAAAAATTATACCGCATGGGAATAAATGCAGCCAAACAGATTGGGGATAAGGAGGCCGTAAAGGAAATGGAGGAATTTCTAGATGAACTCGGATGAGCAAAAGATCCTCGATATTTTTATAAAGACCGGCGCTCTGCTTAAAGGCCATTTTTTATTGACCAGCGGAAGACACAGCAATATATATTTCCAATGCGCCAAAGTTTTACAGTATCCGGAATACTGCGAGATGATTTGTAAAAATATCGCGGCTCATTATAAATCTTACGGAATTGATACTGTAATCTCACCTGCTATCGGGGGGATTATTGTGGGACAGGAAGTAGCAAGACAATTAAATAAAAGATCAATTTTTGCGGAAAGAGAAGATATAGCATTAACGTTAAGACGCGGATTTTCATTAGAAAAAGGGGAAAGGGTTTTAGTCTGCGAAGATGTTGTAACAACCGGGGGATCTGTATTTGAAGTAATTGAAATTGTTAAAGGCTGCGGAGCTGTTGTCGAAGGAGTCGGTTTTATTGTCGACCGCAGCAACGGAAAAGTAAATTTCGGATTTACCCAGTTCAGCACCGTTAAACTCGATGCGGTTTCATTTTCTCCCGAAGAATGCCCGCTTTGTAAACAAGGAATTGAACTTGTTAAACCGGGCTCTAGAAAAGTCAAGCTTTAAGTTTTTCAAAACCTTAACTGATTTATTAATATGAAACTAATAATTGCATTTTTACTGCTGCATCTTTCTTTGTCTGCACAAGTTAAATTCGAAGACTACTTTGTCGATAAAACCTTGAGGATTGATTATTTCCATACCGGTAATCATGATTCCGATTTCTACTCGATAGACGAATTGAAGGAAGAGCCTTTCTGGGGAGGATCAAAAAAAAAATTTATTGACAATAACAATATCGGCTCTTTTAAGTTCCAGATGTACGATTTGAAAAGCGGCAATCAGATCTTTTCACACAGCTATTCTGCACTTTTTGATGAATGGCAGACTACTGCCGAAGCAAAATCTACATTTAAAACTTTCAGTGAAACTGTTATTGCTCCTTTTCCTAAAAATAAAATTAAAGCCGAATTTTACAGCAGAGATAAAAAGAACACACTGGTTAAAAAATTTGAATATTATATAGATCCTGCCGATTATTTTATTTCAACGGAAAGAAAAAAAGAATATAAAAATTTTCATGTTCAATATTCCGGTAATTCCGAAGAAAAAGTTGATATTGTAATTCTGCCGGAAGGTTATACTTCAGGTGAGATGAATAAATTTAAAGAAGACTGTAAAAGATTTGCTGGTTATTTATTTAATGTATCCCCGTTTAAGGAAAATAAAAATAAATTCAATGTCTGGGGTATCGAGGCTCCCTCGGAAAATTCTGGTACGGATATCCCGCACGACAGCATCTGGGAAAAAACATTATTGAATACTACTTTTTATACTTTCAATCTTGAACGCTACTTAATGACTGCCGACAATAAATCTGTAAGGGATCTTGCAGCAAATGCGCCGTATGATCAAATTTATATTCTTGTAAATACCGCATTATACGGAGGAGGATCGATTTATAATCATTATTCAGTATGTGCAAGCGATAATTCTTATTCGGAATTTATTTTTGTCCATGAATTCGGTCATGGCTTTGCTTCTCTCGCGGACGAGTATTATACATCAGATATTGCATATGAAGATTTTTATCCTCTTGATGTCGAGCCGCTCGATCCCAACATAACTACGTTAGTTAATTTTAAATCCAAATGGAAAGATCTAGTTGCCGATTCGATTCCAATTCCTACTCCTGACGAACCAAAATATGAGAATATTGTAGGCGCATTTGAAGGAGGAGGCTATATGCCGAAAGGAATATACAGACCCGCGATGGACTGCACTATGAAATCGATTTCGATTGATAACTTCTGTCCTGTCTGCAAAAGAGCAATCCGGAAGATGATTGATTTTTATACCGAATGAGATTTCTTCACGATCAGATTCAATTTGTTTTATTCTTTTTTAATTACTTTATCTTTAATATATATTTTGATGAGGTTTTCAAAATATTAAATGGATCAGCGTAAACTATATAAAACTGTAGAAGCTATAGCTTCGCAAAATTTTTCATCCGAGCAGGAAATGCTTGTTTCGGTTCTCAATCAGTTGATTGAACATGAGGGGATTTGCATAACCGGGGGAAGAATCTGGAAGTTTAATCCCGGCGAGCTGACATATGATCTGTTGTTTCAAACGGGACAAGTGGAAAAGATTGATCCCGATTTTCAATTAAAAGTGGAAGGGTATCCGCTGTTCGATATTCTCGGCAAAGAAAGAACAATACTGGCAAATGAAACAAATGAAACACTGAGGCAGAAAGGAATTTTCAGGTATTCGGCAACAGGAGTCGGCGATAAAATAAAGATCGATAAAAAACCATACTATGAATACCTGCTGGCGCTTAACAGCGATGACTTGAATGAAGAGTTTAGAATTACTCTTAATATTATTGCAACCGCAATAACTTCGCAGATAAAACAGAAAAGATATTCGTTAAGAGCAAAACTTCTGAAAGCGGATCTGGATAAAGCAAGGGAACTGCAAAAAAACATTCTTCCGGCACATGAATACCGCTTTCGGAATTACGAGTTATTTGGAATTACCGATCCGGCCGAAATAGTAGGGGGAGATTTTTTTGATTACCTGGAAATTGGAGATGAATCGGATCGTTTTGGAGTTGTTGTAGGAGATGCCGCAAGCAAAGGAGTAAGCGCCGCCGCCGAGGCAATGTATATTTCCGGTGCAATCAGGATGGCAAGCAACTTTGAAATAAAAATTTATCCGTTGATGAAAAGAATGAATCAGCTCGTG
>Ga0105094_10001920_pt1 | contig 10879 bp, 8 predicted proteins | sample PPLLak1March2015_2_FD_87023 | JGI IMG/M metagenome (GOLD analysis project Ga0105094, IMG submission 87023) | Freshwater sediment microbial communities from Prairie Pothole Lake near Jamestown, North Dakota, USA - PPLs Lake P8 Core (3) Depth... | ecosystem: Environmental > Aquatic > Freshwater >...
GATTCTGGATTAACGAAGATGGCCGCTTTACCGGCAACTTCAGGGAGAGATGAGGTGCTACTGGTGATTATTGGAATGCCCAGTTTCATGGCTTTGACTAAAGGAAGACCAAAACCTTCATATAAAGAAGGAAATATGAATAGAGATGCACCTTTCATAAGATTATTCATTTCCTCGTCGCCAACATATCCTCTTAAAATAATCCTGTCGTCATTTAGAATTTTTTTTGGAAGCCTTCCTGCCCGAATTTCTTTTTTAAACTCCTCTTTCCCTCCGCCTATAAAAACAAGATTATGCGGTATAAATTCTTTTATTGAATAAAATGCCTCTACAATTCCCTTTATGTTTTTCATCGGACAAATTCTGCCCGCATAAAGAATATATTCTTCTTTTTTTTGTTTCTCTTCATTCTTCTTTAAAAAGTAATCAGGAATTCCATTTGGAATTATGTCAATCTTCCATGAAGGGATATTGTACAGTTTTGTAATTAATTCTTTTGTATGGGTTGAAGGAGTAATTATTATCCGGGCTTTTTGTAAAGCAAAACCTAATAATTTTTTAAAATAAAAATATTGCTTTTTATGAAATTCAGGGAAAAGTAAAGGAATTACATCATGAATTGTTACAACCTGATTCCGGTTGAAAAAACTGACCTCGAGTTGACTCGTATTAAAAAATATATTTTTTCTATTGAGAATAGAAAGAAGATTTGAATAGATAAGTCTTAGCAGATGCCCTATAAAATTATAATCCGGTGAAACATACTTACTAACCCATTTTATTTTAAAATTACCCGGGAAAGAAATTTTATTTAACTGTGGTTTGCATTTTTTATTAACATAAATTTCAAAAAAGATGTCTGTTTCAATTTTTACAAGTTCTTTTATAATGCTTAACGAATATATACCAATTCCGCTTGATCTCTCACCAATATTAGTAGCATTAATAATTATTTTTTTAAAAATTATATTTCTCATTTTAATGCTCTCATCATTTTTTAAACCGCAATTCCTTCAGATAACCTGTAAGCACTTGCTATTTCTTCAGGATCCCCGTCCATAATTATTTTACCCTTATCGAGCCATATCAAACGGTTACATTGTGTTACAAGAAAATCGAGGTTATGGGAGACGAAAATAGTAGTGCTGCCCTGCTTCATAAGTTTTTGCATTCTTATAATACATTTTCTCATGAAGAATTCGTCTCCCACACCAAACACTTCATCTACAAGTAAAACATCTGGTTTCACATCAGTTGCAATAGCAAATGCCAGGCGTGCATACATTCCTGAAGAATAATTTTTCACGGGTTCATCTATAAAATCTTCCAGTTCCGAAAATTTAATTATATCATCCATCCTGGATTTAATTTCATCTTTTCTGTAGCCCATAAGAATACCTGAGAGATAACAGTTTTCTCTTCCGGAAAGATCAGGTTGAAATCCAATTCCAAGTTCAATAAGCGGGACGATATGTTTACCTGTATTGCGGTTAACGATCCCGGATTGAGGAGTGATTACACCTGTAAGAACTTTTAGTAATGTTGATTTACCTGCACCATTCCTGCCTATCAGCCCGACATTTTCTCCATCATTAATAACAAGTTTAATATTGTCTAAGGCATTTATCTTTTGCGACGCATGACCATTCATCTTTACTGCTAAAGCATAGCGAAGTGTCTTATGGCTTATCGAGTGTTTATCAAAATTAACCGAGACATTTTTTAATTCGAATATTGTTTTCATCTTATAAGTAGAAGTAGAATTTGTTTTTAAATTTTTGAATTAGATTATAACCTGTTACTAAAGTGAACATGCTGATGCTTATAGATATTATCCAGTCAATATCGGAAGGCCAGACAGCTTCATAAACAGGTTTCTGGAAGAGTGCTGCAAAATATGTGATCGGGTGATATTGCATCAGGTTTGCCTGTAATGAGCCCGGTTCGAAAATATTCTTATGAAAAAGAATGGGTGAAGTAAAGAAAACGAGGGTCAATATCATCTGAATCAGCGGACGGACATCACGGAAGAAAGTAAAAAGTACCGCAGAAATCATTCCCAGCCCAATTCCAAACAAAGCCCACGGAATAATTGATAATGGTAAAATTATTAAGTGTATTGTCCAGTTCTCTTTGAGGAATGCGAAGAGAATAAATGCAACTGTAATCGAAAACAAAAATTCAAAAGTGGATATAATAAATTTATTTGCAGGAAAAGCGAGCGGGGAGACATACATTTTTTTCAGAAGCCATTCTCCGCCTACAATTGATTCCATCGAGCTTGTTACAACTTTCTCAAAATATCTCCATGGAACAAGAGCACTGAATAAGAAAACAGCATAATCATTAATGTTCATCCTGTTAATTACTGAAAATACGAGGCTAAGAATTACCAGATAAAGTGCAGGCTCAAGAAAATTCCAGAGAAAGCCCAGTGCAGTAAACCTGTATTTTGTCTTTAGCTGACTTACTGCAAAATACCACGAAAATCTCCATGATGTTGAATTCATAAAATCTTACTCCCTTTCAATTATAGATATTATATCAACTTCTTTATTTTTTTCTTGTATTGAATTATTATTTACCGGACTGACCTGAATATTAATCCTGTCAAATGAACAGGAGCCCTCTTCTAATTTACCAAGTATTGCATAACAGGAATTTTCATCTATATCTAATTCAAATTTTTTTTCTACCAATCCTGGTTCATTCATTCTTATCATAAATTCCTGGTCGCAGGTAATCAGATCTGATTTAAGAGTTCTATATTTGTGAACTCTTAAATTTATTTTTAAAGGGAAACCCGGCTCAATATTATTTATATTTATTTCAATCCTGATAGTTCGTTTCCCGCTCCCTAACCAGGAATAATCTGTATGGAATAATACCTTATCTGGCATTGGTCTGTTATTCTTTTCAAAAAATTCCGAATGGTCAAGAAAGTAAGGAGATACTCCTTCCGGGAGAGTTGCGAAAGGAGATAAAGTTAATTTTGAGTTTTGGATCCACTCTCTGTATTTGGCAATGCCGGTTTGAAGAAATGAATTGGTTTTCTCAATTTCATTTTTATTAAAGACATTTGAAGAAATATTTATTTTGTTCCTTCTTTTCCTCATTATAAAGAGTATTGATGTAAAAGGATACTTCGCTCTAAGCAGTAAAACGTGCGGTATCCTCTTGAAGATGTTATTGCCTGAGGTGGTATCTTCAGAATAAAATAATTTTGAAATGTTAGTTGGTAAAGGATAATTGCTTTCGTGGTTCGTGAGGCTAAAATCGGGATTTACTGCAAGAGTAAAATCCATTTCCTCAAAAAGCTTCATTAAATACTCAGCTGAGAAGATATAATTATTCTGATCTTTTATAGTTTCACCGCCGAAATTAAATTCGGTCGTAAAGACATATACACCTTCATCTTTCAGAACCCGGCAGGCTTCATTCAAATGTCTTAGAAAATCATTATAGTGGCCAATATGCTCTATTGAACAAGATGAATAACAAAAATCGAATGTATTATCGGGAAATTTTAATTCCCGCATATCCATATTAAATACTTTAAGCTTCGCATCATCAACTTCAAATGGTTTAATACTGCGAATAAATTTATCTGCATTATTTGTTCTGGCTGTATCCCAGGAAGTTTCCGTTTCATATAAATCTGTTACAGTTAGTTTTTTAATTCTTCGTGCAATTGAGTATAGAACACGTTCATTACCTCCTCCCATAGAAAGACCCGTTTTTTCAGGAGAGATCATTCCGAGTTTCTTCAATGTTAAAAAGATCATCCCAAACTCCCATTGCTTCCTGTGAAGCCTTGGTGTTTCTTCTAATTCGTTGATAAGAACATCAATCATTTCCGGATCAAACCAATCTGCAGCATCACATACTTTACTTAAGTTTTTCATTTTTTATCCTTTAAAGCAATTAAAATTTTTAATTCATCAAGAATTTTATTTAAATGAATCTTACTCATACAAACACTGCTTCTCATGTTGGTGAGTTTGCAGGGTATACTTTCATTCCTCCAGCAAGGCAGGCATTCCATCTGGTCGCGTGCATCAAGAAACCTGCAGTATTTATAATGTTTTGTTCTTAATTTTCCGTCAATTGGTCCGAACAAAGCGAGACAAGGAATATCCTGTGAAGCAGCAAAATGGACGAAGCTTGAATCGGGTGCAATTATCGCATCACAACCGCTCGCAATAGCAAAAGCATTTCTTAATGAGCAGTTATCTAATTTTATTACATTTTCAAAATTGCATCCTTTAATCGGTTCACCATCAAAAACCAGGACCGAATATTCTTTAGATAACTCCGTTACAAGATTCTCCATTTGAGGATAATTTCTGTATGTTTCATCGGAATGAAGCTGCACACCAATAACTTTTTTGCCTGTTAAATTATTTTCATTCCAGAATTTATTTTTAAAATGATGCTCTTCCTCATTAATAAAATATCTCGGCTTCCTGTCCAATTTCCACAGCCTTATTCTCTTGTTCCCTAAAGCTTTTGCAAAAATATCAATACGGCTCTCTTTAACTTTTGGCGCAGTTTTGCTTTCTCTCCGGGAAGCAGGACAGTCTGTAAAATTGAACCACTTGCCATATTGCAGATGATTCAGATCTGGTTCTTCAATATCTTTGAGTATAACATCTTTGTTTCCTTCAAAGAGAGAAAAATATCTTTTTGGTATTGCAAGGTGTATTTCATGAGAAGGATATTTCTCTTTCAAAGCATGAAAACCGGGAGTCATCATCAGAAGATCGCCAATTCCCCCCATTGCGCGTGTAATAAGTATTTTCTTCCTGTTCTTTTCTTTAGCGTTAAAATTATAGTTTCTTACTAAAGCGGGATATTTTAATTCTCCCAATGGTTGCTTAAGACTTACATGTTCATTCCTTCTTATATAGTTCAATCCATAGACATAAACCAGTATAATAAGTGAAAAAATTCTATTAATAAAACCCAGTTTTATTTTTTTGAAGTCTGGGAGTTTATAATAAAGCCAGTGAATGAGGTATAAGAATTTATCAGGGATGTTTGTCCCGGAACTCAACAGAAGGCGGAAAGAATGCTTGTATGTATTTCTCAACTGGTCAACAAAATTTTTCCGGTCACTCATATCTGTATAGAAATACCGCAGACCCAGCAGAAGCAGTTTTTTATAAATAGAGGTATTCCCCGCAATTAATGTTATCAGACTAAGGTTAAATAAAATTTGCGGGATCTTTTTTCTGTCTGGTATCAGGTAAGGACGTCCGGCAAGATGAGCAAGAATATTATAGGCTTCATTCATCATCCCCTTTGAAATATAAATCCTGGCTTTTTTATTCATTATATCTATGTGGATATCAGGAAATTTTGTCGCACCGAATCTGTCAGCTTCGTTCAGAAAGGAAAGGGCTTCGTCAAGGCAGTTCAAGCAAATCAATTCTTCACTCCAGTAAATAATTGATTGAAACAGTTCTTTCGGGAAATGGTTGTTCTTGCTGCAATCATTTATAAATAACTGCAAAGTTGCATTTATAAATTTTTTTTCACTTAAAATTAAATCTTCAACATGAAGCTTCTTAACTTCTTTAAGCTTTTCTATCCCACCCCAAATAGCCTGGTTAAGAATATTTTTATCCGTATAATTATATCTCTTTGCTGCGGGAATGCTCTTAAATATTGAATGAACTCTTTCATACTGCCCGGAATAAGCCATATAACTCAGCTCTTCGGGTGAGGAATAACGAAAGAGATTAGTATTTACTTTACTTAATTGAAGCAAGACGACACCGTTCAGTTAAATTATTAAAGAGATAGTTCTAGGATTTTTATTTCTTTTTCTGCAAACTTTTTAAGCTCGAAGTAACGTTCCCCACTAAACGGGCCGGGAGGAGGATTAAGGAAAGTATAACATACTTTCAATGCATCTTTATATAATCCTACATTTATCAGACAGCTGATTTCTCTTCGTCTGCTTTCGGGGTTAAGGGAAGGACAAATATCTGTTACTATCCTGTACCATTTTATCGCTTCAAGATAGTATCCGAGACTCTCAAGGCTTAAAGCATACCAGTACATTGCATTCTGAACAATATCATTCCCGAATGAATCGGAAATATCAATAACTTTATTAAATGCTTCTGCTGATTTCCTGTAATCCTTAAGCTGAAGATAAACCCAGCCTATTCGGAAAAAAGCATTGTACCTGCATTTAATATCAGAAGCATTCTCGCCAGCCTTTCTGAAATAACTTATTATTTCATTTGTGTTCCCCTGTACCATATTCTCCAGGCACCAGCCACAGTGGAAAGCTATATCACCATAATCATAATCATTATTATGCAAAAGAATCAGAAAAATTTTATACGCTTCTTCAAAAGATGAACGCCGCTCAAGTTCAAGTGCATATTCATAATCTTTTAAAGCGGGTAATATTTTATTTTCTGCAATCATTCTAATTGTTTGATAAACTTAGGATCTATTAACTGATTTATGTCCTTTAGTGAAGAGTTTCTTGCAATAGTGACAAACTGTAATGCTTACTTATTTAAATGGTTGTTACTAATTTCAATTTTAGATAGGTTAATAATTGAGAAAATAAAATAATGAGGCTCTTATGTTTGATAATAAATATAAATTCATCTGTGTTGAAAAATTTCTTCAGTATGTAAAATATGATACTCAGTCTGATGAGGATTCCAAATCCTTTCCAAGCTCAGAAAAGCAAAAAATCTTATCTGCAGTTCTTGCCAAAGAATTAAAAGATATCGGATTAAAAGATGCACATATAGACGAATGGGGTTATGTTATGGCAACCCTCCCATCAAATTCAAATAAAGATGTTCCACCAATTGCATTTATTGCTCATGTTGATACTTCACCGGCAGTAACAGGGAAAAATGTTAATCCCGTAATTCATAAAAACTATCAGGGTGGAGATATTAAGCTTTCTATTGGCGGATGGGTAATTAAAGAGAGTGATAATCCCGATCTGAAGAATATGAAAGGGTTTGATATCATAACCACAGACGGAACTACTTTACTTGGTGCAGATAATAAAGCCGGTGTTGCAGAAATTATGGATGCAGTAAATTACCTGATTATGCATCCGGAAGTAAAACACGGTACAATAAAAATTTGCTTTACTCCCGATGAAGAAGTAGGAAGGGGCACAGAAAAAATTGATCTGAAAAAACTTGGTGCTGAATATGCTTATACCGTTGATGGTTCAAGCAGGGGAGAAATTGAATCTGAAACTTTCTCTGCCGATGCTGTTGTTATAAAATTTTTTGGGAAGAATATTCATCCGGGCTATGCTAAAGGACAAATGATAAACTCAATAAAAATTGCATCGGCCTTCATTGATAGTTTACCGAAAGATAAATTATCTCCAGAAACAACAGAAGGAAGAGAAGGATATGTTCATCCGATGGCATTTAATGGTAATGAGGAGTTAACAACTCTTAAATTCATTATAAGAGATTTTGAAACCACTAAACTAAAGGAGTATGAAAACTTCCTTAAAGATCTTGCAGAGAAAACTATTGCAAAATTTTCTGGGGCAAGGCTTGAATTTGAAGTGAATGAACAATACAGAAACATGAAAGAAGTTCTGGTTAATCATCCCAAAGTAATTGATTATGCTGTTGAAGCAATGAACATACTTGGAATAAAACCTATAATGCATCCTATCAGGGGAGGGACTGATGGATCCAGATTATCTTTTATGGGACTTCCAACTCCAAATGTTTTTGCAGGAGAGCACAGCTTTCACTCCCAGCTTGAATGGATTGCCATGCAGGATATGGAAATGGCAGTTAAAACTATTGTTGAGATCGCTAAAGTATGGGAAGAGAAAGGTTAAAAGAATATAACCAACGGATGACAGGGATTCGCACAGATTAAATCCGCGATAATCTGTATCATCTGCATCATCCGTATTCCATAAAGTGCAGCATTATGAAAAGTGTTGAACTATCTAAACCTGAGTTAATGAGCCCCGCCGGGGACAGAACAATGCTTACAGCAGTTATTAAAGCTGGTGCAAACGCAGTTTACTTTGGTGTTGATAAATTGAATATGCGCATCAAAGCTTCTAATTTTGAAATTGATGAACTTCCTGAGGTAGTTTCCTTCTGCAAAAAGAATAATGTTAAAACCTATCTCACTTTAAATACGATAATCTTTGAAGAAGAACTGGATGAAGTTGATAAAATAATTTCCGCTGCAAGAAAATCCGGAATTGATAGAATCATCTGCTGGGACCTTGCTGTGGCAGAAAAATGTAGAGAACATAAAATTCCATTTTGTATTTCTACACAAGCTTCTGTTTCAAATTCATTAAGCGCAAAATTTTATAAATCTATCGGAGCTTCAAGAATTGTACTCGCGCGGGAATGTTCTCTTGAAGAGATAAAGAAAATCAGAAAAAATACTGATCTGGAAATAGAAGCTTTTATTCATGGTGCAATGTGTATAGCTGTAAGCGGCAGATGTTTTATGAGTCATCATCTGTTTGGTGAAAGTGCAAACAGGGGAAACTGTGTTCAGCCTTGCAGAAGAGAGTACGAGGTTTATGATTCTATTATAAAAAAATCTATGTTGATTGGTGATGATTATGTCCTATCAGCAAAAGATCTCTGTACTATTGAATTTATTGATAAGCTCATTGAATCTGGAATTAATTCATTTAAAATAGAAGGAAGAAAAAGAAGTCCTGAATATGCAGCAAAAGTTACTTCAGTTTACAGAAGGGCAATTGATCTGTATTATGAAAAGAAATTAACAGACAAAGCAAAGAAAAATTTCTTAAAAGAACTGGAAGAAGTTTACAACCGAGGTTTCTCATCAGGATTTTATTTCGGTAAACCATCGTCTGATGATTATGCCGATATTTATGGAAGCAAAGCAACTTCCAAGAAAGAATATATAGGTAAAGTTCTTAATTATTATAAGCGTTCAAAAATTGCATATATAAAATTAGAAACAGGCAAAATTAAGATTGATGATGAAATAATGATAATTGGACCAACTTCAGGAGTTGTAAATCTTAAACTGGAAAAAATATTATTTGAAGAAGAACCTCTTGATAAAGCAGGTAAAGGTGATAAAATCACTTTTCCCTGCGCTGAACTTGTAAGACATAATGATACTGTTTATTTAATTACCCGGATAAATCAAAATTAAAACTTCTTCTCCATTGTTTATTTAATCTTATTCATTTGCGAACTAATCAGATTACTTGCCATTGCGAGAAAAAAGAAGAACAAAACTTTACTAATCGGATCAAACAAAAATCCACCGCTTAATGAGTTTAAATAGAACATTGATAATCCGGCTAATACAGCCAATATTAGATCGAATTTAAATTTTTCAGAAAAAGAATGCTTCAATGCTTTAATTCCCCAATAATAAATTGAAAACATCAACCACAGAAAGGCTATTAATCCTAAAATACCGCTTTCAATATAGATCTGTAAATATTCATTATGCCAGCCGCCCATTTCCTTATCAACTAATTGATCATATAAAGGGAAAATTTTGTTAAAAGTTCGTGTACCAAATCCTAATATCAAATGCTGATCCCAAATCATTAATGCTCCATTCCAGATAACATCCCGGTCAGATAAATGTTCGGTGAAGTATAGTATTTCAATAAACCTTGCAGACATATCCGGAATGAGAAATATCATCAAAGCAAAAATTATTAATAAAACACCGAGAATAATTCTTTCCTTGTATAAACCAATTGCCAATATGATTACGACAATTGTAATCCAATTTGAACGATTGAATGTAAACAAAATTCCAGTTAATAGAAGAAGCAGAATAGCTAACCACCAGGTTCGTGAAGGAAAAAATATTTTGTTTCTGCCGAGAGTGAAAACAACAGCAAAAATAACAGATAAAAACATTCCTAAAGTGCTGTAACCGGAAGTGGTGGATGTAGCCCTCTCTACATTTCCTAACAATACTTTGGCTATACCAATTACACTCGCGATTAGTGCCGCAACAATTAATACCTGAATAAGGAATTGAATTTTCTTTTCATCATATTGAGATAATTCGTTTAAAAAAACAAAAACAATAAGGTAAAAAATAATTTCTTTATTGAGCGAATAAACACTTATAGAAGGAAACTCTGAGAAGATTATGGACAAAATCCTTATTCCTATAAATACTGCAAAAGGTAAAACAATTGGACGCTTTATAGAAAAGACTTTTTCTTCTTTAATGATTTTAAATAAACCTAGCAGAATAAGCAGAATTAATAATGCTTGCCCCATAGCTGTGGAAAATATCAATAGACCCAGCAGAGTTACTATACTCCACCATATAATCAGATCAAATTTATTATTTATATTATGTCCTAAATCTGTAGCAAAAAAATTTCTTTAACAAAATTCTGCACCTAATATTGTGCATAAATTTTTTAAAGGCAAGATTTCTTAACTTCTGAAATAATTGTAAAAAGGAGAGAAGATGATAATTAGGGGTTTGGTTAGTTGCAGAAATTTCTGATCCAGACTTCTATGCTTTCCTGTCATAAATCCAGCTAAAGCTTTCTGCATTACCACCAAACGAAAACCTGTTTGCCAAAGCGTTATATCTTTCAGATAATGTGCAGAGATAATCCTGTGCTTTTGCAGCAGCATCGGATAATCCTTTAAGTGTTGGAATATTCCATCCTTCAACAAGATTTTTTATAATACCTGCATAATCTTTAACTGTATAAACTTCTAATCGCTGTGCAACATTGGAAAATTTTGTGAAAAGATTTTTATCCTTTCCGTCGGTCATCATATTTGCAGGCATTGTAACTTTTAACTTCATCATTTTAGCAAATGAAAGAATCGAATGAACAGGATCAGTATCAAAAATTTTTGAC
>Ga0105094_10001922_pt1 | contig 10862 bp, 5 predicted proteins | sample PPLLak1March2015_2_FD_87023 | JGI IMG/M metagenome (GOLD analysis project Ga0105094, IMG submission 87023) | Freshwater sediment microbial communities from Prairie Pothole Lake near Jamestown, North Dakota, USA - PPLs Lake P8 Core (3) Depth... | ecosystem: Environmental > Aquatic > Freshwater >...
CCCGCATTGCGGTTCCCTTACAGGCTCCCCCGCGAGCCAGGGATACCGGTTCGACCGCTCAGGGGCGGGCGGCCTCGGCCGACGGCATGCACTTGGCGGGGCCGGAGCCAGGGCAGCCCTGACCGGCGCCCGGCGCCGTTCCGTGCCCGTCCGGCGCGCCATTCCCTGGCGGAGCGGGCTCAGGTGTACAACGTCCGTCCGGAAGCAGGCAGATCTCAGACGGCACACCGGCCGCAGGACCCGTGAGCTTCAGATCCTTCGCCGCCTCGAGCAAGAGCGAGTCCAGCACCGGGCTGAAAGTTGTCGGAAGCCAGGGCGAGTAGTCGGCCTGCAGTCGAGGTGTGACGGCAGCCTGCGGGTCGACGGCGGTCAACGGCCCACTCAGTGCGGCACAGCCGTAGATGGCGCACACGATGGACAGGCACAGCCCGAGCCAGGCGATCGCCGCCCAGCAGCCGCAGCGCGGCCGACGCGGCCCAGCTTGAGTCTCCCCGGCACGTGAGCGAATGGGGCCGCCTCCTGCTTCTGCGGCGCGGCAGTCGTGTTAGCAGGCTGCCGAAAAACGCCGTGTCATCGTCCAACCCTCTTCCCTGGCCCCTCCCCCTGCATGCGCCGACATCTGCGACTCACACGAGTCCCGCAGGGGAAGGGGTAGATATTCCTGGGTGGTGGGGGGAGCTCGGCTCCCCCCACCACCCAGATCTTGTTCCCCCTCTCCGCCACGGCTTGTGGCGTACCCGGTTGCCGCCCGCGGAGAGGGGGTCAGGGGGTGAGGTCGAAAGCACGTCTTTCAGCGAGCTCTTAGGCATCCAGTGGAGGAAGAGAGATCGAGAGCACGTTGCCGCCCACGTTCTGCCCGCTGAACCACACCTGGCCGCCGATCCGGTCAACCATGGTCTTGACCATGGCCAACTCCAGGCCGGACGCACCGCGGGCAGAGGCTGGGTCGGAGTATGCGCGTTCGAACAGATGGACTGCGTCGGCGGCATCGACCGGCGAACCTTGGTCGCGCACGTCGATCCAGACCTGGCCCTGGGCATAGCGCAGATCGAGACCGATGGCGCCTCCCTCCGGTGAGCGCCAGGCGGCCTGCGCGATCAGCTTGTCCATCAGCGCCTGCGCCAGATGCCGATCCGCCAGGACAGGCGGAAGCTCCTTCTCGGCTCTCAGGTTCAGACTCAGCCCTCGCTGGCGCAGCTCGCCACCTGCTTCCGAGCTCTCCCAGCTGCGCGCCAGATCATCCAGGCGAACCGGCTCCGGCTGCAGGCTCGCGCCACCCTCGATGGCGAAGATCTCCAGCAGGTCATCGGCCCACTTGCGAATGGCGCTCAGTTGAGCCACCAGGTTGTCCATCCTGGCCGTGAACCCCTCGGTGCGCGCCTCCGGAAGATCATTCAGGGCCATCAGCGAGGCGAACGCCGCTGCCAGCGGACGCCGGATGTTCTCTGCAGTTTCCGTCAGCAGACGCATCTTCAAGGCATCCATCTGCTTGAGATGGGTGACGTCCTGAATCACCATCACCCACCCCACCCCATCTTCGCCGGGCCCCCCGTTCAGCGGGGTCAGGCTGACCAGATGCACCTGCTCGGCCGGCCAGGGCACTTCACTGACCATGGCGCGGTGCGGGGAGGCGCCCATCCAGTGTTCGAGCAGGATCAGCAGCGGTGCCGGCAGCACCACCGAAGCGCGTTGGCCGACCAGGTGCTCCATCTCAAACAAGCGCGACGCCTGGGGATTGGCGACGGCAACCACACCGCTGGCATCGGCGGACAGGATGGCGTCGCTGGTGTTGGTGAGCAGGCTGCGCAATCGCTCGCGTTCCGCCTGGATCTGCGCCTGCAGCTGGGCGCGTTCCAGGCGCAGCTGGCGATGGGCGACGGCGCGCTCCACCGCCAGGCTGAGATCGGTCACCTTCTCCAACGGCTTGGTGAGATAGTCGAAGGCGCCATTCTCGCGCATGGAGGAGATGGCGGACTCCAGACTCCCGATTCCGCTGATCACGATGACCTCGATGAAGGCATCCTGCGTGCGCGCTCGGCGCAGCAGCTCGTAGCCATCCATTCCAGGCATCATCAGATCAGTGACCAGGACCGCGAACGGCTCGGCCCGTTGCAGCGTCTCGATCGCCGCCCGCCCGCTGTCGGCGGTCTCGACCTGGTAGCCGCGCTTGCGCAAATGGCCTGACATCAGCCGCAGATAGTCCGGATCGTCGTCCGCCACCAACACCCGGATGCCGGTCAAGCTTCGACCTCCCCACTCGCCGGGTCAGGCACCGCCTGCAAGGGGAGCCGAATCGTGAACAGGGCGCCCTCCCCCGGCTTGCTGCTCGCCTGGATCGTGCCATGGTGGTGACTGATGATGCCATACGAAACCGACAGGCCCATCCCGGTTCCCTGGCCCTCCGGCTTGGTGGTGAAGAACGGGTCGAAGACGCGCGGCAGATGCTCGGGGGAGATCCCGCTGCCGGTGTCCTGGATGTCGATCCGTGCAGCTCCGTCGTCGCGCTTCAAGTGCACGCCCAGGCGTCCACCCTCCGGCATGGCCTGCACGGCGTTCTGCACCAGGTTGATGATCACCTGCTGGATCTGCTGCGAGTCAAAGGTCAGGGTCACCGGATCCGGGGGTAGCTGCAGATCGAGCTCGACCTTGCCCTTGCGCAGCATGTAGTTGGTCAGGCGCAGCGAGCCCTCGACCGTCTCGCGCAGATCGCGGCGCAGCATGGCCGGCGGCGTTTGCCGGGCGAAGGTCAGCATGTCGGTGACGATGTTGTTGGCGCGCGAGGCATTGTCCCGGATCACCTGCAGGCTCTCGTGCTCCGGGCTCCCGGGCGCCTTGTCCTCCAGCAGCTCCTCGGCGACGCCCTTGATCACGCCCAGCGGGTTCTTGACGTCGTGTACGATCCCGGCCGAGAGTTGGCCAACCGAAGCCAGCTTCTCGGACTGCACGAGCTGCTGCTGGGCTGCCTGCAGCCGCCGGTACATGTCCTCGAGCTGCCGGTTGCGTTCAACGGCCTCAGCGTAGAGTTGCTCGGCCTCGGCGGTGCGCGCTTGCAGATCGTCGGCCATGGTGTCGAAGGCCGTGGCCAGATCGCCGATCTCGTCGGGGCGTCGGATGCCGCTTTCCTGCTCCAGATCGCCGGAGGCCACGGCCTGAGCCATGCGCCGCAGGCGCAGGATCGGACGCGAGATGCTGGAGGCCAGCAGGTAGCCGACGACGATGATCGAGATCGTGCTCAGGGAGAACAGCAGGCTGAAGGTATTGCGGCTGGTGGACTCGGCGGCGACAAGGAAGTTGGATGGCAGCGCCACTCCCAGCACGCCCAGCGCCTGGTTGCGCGCCGTCCAGGGGGCATAGCCCGCTTGGAATGCGCGGTCGTAGATTTCAAACTCGCGCAGCCTCAGGCCGCTAAGCGAAGCGGCGTCCTCGGGCGGGAGGTAGACCTCGCCGGTCTCGCCGTCAGTTTCGCCGAACGTGCTGGTGAGCCGCTCACCGTCCGGACGCTGCAGCACAATGTCGGCCAGGGCCTCGCTCTTCAGATCGGCAACCAGCGAATCCAGCCGGGTTCCGAGCAGCAGCGCACCGACCAGTTGTTCCTCTTCGCCCCGCACCGGGGCACTGGTGTACAGGTGCGGGCCGTAGGAGGTCTCGATCAGCCCGACGAACTTGTCGCCTGCGGCGTCCTGGCGCCCGGCAAGAACGTCCTCGACGATCGGTTGCCCGGAGAAATCAGAGCCGCGGGTGATGGCGTAGCTTCCGGCGGAGGGGTCCAGCGTCAGGCCAAGCAGCTCACTGCCCTGCAGATCGATCGCCACCACGGATTCGGCTTGCTCGTTCAGGGCGATGGGCAGCAGCAGGGATTCGAGCTCATCCGAGCTGCCCGAGCGAAACGCCACAGGGACGCCGGCCGTGAAGGTCATCAGGCGCAAGGTGCGCAGGTGGGAACGCTCGCGGCGCACGACCCCGTCGGCAGCGACCCGCGAGGCCTCGTACAGCTGATTGACGAACCGCTCACGCACCGAGGACGTCACCAGCCGGGTGACAACATAGGTGCCCAGCATGGCGGTGGCCAGCGTCAGCAGGGCATAGGGGATGATCAGCTGGCCGCGCAGCGTATAGGCGCGGGCGACCAGCCGCGAAAGCCACCCCGGCACTTTGGAGCCATTCCGCTCGGCTTCCGGCGCGCGCTCCGGTATGCCCTGCTGCTGATCGGTCATGGTCGCAGTCCGATCTCGCCTTCCTCCCACAGCCGCCTCACCCTGCCCACCCGGGCTCGGGCTCAGCGCGGTTTGCCGGCCGCCCCGCGCGCCCGCTTGTTGGCGTACAGCGCACGGTCGGCGTGAGCGATCAACTCTTCTCCCGTCGTGATGCCGCTCTCCCAGGCCGCCACGCCGAACGAGGCCGAGACCCGCCACGGACCCGGGTTGCGGGCGCCGATCTCGGCGGAAATTCGTTGGGCAATCGCCAGGGCATCGGCGTCGGAAGCCTCCGGAAGCACAATGACGAACTCATCACCCCCGTAGCGGGTTGCCAGGTCGACGCGGCGCACCTGAGAGCGAATCGCCGCCGCCACCGTGCGCAGGGCCTCGTCACCCGCCGGGTGTCCGTAGGTATCGTTGATGTCCTTCAGCCGGTCCATATCGATCATGACCAGCGAGAGCGGCCGTCGATAGCGGTGGGCGCGCTCGATCTCCAGATCCAGGGTCTCGTTGAGCTTGTGGCGATTGTACAGGCCGGTGACGGGATCGGTCACCGCCAGGCGCTGCACCTCGGCAAACAGACGCTGGTTCTCGCGGATCAGCAGGCGATGTTCGAGTGCGCGCGTCAGGGAGAGCTCGAAGGCGGCCACCGATTCGAGCGGCTTGAGCAGGTAGTCGTACACGCCCGCTCGCAGCGCCTCCAGCGCCGTCTCCAGCGTGGCGCTTGCCGTGAGGATGATCGACTGCAGGTCGGGGTCGATGCGCCGGCCCTCCTGCACCACCTGCAGGCCGGTCGAGCCCGGCATGTACAGGTCGACGACCAGCACGTCGAAGGGGGAGGCTCGCAGGGCCGAGATCGCCAGCGGGCCATCGTTGACCTGCTGCACCTCCAGGCCCATGCGCTGGCTGCGCCGAACCAGCAGCGCACGGAAGTCGTCATCATCATCGGCGATCAGCACCCGGCCGACTTTGGTGGCGGTTTCCGCCTGCAGCTGTGACTGCGCACCGTGCTCCGTGTCTTCCATGTTCCCCATCGGCGGCAAGCCGCCTTCACGCACCCCCAGGATCGCGCGCTGGACCTCATTCGAATGATAGCCAAAGCCCCGCTCGATCCGGCTTTCAGTCCCCCTACACGCCCCGGCCGGCCCTTCACCCCGCAGTACCACCGGCCCGAAGCCCAATCCGATTGTATATCGCCGGGTATTTCCGGGCAACATGGGGGCTTGAGCGGTCACGGGTAGATCGGCCGGCCAGCTGCCCCGCCACCCACGGGCACAAGCCAGAGGCGGGGCTGTGCCCCGCCTCGTTTGGATTCGATCCGGTTGAACCTGTCCCGGCGCGTCACCCCGTTGGCCCGAGGGAGAGCGCTTCCGTCAGCAGTCGAAACAGGCCTGCGTCACCGTCAGCGTGATGGTCGGCGTCCTCGTCGGCGGCAGCGTGCTCGTCGCCAGCGGCGTGGGCGTGCGCGTGCGGGTGGCTGTCGGCGTACGGGTCATGGTGCCGGTCGGCGTGGCGGTCCGGGTGGGGGTCCGGGTCGGCGTGCGCGTGATCGTCGGCGTCAGGGTGATCGTCGGCGTCTGGGTGCGCGTCGGCGTCCGGGTGATTGTCGGGCTGGCCGTGCGCGTTGGCGTGACGGTGCGCGTCGGGGTGATCGTCGGCGTGCGCGTGATCGTCGGCGTGCGGGTGATGGTCGCCGTGTTGGTCGGCGTGCGGGTGATGGTGGGTGTGCGGGTCACCGTCGCTGTCGGCGCATTGCGCGACACCGATCCACTCACCACACACACCCCATCGAAGGTCAGTGTGACATTGAATGTGCCGTCCAGCCCCATCCCGGCCGGGATTCCTCCGAACAAGTTACGCCAATCAGCGGTCGCGCCCGCAGGGAAGGCCCGGCTGGTGGTCCGGTTCGTGGCCGGGTCGTAGTCATTGCCCGAGTAGTAGGTCGAACCGCGCCATTGATGGTAATCCACGTACTGGTTGGGGTGATAGGCATCGGTCCAGTTGAAGTCTGATCCGGTGAGCGTCACCTCCGCCACGTTGTCGTTGCGCACGCGCATATAGACGTTGTTGCCGCTGATCCAGGTGTTCAACACAGCCAGGTTGTCGCAGGAAGGCGTCGGCGTGACGGTCGGCGTCAACGTGGTGGTGGCCGTTCCGGTGGCCGTAGCGGTGGCGGTCGCCGTTATCGTCGGCGTCGGCACCGGGCGGTTGACCGAGCCACTGATGACACAGATGTCGTCGAAGGTCAGCGTCACGTCGTAGTCGCCGTACAACCCCGGGTTGGCCGGGACGTTGTTGAAGTAGCCGTACCAGCTGTCCGTCTCAAACGAAGGCACGCTGATCGGTGGACTGGGCGCGGCGCTAGCCGGGGAAACCGGATCGTCCGGCCCCCACAGGTACCAGCCCTTGAGCGACATGCCATACAGGCTCTGGCCGGGGTAGAGGCCCGGATCGATCCAGGAGATCGTGGAGTCGGTCAGATGGATCGCGCCGGGATTGCCGTTGGTGAAAGTCAGGCGCACCATGTTGTCGACGATGCCGACGCTATCGACCGAGATGAACGTGCAGTCTGGCGTCGGCGTGGGCGTGACGGTGGCCGTCTCGGTCGGCGTCGGCGTGATGGTGAAGGTCGGAGTAATGGTCGCCGTGAAGGTCGGTACGGCGATCGTCGCCGGCAGTCCGACGACCCGCGCCACGCGGAACTGCTCGACGATCCCCTCGCGCTTGGCGCTCAGGTGGAGATGCGGCCACCAGCTGCTGATGATCGGCGAGATCAGCGGATGCTCGAAGTCAACCGTCACGATCACCCGGTCGCCCGGGCCGCCGCCGTCCTCGACCGGGTCACAATTGGCGGGTACGTTGGTGTTGGTGTTCGACGGGTGGTACATCAGGCCGGACTTGTTTGAACACACGGTGATCTTGAAGAAGCCAGGCTGGCCGACGGCAGCGGTTGGGTCGCGCAGGATGGCGGAGGCGCCGGCGATGGCGGCGTCCTTGATCGAGGGGATGCGGGCGGCGTCCTCCTCCGGCTGCACATCGCAGATCCCGCCGGGAAAGGCGCCGCAGTGGGTCGGATTGTATTCACCGGTGATGGCGTAGCGCACACCAAAGCGCGCCCCGTTCTCAATCGCCATCCAGGCATGCAGCACGCGCGCCAGTTCGATGATGATGAAGATGAGCAGCAGGATGAGCGGCAGCGTCAGGGCAAACTCAACCAGCCCCTGTCCCTTCCGGCGTTCTCCATTCCCGCGTCTTCGCATGCGCCACTCTCCGTCCCGTGAATCGACCCAAGCATCCGGACTTAGTCTACGGCGGCAGCGTTCTGGCGGGGCTTACAGTTTTGTCACAGGGGCGGCGGCCGACTCCGGTACCATGGTCCTACCCGAGTGGCCAGGGTGAGGCTCAGGACTCGAGGCGGTAGCCGTAGCCGCGCACGGTCACCAGGCGCTGGGGCGCGTTGGGATCGGCCTCGATCTTCTGGCGCAGCAGCCAGACGTAGCGCCGCAGGGCACTGTCGCCTTGTTCGCGATAGTCGCCCCAGATCTCGCGCAGCAGATCCTCCTGCGCCACGGCTTGTCCGGCCTGCCGGCCGAGCACAGCCAGCAGCCGGAACTCGGTCGGGGTAAGCTCAAGCACCCGGCCGTCGAGCGAGGCCTGGCGCTTGCGCAGATCGATCGTCAGCGGGCCGGCACGGAAGAGCGAGCCGTCCTCCGGCTGCGCAACCGCCGAACGCGAGAGCACGGCCCGGATGCGCGCCGTGAGTTCCGCCAGGCTGAAGGGCTTGGTGATGTAGTCGTCGACGCCCAGCCGGAAGCCGCGCAGCTTCTCGGACTCGGCCGTCTTGGCGGTCAACATGATGATCGGCGTGTCGGCCAGCTCGCGCAGGCGGGCACAGACCTCCCAGCCGTCCATCCCCGGCATCATCACGTCGAGCAGCACCAGGTCGGGCCGCTCGGCGTAGAACTGGCGCAGGCCCTTCTCACCCCGCTCGGCCGTCGCCACCGGGTACCCTTCCTTGGCCAGGTACTCGCCGACGAAGCGCAGCAAGGTGGTGTCATCGTCGATCAGCAGGATCTTGGCGGGCATACGCGGCGTCTCATCCGTTCTGTAGATTCTACGTCACAGCGCAGTGCCAGGCGACCGGGACGATGGGACCAACGTTCAGGCAGGCATGCGACCCTCACCCCTGCGCAGCCAGCCCGTCCGTCGCTCCTGCGAATGCCCACCCGTCGCCCCCGAGCCGGCGGGGGCCCAGGCCAACCGGCGGCGCCAGGAGTGGCGGTCGCCCGACGGCGACTCTCCCCTGGATTCCTACACCACTCCGCTGTGCTGCGTGTGTCTCCGGCCTGCGCCAGGATGGCAGGCCTGCGTTCCCGACTCGGGCGGGGATGACGAACCTGCCCAGTGCGCCCTCGCCGAGATGTATGCAGATGAGCAGCCCGCCGGACGCGCAGACACCGTCCATCCGTGCCGAGCACGGGTTGCCGGGCTGCACGGGCCCCAAGCGTTGCGGGGACCACTCTCTGCTTCGCCGCGCAGGCTGGCTGGGGTGGCTACGTGTCGGCACCCCTCTCGCCCGCCGCGCCAGCCAGCGGCAGCCAGAAGAGCATGCACAGACCCCCGTCCGGGGGGTGTTCAGCGCGGATCCCACCCTCCATCGCCTCGAGCAGCCGGCGGACCAGGTGCAAACCCAGGCCGTGGCCGTACACCTCGCGCGAGTCGCGGCTGTCCAGCCGATGGAAGATGTCGAAGACGCGCTCGGTTTCGCCTTCCGGGATGCCGGGGCCGTGGTCGCAGACCCGGACCTCCCCCCGACCCGCATGGATCTCGGCGGTGACCTCGATCTCGCCCTCGGGCGCGTACTTCAAGGCGTTGTCCAGCAGGTGGAACAGCACGCTCTGCAAGGCCGACTCATCGGCCCACAGGTCCTCCATCGGATCTGGAATGGCGAACCGGATCCGCTCCCGGGCGTGCGGGTCCGAGAAGCCTGCGACGGTGTTGCAGGCTGTCAGGCGCAGGTCTACCGGCTTGCGGCGAAGGGTGAACTTGCCGGCCTCAAGCGCTGAGACATCGAGGATGGATTCAACGAAGCGCGTCAGCCGCTGCGCCTCGCCCTGCACCAGCGAAAGCGTCTCCTCCACTCCCTGAGGCAACGGCGGTCCACCGCCCAGCAGCAGCTCGATGCCGGTGCGGATGTTGGTCAGGGGCGCCCGCAGTTCATGCGACACGAGCGAGACGAATTCGGTCTTCAGCTTGTCCAGTGCCTTGAGCTCTTCGTTCAGCCGCGCCAGGTCGGCCACGGTCCGTTCCAGCTGCTGCGTGCGAGAAAGCACCTTCCGCTCGAGCCCTTCGTTCAGCAGCTGAAGCTCCTGGCGGGCGGCAGCCACCTGCGCCAGCGCCGACTGCAGCTCTTGCTGGCGCTGCTTGATGTCGGTCAGGTCGTGGGCAATCCCGGCCAGCAGCGGCACAGACGGCTGCCCAATCGCTACCGGCCGCAGCGTGAGCAAGACCGGCAGGGGATGGCCGCTCGCCGTCCGCAGGGTGGCCTCCCCACTCCAGCCGGAGGCGTGGGCGGACCGCAGCGCCGTGCTCAGCTCGTCGCCGGTCATTAAGAACGCTGACAGCGGGGGGGAACCCCCGTCTTCCGCGCGCCCGACAGCCTGGCGCAGCGCCGGATTGGCCAATACGACTCTGCCATCCAGCCCTGCCACAAACGCCATGTCCGCGGCGGCATCCACCAGGGCGGCGTGCTGACGCAGCTCGCGCTGCCCCGCGATCACCCCCTGGCGAGCCACCAGCAGCAGCACCAGTGTCACCGAGGCGCCCACGGCGAGCCAGTCGATCTGGCCGACGGCCCACCAGTTGAAGATCGTGAACCCGACCACGACGTAGGTCAGGCCCACCGGCAGGAGCGCCTCCAGACGCCAGGCAAGCGAAGCATGTGCCGCAGGTGGCTGCGGCTGTGGCTGGCCGTCGCGCAATTGGCCGGCGCCCCATGCCGCCAGCAGGTTGGCCGCAACCGTCACCGCCCAGCTGAACGGAGCCCAGCCTCCTTCGCCCAGCAGGATCGAAGCCGCCCGGAACAGGTCAGCGGCCGCCAGCAGCGTCGCCGCCGCACCGAGCGCAGCGAAGGTGCGCATTTCCACCTGTCCGGCATGCAGCAGCACCTGGCGCAGGCACAACCCGAGCAGGATCAGGTCGAACATCGGCGCCAGCGCCAGCCAGGCCAGCCGCCTCGCAGGCGCCATGCCGACGGCGCTGACCGGTTGGACGAATATGACCCAGGCCAGCGTGAGGACCGACAGGCTGATGATCAGCACGTCGAGCACAGCCTTCGCCCGGCTGAAACGCTCAACGTGCGGCGGGGGATAGACGACGAGGAAGGCGACCAGCGCCAGGTACCCGGCCAGCGAGAGCAGGTCGGACACGGAGGGTATCGGGGGGAGCTCACCGGTGGCTGTGGTGATGAGCAGCTTCCACCCGTCGGCCAGCAACAGGGTAACCCAGCCGGCGGCCAGGAATCCCAACGCCTGGCGCTCGGTTCGTCCGGTGAGTCGTCGACGCGCGACAACCGCAAACCACAGCGCCGCCGCGCGCGAGGCCGCCACGCCAACAACCGCGATCAGCAACCGCAGCTCTGCGTCCAAACCTGCTCCCTGCCCCGAG
>Ga0105094_10001923_pt1 | contig 10860 bp, 7 predicted proteins | sample PPLLak1March2015_2_FD_87023 | JGI IMG/M metagenome (GOLD analysis project Ga0105094, IMG submission 87023) | Freshwater sediment microbial communities from Prairie Pothole Lake near Jamestown, North Dakota, USA - PPLs Lake P8 Core (3) Depth... | ecosystem: Environmental > Aquatic > Freshwater >...
GAGCGGAAGCAGGTCCGGTTCGCTGCGCCGATAGAGCGCCAGCAGCAGGCGCCCGATCGGATCGGCAGAACGGCGGCAGTAGTCGCGCAACTGATCAAACGATAGATAACGCGTGGTCGTGACATCCTGCGCGAAGGCAGAAAGCAGATCGTCGAACAGCGCCGCGGGCAGTGCATGAAGGCGGATCGCTTCGGCGAGATCCGGCCAGCGCGATGGAGCACCGCGCTCGATCAACCGCAGCTCGGCACGGAGTTCTCCGAGCCGCTCGAGTCGGCGCGCCGGCGGATCATCGCCCTCATCGGCGATGTCGTCCGCTGTGCGGGCGAAACGGTAGATCGCGCGCACCGCAGGCCGCAGCGATGCCGGCATCAGCAGCGACGCGACCGGGAAGTTCTCGTAGTGGTCCACACCCATGAGATGAAGCTAGCACAGCATAGCGACGTGCTCGGCGCAGCGAGAATCGATCCGCTAGAATCGCACCTTCGTTCCGTGCCGCTATCGTTCGACGGTGCGCGGCGGCGGCGCGAAGGTGGCGAAATTGGTAGACGCACCAGGTTTAGGTCCTGACGCCTTCACCGGCGTGGGGGTTCGAGTCCCCCCCTTCGCACCAGCACTTCGATGCCTCGCCGCCGCCGGGTGCAGATTCCAGTGCAGTCGAATACGGCGGCTAATCAAACAAGAAATTGACGATGCAACAGACCGTGGAATCCCTCGGCGCGCTTGAGCGCCGGATCGACCTGACCGTTCCGGCAGACGCCATCGAGAAGGAAGTGCAGCTGCGCCTGACCAAGCTCGCGCGCAGCGTGAAGATGCCCGGCTTCCGACCCGGCAAGGTGCCGATGAAGATGGTCGCGCAGACCTATGGCGCGCAGGTGCAGGCCGAGGTCCTGAACGACAAGGTCGGCGAGGCCTTCAGCTCCGCTGTCAATGCCAGCAAGCTGCGCGTGGCGGGCCAGCCGAGGCTGGAGCCGCGGGCGGTCGAAGGTTCGCAAGACCTCGCGTTCTCCGCGGTGTTCGAGATCTATCCGGAAGTCTCGGTCGGCGACCTGTCGGGTGTCGAAGTCCAGCGAGCCGTGTGCCCGGTGGGCGACGCCGAGGTCGACCGGACGCTCGAGATCATGCGCCGGCAGCGGGCGACCTACGAGGAGGTGACCCGCGCCGCACAGGACGGCGATGTTGTCACGGTCGACTTCAAGGGAACGCTCGATGGCACGCCATTCGAAGGCGGAACGGCTGCCGACTTTCCTTTCACGCTCGGCCAGGGCCGCATGCTGCCGGAATTCGAGGCCGCGGTCGCCGGCATGACGCCCGGCTCGAACAAGACCTTTGCCCTGACCTTTCCGGCGGATTACGGGTCCAAGGATCTGGCCGGCAAATCGGTCGAGTTCGTTGTGACGCTGAAGAAGGTCCAGCAGCCGGTGCTTCCTTCAATCGATGAGCAGTTCGCCAAATCGCTCGGCATTGCGGATGGTGATCTCGGCAAGATGCGCACGGAAATTCGCGCCAACCTCGAGCGCGAAGTGGCGATGCGGCTCAAGGCTCGCACCAAGGACAGCGTGATGTCGGCGCTGCTGGCAGCGACCAGCTTTGAAGTGCCGAAGTCACTGGTCGATGCCGACAAGCAGCGGCTGGCCGAAAATGCGCGCAACGAGCTGATCGCGCGCGGTGCTTCGGCCAAGGATGTTCCTTTGCCGCTCGACCTCTTCGGCCCGCAGGCCGAACGTCGCGTGCGGCTCGGGCTGCTGCTGGGCGAAGTGGTACGGGGCAATGGCCTGCAGCCGCGACCGGACCAGATCCGCAAGCTGGTCGAGGAAATTGCGCAGAGCTACGAGAAACCGCAGGATGTGGTCAACTGGTACCTGTCGGACCGCAAGCGGCTCGGCGACCTCGAGAATGCTGCGCTCGAAGACAATGTGACGGGATGGATTCTGGATCGGGCGAAGGTCGTCGATACGCCGGTTCCCTTCGATGAACTGATGGGCCACACGGAACAGGGCGGCCGCTGAGGCCCGAGCAACCCACTATGAGCAGGACCAAGGAGTACAGCATGTCTCACCCGCAGTCGGGCAACGTTTCGACGGAACCCCGTGGACTCGGCATGGTGCCGATCGTCATCGAACAGAGCGGCCGCGGCGAGCGCGCCTACGATATCTACTCGCGCCTGCTGCGCGACCGTGTGGTGTTCATCGTCGGGCCGGTCAACGAGCAGACGGCCAATCTCGTCGTTGCACAGCTGCTGTTCCTGGAATCGGAGAATCCCGACAAGGACATCTCGCTCTATATCAACTCGCCGGGGGGATCCGTCAGCGCCGGCCTGGCGATTTACGACACGATGCAGTTCATCAAGCCGGATGTTTCGACGATCTGCGTCGGGATGGCCGCCAGCATGGGTGCATTCCTGCTCGCGGCGGGCGCCAAGGGCAAGCGCTACTCGCTGCCCAATTCGCGCATCATGATTCATCAGCCGCTCGGCGGCGTCCAAGGGCAGGCGGCCGACATCGAGATCCACGCCAAGGAGATCCTCTATTTGCGTGAGCGCCTGAACCGCCTGCTTGCGGAGCGGACCGGTCAGCCGGTGGAAAAGATTGCGAAAGACACGGATCGGGACAACTTCATGTCCGGAGAGGATGCCGTAAGCTACGGACTGATCGACAAGATCTTTGTCAAACGCGGCGAACAGCCTTAACCTCGGGCATCGCCGCCAAGCACGGTCCAGCACCTTATGTCGGACAAGAAGGGCTCCAGCGAGAAACTTCTTTACTGCTCCTTCTGCGGCAAGAGCCAGCACGAGGTGAAGAAGCTCATTGCAGGTCCGTCGGTCTTCATCTGCGACGAGTGCATCGACCTCTGCAACGACATCATTCGCGACGAGACCACGTCGGACGCGGGGTCGACGGGCGCCAAGTCCGACCTGCCGACACCGCGCGAGATCGGAACGATTCTCGATCAGTACGTGATCGGGCAGGACAAGGCAAAGCGGATCCTTTCGGTCGCCGTCTACAACCATTACAAACGGCTGAAGCATCTCGGCTCGAAGGACGACATCGAGCTTGCCAAGAGCAACATCCTGCTGATCGGCCCGACCGGTTCCGGCAAGACGCTGCTGGCGCAGACGCTGGCGCGCCTGCTGAACGTTCCGTTCGTGATCGCCGACGCGACGACGCTGACCGAGGCGGGCTACGTCGGCGAGGATGTCGAGAACATCATCCAGAAGCTGCTGCAGAACTGTAACTACGAGGTCGAGAAGGCGCAGAAGGGAATCGTCTACATCGACGAGATCGACAAGATCTCGCGCAAGAGCGACAACCCGTCGATCACCCGCGACGTCTCCGGCGAAGGGGTGCAGCAGGCGCTGCTGAAGCTGATCGAGGGCACGATCGCATCGGTTCCCCCGCAGGGCGGGCGCAAGCATCCCAACCAGGACTTCGTGCAGATCGACACGACCAACATCCTGTTCGTCTGTGGCGGCGCATTTGATGGCCTCGAGAAGATCATCCGCAGCCGCTCCGAGAAGAGCGGCATCGGCTTTTCGGCCACCGTCACCAGCCAGAGCGAGCGCACGGTCGGCGATCTGCTGCGTGAGGTCGAACCGGAGGACCTGATCAAGTTCGGTTTGATTCCGGAACTGGTTGGTCGCCTGCCTGTCATTGCGACGCTCGATGAACTGAGCGACGAAGCACTGGTCGAAATCCTGGTGGCGCCGAAGAACGCGCTCGTCAAGCAGTTCCAGCGCCTGTTCCAGATGGAAGGCGTTGAGCTCGAAGTCCGGCCGGACGCCCTGAAGGCGATCGCCCGCAAGGCTTTGAAGCGCAAGACGGGGGCGCGCGGCCTGCGATCAATCGTCGAAGGGGTATTGCTCGACGTCATGTACGACCTGCCGAGCACACAGAACGTGGTCAAGGTCGTCGTCGACGAGAACACGATCAACGGCGGCAAGCCATTGATGATCTACGCGGACCAGCCGAAAGTCGCCGGGGCGCCGCGCTAGGCAGCAGGCCGACGGACGGCCTTTTTTGTTCATCCGTTCCTCCTGTGGCCGGCCGCTGCCCCCGTGCTAGGCTGGTTGCCGATAGTCGGGTCCCTTGCTTTCGGCTAGCCCGGGCGCATATGCCCCCTGAAAGTTCAACTTGAGGGAAAACATCGAATGACGACCCAGATCCTCCCGCCGGAACAGACGACGCTGCCGCTGCTGCCGCTGCGCGACGTGGTCGTGTTCCCGCACATGGTCATTCCGCTGTTCGTCGGGCGTCCGAAGTCGATCAAGGCGCTCGAGGCCGCGATGGAAGCCGGCAAGAGCATCATGCTGGTCGCCCAGAGGAATGCCGCCAAGGACGAACCGACCGCCGAAGACATCTACGACATCGGCTGTGTCGCCAACATCCTGCAGATGCTGAAGCTTCCCGATGGCACCGTGAAGGTGCTGGTCGAAGGCGCCCAGCGTGCTCACATCGAACGCATCGACGAAGGTCCGACGCATTTCACGGCCGACGTTGTCCCCATCGTTCCGGACACGCAGCCGACGGCCGAGGTCGAGGCGCTGCGCCGGGCAATCGTCAGCCAGTTCGACCAGTACGTGAAGCTCAACAAGAAGATTCCGGCCGAGATCCTGACCTCGATCGCGGGCATCGACGAGGCCGGCCGCCTCGCCGACACGATCGCCGCGCACCTGCCGCTCAAGCTCGAACAGAAGCAGAAGATCCTCGAGATGTTCGGAATGAACGAGCGGCTCGAGCACCTGCTTGCGCAGCTCGAGACCGAGATCGACATCCTGCAGGTCGAGAAGCGCATCCGCGGCCGCGTCAAGCGCCAGATGGAGAAGAGCCAGCGCGAGTACTACCTGAACGAACAGGTCAAGGCGATCCAGAAGGAGCTCGGCGAAGGCGAGGAGGGTGCCGATCTCGAGGAGCTCGAGAAAAAGATCAAGGCGGCCCGCATGCCGAAGGCGGCGCGCGACAAGGCGCACTCGGAGCTGAAGAAACTCAAGCTGATGTCACCGATGTCGGCCGAGGCCACGGTCGTCCGCAACTACCTCGACACTCTGGTCGGACTGCCGTGGAAGAAGCGCAGCCGGATCAACAACGACCTCGCCAATGCCCAGAAGGTCCTGGATGACGATCACTATGGCCTGGAGAAGGTCAAGGACCGCATCCTCGAGTACCTGGCTGTGCAACAGCGCGTCGACAAGGTGAAAGCACCGATCCTGTGCCTGGTCGGGCCTCCGGGGGTCGGCAAGACCTCGCTCGGCCAGTCTGTGGCGCGCGCAACGAACCGCAAGTTCATCCGCATGGCGCTGGGCGGCGTTCGTGACGAGGCCGAGATCCGCGGTCATCGCCGGACCTACATCGGCTCGATGCCGGGCAAGATCCTGCAGAACCTCGGCAAGGCCGGCGTTCGCAATCCACTGTTCCTGCTCGACGAAGTCGACAAGATGGGAATGGATTTCCGCGGTGACCCGGCGTCGGCCCTGCTCGAAGTACTGGACCCGGAACAGAACCACACGTTCCAGGATCACTACGTCGAGGTCGACTTCGATCTGTCCGATGTGATGTTCGTCGCCACCAGCAACACGATGAACATCCCACCGGCGCTGCTCGACCGCATGGAAGTGATCCGGCTGTCGGGCTACACGGAGGAAGAAAAGGTCCACATCGCACTGCAGCACCTGCTGCCGAAGCAGATGAAGACCAACGGCCTGAAAAGTGGCGAGCTTGCGGTGGCCGAGAGCGCGATCCGCGACATCATCCGTTACTACACCCGGGAAGCGGGTGTGCGGTCGCTCGAGCGCGAAATCAGCAAGATCTGCCGCAAGGTGGTCAAGCAACTGCTGCTGAAGAAGCAGGAGAAGAAAGTGCTGGTCGCCGCGAAGAACCTCGACAAGTTCCTGGGAGTCCGGCGCTTCACGTTCGGCGTCGCCGAGAGAGAAAACCAGGTCGGGCAAGTCACTGGTCTGGCCTGGACCGAAGTCGGGGGCGACCTTCTGACGATCGAAGTCGCGACGATGCCGGGCAAGGGCAATGTGCACCGCACGGGTTCGCTGGGCGACGTGATGAAGGAGTCGGTCGAGGCGGCCCGGTCCGTCGTGCGCTCGCGAGCACGCCGCCTTGGCATCCGCGACGACCAGTTCGAGAAAACGGACCTGCACGTCCACTTCCCCGAGGGTGCAACTCCGAAAGACGGTCCATCGGCCGGCATCGCGATCACCACGGCACTCGTTTCGGCCCTGAGCGGGATTCCGGTTCGGGCTGACGTCGCGATGACGGGTGAAATCACGCTGCGCGGCGAGGTACTGGCGATCGGCGGCCTGAAGGAGAAGCTGCTCGCTGCGCATCGCGGCGGCATCAAGACGGTGCTGATCCCGGAAGAGAACGTCAAGGATCTCGCGGAGATCCCGGACAACGTTAAGAACCGACTCGAATTGGTTCCTGTCAAGTGGATCGACAAGGTCCTCGAGATCGCGCTCGAACGCCAGCCGGTCCCCCTGACCGAGGAAGACGCCGCAGCGACGCCGGTGAAGCCGGCCGGGCCGGCGGCGGCGACCGAAGTCGTCAAGCATTGACGCCCGACGCGCGGCCGCCTGAGGCGGCCGCGCGTCAACTCAACAACGACGCAGTTCAGCCTCGCGCATAATTTGCGCTGCTTTCGCTTGACACTGCTATATCAGCGCGGTTGAATAGCCGCTCGAAAATTCCGCTGCGTTTCTCTCTCGCACGACAGCTACAAGAACGAGTTGCGGCTGCAGAACGCCAACGAAACCACAGCCTGCGCAAGAGGGGGGTTTAAGTGAACAAGACCGAACTGATCGACCACATTGCCAAACAAGCCGACATTTCCAAAGCGGCGGCGGGTCGTGCCCTGGAGGCAATCGTGGGAGGAATTCGCGGCAGCCTGCGCAAGGGCAACTCGGTGACGCTGGTCGGATTCGGTACCTTCACCGTCGGCAAGCGCGCGGCGCGCACCGGCCGCAATCCGCGCACGAACGAGCCGATCAAGATCAAGGCAGCGCGCGTGCCGAAGTTCCGACCTGGCAAGGCGCTGAAAGATTCGCTAAACTAGCTTTCTTTCGTAGCCAACTGCTGTGTCGTCGCGATCGCGCTGTCGGCGATCGTCGAGTCCGGGTGCTTAGCTCAGTTGGTAGAGCGGCGCCCTTACAAGGCGTAGGTCGGGAGTTCGAGCCTCTCAGCACCCACCAAGCGACGCGCGGCATGCAAGCATCGAAACCGACGGGGAGTGGTAGTTCAGTCGGTTAGAATACCGGCCTGTCACGCCGGGGGTCGCGGGTTCGAGTCCCGTCCACTCCGCCACAAACACAAAAGGCGAACGCGAGTTCGCCTTTTTCATTTCAACCAGATAGTCTGATTCGCGCTTCAACGTCGGAAGGCACACATGTTCGATTCCATCCGCTCGCACCGCCGCTGGCTGATGTTCTTCATGCTGGTGCTCATTTTCCCGTCCTTCGTCTTCTTCGGGATCCAGGGCTACAACACTTTCATCGAGCAGGAAGGCGGGCTGGCGACCGTGGACGGGTCCACCGTCACGCAGCAGGAATTCGATGCGGCATTGCGTGACCGTGTCGAGCGGTTGCGGCAGTCCCTTGGCGAGAACTTCGATCCGAAGATGCTCGAGACGCCCGAAGCGCGCGCAATGGTTCTCGAAGGTCTCGTACTGGATCGGGCGCTGGCCAACGAGGCGCGGAAATCCAACATCATCATCACCGACGAGAGACTGCGGGATGTGATCGTGGGCATCCCGGCGTTCCAGGAAGAGGGCAAGTTCAGCACCGAGCGTTACAACGCGTTCCTGGCCTCGCAGGGAATGACCGGTGCGATGTTCGACCAGCGCGTGCGCGAGGACATGCGCAAACAGGCGCTGGTGCAGGCAGTCGTGGAGTCGGCGATCATGCCGAAGCAGGTGACCGAGCGCATCGAAGGCATGTTGCGCGAGCAGCGCGAGGTGCGGGAGCTGCGTTTTGCTGCGGAGCAGTTCCTGCCCAAGGTGAAGGTCACCGATGCACAGATCACGGAGTTTTACGAGAAGAATCGGCCGCTGTTCGAAACGCCCGAGAACGTGAAGATCGAGTACCTGGTACTTTCGCCGGAAACGATTGCCGGTGCCGGAACGGTTGCCGAAGCCGACGTCAGGGCCTATTACGACCAGAACAAGGCGCGCTACGGTACCGAGGAGCAGCGCCGCGCGAGTCACATCCTGCTGACCGCCGAGGGCTCCGACAAGGCGACCGCCCGCAAGAAGGCGGATGAAATTCTCGCAAAGGTCCGGGCAAAGCCCGTCGACTTCGAAAAACTCGCGCGCGAAAACTCGAAGGACAGCGGCTCGGCGGCCCAGGGCGGCGATCTCGGCTTTTTCGGCCGGGGCATGATGGTCAAGCCGTTCGAAGAGGTTGCGTTCGAACTGAAGGAAGGCGAGATCAGCGACATCGTCGAGACGGACTTCGGCTTTCACATCATTCGGCTGACCGCCGTCAAGCCCGCGCAGGCCAAGCCGTTCGAGGAGGTCCGCGCCGATATCGAGCGCGACCTGAAGCAGCAACAGGCGCAGAAACGATTTGCTGAAGCGGCCGATCAGTTCACCAACGTCGTGTACGAGCAGGCCGACTCGCTGCAGCCGGCAGCTGAGAAACTCAATCTGAAGATTCGCACAGTCGAGACAATGACCCGGCAGGGAGTTCCGCCCCTCATCACCGCGCGCGTGGTCGACGCCATCTTCGCTGAGGACTCGCTGAAGAACCGGCGCAACACGCAGGCGATCGAGGTTGCCACCAACACGCTGGTGTCGGCCCGCGTTCTGGACCACCGGCCCGCGGCGGTCCGACCACTGGATCAGGTGAAGTCGCAGATCCGTGAACTGGTCGAGCGACGCGAGGCCATGCGACTGGCACGTGAAGCTGGAGAGGCCCGGCTCGCCGAATTGCGCAAGCAGCCGAGTGACGAAGGATTCCAGCCGGCGCGCTTCATCTCGCGCCAGCAGGCGCAAGGCCTGCCGCCGTCAGCGCTGGTGCAGATCCTGCGCGTGCCCGCCGACAAGCTTCCAGCCTATGTCGGAGTCGAGCCAGAAGACTCCGGCTACCTGATTGCAAATGTCCTATCTTCGCGCGCCGGGCCGGCGCTCGACGCCCCGCAGCGCGAGGCGCAGGAGCGCGTTCTGGTGCAGCAGGCGGCCGGGGCTGACGAGCTGGCCTACGCGGATGGCCTCAAGGCGAGACACAAAGTCACGGTACTCAAGCCGGAACTGAGGCGCGAAGCGGCGACGACAACGAGCGAGTCGACGGCACCCGCCGTCGGGACCACCGAAAAGAAATGACCGGGCCTCAGTTTGCGAGTTCGCGAGCCGCTACAAGAAACGCGGCAGCGTCATCGCTCGCCACGGGCAGCACCCTGGCACTCGTCACGCGTACGAAGTTGCGGTCGATCGATTTCAGGTACGCCGGGTCATAGTGTTCGACGAGCAGGCGCTCCACCATCTCGTCCCAGCGTCCGGCCCCGGCCAGCGATTTCCATTGGGTGACCTTCTCATGCCCGTGCAGAGGCGCCAGGCAATCGAGTTGCGCGTAAAGCGTTCCGACGTCGCTTTCGAAATGCGCATATTCGTCGCGCAGCAGTCGAATGCGGGCATCCAGTGGCAGCTCGAGTCGGATGCAATCAGCCGCCCGCATTGATGCCAGCAGCCGATCGGGTACCCGCAGCTCGCCGACTTTGCGGCTCTCGGATTCCACAAACACCGGCCGCGTGCGGTCGAAACCCCGCAAGGCCCACCAGATGCGGGTTTCAAATGACTTCTGCGATGGCTGGGGCGTTGATGGCAGCCCGCCGAGCACGGAACCGCGATGGTGCGCCAGCGCTTCGAGATCGAGCACCTGCGCTCCTGCCACGACCAGCTGCTGCAGCAGGCGACTTTTGCCGCTGCCCGTCGTGCCGCAGATGACCCGGAGACAAAATTGCTGCGGAAGCTGGTCGAGTTCGGCGATGACAGCTCGCCGAAACGACCGATAGCCACCTTCGAGCTGTCGCGCCTGCCAGCCAACGCGGCCGAGGATGTGCGTCATCGCGGCGCTGCGATTGCCGCCGCGCCAGCAGTAGACGAGAGGCCGCCACGTCTTCGGTTTGTCGGCGAAGCGGCTTTCCAGATGGTGCGCGATGTTGCGCGATACATATGCTGCCCCGCGCCGGCGCGCTTCGAATGACGACTGCTGTCGGTCCATCGTTCCGACCTCTGCGCGCTCCGCGTCCGTCAGCACCGGGCAGCTGATTGCACCGGGAATGTGGTCCTCCGCGTATTCGCTCTCGCTGCGCACGTCGATGACGTCGTCGAATCGCGCAATATTGGCGAGCGCGTCGGTCGCGGAAACGACCGCTCGGTCGACGTTCACAGTTTGGCGGGCCGTGCAATCAGGGGATGCAGCGCCGGCCAGACGTTGTCCAGCATCTTCGGCTGCGCCTGGACCGTCGGATGGATCCGGTCCGGCTGGAAGAGTTCAAGGGAGTCGGCGAAGCCGTCAAGCAGGAAGGGCGCCAGCGCGACCTTGTGCTGTTTCGCGAGCGCCGCGAAGCTTGCGAAGAACCGCTCGCTGTAGTCCCGTCCGTAGTTGGGCGGAATGCGGACGCCGACGAGCACGACACGGGCACCGCTTGCCTGGCTGGCCTTGATCATTGCCGCCAGGTTGTCCTGCATCACACGTATCGGGAGCCCGCGCAGCCCGTCGTTCGCACCCAGCTGCAGGATCACGATGCGCGGCCGATGTTGCTTCAGCAGGGACGGCAATCGCGTCCTGCCTCCGCTCGTGGTTTCACCGCTGATGCTCGCATTCGCGACCGTATAATCGGATCCGTTCTGCTGCAGCCGGTCGGA
>Ga0105094_10001924_pt1 | contig 10860 bp, 12 predicted proteins | sample PPLLak1March2015_2_FD_87023 | JGI IMG/M metagenome (GOLD analysis project Ga0105094, IMG submission 87023) | Freshwater sediment microbial communities from Prairie Pothole Lake near Jamestown, North Dakota, USA - PPLs Lake P8 Core (3) Depth... | ecosystem: Environmental > Aquatic > Freshwater >...
AGTAACCTGTTAGAAATATTTGACAAAATAATTATAATCCTCAGTTGGCATCTATCTTGCTTATAGAAAACGATATTAATGAGTTCTCGGATGCGCGTGCATCTTTTCTGCCCGGGTTCTATTCCTAAAAATAAGAGAATCGTAGGGGAAAAACAACGGTATCAGGGGAACTCCAAACAAAGCAGAGTCATTAACGCTCTGCTTTTTTTTTAGATTTTCCACTGGTCAATGATGTCGCGAATTGAAAACTAGCGCCGGCTTCCCCCGAGTTCCACCATCGTCCCCATCTCTCTTTCAATGGCTTTCTTGTAGATGTGATTGGCTGAGGCAAGATCCTCGACGGCGAGGCCAAGGGATTTGAAGAGAGTTATTTCCTGCGGCTTATTCCGTCCCTTGATCCTTCCAAGTAGGATTTCCCCGATCTCCCCTTGAATGTGGTCGTCACCGATGGCCCCCTCCTTCTTAGGGATCAGAAAGTCGCCCGCTTCATTCACGGTGGATTCTCGGCGGTCCACAAAAAGCCGCGATATAACCACGGCCTCTGTGTCCATCTCACGGGCAAATGGCACGCTCGAACCGACGGCATTGATGTGCGCACCGGGTAAAAGATATTTCCCAGGAAGAATCGGATCGGGCGATGAGGTGGTGGTGCAGATGATATCTGCTCCCTGGACCGCAGTCTGGATCGTGGGCATGAGCTCCACCTGCATGTTATGGCAACTGGACTCGCGCTCCGCAAACTGACGCCCATTTTTGGGGTTGCGGCTCCAAACGCGCACCCGACGGATTTTTCTGCAAAGAAGCATGGCTTCGAGGTGAGTTCTTGCCTGAGTGCCTGAACCGAGGATGGTTAGATCCCCTGCATCTTTCCTGGCAAGCAGTCGGGTGGCCACACCCGAGACCGCAGCCGTGCGGATCGCCGTGATCTCAGTGGCATCCATGATGGCGAGAGGTTGACCATGTTTCGTCTCGAAGATCATGACCGCCCCCATGTGGGAATCATATTCGGTGCCATGATTGCCCGGAAAGACGCTCACTATCTTCAGCCCCATAATCTGGAGGTCTCCAAGGTAGGCGGGCATCATCGCTAAGGCGCCCACTTTTTCCGGAAGCCACATGACCGGGCGAAGGGGCAGGATCGCCTGTCCCCCTGCAAGGGTTTTGAGAGCTGCAGCCATGACCTCGATGCACTCCCCCATGGGCAGGAGTTGCTTCACCTCGGATTGATTGACGATGAGAACTTGCATGAAAACGCTTCCTTGAAAATTTCTATCTTTCCCTCTCCCTTTAGGAAAGGGGAGTCGGAGGGAATTTCTATTTGCGAACTTCCGCTACGATGGCATCGCATCCAAAGCTTCGGGCGGCATTGGGCCAATGGGCTGCTGGAACCCGTTCCCAAAAAATACAGGAGGTTGCACGTGCGGAAACGCGGGGAGATTCACTCTTCCAACCAGATCTGTTTCGGAGCTTCAGGCAGCACAAAGTCCAAGGATGCACTGATCTTCGTCATCTCGGATTCGTTTCCGGCTCTGCTGAGGGCTGTGATTCCCAGGTGCAGCGTGCCCGTGATCAGGGGAAAAGAAGGAATGTCATCGGGAAGGATCGCTTCTGTGACATTGCCGAGTTCCACGTATTGGGAACCGTAGTCGACTTCCGCCTCCATGGACCAGTAAAGCCTGTACTGGGTCACTTCAATGGTTGGTGAACGGTACCAACGAATCCGCTTTCTTTTGATCTTCCCTGTTTTCCTGATTTTCACCTGGATTCCGACAGGCCGCTCCTCAGGAGGTTCCGAGAGCGAGAGAGCCAGTTCCTTGCACTTAGGGCCAACGGATTGGAAAACAACCCCAAAGGCATGGGTGTCCACCCACACAATCTCTCCATTGATCTGGTTTGGAGAGTTGGCAAGAGGGAAGGCGATGGATATCTGCTCACCGGGAATGAAGAAATCAAGGCATCCAATGGACGCACCCCCAACACTCACATCTTGCACACAATTCCTGTAAACGCGACCGCTGGCAAGATAGTCCACAGGGACCGAGAAGCTCGTTCTTGGATAGGTCCTTCTCTCTGCACCAGCAGTTTGAGTTTCTCGATCGGTCTGACTCACGACTTCAAAACCCGTGATGAGGGAGGCGCACTTCAGATCGACTTAGCCAGATTACCCTTTGCTGTTTAGACGTCTTCGACCAACAGGCTTTTTGGAGCTTCAGGCACGGTAAAATCGAAATAGGCGCTGATCTTCGTGATTTCAGACTCATTTCCTGCCTGGTTCACGGCCGCTATGCCCATTTCCAGATTTCCCGCAATGCGGGGAAAGGACGGGATATCATCCGGGAGAATGACGTGCGTGACAACTCCCACTTCCGCGAAATTGGAACTGTAATTCACCGTTCCATTTTCCGACCAGTAGAGTTTATACTTCGTGGCCTCTTCACCGGCCGCAGGTTCCCATCGAAGTTTTTTGTTTTTGATTTTGCCCATATTGTTAACCTCCTTTTGCGTGATGTTAAATCCTTTGATGCGATGATCCTGACCAGAAACTAGCTTTTCCGTGAGCGCCCGGCCCTGGATTCTGAACTTTACTCCAATTCCCTCAGGTCCGATCCAGACCACATGGCCATCCTTGCTTCCACCGTTGTCCTGGGGCGGCAGTTCCAATGAAATCTCCTCGCCAACTGAGAAAGACCAGAAGGTATGAATAAAGGCGCCTCCCTGGCTGAGATTCTCTATGGAGTCTCTGTAGGTCTGCCCCTTCACAGTGAAGGCCACTGGAATGAGGCAGGCGGTCCTTTTAGAATTTCTTTTTTCAAGGTCGTAATCATAGGGGGGTTTTCTGATCGACTCGAAGAGGCAGGAAGGGCGGGAGAGATGATCCATTCTGACTTTAATCCATTCCGTGGGATTTCAAACCGGACGCACGCAACGTAGCACAATGAAAGAAAGAGTCAAGCGGAAATAGCCCAATAATTTCTCAAAAAGAAAACAAACCGTTAGGCGGTGCCTCCATCCGGTTGGGTTCATGCTCTTTCATGCGACTGAAGGGAGGAACCATCTTGCAAAGAAGAACGAGCTCCTGTTCGCGGTCCAAGGTCAAGGATGGTGAGATCGTCTCGAAAAGGGGATTCTTGTCCTTTTGCTTGAGATCCCTTGTCGACTAAATTTTTTGTGGAAGGCGGGAGGGAGCATTTTCTTTCAGGAGCGCTTTGGCCATCTTGCCGGCCTGATCATACCGCCTCAAACCCTCGTCGATGAATTTATCGCTTTGATCTCTGTTGGCCTCAACAAAGACCGCTTTGAGGATGCTCACCCTTTGCTCGATCGCTTGGCTGGGTGCGTCTTCAGCCGGTTCGTGGTCTGCCGGAACCGGAGGCACACCCATGAGGATGTACCAGACCAGGTTCTCCTGATCAGGGAGAATGCCGCTCTTGTTCAGATCGACGGAGTTTCTGAACTCATGGTAGGCTTTGAGAAAACTGTCTTTGTCGTCCACTCTGAGGATACCCCTAAGAGATCGCTTTCAATCTCTTATACCATGTTTCTCCGCCATCGCAAGCCTCGATGCGACATCCTCGAAAGCGAGTGCTCCGCATGGGGAGCTCTGCTTAGCGCTTGACACATAAGTTTTTTCCTCCCTATACTGATCGCGTTCAATCTCTCCGGGAAAGCTAAAAGAAAGGCAGGCTTCCTGATCCATCGGGTAAGAGGGGGTATGGGTTTCAGGCAAAGGATTATCCCGTACATCGCAAGCATTCTGATTGCCCTCAGTGCCGTTATTCTGGCATTCACGGGAAGCCTGGGTTTTGCCGTTGTCGGGATCTTCCTTGCAATCGTCATCTTCATGACCACCCGAAAGCTTCTTCAAAAGCTAGCCGCAGCGAACGAGCAGAAATGCTTCCTGGATGAGAAACTGATCCAGTCTCAGAAACTCGCTTCCATCGGTGAGCTCTCAGCAGGGATTGGACATGAAATCAACAATCCCCTTGCCATCATTTCTCAGGAAACGGAGTGGATGCAGCATCTTCTGAAGCGGATCGGTGAAAGAGATTCAAAGGAAGTAGCGGAGCTCCAGGATTCTCTGAAGGAAGTCCTTCATCAGGTGGACCGTTGCCGGGAGATCACCCAGAACTTGCTGGACTTTGCCCGGAGAAAAGAGCCTGTTTTTCAAGAAGTGAATGTCAACAAACTGATCGATGATCTCTCCAGGCTTGTGGAGAAAGAAAACATCCGGTACCACATTGAAATCCGAAAAGACTTCCAGCAGGATTTGCCTCTTGTGCACACCGATCCTCCTTCTCTGAGACAAGTGGTTCTCAATCTCCTGACCAATGCCACCCATGCCATTCAGAAGGATGGGAAAATTCGGATTGCCACCAAGGGATCGGAAAACGGGTCCGTGGACATCATCGTAGAGGACACGGGATGCGGGATTCCGAAGGACCACTTGACCAAGATCTTTGATCCCTTTTTTACGACCAAACCCGAAGGAAAAGGGACGGGGCTCGGGCTTTCCATCTGCCACGGCATCGTGGACAAGCTGGGCGGTCGCATCTCCGTGAGCAGCGAAGTGGGCAAAGGCTCCACCTTTGTGGTCACCTTACCGGTTAACCAGAAAAAAGGAACGAGTCAATCATGAGTGGCAAACCTAGAGTTTTGATTGTAGATGACGAGGAAAGATTCAGGACGACCATGGCCAAGCTCCTGACCGTTAACGGCCTGGAGGTTGCGGCAGTGGGGAGCGGGAAAGCCGCGCTGGAGGAGCTGAAGGCGAAACCCTATGACGTGATCACTCTGGATATCCGGATGCCTGAAATGAGCGGACTGGAAGCCCTTGCTGAAATCAAGAAGATCAATCCGGGGATCGAGGTGATCATCCTCACCGGACATGCCTCGGTCGATACGGCTGTGGAAATCATGAAGCTCGGGGGATACGAATACCTTCTCAAGCCCACGTCGACGGAAGACCTGATGAACAAGATTGATGCGGCCTATGAGAGAAAAATGACCCGCGAGCAGAAGGGGCGGTGACGCCAAAAATCCGAAATCCGAAGCACGAAATTCGAAACAAACTCCAATGATCCAAATTCAAATGACCAAAACGGTGGGGCGCTGGGTTTCTGTTTTGAACATTGGAACATTGGTGTTTTGAATTTGTTTCGAATTTCTGATTTCGAGTTTCGAATTGGGTTGTGGCAAGAGGCTTGCATCGAACTTTAACCTGTTAGGGTCCGGCGGTCAGGTCGCAGTGATAGTTCCCTTCCAGAAAGCACTTTGCCACAAACTCCACGCTGCTCTCGTTGGCCATGAGCATGTCCATCTGCCGGGTGAACTGGAGTAATCGGCCCACCATCTCCAGTTTTTGCTCAGTGGCGGACTGGTTGAATTTCTGAAAACGGCCGCTCACCATGTCTCCCTTTACTTCCACGATGAAGTCGAGCGCTTCGAGAACTCTGGAAATGGCCCGGGCACGGCGATTTCTCCGGAGATCGTTTGCTGCCCCGCCCTTGAAAGAGAAGGTGATGTAATTCTTGCTCACAGCCTCCCCACAATAGGAATCGAGGACACTGTAATGATAACCGACCCGGGAGCTGAAATTCATGTACCGGTCGGAAATGAGAGCGTAGCTGCGGTCTCCGAAGCGCTCTGCTGAAAGCGGGTTTGAAAACATCTGCTCGCTCATCACCGAGAGCAATCCCTTAAACTCAACGGGTCGGGGGACCTGCGTCCGCAATTCCTCATGCATCATGCCTTTGAGTACAGCCCGGAAGGGGATCGAGGCAATCTGCTCCACCTTGACCTTCCGATTTTCTTCTGAGAGATTTGAGAGACCTTCGCCCATATCAATGACAAAGAGATCCAGAGGAATCGGTGCATCCACCTTCAGGGCGGCCCCGGCTTGAGCGGAGACGATGTCGCTGATCTTGAACATCTCTGAGTAGGACAGCTCGTGGACAAACCGCATGATGTCATGAAGGGTATTGCACGATTGAGAGGTGAAGGAAGGAGCGTTGGGGTCCACGAGGTGCAAGGGAACAATCCATTCGGCAAGTTTCTTCAAAGTTTCATACACAGGGGTTCCCTGCATGTGAGATTCCCGGGGTTTCTGCAGGGCAAGCAGTTCAGGCACTTTTCCCATGTACACTCGGCCGGAGTAGGCATCGACGGTGATGAGAGATCCTTCAGGGATCTTGGCAGTGGCTTCTTTCGCATCCAACACAGACGGCACAGCGAACTCCCGCGAAAGGGAGGCCATGTGGCCGGTGACGCTGCCTGAGTCCGTAACAATGGCCTGGGCCTTTTGCATGGCAATGACGAACTTGGGAGAGGCTTGCTTGGCCACAAGAACGGAACCCTCAGGGAAATGGAGCAAGTCGTCTTCTGAACGAACATGGAAGGCAGGACCGCAGCCGACGCCGGGATAGGCGACGGCTCCATTCTCCACAAGAACGGAATACCTTGAAAGCCTGGGCATTACCTTCTCTGAGCCAGCCTCCAGAAGAGTATTCAGTCGAAGAGGCCGGCTCTGAAGAATAAGGACCCGTCCTTCCGTGTCGATCGCCCACTCGATATCCTGGGCACACTTGAAATGCTTCTCCAATCTAAGGGTGTACCCCGCAAGGATCTTCACTTGCTCCGGAGTCAAACAGGGCTTGTCCTGCAATTCCTGCGGCACCGGGATTTCAAGAAGTCCACCGTCAGGATTGCTGACCAGCTGAACAGGCTTCCTGGAGATCTTGCTTTCGAGAATGCGGAATTCGTCGTCTTTTGAAACCCTGTAGGTGTCCGGCGTGATGACACCCCCCACCGCGTAAGGCCCTAATCCCCAGACCGCGGAAATCATAATGTGGTCATCCAGCATATTGAAAGGATGCCGTGAGTAGGCGATGCCGCTGGCCACGGACTCCACCATCCGGAGACAGGCCACGCTCATGACCATATCTTCTTCCCGGATGCCCTTTGCCAATCGGTAAGAGATGGCCCTGGGAGTGTAAAGACTTGCCACAATAAACTTATACGTCCGCAACAGCTTGTCCGCAGAGACATTCAGCATGGAAAGATATTGACCCGCATGAGACAGCTCGGCGTCCTCTCCGATCGCGCTGCTCCTCATGGATATCTTCAGAGAAGTGTCCGATGCATTCACCCCGGCTTTTTCCCGCAGCTCTTCATAGGCGGACAGGATGGCCGCTTCCAGTTCCGCAGGGACCTGAGCCGTGATAATGAGTCTTTGGATTTCCTCGCTCACAAGGGCCATCGTGTTGGGGTCATTGGGGTCCAGGTCCATTTTCCTCTTGTTGACCTCATCCACAAGGTCATTGTGAGCGAAAAAAGCATCAAAGGCACGGACCGTGATCGCAAACCCTTCCGGGATGGGAAGATGGACTCTAGTGAGCACCTCCCCGAGGTTGGCGCTCTTGCCACCGACCCAGTCCACTTTCTCCTTGTCGATTCGGGAATAAGGCAGGACGAATTCCGTGGCAGGAAGTTCCTTCTTTTTTTCAAGCTCCGCCTTGATATGAATATTGATTCTGTCGAGAGCTTCGAAAAGCGGAAGATGCCGGTTTCCCGACAGGGCGTTCAAGCTTTTGATCATTCGAAGCGTGTGAAAAACAGTGCGGGCGGACACGGTTCTCAAGTAAGCCATTCCGAAGGTCTGTTGACCCAGGAGTTTTTGCTCGATGTCCGTGAGGATATTCAAATTGTCCTCATTGGAGGTAAGGAGGTCCTTAAAGCAGGAGTACTTGAATCGAAAGACCTCGTTGATATCCTCTTTTGAGGGCTGTGGTTTAGAAGTCAGCCATTTTCGAAATATGTCTATTATTTTCAGCATGATATGAAAACAGGAAAGATCTTCCTCAATCTCCTCGGTCCGAAAACATTCTAGGCAAGTTTAGCCGGAAAATCAAACAGCTTTCCCTTCTCGCTCCCCATCCACTTTTGTTTGGACATTTTGACGCCAATTTTGTATAGGACAGCATTCGAAGAATTGGAAGATTTGGACATCCAAGTCGGAGGACCACGAAAACGAGCATTCAGGAAGGAGGAACCTTGCCATGAGGAAGTTGCTCAGGAGAGTGCTTTGCTTTTGCGCTGGGATCTATCTCTGCATCCCGAACCTGGCCAGGGCCAGCGGTGAAGCGGCAACCAATCTGGTCGTGGTTGCAGACACGAGGCGTGTTTCAGGCGTTTTGAAGTACATTGCAGATACGTACAACACCGATCCCTGGTTGTTTGCGGTATGGGCCGTGGTGATTACCGCCGTGTGGGGAGGTATCCTCGGATTCGTAATGGATTTCATCATGGAGCGCAGCGGGCTGGATCTGAAATCGCGAAAGATTTTGGAACACTAATTCTGGAGGGGATTCACGATGGAATGGCTATACATGTACATGCCCATTGCAGGGGTCAACATATTCTGGCCCGGCTTGGTTTTGATCGGTTTTTCCGTGGGGGTCATCGGAGGTTTCTTCGGGATGGGAGGCGCCTGGATGGTGACTCCCGGGTTGAACATCCTCGGCTTTCCCATGGCGTTTGCGATCGGCACGGACATGGCTCACATTGCCGGCAAATCCATGATCTCCACCATGAGGCACGCCAAATTCGGGAACGTGGACTACAAGCTCGGATTTATCATGGTTCTGGGCACCTTTATCGGCATTGAAGTGGGCGCCCAGTTGGTCATGTACCTTGAGCGCCTCGGCCGCATTGATGCGGTGGTTCGTTATGTCTATGTCCTTTTTCTTGCTCTCATCGCGTTCATGGTTTTCTATGATTATGCAAAAGCGGTGAAGAAAAAGAAGGCAGGAGCCGTGGAGGGTGAACGGGGAACAGAAGGGGTGACCTGGTACAAAACGTTTCACAAATTGAATCTCCCTCCCATGGTGCACTTCAAGACCGCGGGATTCACCTGTTCGGCATGGCTCCCTTCTGGGGTGAGTTTCTTGACCGGTGTGCTTGCAGGGTTCCTTGGCATCGGGGGCGGGCTTTTCCGTATGCCTGCCCTGGTGTATTTGATCGGTTGCCCGACCCATATCGCCGTGGGAACGGATCTCTTCGAAGTCATGATTTCAGGGCTTTACGGAGCCTTCACCTTTTCCCTTAAAGGCAGGATCGAGCTTGTGGCTGTGTTTGTCATGCTGACCGGGGCAGCCATCGGGGCCCAAATCGGAACGGTCGCCACGAAGTACGCCAAGGGATACGGCATCCGCGTGGCTTTCGGTATCGCCGTGATCTGCTGCATGATTTCTATCATTCTGAAGCAATTCGGATTCTCTAACAGCTCAGCGGCGTTGATCCTGACGACAATCGGTCTGATGTGTATTTATATCTCGGTGATCATGTTCAAAGGAGCGGCTGCGGAGCTCCGTGAAAAGAAGGCGGCAAAACAATCCAGCCATCCCCTTTCATGAGAGGAGGGATTCTATATGAAAAGACATCTCCTGGTTAGTCTGTCGGCCATTGTCGCTGTTCTATGCTGCGTGTCCCTCTCCTTGGGAGCAGAGGTGACGCAAGGAAAATGCGTGAAAATAGAAAAAGACGGGACTCTCGTCACCATTGAAGAATACGACATCCAGTTCAGCAAAGAGAACCCCTACGGCCGTCCAACGGGCAAGACCTCCGTTTATGACTTTTCCAAGGCTGAACTCGGCGTCCCTGCGGCCGTGGGCGATGTTCTGCGCATTGCCTTTGTGGTCAAGGGAAACGAAAGAATGGCTATCAAGGTCATGAATGTAAGCAAGCAGGATCTGATGAAGAAGTAGAGCATGTTTCAGCAGCAAGACCCTCCCCGTGATGAGGGCATGAATTTCAAACAAAAACTGGTTGTCATCTTTGCCAATGTCCTTATCCTGGCAGAGCTGACAACCAGTATTTATCTGAGCCACCACGATCAGGAGAACATGGCCCGGAACTTCCTTGTGAGCTTCATTCCCATGGTCCTCTTCACCATCGTATTTGCCCGTGTTCTCCTCAAGAGACTTCGCTAATCGAGCCCCCAAGTCCTAGTCCTAGTTAAGATCCGTTCTTGTCCTTGATCGTTTTTCTTTCAAAAGCGGCTTCAATCTTGGAGACGAGTTCCGCAATCTCGCAAGGCTTGGTGACGTAGTCATACGCACCCATTTGAATGGCCTCCAGTGCCGTGTCGATCGAACCGTGACCTGTGAGGATCAGCACTTCGGTGAAAAGCCCGAGCTTCTTCATCTCATGCATCGTCGCGATTCCGTCCATGCCCGGCATTTTCAGATCCAGCACCATCACGTCAAAGGAATTGTCCATAAGAGCCCGAAGGGCTTCATCCCCGCTGTTGACCGCCTTCACCTGGTACCCTCTCCTGGTCAGGAGTTTGGACATATTGTTGGCGAAAACAGCCTCATCATCGACGAGCAGAATTTTAGCGTCCTTCATATAACAACCTCCCTGCGAGGATATTCCCTATTCTCTAACTGGGGATTGTGATGAATATACGGGGAAAAAACATCGGGAGTCAAGGCCGGAGAGTGCCCCCCTTTCCCGCCCGTTTTCAGAGGGAGGGAAAGGGGAGACCGTTTGTCCTACCAGTTCGGAAGGAAGAAAAGGAACGCCGCCGAAGTGATGACAAAATAGACGATGAAGACCATCAGCAACCAGCCCATGATATCTCTGAAATTGAGCTTTGCCACCGCCAGCATGGCAATGGCCCAGAAAGGCTGAATCATGTCTGTCATCATGTCGCTCCATGCGAAGGTGACAATCGTGGCGCCCATTCCGAGGCCCAATTGCTTGGCCGCGGGAATCATGTATGGGGCGACCACCGCCCACTCACCCCCGCCTGAAGGGATGAGGTAATTGAGGAGCCCGCCGTACCAATACATGATGAGAGGG
>Ga0105094_10001926_pt1 | contig 10856 bp, 6 predicted proteins | sample PPLLak1March2015_2_FD_87023 | JGI IMG/M metagenome (GOLD analysis project Ga0105094, IMG submission 87023) | Freshwater sediment microbial communities from Prairie Pothole Lake near Jamestown, North Dakota, USA - PPLs Lake P8 Core (3) Depth... | ecosystem: Environmental > Aquatic > Freshwater >...
CGGCCGGCAGCTCAAATTCTACCTGGCCATCGATGTCTTCGGTCAGGGTGGCGTAAACCTCCCACTGCCCGACGTACCGGCTGGCAACGATAGTGACCTCGCCCGCGACAGGTTTACCGAAGCTGTACTCCCCGCCAATCGTGCCCTGTATCGGCTCGTCCACCAGGAACCACTCTTTAGGCAAGTCGACAGATACTTCATACTTGGGCAAGACGTATTCCTCTACTCTGATGTCCAGCTGGTTCCGGGCTTTATCTGTGACGGCGTTGATCTTCCAGACGCCGAGGTTCGGCTCGTCAGAAAGGGGCAAGTCGACGCCGGCCATGCCGTATTCATCGGTAGTAACTTCGGAGTGGAATATCTTGATACCCTTGGCGTCCAGCACGTCCACCGTCACCGGCTCGGTCACCGGCTTTAGCTCGGTATCCAGCGTGAGGACGCGCATGCGAATGGTCTGGCCGGGTTTGTAAATCGGTTTATCGGTCTCCACGAAGACCAGGAAGCTATTTTCAATACTAATACTGGCTTTATCGGAGAACCGGCTGCCCTTGACCTGTATTTCATACTGGCCGTCAGGCACATCGGGGATATCGAGGGCGATAGTTCCCCGGCCGTCGATGGTCTGCGAGGCGCTGGCGACTTCTTCGCCGTCCTTGAGAAGGACGACTTCTACCTTTTCTTTAGCCAGGTCGTCTCCGGCAAAAAGCGCTAACGAGATGGCCTCGGTGCGGCCGCTGTGCAGGACTCCGGGCAAAATAGCGACGTAGCTGCTGGCGGCGGCCTTAGGCGCGCCACACGAAGGCGCCAGCGTGATGACAAACGTCAGCGCTATGATGATACACAGGACTTTAAAAATTCCGCGTTTCATAATTGACCTCCCGGTCTATAATCCCTGCTCTGCTGTTGTACTCTATATAACGCAACGCCATGGAAAAAGTTATTTTGACACGAAATCAAAACATGCCTACAATGAATATAAGAATTCAAATGACAGAAGAGGAGGCAAAATGACAGGCGGATACATGGGAAAGATATTATGGGTAAATCTCTCAACCGGAAAAATTAAGGAGGAAGCACTCGACGAGAAGCTGTGCCGCGACTTCGTGGGTGGGTACGGCATCGGGGCTAAGATAATCTACGACCGCATGAAACCGGGAGCCGACCCGCTGGGGCCGGAGAACATCCTGGGGCTGATGACGGGACCCTTCACCGGCACGCCTATTCCTTCCGGGGCGCGCTACGCGGCCGTGGCGAAATCGCCGATAACCGGGGGGTGGGGCGACGCCAATTCCGGCGGCTATTTCGGACCTTATCTCAAGTTCGCCGGCTATGACGGCGTGTTTTTCACCGGCATATCAAAGAAGCCGGTCTATCTCCTCATCGACGAGGGCAAGGCGGAGCTTAAAGATGCCGCGCATCTCTGGGGCAAAGACGCCTACGAGACCGAGGACACGCTTGAAGCCGAGTACGGCAAAAACAGCCGCGTGGCCTGTATCGGCCCTGCCGGCGAAAAGCTGGCGCTGATCGCGGCAATCATGACGGACAGGGGTTCGGCGGCCGGCCGCTCCGGGCTGGGGGCGGTGATGGGTTCTAAAAAGCTCAAAGCCGTCGTAGCCAGGGGCACCATGACGGTCCCGGTAGCGGACAAAGCCGCTGCCGAGAAGCTGAGAAAAGAGCACGTGCAGGACCTGATGGCAGCGCCCGGTATGGGCGGGCTCAAGAGCCTGCACCGGTTCGGAACGTCATTCATGACGTCAATGTCAGCCCACAGCGGCGATACGCCGGTCAGGAACTGGGGCGGCGTCGGCGTTGTAGACCTGCCGGACGTGGAAGGGCTCAAGGCGGAAGTCCTGGAGACATACGTTGAAAAGTTGACCGGCTGCTGGCACTGCCCGGTAGCCTGCAAAGCCATCCTGAAAGAGGGCACCGGCGAGTACAGCTACCCTGCCGGCATCAGGCGCCCGGAATACGAGACACAGGGGAGCTTCGGCGCCTGCTGCTCCAACAGCAATACCGAATCGATAAACATGGCCAACGATATCTGCAACCGCTACGGTCTGGATACGATATCCGCCGGGACGGTGCTGGCCTTTGCGATAGAACTGTACGAAAACGGCATTATCAATAAGAAAGACACCGGCGGCCTGGAGCTGACCTGGGGCAACCACAAAGCCATGGTGGCCATGACCGAGAAGGTAGGGAAAAGGGAAGGCCTGGGCGATAAGCTCGCCGACGGCGTGAAAGTGGCCGCCAAGAAAATCGGCAAAGGGTCGAAGAAGTTCGCCGTACACGTGGGCGGGCAGGAAGTGGGGATGCACGACCCCAAACTGGCGGGGTTCGGCCCGTTTGCCGGCTCCCGCTACCAGATGGACGCCACGCCGGGCCGCCACACCCAGGGCTTCGGGCCGGGGAGCTTTTCCAGCCACATCGTTAACGCCAGCGGGCTTTGCCTCATCGGGTTCGGCTTCGGGGGAGGCCCGGCTAAGCTGGTAAATTTCCTTAACGCCGTGACCGGCGCCAACTATACTCTCGAGGAAGTCCTAAAAGCGGGCGAGAGAATAGCCGTCATCAGGCATCTCTTTAATCTCCGCGAGGGCATCAAGGAACTGGACTGGACGCCACATCCCAGGGTCACCGGCAATCCCGCCCAAAAAGAAGGGCCGCTCCGGGGCGTGACCATCGACCAGAAAGGGCAGGTATACTGGAACCTGGGTGCCCTCGACTGGGACTTCAAGACGACGAAACCCAGCAAGAAAAAACTGGAATCGCTCGGCTTCGATGAAATAGCCAAAGAGCTATGGCCGCCGCAGAAGTTCCCGTTCGGCCCGCCGGCATAATCGATCGTCTCTTTTACGATAACCCGTTATCGGGCGATGGGGGGCGGCGGCTTTTTGTATAAAACCGGCCGCGCTGGTATAATCAGGATAAATATTTTTGGCTGGAGAAAGGAACGGACCGAGCATGACTGAAAAGGCCTGGGCAGAGATGACTCCGCAGGAAAAAAGGGCGCACCGCCTGAACGGCTGGCTGAATAACTGGGGCAACAAGTTCCCCGACGCCGCTACCGAAAAGGCATATAAGATACGGACCCAGAGGATGATCGACGTTTATAACGTTAAAGAGCCGGACCGGGTTCCGGTAAACCTGCCGGTGGGCAACCTGCCGCAGCGGATGGCCGGCATCGACTCGTATACCGCCATGTACGATTCCGACAAAGCCATCGAGGCCGCCCGGAAATTCAACGAAAAATATGCCGAGGAGCTGGAATACAGCGCCCCGCCGTTCTTTTATTCCCCGGGCCGCGTCCTGGAGATGGTTGATTACAAACTCTACGCCTGGCCGGGGCATGGCCTCGCCAAGAACGGCAGCACCTGGCAGTTCATCGAAGGCGAGTACATGAAAGAGGACGAGTACGACGACCTCATCCGCGACCCCTCCGACTTCTGGATGAGGACATACCTGCCCCGCGTGTTCGGCCTGCTCGAGCCGCTGCGGATGTTCCAGCCGCTGACGAATATTACCGAAAACGTCCACGTATCCCAGTTCATGCCGCTGGCCCATCCTCAGGTACAGGCGATGCTCCAGACGATGCTGGACGTGGGCAAAGAATACCAGAAGAACATGCAGTCGATGGCCAGGGCCATGACCGCCGCGGGCGGGACGGCGCAATACGCGTTCATGGGCGGCGGCTTCGCCAAGGCGCCTTTCGATACCCTCGGTGATACGCTGCGGGGCACCAGCTGTATTATGAAAGACATGTTCCGCCGGCCCGACAAGCTGCTGAAAGCCCTGGACGTCCTCGCGGAACTGCAGATAGCCACGGTCCTGAAGTCCCCCAACATCGACAAACTGACCACGGTGATGTACCCCCTGCACAAGGGCGCCGACGGCTGGATGTCCCAGAAGCAGTTCGATACGTTCTACTGGCCGTCGCTGAGAAAGGTCATGAACGCCTTCATCAATGAAGGGCTGATCCAGGTACTGTTCGCCGAAGGCTCCTTCAACACCCGCCTGGACTACATCGGCGATTTCCCCAAGGGGTCGGTGGTCTGGTACTTCGACCGCACGGACATGTTCAAGGCCAAAGAGGTGCTCGGCAAGAAATTCTGTCTGCAGGGCAACGTGCCGTCCTCCATGGTAGTCACCGGCGACCCCAAGGACGTTAAAGAATACTGCCGCAAGCTGATCCAGGAGGTCGGCAAGGGCGGCGGCTTCGTCCTTTCGGCCGGCTCCGTAGCGGACAATCCCAAGCTGGAAAACCTCCGCGCGATGATGGAGGCGGTGCGGGAATACGGCTGGTATAGAAAACCGCTGTAGACGCAATCTCGTTAGCTATGGAAGAATACGGCGCGGTCAACACGATCATCGAGGCCTGCAACGCCTACGGCGTGGAGTTCCTATTCTTCAATCCCGGCATCGATAACGTCCCGCTGCTGGAAACGGTATCCAGGTTCCGCGTCTCCGGCCGGAAAGCGCCGCGCGGCATCCTCTGCCTGGACGAGTTTGTCGCCATGACGGCCGCCCACGGCAACTACATGGCTTCCGGCAAGCCCCAGGCGGTCTCGGTGCATTCCGAGCTCGGCGTCCTGCAGATAGGCGGCGCCCTGCACAACGCCCAATGGGGCAAAGTGCCGGTGGTGTTTTTCACAGAAATCCTGGGGACAGCCCAGCGCCCGGTCTGGAACGGCACGTCCTTCGACCAGGGCAGCATGGTCCGCAACTTCGTCAAGTGGGACCACCAGCTTACCGCGGGCGAGGACATCGGCGAGGCGTTTTATAAAGCCTTCAGCATTGCGGCCAGCGAGCCGTGCGGCCCGGTTTACCTGGCCGTGCCGCGGGAGACCTTATGGAGTAAAGAAGCAAGCCGGACCGGCCGCCCAAATCAAATCCTGATAGAAAAACCGCCCGCAGCCGACGCCGCTTTACTCAACAAAGCCGCTGATATACTCATTACTGCAGAAAATCCGCTTATCGTTACCGGATACTCGGGCAGGAATTTAAACACGGTCGTTTCACTCATAGAGCTGGCAGAGACGCTGGCGGCGCGGGTGATGACCGCCGACGTTCGGGTGAATTTCCCCAATACTCATCCCCTGGCGGCATATCTGCCGCCGGCGGCCGGATTCGGTAATCCCCTGCTGGCCAAGGCCGATGTAATTCTGGCCATCGATTTCGATATGCATTACGCCTCGGGGCCATCCCAGCTAATGCTCGCTGTAAAAATAGTCCATATCGACGTCGACACCGTGAAAAAGGGCGCGCCGTTATGGGGTAGAAAGCCCGATGTCCTCGTTAAAGCTGACTCCGCCCTGGTTATACCGACGCTGACCGGAATCATCAAAGAAAAGCTTAACAAGGAAAAGGCATCCCAGCTCAAGAAACGCTATAAAGAGCTGGCCGCCGAGCATAAGAAACTCAATGACGAGTGGCGCTACACCGCCATCTGCCAGTCCGGCCAAAAGCCCATTACCGCTAACTGGCTGAGTCGATGCATCGACGAGGTCATCGACGACGATACGATAATCGTGAACCAGACCATCTCCCCGGCATCAATAGTTGCCCACCAGATACACCGGACCAAGCCGGGCACGCTGCTTTCCTGCGCGGGAGGCTGTATCGGCTGGGCGCCCGGGGCGGCGCTGGGGGTAAAGCTGGCGGCGCCGGAAAAAACGGTCATCAGCCTGATGGGCGACGGGGCCTTCATCTACGGCTGCCCGGAGGCTTCATTATGGTCGGCGGGGTTTTATAAAGCCCCGTTCCTGGCGGTTATTTACGACAATCAGGGTTACGGGGCCATCAAGGGGCTGTTCCGCGAGAAATTCGACGTCGAGAACATGGGGGCTGATATCACGACCCCACCCGATTACTCCCTGATCGCCCGCGCCAATAAAGCCTACGGGCGCATGGTGGACGACCCCGCCGACGTCCCCGCGGCGCTCAAGGAGTGCCTGGCGGCTGTCCGCGGCGGTCAAACGGCCGTGCTCGACGTTAAGATAGAACCGGTCTGATCCACGGTCTACAATGGCCGTGAATTCACCAGGTCATATTCATCCCAGGCGCGGCGTTCTTCATCGTAAGGGGCGGCTTCCACGCGGGTCTGCTTATCCAGTACCATCGTCAGGCGGTCCCTGCCGTAGACCGGCCACTTGCCTATACTCTTACAAGAGGGGTCGCCGGTACGTATGAAAGCAATCGCGGAATCTTGAATCTTCGTCGCCAGGGACTGCTCCTCAGGACCGTTGCCGCTGATTTCTTTGTCCAGGCACCCGAAGAGGAAGGGATTATCCAGCCCGTGCATCGCGCCTAAAGCGCCGCCGAAAGCCGGGGACTTCAACGTGAACAGATAGTTGTAAGCCGGCGCGCCGTTATCGCGCTGGAGCTCGATAAGCCTGATGGTAGGAATGCGGAACAGGTAGTCCGTATTCACCGAGCCCAGTATCTGCGCCGGCCGGGGTTCGATACCGCGTTTCTTCAACGCGGCGCGGTAGGCAGTGATCATCTTCGCCACCAGTTTTTCGCCCAAAAGGTTGTTCAACCTCTTATCCAGCCCAGCCTCGTCCAGGTTACGCGTGACGGGGTCCATGGTGATGGACATTTTAAGTTCATCCAGAGAGGTGCCGGCGATAACCGGGACGTTCTTCGCCGAGCCGTTTTTGATGGCGGCGAGCGGCCAACCGGGGAGGACCTTACCGTCCACGACCGGCTGGAACGGCGTCAGCCGTTGTTCGGATTCGCGCAGTTTTATCTGCAACGCCTGCTGGGCGTCCAGCAGCTGCTTCGTGGTAAGACGGCGTAAAGCGTCCACATCCCCACCGGTCAGGTTGAGGATCTTCAGGAATTTTTCCGATATCTTGACGGCACTTTCTACCGTGCCGACGACGTTAGCGGAGCCGCTGCGGTTAATGGCCTTGTGGAATTTCCCGTGCGCCAGGGGCATGCCCAGAAGATCTCCCGTGCTCATACCGCCGGCGGAAAACCCGGAGATGGTGATATTATCCGGATCACCGCCGAAAGCCCTAATATTATCAACGACCCAGTCAAGCGCCGTCACCTGGTCGAGCAGGCCTTCACTGCCGGTAGCCGGGATCTTACCGCCGGTTATCTTATCAAGATTCAAGAAACCGAAAGCCCCCAGGCGATAGTTGATACTGACCAGGACGATATCGCCGCGCCGGGGCAGTGTGCCGAACTCCAGGAAGGACTCGCAGCCGGAGCCGATGATAAAAGCCCCGCCGTGGATCCAGAACAGCACCGGCCGCCGGGCATTATCCAGTCCGGGCGTCCAGATATTCAAAGTCAGGCAATCTTCGTCCTGAGCGGTGGTCCCGAAAGCCGGGGCGTTCGGCATGGGTATCGGCATGGCATTTTGCGGGGCTATCGCGCCGTATTTCGTGGCAGGGCGGACGCCGCTCCATTTCTTTACCGGGTGCGGGGGCAGCCAGCGCAGCTTGCCTACGGGAGGCTCGGCGAAAGGTATGCCTTTGAAGACATAAAGACCGTCCTCGAAACTCCCTTCCAATTTGCCTGATTTCGTGGCGACTATTGCTTGACCTCTTTCGCTCATCTGTTCTCCTTTGATATAATTAAAATTGAGGGGTTCTCAGGTATCAACTAAATTTAACACTTATAGAAATTTAATACCAGCGGTCTCGAAGGTTCTGCGGCATCCGTATATTTTAGTCGTTTCTGCGTTACCTCTTTGTTTACACTATAATTAAGCGGATTGCACATATATTCACCATTATTATTACGTTTTGGTTATAGACTGTTGACAATATATGTGCAATATGATATTCTATATCTAGAGGTGCAAACATATGAGATGGGGAATGGTTATCGACCTGACTAAATGCGTACGGTGCTACGCCTGTGTCGCCGCCTGCCGCGTCGAGCACTTCCTGCCGATGGGCGTTACCTGGCCCAGGCTGGTAGCGCTGGAGACCGACCACGGCAGCCCGGAGGTATCGACGTACTCGGTACGCTGCAACCAGTGCCAGGACGCCCCCTGCGTCGAGGCGTGCCCGACCGGCGCGACGCGGCAACGCGAGGACGGTATCATCGTCGTCGACCAGGACAAGTGCGTCGGCTGCCGCTACTGTGTCATCGCCTGCCCCTACCAGAACCGCACCTTCCTTTCCAAGGACAAGGACAAAGGCTTCTTCCCGGGCAGGATACAGACCGACTTCGAGAAAGCCGGTAAGGAGCTTTACAAACACCAGCTCGGCACTACTGAAAAATGCAACTTCTGCGCCGAGAGGATCGACGCCGGCATGGCCAAGGGGCTTAAGCCGGGAGTCGACCGGGAAGCTACGCCCGCCTGCGTCAATACCTGCCCGGCCCGGGCGCTGAACTTCGGCGACCTCGACGACCCGGAGAGCGAAGTGTCTAAACTCATCAAAACGAGAAAAGGCTTTCAATTACATCCCGAATACTCTACCGACCCTTCGGTATTCTTTATCGACGGGAGGATAGGGCAAATAGACGAAACCGCGGCAACAGAAGAATCCCGGCGCGAGGCGGTGCCGGCGGGAACGGAGAGCTAATATGCAGCAGGCCCACGAATGGATGGTCAACTACACCCGCCAGACGGAATGGATCGACCGGCGGGGTATTTTCCTGTGGATCGCCTTCTACGCCGGCGGGCTTGGCGGCGGGCTGTATCTAGTATCGCTCCTGTTCAACAGCCTCTGGGGCATGTTCGTTAGCTGGCTGATCATCGCCGTCGTCAAGGGCGGGACGCATTTGATGTACCTCGGCAAACCGTGGCGAGCGTGGAGGATCATCACCCGGCCACAGACCTCGTGGCTGGCGAGGGGATTCCTTTTCGTCATGGCGTTCGTCTTCCTGGGAGCCATACAGATGATGCTGACTCACTGGCTGCCCGGGAGCGCCGCGGAATGGGTATTTAAAGTGCTGGCCGGCCTGACGGCATTCGGGGTGGCTACATATACAGGTATTATCCTTAAAAACGTCAAGGGAGTGCCGTTCTGGAACTCGCTGCTGCTGCCGGTGTTGTTCGTCATCTGCGGCATACTGGGAGGCTTCGGTCTGGCGGTAGTCATCGCGCTTAACGGCGGCGGCATCAATTTAGCGGCCGCGGAAACGGGGAGTCGATGGCTGCTCATCGCCAACGCCCTGCTTATCGTCATCTACCTCTGGCGGGCGTCGCGGCGGGAGGCGGTCGGCAAGCAGTCAGTGTTACAACAGATCAGCGGGGAAAGCGCCCCGGTCTTCTGGATAGGCGTGGTGCTGCTGGGTATCGTCATACCGCTGGCCATCGCGGCCTCGGGACTGATAACACATGTCCCGTCCAGCCTGCTCCTGACCGCCGTGACCTGCGAAATCGCCGGCGGGCTGGCCCTGCGTTACTGCGTTCTGAAAGCCGGCGCCTATAATCCGCTGGTAGCCAGGAGCTGCTAGCGATCAGCGGTCAGCTTACCATCAGGCATTATCTCCATAATAATAAAAGAGAATACGTACATGAGCGAAGAAAAGATCATCAAGACAACCTGTAAGAGCTGCCACGGCGGCTGCGGCGCCCTGGTGACCGTCCGCGACGGCAAGATCATCCACATCGAGGGCAACCCGGAAGCGCCGACGAAGGGCACGATGTGCTCCAAGGGTCTTTCCAGCATCCAGCACGTCAACCATCCCGACCGTATCCTTTATCCCATGAAAAGGACAGGAAAAAGGGGGGAAGGGAAATGGCAGCGCATCAGCTGGGACGAAGCCCTCGGCACCATTACGTCTAAGATTAAAGAAAGCCAGGAAAAGTACGGGAAGTCGTCCATAGCGGTATCACAGGGGACAGGCCGCGGCTACAACGAATACACCCACCGCTTCGCCCGGTCCATTGGGACGGCCAACATCATCACACCCGGGTACATCTGCCACAGTCCAAGACTCGGCCTTTACGGGCTGGTCACGGGGTATGGCCGACTTTACTGCGACTATCACGGGTGGGGCGGCGAGTTCCCCAAGACGCAGATATCCTGGGCCAAGCAGCTTGAAATATCCAGCGCCGACGGCGAGATGGCCGTCTGGTACATGAACTCGCTGCGGCACGTGAAGAACCTCATCGTCATCGACCCGAGGGAAACGGCATTATCGTCGCGGGCCACACTGTGGCTCCAGATACGGCCGGGGACGGACGCCGCCCTGGCGCTCGGCATGATCAACGTAATTATCAACGAGGGGCTATGGGACAAGGAGTTCGTCGGGAACTGGACCCACGGCTTCGACAAGCTCAAGGAAAGGGTGCAGGAATACACCCCGGAACGCGTGGCTGACATCACCTGGCTCAAAGCCGACGATATCCGTAAAGCGGCGCGGCTCTTCGCCAAAGACACGCCCGGCTGCATACAAATCGGGAGCTCGCTGGAGCGGCAGGCGAACTGCGGCCAGACGCTGCGGGCCATCATCTGTCTCCTGGGAGTGACGGGGAACATCGAGAGGCCGGGCAGCATGATGGCCTGGATGCCCCCGGAGACCGGCCAGCGGGAGGACTTCTTCAACGAGATACCCATCACCGACGAGATGCGGAAGGGCATCGTGGGGGCGGACAAGTTCAAGATGGGCGCGGCGCGGACCGCCCACTCCGATACCGTCATCAAGCAGCTCCTCGGCGGCAATTCGGTGGTCAAGGTATGGCTCAGCGTGGGCGGGCAGCAGATACTGCACCTGGCCAACACCAAGGAGGTGGTGCCGGCGCTGCTGAACCTGGAGTTCTTCGTGCACGTCGACCAGTTCATGGGGCCGATGGCGGAGCACGCCGATATCGTCCTGCCGGCGGCGCACTGGCTGGAAATCGACGATATTTTCGATATGCACCCGCGCTTCATGATCGAGGCGCATAA
>Ga0105094_10001927_pt1 | contig 10856 bp, 8 predicted proteins | sample PPLLak1March2015_2_FD_87023 | JGI IMG/M metagenome (GOLD analysis project Ga0105094, IMG submission 87023) | Freshwater sediment microbial communities from Prairie Pothole Lake near Jamestown, North Dakota, USA - PPLs Lake P8 Core (3) Depth... | ecosystem: Environmental > Aquatic > Freshwater >...
CATCCGCAGACGCGCTTCCTGGTCGATGAGGCTTTCATCGGCCTGGCCGGGCAGTCGGTGGCGCATCTTGTGCCCGAGCATCCCAACCTGCTGGTGACCCGCACCCTGTCCAAGGCGCACAGCCTGGCGGGCTTCCGCATCGGCTACGGGATCTTTCCCGAGGCCATCGCCGACGACCTCAATGGCCACAACGACGCCTATCCGCTCGCGCGCCCGAGCGAGGTACGCTGCAGCGCATCCTGCTTCCGCTGGTGGCCTTCGCTGCCGGCTCCCTGCTGGGCGGCGCCTTTTTTCATATGATCCCGGCCGGTCTTGCCGTCGGCATGAGCGACATGACCGTATACACGCTGATCCTCGCCGGCTTCGCGGCGTTCAAAAGGGTGATCCTGCCCAGCCTGACGAGCGCGGTTTACTGACCCAGGTCAGCCAGGATCGACTCAGCGGTGCGGAAGGTGAGCGCCGCGATCGTCAGGGTCGGATTGGAGGTGGCGATGGTTGGAAACGTGCCGCTGCCGAGCAGGAACAGGTTGGGATGGTCCCAGCTGCGCTGGTAGGAGTCCACCACCGAGGTTTTCGAATCCGTCCCCATGCGATAGGTGCCGACGATGTGGCCGGCGCCAAAGGCGTTGAACCGGTACGTCGTGCCGTCGTTGGTGCGGTACTCGAAGGCCGGGAAACCGGGCGCGTCGCTGAACCGGGTGTAGTTCTTGATCCCGGCCTTGCTAAACACTTTCTCGGTGACTTCCTGCGCCTTGACGAAGCCCGCCATGGTGTAGTCCGAGAGCCAGTAGCGGATCTCGGGGCGCGCCAGGCCAAGCCCGTCGGTGTACTGGCTGGACAAGGTGACGCGGTTTTCGGGATCCGGGTCTTGCTCGACCAGATAGCAGAAGCGCACCTGCCGGGTGAGCTTGTCGTTCAGCTCTTGCACCAGATCCTGGCCGAACAGTTTCCGGCCGCAAGGGTTGATCTGGGAAAAGTTGGTGCCGTCGACCAGGTCCGAGACGATCGTCGCCGGATCGTTGTCAGCCCAGCCCCAGCCTTCATTGCCGACGTCAACTCGGAACGGGGCCCAGTCCTTGCGAAACGCGCCGTCGCGCAGGCTCTCGATACCCGAGCTCGACCGCGGCCCGCGAAAGGGATAGCAAGGTTTGTCCATCAAACCCCAGCCCAGATACACGACGTGGTCCATGAGGTTGCGCCCCACCTGATCGCTACTGTTGGCCACACCCTTCGGCAGCGTGGGGGTGCTCGAGAGGAGCAGCAATCTGGCGGTCTCGATGGCATGGGCGGCGAGGACGTAGATCTTGCCGGTTGCGGTCTTGCGCGCGCCCGCGGGGCGGCGGCCGGGGTCATCGTATTGCTGGAACTCGATTCCGTTCACGCGTCCGGAACTGTCCACTGAGACCCGCGTGGCGACCGCCTGCGTGACAATCGTCACCTTGTCTTTGTCGAGCTGGTTAAGCGTGCGCGTGGCATCGTACTTCATGCCGACCGGGCAGATGGGAATGCAGCTGTTGCTGCCGGGACAGGCTTTGCGCGCCTGCGGAGTACTCGTCATTCCCATCGCCTGGCCGTACACCGTCAGACCTTGCATGCCGGCGTCCAGGCACTGGTCCGAGTACGTCGGGGGAATTCGCTGGTTGTCGTTGCCCGGGTACTTATAGTCGGGTTCGAAATGGATGCCATGGTAGGTCTGGTCCGCAACGTCGGCCGCCACCAGGAGTGCCGCCTCCGCCTGCCGGTAGTACGGCATCAGGGTGTCGTAGTCGAGCGGCCAGTCGATGCCGCGCCCGTAGAGCGATTGGGCCTTGAAGTCGTTGGGCAGCATGCGCAGGCAGGTGCCGAGCCAGTGCCAGGTGGTGCCTCCGAAGGCCCGCTCGTAAGTGCTGAGAAACGGAAGCATCGTCTCGGGTGGATAGACGAGATGGCTTTGCCGGTTCACCGCTTCGATCTTCTGCTCGCGCATGGGGTCGCCGAGACGCGGCCAGCCGCCAAGCGCTGCGCTCGTGGCACGCGGCGCGCATTGCGCGGCTGGGTCTGCGGGCGTGGTCGAATTGGGCCCCATCGGCGGGGAGGGGCTCTCAGGCAGCTTGAGCCAAGCCTTGAAGAAATTGTCCCGGTAGGCCTGACGATCTGGCCAACTGCTCCCCGGATCCTTCGGGTTTGGGCCGGCCTCGAGAATCAGCACGCGCTTGTTGTTCGCCGCCAGTTTCTCGGCCAGCAGGGCGCCGGCCAGACCGGCGCCGACGATTACGACATCGTAGGTGCTATCCGTGCTGGTTGCGGTCATCGATCATTACTCCGTGAACTCGGACAACGGCGGCGGGACCCCTGCCCATCCCGGATTGGCCTCGGTAGGATAGGCCGAGTTGCCGTCGAAGGTTCCAACTGGCTTGGCCTGTGCCGCCCAACCAGCCAGGCTGTGGGCATAGGCGCCCGGGTCCACGATGACCGGAACGCCACCGGGCTTGTAGGACTTATAGGGCCCGTAGTCGTAGGGCTGGAACCACTGACCGAGATACCAGAGCTTCATCAGCGTCCGGGCCAGGAGTGCGGTGCGTGGATCGGACAGATGGAGCATCGTGTAACCGATCTCCCGATCGCTCTTGCCGGCATCCTTCAGTTGCTGATACCTGGCGAGCAGGGCCTCGGTCGCCTCCAAGCCGGCTCGCTCCTGCAGTACTTGCAGGAAATTGAATCTGTCCAAGGCACGACCAATGGATTTCGGACCGAAGCCGGTCAGTATTTGGGAAAGCTGCACAAAACGATCGTTCACTTTCGGATCAGTCATGCGGTGTGCTCCGGAAATGTTTCGGTCTTCTGTCCTGTACGGCAGGGGAAGGCGCAGAGATCCCGTGCCTAGGGTCCCCCGGCGACCAGGATGGTCGGCGTCTCGGAAGCGGCCGGCATCGAGGTGAAGGTCTGGACGATGACCGGCACCGGGTTGTCACCGAGCAATTGTTTCATGGCGGTCACCATCGGATCGGTGCTGTCGCCATAGCACAGGTTGACGCACCCCTGCGTGTCTGGTTCGTCGAGAAAGTAGGTGTTGAAGGCGCCGAAGAGATTCCGTCGCTGCTGCACAATGCCCGGAAAATTCGCAGGTGTCATGCTGTAGTTCACAAGTTCGGAGGTATTCGCGGCGATGGATGGCAGGCCGGACACATCGACATTCAGGGTGAACATTTCGGTGCTGGCTGGCCCAGTGAGCGGTCCGGGTACGGTCAGGTTCCACTGGTCTCGTCCCGGGTTGTTGAGCGCCGGCACGTTGTAGCGAAACGGGTGGGTCAGCACCTTGTTCTCGCCGATGAAGTTCTTGCCATAGAAGACCGCGATGCGGTCGTCGCACGGCACCCGCAGGCGGAAGTGCCCGATCACTTTGGCCACGTCTGCGCCGAGCACGAATTGACGCAGCGTCGCAATGTCTTTCAATCCTGGACTGTTCTGCAGGGAGCCCGGGAAGCAGACGGCGTTGAATTCGCATTCGTTGGTCGGCTCGACACCGAAGCCGGGCGGAAGCCAGCCGGTGGGAACGGGGTCGGGCAGCGGCTGTTCGATATCGGTATAGGCAGCCGGCTCATTGATGCCCGAATGCGAGGCGTAACTCATGAAGCAGAGATTCACCGCGCCCTTTCCGTTCAGCGCTATCGGCTTCATATAGGTGGCGGTATTGTCGCGCAGATAACTCGCCAGCTGATTGGCGTCGACTTCAAAGTAAACCCACAGCCCGGAAAACGAGGCATACCAGAACATGCGCGGGTCTTGGGGGGTGCTGGACATGATTTCTCCTTTGCTATTTTTTCGTTGGAGGTCGGTGAGGCGTTGCCTCGGACTTATTCTTTATTTCAGCTGATCCACTCACTCCGCCCTGGGGTCTCGCTGCCCGGGCGTGGTCGGCGACGCCAGGGAAGCGCTGAGCAAGCCTGCCGCTCGCCCTGAGCCTGTCGAAGGGCTCACCACGAACGAACGTGTTCAGAGCTAGAAGAACCCCATTGCGTTCGGGCTATAGTTGACCAGTACGTTCTTCACCTGCTGGTAGTGCGCCAGCATCATCTTGTGGCTCTCGCGCCCGATGCCCGACTGCTTGTAGCCGCCGAACGCGGTGTGCGCCGGATACAGATGGTAGCAGTTGGTAAAGACGCGCCCCGCCTGGATGCCGCGCGCCGCGCGGTAGGCGGTATTGGTGTCGCGCGTCCACACCGCGGCGCACAGGCCGTAGCGCGTGTCGTTGGCAATCTGGATGGCCTCATCCATGTTCTTGAACGTGGTGACCCCGACGACCGGCCCGAAGATTTCCTCCTGGAAGACGCGCATCTTGTTGTCGCCGACGAAGATCGTCGGTTCGATGTAGTAGCCCTTGGCGAGGTTGCCCTCGGTTGCGTAGACGTTGCCGCCGGTCATGACTTTGGCGCCTTCCTTCTTGCCAATATCGAGGTACGATTTCACCTTGTCGTACTGCTCGTTCGAGACCATCGCACCCATCATCGTCTCGGTGTCCAGCGGGTCGCCGATCTTGATTTTCTTGGTACGCGCGATAGCCTTGTCCATGAAGTCGTCGAAGGCCGACTCCTGAACGAGAGCGCGTGACGGACAGGTGCACACCTCGCCCTGGTTGAAGGCGAACATGGTGAAGCCCTCCATGGCCTTGTCCGCCAACGCGTCGTCCTGCGAGAAGGTGTCGGCAAAGAAGACGTTGGGCGACTTGCCGCCCAGCTCCAGGGTCGCAGGTATGAGGTTCTCGGCCGTGTAGCGCAGGATGTCGCGCCCGGTGGTGGTCTCGCCGGTGAAGGCGACCTTGGCGACGCGCGGGCTCGAGGCCAGGGGTTTTCCGACCTCGGGTCCATAGCCCTGCAGGATATTGATGACGCCGGGCGGCAGCAGGTCGGCGATCAGCTCCATCAGGACCATGACGCTGACCGGGGTCTGTTCGGCCGGCTTGAGGATGCTGCAATTACCCGCGGCGAGCGCCGGCGCCAGCTTCCAGCTGGCCATCAGCAGGGGGAAGTTCCACGGGATGATCTGCGCCACGACCCCGAGCGGCTCGTAGAAGTGATAGCTCACCGTGTCCTCGTCGATTTCCGCCAGCGAACCTTCTTGTGCGCGGATGACCGAGGCGAAATAGCGCCAGTGGTCGATGGACAGCGGCAGGTCGACCGCCAGGGTTTCACGGATCGGTTTGCCGTTCCCCCAGGTCTCGGCGAGCGCGAGCAGCTCCAGGTTTTGCTCCATGCGGTCCGCGATCTTCATGAGCAGTCTCGATCGCTCGACCACGGAGGTCTTCCCCCAACTCTTCGCCGCGCCATGGGCCGCGTCCAAGGCGGTTTCTACGTCCTCGGCAGTGCCGCGGGCGACCTCGGTATAGGCCTCGCCGGTGATCGGGGTGGTTTCGGTGAAATATCGGCCCTTCGCGGGCTTGACCCACTCGTTGCCGATGAAGTGTTCGTACCGGGACTTGAACGCGATCTTGGAGTTCTTCGATCCGGGCGGTTGATAGCGCATACAGATGCCTCCTGATTTAAAGTGGGTTTTTCGGTATAGTAAGCCTTTGCTTATATTGCTTTTATTTATAGTACTATGCGAAAAGACTATTATCGTTGAGATTTTGAATCTAACCCGCAGATATTCCTATGTCAATGGCAGGGTGTGATCGCTCGCGGCAGCGCGAGACACAGGATACTGACAGATTATCCTGACGGGCCGCTGGCCGATGACCCGCCCCGTATTGCACCGACACCCCACAATCGCATACCTCATGACGGACTTCGAAGAGATTCTAGATAAGGTCGTTGAGCTTCTCAGGCAGCGTGGACGGATCAGTTATCGCGCGCTCAAGCGGCAATTCGATCTGGATGACGATTTCATCGAGGATCTTAAGATTGAGTTGATTCGGGGCCGGCGCCTCGCGGCCGACGAGGACGGCGTGGTCCTGGTCTGGGCGGATGGAAACGGCCCGGTTGATGGTGCAAAGCCGGGCACAGACGTTGATTCCGGTACCGTGGCGCCAGCTCCGCCAACTGGAGCGACCGGCGCGGCAGAGCAGTCTTATGCCGAACGCCGGCAGCTGACGGTGCTGTTTTGCGATCTGGTGGGCTCGACGTCGCTGTCCGGCGAGATCGACCCCGAGGAATACAGCGAGCTGATTCATGCCTACCAATCCACCTGCAACCAGGTAATCCAGAATATTGAAGGCTATGCCGCCCGCTATCTTGGGGACGGGCTGCTCGTTTACTTTGGCTATCCCGCGGCGCGCGAGGACGATGCCCAGCGCGCTGTCCTTGCAGCCCTCAATATCATCCTGGCGATGGCAAAACTCAATGCACGCCTGGAAACCGAGCAGGGCAGACGCCTTTCCGTGCGCGTCGGTATCCACACGGGGCTGACAGTCGTCGGCGCCATCGGTGGGAGCGATTCTCTGTTGGACGATATGGCGCTGGGGGAAACGCTCAACATTGCCGCTCGGATTCAGGGCGTCGCCCAGCCGGATACCGTGGTGGTCAGCGCCGCGACCCATAGACTCGTCCAGGGTTATTTCGCCTTTGACGATCTTGGCCCGCATCCACTCAAAGGAGTGGCCAACCCGCTTCAGTTATACCGTGTGCTCGGTCAGAGCGGCGCGCGCAGCCGCCTGGATGCCGCCGGTGTCGTGGGCCTGACGTCGTTCGTGGGGCGTGATTCTGAACTGGCATTACTGCTGGAGCGCTGGGAAGTGTGCAAAAGCGCCCGCGGGCAGTGCGTGTTGATTGGCGGAGAGCCCGGCATCGGAAAATCGCGACTGGTAAGGACGTTTCACGAAAAGATCGGAAACGACGGGATGACGGCGATTGAATTTCGCTGCTCCGCCTATGGAACCAATAGCCCCTACTTTCCGATTATCGACCATCTCGAAAAACATCTTGAGTTTGGCAACCAAGAAAACGCCCAGACAAGGCTGGACAAGATCGAAGGTTTCGTGAATGACTGGAGTGTCCCCAGGGAAGAGGCCGTGCCGCTTATGGCCGCGCTCCTGGGTGTGCCGGTACTGGAGCGTTATCCCCCGCTGAAACAAACGGCAGAGCGGATCAAACAGCAGACCGAGGCGCTGTTGACCTCCTGGCTTCTGGAATCCGCGAAGCGTCAGCCGATATTGACGGTCTGGGAGGACCTGCATTGGGCCGATCCGTCGACCCTCGGGCTGCTGGGCCAAATATTTCAGCATGCGGAAAGGGCGCGTTTCTTCGCGCTCATGACGCACCGGCCGGAATTCCGGCATCCGTGGAAGAACAGTTCCAACCTGTCGCAGTTGTTTATCAACCGGTTTGGCGAAGCGCATGTGAAATCCATGGTTAAGCAGTTGACCGGCGGCATGGATCTACCGGTCGCGATGCTCGAACAGGTCAGAACGCGAACCGATGGTGTGCCTCTGTTTGTCGAGGAGGTAACCAAGCACTTGTTGGAATCGGGGCATTTTCAGGAGAAAGACGGCCGCTATGAGTTGGCAAGCCCGCTGCCCGCGCTCGCCGTTCCGGCCACGTTGCAAGACTCACTAATGGCCAGATTGGACAAAATGTCCTCGGCGAAGATGTTGGCGCAGCAAGGCGCCGCCATCGGTCGTGAATTTTCCTATGAGTTGATACGGGCGGTGTCAGGTCTGAATGACGCGACATTACAACAGGAACTGAACCGCCTGGTGGACGCCGAGCTGTTGTACATTGAAGGCCTGCCGCCCAGAATGCGATACCTGTTCAAGCATGCGATGGTCCAGGATGTCGCTTATGGGTCGCTATTGAGGACGGACCGCCAGCAATACCATCAACGCATCGCGCACGCATTGAAATCGGGTTTTCCCGATACCGTGGAAGTGCATCCGGAAATTCTGGCCCATCACTACACCGAGGCGGGGCTAGGCGAACAGGCGATTCAATGCTGGCTCAAGGCCGGGGAGAGCGCGATCGGCCGTTCGGCCCACATCGAAGCCATCGGCCACCTGTCGAAAGGCCTGCAATTGCTCGAGACATTGCCGGAATCGGACACGCACAGATCCTGGGAGGTGGCGTTTCAGATGCAGCTGGGCGCCCCGCTCTCGGCAACCAAGGGCTATTGCGCCAGCGAAGTCGAGCACGCCTACAGCCGGGCGCTCGTTCTGTGCGAAGAGATAGGAGATATTCCTCAGCGGTTTCGGGCGCTTTATGGACTCTGCCGTCTGCATACGCTGCGGGCCGAGTACGTCACAGCCCAAAGCCAGGGTGAAGAGCTGTTGAAGCTCTACGGTCTTCTCCAGAATCCGTCCTTTCGTATCGCCTCGAATCGCGCATTGGCGGCAACGTCGTTCTACATGGGCAAGTTTACCCGGTCGCAGGAGCACGTCCAGGCGGCCGTTGGGCCGGATTCGATACTGCCGGAAGGTAATACCCTGATTCAGGACGTCTACGACGTCGTAGACGCCCGGGTGACGTGCCTGTCCTACGGGTCCTGGACGTCCTGGATGCTCGGGTATCCGGCGCGGGCTCGAGCGATGAGCGAGCAGGCCATCACCTTGGCCCGGGCGCTGGACCATCCGTTCAGTATCGCGCTGGCCCTGAGTTTCGCCGCCTGGCTGAACCAGTTTCTGGGCGATACCGAACGGACGCGCGCCCACGCGGAGTCGGCGCTCGCTCTGTCGGTCGAACAGGGATTCCAGTTCTGGATCGGATGGGACGAGATCATGGTGGGCTGGGCGCGCACCCGGCAGTCCTGCGACCAGGACGCCATACGCATGATGCGAGAGGGGCTGGATCACTGGCGCGCGACAGGCTCCAATCTCGGGGTCGCATATTTTCTCTCGCTCCTCGCAGAGGCCTATTGGCGCAACGGCCAGCGGGATCAGGCTCTCGGCCTCCTGACCGAGGCACAAGAATTCTGCGAGCGGACCGAGGAGCGCTGGTGGCAAGCAGAGCTGTTCCGGCTTCAGGGCGAGCTGTTTTGGCTGCAGGGCGATCCTGTCGAGGCCGAACGATTCCTGCTGCAGGGGATCGAGTTGGCGCGTCGACAACAGGCGAAATCACTTGAGCTGCGCCTGGCGTCGAGTCTTGCCCGGTTGTGGCAGGGTTGCGGTGCCGCAGCCAAGGCACGAGAGCTTCTCCGACCGGTGTTCGATTCGTTCACCGAAGGACGGGACGATGGAGATCTGCGCGACGCAAGAAAGATTCTCGGCGAACTTGGTGCTCCCGAGACCGGGGCCGACACGTGAATCGGGATGGGTCGATGCCCGACCCGGCCATCCGTGTCGGACCGCACGCCGGTGGAAGTCTCGGCATGCACGAAGGCCACGGCCTTCACGCCGGGATTGGCCTTGAGCGCGTCATCCAACTTGCCTGGATCGACCGGCTCGCTCCAGTTGTCTTTGACGATGATCGGGTCGCCGTGGCAGCGCTTCACGTTCTCCACCATGCGCCCGCCGAACACGCCGTTGACGCACACGATCACCTTGTCGCCCGGCTCCACCAGATTCACGAAGCAGCTTTCCATGCCCACCGAGCCCGAGCCCGAGACCGGGAAGGTCAAGTCGTTGTCGGTCTGGAATGCGTAGCACGGCGAAGCCATCGGCGGCACTTCGTTCCAGAAGACGGGCGTCGTTAAACCCTACAAGGCGAAGAGCACAGCCGAGGGCCGCAGCGCCGTGACCGGCAAGGCTATCGACCGCTTCACATTCAAGGTGCCGACCCTGCGCAATGTCGAGCTGACCTATCCGTACTTCCATGACGGCGCCGCCAGCACCCTCAAGGAAGCGGCGGACATCATGGGCCGTCTGCAGTTGGGCAAGACGTTCACCGATACCGAGAATGCCCAGATCGTCGCCTTCCTGAAGACCTTGACCGGCGATCAGCCGAACTTCACCCTGCCGATCCTGCCACCGTTCGCCGACAGCACGCCGCGACCCAGACCCTTCGGCAAATAGCGCAGTGCGCCACCACAGCAGAGCGTAGACGCGGCCGAAAAGTATGCTCGAGGGTTGGAAATGCGCGAGCGGGTACTGGCGGAAAGGCTCTGATAGCCCCTATCCACCCGCCCCACCGGGGCGGGGATTAGTGTGCCGTACTCGGCAGCGCCGTCTGCTAGCCTTACAGTGTTGCCCGGCATCGCGCCGAGTGGGGTTAAAAGGGAGAACTCATGACATCTTTCAGTGAAAAAGGCGGCGGAACATTTGAAGGCATCAAGCTGCTGCTGTGCGAAAATCCCCTGCCGCCGATTGCGGAGGCCACTGCCGCGGCCCAGGCCGCTGTGCCGCACAGCAACTACTACACCGAGCCCTACTCGGCGCCGCTGCGCAAACTCATCAGCACACAACTCGGCGTGCCGGAGCGGCTGATCCACATCAATGCCGGCTCGGAATTGATCCTGCGCCAGTTGTTCGACCGCTTCGGCCAGCAAGTGCATTTACTGACGCCGACTTATGTGCTGTTTCCGGAGATTGCCAAGCGCTATACGGAGCAGCGCTTGCCGCCGGAAAGAGACTTTGCCTTCGATCTCGCGGACTTGGTCATACCCGACGGCACCAGCCTCGCCGTCATCGTGAATCCAAACAATCCCAACGGCGGCATCTTCGACATGGCCCCACTGCCGGGTCTGTTGCGCCGCCATCCCAAGACCCTCTTTCTGGTGGACGAGGCCTTCATCGGCCTGGCGGGGCAGTCGGTGGCGCATCTTGTGCCCGAGCACCCCAACCTGCTGGTGACCAGAACCCTGTCGAAGGCGCACAGCCTGGCGGGCTTCCGCATCGGCTACGGGATCTTTCCGGAAGCCATCGCCGACGATCTCAACAGCCACAACGACGCCTATCCGCTCGCGCGCCCCAGCCAGGCGGCGGCGATTGCCACGCTGCAGCACGAAGACCAGATCCA
>Ga0105094_10001929_pt1 | contig 10850 bp, 8 predicted proteins | sample PPLLak1March2015_2_FD_87023 | JGI IMG/M metagenome (GOLD analysis project Ga0105094, IMG submission 87023) | Freshwater sediment microbial communities from Prairie Pothole Lake near Jamestown, North Dakota, USA - PPLs Lake P8 Core (3) Depth... | ecosystem: Environmental > Aquatic > Freshwater >...
ATCCAGGATCGTGATTACGTCTTCCTTATTGGGGATGATGCACAGGAACTCGAACGGCTCGTCGCCGATATTTTCATAATAATGGGGGATTCCTTCGGGGATGAACACCGCGTCTCCCGGCTGGACTTCGTAAACCTGTTCGCCAATCCCAATCCTGGCCCGCCCAGCAAGCACATACTGTTCGTGCTCGACGGTATTGGTGTGCAGGGGCATGCCGCCGCCCGGTTTCATCGAGAATTTGCGCAGGGCAAAATTCGGGCCTTCTTGCGATGAGATCAACACCTGGATAGTGGTGTCTTTTCCTGCAGCGACATTCTTGGCTTCCACTTCACCTGATTTTTTGACGGACATTTCTACCTCCGTGGGATATCAAAGGCCGTATCGAAGAATTCTACCATCCGATTTGCATATTCTTCCGGCCTGGCATGCGGCCCGCCACAATGACCGGCATCTGGAAGCACCCACAGTTCGGCATTCTCCCCGGCGTATCGCGCATAAAATTCCAAATGGTCTCCTTCGCTACCGGTAAACGGATGGGGAATACCGCTCCCAACCAACATGATCGGACGTGGCGCAATGTCACCAATAATCTCGATCATCGGTGTGGGCGCGTCAATATCCAACTTGACCTCGTACATCCAATCCAGCATGTAATTGGCAACAACCAGCAGAGCGTAGATCGGATTGGTCGGTTTGGAAATATCCTGGGCTCGGATAGTTGAAGCCCCATCCGCCCAGACGGCCCCAATCTGCGGATAATAAGCCGCGCCCTGCAAAGCGATCTGCCCACCGATGGAACAGCCCGCAATGCCGATCTTACCCGGATCAACATTTGTTTTTTCTTTTAGGAATTCAAGCGCGCCGCCCACGTCACGCGGGTCTTCCCAACCGTACGAACGATATTCCCCTTCGCTTTCGCCGGAAGCGCGTTCGTCGTACATTAATACACCGTAGCCTGCCTGCGTCAATTGTTTTGCGTGCCAGAGCATGGCTGTGCGGTTGCCGCCGTAACCATGCAGCAAAATGACCAGCGCGCCGTTCTCAGGCGGCATGTACCAGCCTGCGATCCGTAATCCGTCCTCGCTCAAAAAAGCCACTTCTTCCACTTCAAAAGGCAAATCTGCCGGGGTTTCCACCTGGTTGGGAGCCGGAGCTGTCTCGGCCTGTAGACCAATCCAGTTACGGTAAACCATGATCGCCAGGCTTACCAGCAAAAACGCTGCCAGCCCAAAACCCAGTAGGCGCAAGACATACAAAACCCAGCCCAAAAAACTCAAGGGCACTTTTTCGGTTTTACTACTTACTCCTGCACGCCCTTTCATGCGCGCTCGCAAAATGAAAATCAGAAGCGCAAACACCCCTGCCATCAATAACCACTCAACCCACAAATTTTGAAGTATGTCCATTAACCCTCCTTCCGCAGGCTGACATTCCCACCATACACATCCCAGATTTCGGCATTCCTAGCAAAGTCCGGCGTAAACAGGTTCAAATCCGTGGTTGTGAACAACACCTGTTCGCTTTTGTCCAAATAAGCCAGCAAATCGGCACGGCGTTCGAGATCGAGTTCAGCCATCACTTCGTCCAACAGGATGACAGGCCATTCGCCCGTACGCTCCTTCATCCAGTTCACCTCGGCCATCTTCAACGCCAGGAGCGCTGTGCGGATCTGTCCGCGTGAGCCATAGTCCCCCAGGTCAATGCCGTTCGCCAGGAACCGCAATTCGTCGCGATGCGGGCCGATGGTGGTCATGCCACGCGCGATTTCCTCCCTGCGCAACCGCGCCAGCTTCTCTACAAATCCCAGCCGGATCTCTTCCAATTCCAACCCAGAACGGTCGACCGGCGTATCCATTTTCAGCCCCAGTTGTCCCTCCGGCTGCGGGAGCGGGTCGAACGCCGGCTCGTAACTCAAGCGCAGGACTTCCTTGCCACGCGTCAACTCCAGGTGGACGCGCGCTGCCAGACGCTCGATCTCCTGCAGGGCCTGAATGCGCCACAGGATGATCTGCGCTCCCAGACGTGCCAACGCTTCATCCCACACCCCAAGCTGCTCACTGTTTCTCCCATGCTCATTCAGTGCCTTGAGCAATGCATTGCGCTGACTGAGCGCCTGATTGTACTCACTCAACGCGCGAACGTAAGACGGGATTGTCTGCGCCAGCGTCAGGTTCAGATAGCGACGGCGCTCATCCGGTCCACCTTCCAAAATCTGCGACATCTGCGGTACAAAAACGACCGCATTGAATTGTCCGATGACATCACTCAACGAGCGTTTCACCCCATCCAACAACACTTCTTTGCGCAGGCGCACACCATTGACGCCAGTCGGCTCCAAGATCAGGCGCGCCTCCAGGCGATGATCCGACCTGCCGCGCTGGAAATCCGCCACCAGCCGCCCGACTACAACTTGTTTCCGAGCATCACGCGCGGCAATGAAATTGACCAGTTGCCTGTCCGCGTGCGTCTGGAAGGAGGTGAAAGCCGCCATGAAGTAGACCGCTTCCAACAGGCTGGTCTTGCCCTGGGCGTTGCTGCCCACCAGCACAACAACCCGCCGGGGCATGTCCAGGTCCAGGCGGGCAAAGTTGCGGAAATTGGTCAGGGAGAGATGTTTTAGGTACATGGAAAGATTACGTTTTACGAATTACGTTTGCGTCTATGAGGTTCCAGTGACATAATTCGTCAAACGTAAAACGCGAATCATTAAACCTTGTCCTCCACCGGCTCCTCCGGCTGCCAGACTTGCGTAGCCCTGTCAGTAAAGACAACGCCATTGATATGGTCAATCTCATGCTGGAAGATACGCGCCAGCCAGCCTTCAGCTTTGAGCTTCATCGGCTGGCCGCGGCGGTTGAGGCCTTTAAGGCGGACTTCATGCGCCCGCTCCACTTCGCCAACCAGTGTTGGGATTGATAAACAGCCTTCAACACTAACGATGGTTTCCGGTGAGGCTTTCACGATCTCGGGATTGACCATGACATACAACTTTGGCTCAACTTCCTTGGGCTCTTCGCCTTCTTCCACCTCTTCGGGTTCGGCATATTCCACCACGATCACTCGTTCCGATACACCCACTTGCGGCGCAGCCAAGCCCACGCCGGGCGCGTTGCGCATGGTCTCGATCATATCGTCGATCAAGATTTGCAGGTTCTTGTCAAATTTGGTAACCGGCCGGGCCCTGCGACGCAGGACCGGGTCCGGTAAAGTCACGATAGTTCGTATTGCCATTTCAATGCCTCTAATGTTTGTGTCGAGCCTGATTTTAATCGTTTTTTGATTTTACGTCTTTGAGTTCTTGTTCACGGCGCAAATCTTCCACATTTTGATGATAGGACGCTATCCAATCCGCCATGCGGTTCCGTTCTGTTGTCTGCTCGGTTTCCTTCTTAGCAGCGATACGCGACAAGCGCCGGTGATCTATGTCCGATTGCACGCCAGCCGGATCCAGCACATCCTGAAAAGTAAATTGTGTGCTGCCGACATCGATATACACTGTTCCAAAATTCAATATATAACCAAGGAACCCTATACGCTCATAATGAGTTCCCAGGATGTTGTCTAGGGGCGCGGCGCGGCGTTCCTCGGTGCCAAAGGGCTTGCGATCAATGTCAAGAATCTGTTCGTTTGTCACGCGGAAGATGTCGTTCATCCAGTCAACATACTGGTAGACCCACCAGCCAAGCACCAGGATCATCAACAACGGCAGCGATACCGCTATTGTATCCGCAGCACGGCTACCATCAGGCAGGGTCTGGATCAAGGCCAGATCGGGATTGGACGCGAGAGTGTATAACCGTACAACCAGCAAACCCAGCAATCCCAGCAAAATCATTGACGGGAGGAAAACCTGGCGAGCGAGCACGAACCAGTGCTTGTGATAGGTGATGATGGCGCCTTCTTCCAATCGCATTTTGAACAGGTTTGCGAATAATAGTTTGAAGAAATTTGGCTTATACAAGCGTGGAAAGACAATTTTCTTCTCTTCCTTCGGCGCTTCCACCTTCCCATCCGGTGGTTTTAACAAACCCAAACGTTGGCGCAACGCATCCTTAAAAGCCTCTTTCTCGGCCTGTTCAGAGACTTGTTGCGCGCGATGCCAGTATTCTTCCACCATATGCGCCGCCTGATAAGGGTGAAGCACACGCCGGAACGGGATTGCCCCTACAAACGTGCGCACGAGCACATCCCCGTAACCAAGCGCCCGCCCGACAAGGTCGGCTTCCACGCTAACAGACAGGATCTGTGTCAGAGGCGCTTCACTGCGGCTGTCATATAATCCGATCACTTTTTCCAGCCAGACCACACGCTGGTTGGTGACGATGTAATAATCATTGCCCCAGTCAATGACGCTCCAGGCGATCCAACCCAGGATCAGCACCAAAGCAACGACACCAAATGAAATGGCAGCAGTCGATCCGGAGAGGCCGCCCCAGAGGAATAAGAAGGCGGGAAGCAGCAAAGCCATGACCGGCGCAATCAAAACCTGCAATAGGAAAAACGAATGCTTCCGCGCTAAAAAATAGACTACTTCATCCTTGCGCAACCACTTAAAACGCACGGTGCGTGCCAACTTGCGGCTTGCGATGGCAATTTCAATATTGGGTTTTATGTTGGGATGGGTTTTTAGTATTTCGGCAAGATCGTTGCTTGATATTCGCAAAGCCAGAGTGGATACTAAGGCAGAGACACTCGCGCTACGCGCTCCCCGATGGCTGAGAATTTCCATCTCACCGAAATAATCACCGCTTACCAAAGTCGCCAGTTCCTGTTCGCGCCCCTCACGCCGACGATATACCCGCACTTGGCCACTATAGATTAAATAAAAGCTGTCAGCCAGTGCGCCCTGCTCGAGGATCACCGTGCCCGTATCGAAGGATTCCTCGGAAAATCTCTCAGCGATCTGCAACAACTGGTCATCGGTCAGGTCGTGGAACAGGTGAATTTTTCGTAAGAATATCGCACGTTTGGTGGCGTCCATTTCGATTTATTCTAGCATGAATCAGGCATAACGCACGATAGTACAACCGAATGGCTGAACTTCGGCTATGTCTGGCAGACGACCAGCCAATAAAGCCTCGGCCGCCTCCTGCAAATAGAATCGTGTCGGTTCGCGCTGCCGAAATGAGACATCGTCCACTGCGCCGCGATAGCGCAGGATGCCCTGACGGTCGATAAGGAAAGCGTGCGGTGTGGTCTGCGCCCCGTATCGATCCGCGACCGCTTGGTCTACATCCCTTAGAACGACCGGGATCTCACGATGGCGGGCTGTCGCCGCCAGGATCCCCTCCGGTTCGTCCGCGTTCGAAGCGATGGAGAGCAGGGCCACTTCCGCGCCCCATTGGGCGAGGCAAGCCGTGATGTCCGCGTCGAAGCGCTGGGAGTGCGGGCACTCCGCTGACCAGAAGTTGACAATCACGATCCGGCCGCGATAGTCGCCCAACATGTGGATGCGTCCATCCAGATCGGGCAGGGTAAATTCGGGAGCAGGTTGGTTGAGTTCGACAGACATCACAATAATTATAAATGAGTTACAATCACGCCCGATGAAAAAATGGCAATTCTGGCTCGGGGTAGTCATAAGTACCGTCTTTCTATATTGGGCCTTCAGCAAACTGGATTGGCTTGAATTCTGGAGCACAATCGAGACAGCCAACTACTGGTGGTTGATTCCTGGCATCGTTGTTTATTTTGTAGCTGTCTGGATCCGCGCCTGGCGCTGGCACTACTTACTGGGGCCAGTCAAGAAAATCCCAACAAAAATTATGTTTCCTATTACGACGATTGGTTATATGGGAAATAATGTTTATCCGGCCCGCGCCGGAGAGGTACTTCGAGCTGTTGTCCTGAAACGCAAAGAAGGTATCTCGGTCTCGGCCTCGCTGGCGACCATTATTGTCGAACGCATATTTGATGGGGTAGTTATGCTGGCTTTCGTCTTCGTCAATTTGCCGGAATTGGCAAAACTGGCCGAATCCGATTCGGGCTTTGCCGGGAACCTGCAATCACTGGCGCTTTGGGGTGTGGTCATTTTTGCAGCGGCGCTGGGTGTTTTCCTGCTGGCGGCCATGTTCCCGCAACAATCAGCCAAGTTTGGGCTGTGGTTCATTTATCGTCTGCTGCCGCATCGCCTGCATGAAAAAGTTATTGGTATCATGAACAAATTCCTGGACGGGTTGATTTCGCTGCGCTCGCCTTTCAATGTGCTGATGATTTTCTTTACATCTCTCATCATCTGGTTATTGGAAACGGTCAAATACTGGTTCGTAATGCACTCATTTTCCGCAGCTGATTTTAGCCAAGTCAATTTCTTCGCGCTTATGCTGCTTAACGGTGTCGCCAATCTAGCCACAACCATCCCGTCTGCACCGGGCTATGTCGGCACTTGGGAGAAGGTGACCGAGGCAGTCTTGACCGCCTACAGTGTGCCTAAGGCGACCGCCTTGGGCTATGCGGTTGTACTGCACGTGGCGCTCTGGCTGCCAATCACACTTCTGGGCGCATATTACCTGGCGCGTGAGGGAATTAAGTGGAGTGATACCCTACGGACTGAAACGGAATCAATTTAAACATTAAGCAGGCTGGGTTATACTTGACGACACAGGTCAGATTTGGAGCCTGACAATAGAGTAAATAGGCTTATGGCGGATTTTCAACCCGCCCCACAATTAATATTAGATGAGGAGCAATTGATTCAGAAGGCGCAGGTATAAATGACGCAAGCTGAGAGTTCCCCAACCAGGAAATTGAGGGTGCTCATTGCCGACGACGTTCAGGAAACACGCCGCAGCACTCGCTTAATGTTATCTATGATCTCGGATGTTGAGGTAGTTGCCATAGCCAGCAACGGTCTGCAGGCTGTCAATATGGCAAGAGAACACCACCCGGATATTGTTGTGCTTGACATCAACATGCCAGAAATGGATGGTTTGACCGCGTTCAAGCAAATTGCCCGGGTACATCCCGACACTGGTTGTATCATCATTTCTGCAGAAAAAGAGTCCACAATTCTGCGTGAAGCCATGTCCCTGGGAATTCGAGATTACCTGTTCAAACCCTTTACTGTGGATGAACTGGAGCAAGCTGTGGTGCAGGTAAGCGCACGAGTTGAACAAGCCCGTCAAACCATCGCAAAGGAAAAACAACTTCGCCAGAAAAACGAAATTTATTTGAAACAACTGGCCGAAGAATATGTCAGGAACAGGCGGACGGATGATCGAGCCGTGGAAGTCTTTGAACGCTTAGCCGCCAATCCAGCCTGTGAATTGCGCTGGCTACGGACTCTGGCAATGATCTATGTCGTCCGGCAGGATTGGGGCAAGCTCAAACATCTGGCCATGATACTGGAAAAACGAAAAAAATTAACAGCAGGGTGACCACCTCACCCTCATCGGAGAATACATGAAAGTTGCAATTATCGGCGCGGGCTTTGGTGGCATGGCAGCCGCTTACGATTTGCGCAAAGCCGGGCACGACATCACCATTTTCGAATCCGCTGATTTCGTCGGCGGGCTGGCAAGCGGTTTCAAGGAGCCGCACTGGGACTGGTCGGTCGAGAAGTTCTACCACCACTGGTTCGCCAGCGACAAGCACATACTCGGCCTGATCGAGGAGCTGGGCCTGAGCGACGGGGTGATTTTCCCGCGCCCCTACACCGTGCTGCTGCACAACGGCAAATGGTATCCCTTCGACTCGATCCTGAAAGCGCTGCTCTTTCCGGGACTCGGGTTTGGACTGAACAAGATCAGGTTCGGTCTGATCGGGTTGTACCTGCGGGTGACGAACAACTGGAAGCCGTTCGAAAGATTCACCGTGGAAGAGTGGATGCGCAAATGGGCCGGGGCAGAAGTCTACGAGCAGATGTGGCAACCGCTAGTGATCGGCAAATTCGGACCGCATTACAAAGATGTCAACATGGCCTGGATGTGGGCGCGCCTCAAAGCCCGGACCACGAAACTGGGCACGTTTAAAGGCGGATTCCAGGCCTTTGCAGACCGCTTCGCGGAGATACTTAGTGAGCAGGGAGTAGAGATCAGGTTGGGGGCAAAGGTCGAATCTATTAAACAAGAGCAAGACGGGGTGTCGGTGCGAAGCGAGACAGGAACAGAGTACTTCGACAAGGTGCTGGTCACCACCTCCCCCAATCTGATGGCGAAACTCTGTCCCGAGTTGCCCGGGTCCTATTTGAAGGGATTGCTGGAACTCAAGTCGATGGGCGCGGTCGTGATGGTCGTGTCGCTCAAACGCCAGCTTTCAGAACAGGGCTACTACTGGTTCAACCTGCCAAAGGCCGTCTCGCCCCGGCGGGCTCGCGGCCCGAACGGGGATGCGGGCTTCCCGTTCCTGGCGCTGGTGGAACACACGAATTTCGTTTCGCAGGAGCATTTTGGCGGCGACCACATTGTTTACGCTGGAGATTATCTGGAGCCAGGACACGAGTATTTCTCTCTGAGCGAGATCGAACTGCTGGAGCGTTTTACCCCGGCCGTCAAGCGCATCAACCCAAAGTTCGAGTTGGAGTGGGTGAAAAAAGTCTGGGTCTTCAAAACGAATTACGCTCAACCTGTGCCATTGGTAAATCATTCGCAGAACATCCCGGCCGTCAAGACGCCGGTGGATGGACTGTTTTTCGCTTCGATGAGCCAGGTCTACCCCTGGGACAGAGGAACAAACTTCGCTGTGGAGATCGGGAGAAAAGCAGCGAAGCTTATGAACTAAGCTACTTTTCAGAGACGATGCTGACCAGCACAGCTTTGACAACACGCCGGGAGGTATATGTTTTTAACAGGTCTGAGTAATTCTCGCATGTCACAAGAGTCAACCAATCATACTCTTGGTGCTCGAAGACAGCTGGGGTATTGTATGCAGAAACGACTGAGTTCTTCTCAACCTGATAGATATACTTCAAACCGTTTGCATGTATGAAGACGCGATCACCATCTTTCAACTCTTCGAGATTAGCAAACGGACCGGGTTCATTTGTTGCATCCAGGACATGTGCTGTCAGCACAGTATTGCCAGCCCAGGTGGGATATGCTGTGCCAGCGAGATAACCTGCATTGTTGCCAAGCCAGGTGAGATCCCAGCCTGCACCGTCTTGTTTTACACCAACGATGGGAATATTGATGCCCAAACCAGGAATCTCGAGGCGCATCTCACCTGTGGATGTGTAAGCACGACTGGGGGGTTGTTTGGGTAAATTGGTAACACGATTGGGCGCGAAGCCAGTATTAGGAATCAGCCCACCCACAGGCCGAAGATTTTCGTCTGCTTGATCGTTGTCATTATCCCTTCCTCCATTGACGCCACCTCCATCCGGAACGTTCACAATGAAGGAGCGTAGGAAGTCGGTACCCACTGCGCCGCTTCCGGCAAGATGCATTCCGACATAATCGATGATGGAAGTAGAGCCACAGATGTACAAACGGTAATATCCATTTGAAAGAGGCGAATCGTCGTTGACGGTGAAAGTGGCCGTGTAGCTATTGCTATCATAGGTTATTGGACTATCGATTGCAATTTTTGTGTCGTCTGGTTCCACCGCTCCCGGGGAGGCGCAGCCTGCGGTCTGAAAATCAGGAACGGTACCCAGGTCGCGAACAAGCAAGTAATTTGTCGGATTTGTGACATCCTTCGGGTCAGCGTCGCCAGGAGGGTCATATGCATCTTCGCTAAATGTGATACTGAATTTTTTGAGGTTCCTGGTAATGACCTGGAAATCGAATCCGATGATACCTGCGTCGCTACCAATGCCATCGATAGCAATCTGTGGAGCTGTGTTATCTACAACAAAAGCAGAGGAGGCGGTCTCCAAGCTCGGATTGCCAAGATCATCGGTTGCAATTCCAGCCAGGATTGAAACGCTGATGGTACCATCGCCCGTGATACCGCTGATCGAAATGGTCGGATTTCCTGTGTCGCCATTGATAACATTGACTGTCGTGGCATCCGCTGTACCGGTTTTATGGAGGGTCACATCTGCGTTCTGAAGATTGACTGTGTCTGCACCTGTGATAATGATTTCGAAATCAACCGGAGCAGAAGAAGTCAATGCAACACTTGGCTCTCCAATACTAACGAATGGACCCGTTGCATCCACTGTCCACGAATACGAGGCCGGAGTCGGGTCGGTATGACCTGTATTGTCAATGGCACGGACCTCGAAGGTATGCGAGCCATCAGCCAATGGACCAAACCTATCACCCGTGCTGCATAAGCTGAAACCGCCATTATCCACCTGACATTCAAAGTCTGCAATGCCAGAAATGTCATCCCCCATGAATTCGAATACCGGATTTGGATCATTATCTGGATCGCCTGGACTGCCAGTGATGGCCGTATCAGGTGGAGTAATATCGATAAGCCAGGTATAGGAGCCGATGTTACTGTTCCCTGCAGCGTCAGTCACACGGACGGTGAAGGTGTGGAAATCTTCGGTAAGAGAACCCGCATAGGATTGACTTGTGGCTGTATCACATGCAGCATAAACACTACCATCCAGACTACATTCAATCGCCGTCGGATCGCCACTCGTTGCAAAGTCGAAGTTGGCTAATTGGCTGGTTGTAGGGTTGGCCGGACTGTTATCTATGGTCACCGTCGGAGCAGTCTTGTCGATCGTGTACACCTGCCCTGCAAAAGGTAGGCCAGTCAGTGCATTTCCAGCAAGGTCTGTCACACCCGTGGCACTGGTCATGTTCAAGCCCAACGTGCCATCCCCTGTGCCAGTGTTTACTGTAACAATACGGGTGGTGCCTGGGCCAGTCGAAACGCTGGTAATGGATGCACCATTCACACCTCCGCCAGGGATAAGTGTGAAGTTCGCTGATTCTCCCCCCATGACACTTTCG
>Ga0105094_10001931_pt1 | contig 10844 bp, 11 predicted proteins | sample PPLLak1March2015_2_FD_87023 | JGI IMG/M metagenome (GOLD analysis project Ga0105094, IMG submission 87023) | Freshwater sediment microbial communities from Prairie Pothole Lake near Jamestown, North Dakota, USA - PPLs Lake P8 Core (3) Depth... | ecosystem: Environmental > Aquatic > Freshwater >...
CCGGGAATGCCTCGCGCAATTCGTGCTCAATGGCATACAGCGCGAACTCGTTCGACTCGAACAACACCAGATGCGCCGGGCCAAAGCGCGCGATCTGGCGGCACAATTCGGAACCAATTGAACCACCCGCGCCGGTCACCAGCACGGTGCGGCCATTGATCAACTCGTGCAGACCTTCGCTATCCAGCACCACCGGCTCGCGCCCGAGCAAATCTTCGACTTCCACTTTGCGGATTTGCGAAACCGTGACGCGCCCGCTCATCAAGTCTTCGAACGCCGGCACCGTGAGTAAGGCCACGTTGGCGCTGGCGCATAACTCGACCACACGGCGCCGCACTTGGTGCGGCGCCGAAGGCATGGCGAGGATGGCGTGATGCACGCCTAAACTCTCAGCCGTCTCGGCCAAAGCGTCGAGCTTGCCCAGCACGCGCAAGCCGTGCAGCAGACGCCCCTGCTTGCGCTCGTCATCGTCCAGCAAGCCTACCACGCGCCATTCGCTGCTGCGCTCCAGTTCTTTCACCAAGGAAATCGCGGCGTCGCCCGCGCCCAGCACCAGCACCGGTTCCCCCTGAGAATTTAAAAGACCGTACAGGCGATGCTCTTTCCAGGCGCGATACGCCAAGCGGCTGCCGCCCATCATCATTAATAGCAAAATAGGATGAAGTAGAAAGACCGAGCGGGGCACGCTTGCATGGCTAGCCAGAAGCACCAGCACCATCGGAATAGCAAGGGCCGCGATACCAACGGCCTTCAATATACGCTTTAGATCCGGCAGACTGGCATAACGCCAGATACCCTTATACAAACCAAAACGCCAAAAAATGAGAGCCTGCAATGGAATAACCCAAATTGCAGTCTGAATAGCACTCTCCAGATAGGGGGACGGCAATTCGAGGTTCAGACGAATCCAGTAGGCGCTAAACCATGCCACGCCGGATGCAAATACATCGTGCGTAAAAGCCAGCAACGTCCGGCTATTCAGATTGGTTTTCACTTGCATCGCATCCTTACCATTCCTCCGACAACATCATCCAAAGTCATTGCTCGGATCTTTGTCACTACAAACAAAAGGCAAACATTTTACTCCTGACCTTCGTCATCCATAGCTCTTTAGAAATCGAAATGCTCGAAGACTCTGACTTTCAGTACTAGTGAGAGACACCGTCACTAATCAAAACCTTTAAAAAAGTTCGCCGCAGAATCAGCAGATCTAAAGCCAAAGAGATGTTAGCCAAGTATTCTGCATCAAGCTTGGCCTTTTGCGGGATTGGCAGATCGTCACGACCGTTAACTTGTGCCCAACCAGTGAGCCCCGGCACCAACTGATGCACGCCCAATTCAGTGCGCAAAGCCACCAGATCATCCTGATTGAACAAGGCCGGGCGCGGCCCCACTAAACTCATATCGCCCACCAAAATGCTCCAAATTTGCGGCAATTCATCTAAGCTGGTCTTGCGTAACAGCCCGCCAATTGGCGTCAGATATTGTTCCGGCTTGTTTAACAAATGCGTAGCCACAGCGGGAGTATTGAGGCGCATGGTGCGAAACTTCGGCATGCGGAATATCCGATTGTTCTGCCCCACGCGATCCGACCAGTAAAGAACGGGGCCACGCGAAGTCAGCTTGACCAAGAGCGCGATCAATACCATCGGCACCATCAACAAAAACAAGGCAAAACCTGCAAACATCAGATCCAGTAGCCGTTTACCCTGATAACCCATTCCTACTCCTAACAGAAACGCATGCCGCATCAATTACAACCATCCGGAATTTCAAAATCACGGCGGCGTGCTCAGCTTCTTTCCTTGCGCTCGGATAAACTGGGGCACACGAGACAGAACCTTAGTCAAAATAAACCAAGGAGGCACGCTTACACCGTTGGCACGGCAAGCCGAGTACGCCTCAAAGTTGCCTCTAATCATGTTACGTATGCTGTTATTGCTCATTCCCCCCATTCTCATACGCACCCAGACATCCGGCACATAACACGTCCGAATGCCATGAACACGCATTAAGCGGAGCGCAAGTTCAAAATCAGCTTGTAAGGAATAACGCAAATTAAACCCGCCAAACCTTTCGTATATCGATTTACGCACAAAAAATGTCGGGTGAGCTGGCATCCAACCTTTCTCGAACAAGCCTGGGGCATATTCCCGCGATGTCCATTGACGCACCACGCGATCCACATGCTTGCGATCGACATAAATCAAATCGGCATAACATGCATCCAGATGCTGGTCGGCCATCGTTTCGGCAACCTTAGAAAGAACCTCTGGATGCATGTAAACATCATCCGCATTAAGAAATCCCACTACCTCGCCAGACGCAAGCGCCAAGCCTTTATTCATGGCATCGTAAACACCGCGATCAGGCTCGGAAAGCACCTGACTCACCGTATCCGCATAATGCTCGACGATATCGAGAGTGCGATCCGTGGAAGCGCCATCGATCACGATGTGCTCGACATCGTGGTAACGCTGCGCAGCAACCGATTCGAGTGTTTCAGCAATCGTATCGGCCGCGTTGTAACATACGGTAATAACAGAAATCTTCATTTCGCCCTATCAACTACTGCGGCAAAGTCTCGTGCGAAACGACAAATATTCTCAGCACCGTGAGATGGAAATTCTCGAATCGGTATCGTTTGAGCAAAGCTCGATGTAATATTCCTTAGCTTTGTTGCCAGATCTTGCGCATCATGAGGATCAAAATAGGTTGCAGCAGCGCCCATCTGCTCACGATGTACCGCAATATCCGAAAGCAGCATTGGAACACCAAGCGCTCTCGCCTCTTCGACCGTACTGCTCCACCCTTCAAAAAAAGATGGATTGATCAGGGCCACGCAAGTCCGCAGCAGTGATATCACATGACGCCTTGGGATCATGCCGAGGAGTCGAAAATTTTCTTCCAAGCCAAGCGCTGCAATGCGCGCCTGCAGCTGGTCCAAATATCCAGGGTGACGGGGATCGCGCGGATTACCACTTGCCGCGACCACAACATCGACCCCTTGCTGTTTCAGCAAACCCAGCGCCTCGATAACCACTAAATGGTTTTTGTGCCTCCAGAACTGATTGGGCAGATAAATAAACTGGGGCGGCAGAAGGTATTCCTGCGGCACCTTTTCGGGGATCGCCTCAATAAATTCGTTCGGAATAGGGGTGGCAAAACGCACCACGGCGGTTTTTCCTCTGGCAGCCGGATAAAACGTCTCACAATCTTTACGCGCATCTTCGCTGCTTAACATCAGCGTCCTACCGGATGCCACTTGCACACGAAAACCAATTTCACGCCGCCAATAAGCAAGAAATCCAAATTGTTCGCGCAAATGGCGATGCTGAAAGTCCGGCAGCCAGGCAATCGCCGGAAAGGGGAAGCGCCATCCATGAAATGTCGCATTTTCAAAAACAGCGTCGATCTGATGTTGCCGGAATAATTGCAACGCCTTGGCATCAAGGCCCAGAAACAGCGCACGCAATAGACGCACGGTTTTCTGTCGCACATTAAATGTCGAAGAGCGGACGATTTCCACATTGCCCAAGCCGAGGAAAGGCTGCAAATCCTTGTCGACGGCATCCTCACCACAAAAGAGAATTAGCTTGATACGCTCTGCTTGGCAATTTTGAATGGCAGTAAAAAGATTGAGTAGGTAGTTATAACCACCGGTCCAACTGGCGCTATTAATTAAAGTAAACGCAACGCGCATGCATTATTCCCTGGCTTTAAACCAACGCACCGCATCAAGAATGCCTTCGGCAAGCTTTACACTGGGAATAAAACCCATTTGATTTTCACGCCCACAATCCGCAACCAAGCTCGGCGGATCTCCGGCACGCGCAATGCCGCTGAACTCGACATTCGCCTCGCCACCCCATGCCTCACAGACCAAGTTGGCCACTTCCCGAATAGATGTGGCGACACCCGCACCGCCATTGAGCACGGGGCAATTCTTATTGCACTGCGCACGCGCCATCCAAAGTAAATTAACCGCATCAGAGATGTGCAGCCAATCGCGCAATTCGCCTCCAGTACCCCCCAGCAACACCGGGCGCCCCCCTGCTACGGCCAGCTTACTGCACAGATCCCAGATCAATTGCTTTTCCAGGCCCGCGCCGTAAACAGAAAACAGGCGAACAATCGCAATCCGCAGCCCAAAATTTTCGGCGTAAGACCGGCACAAGCTTTCCATCATCGCTTTATGCGTGCCATAGGGTGAGTAAGGCGCGATGGCAACATCCTCCAGAATTAGCCCGGCATGCGCGGCGCCATAGACTGCAGCGCTAGAGGCAGTGACGAGTTGCGCATTCGGAGCGTTAAGGCGTAACCATTCGAGAAGACGCGAGGAACTCTCCACCGAGCGGCAAAAATCATCGCGCGGATCCTGGAATGATGCGCCGACCGATGCACCACCCGCCAGGTGATAAACGATATTTGGCGCGCCGGAAACTTGCGACATTCGCTTGAGATTATCCGCATCGATTTCGCCGACGAACCAAGTGGTGTAGCCCCATCGCCCAGCCTCTTCAGCCGGCCATGAACCATGCCCGATGCCATAAACCTGGTTGCCATACCCGGCAACCAGGCGGGCCAAGTGCCTGCCAATGAAACCTTTTCCGCCGGTAATCCAGATAGTTGTCATGAAGAACGCTAGGGCTTGCTGCAAATAAAAGAGTACAAACGCCCTGGCCGGCGATCGACCCGTGACAACAAAGCCAGCGCTGAATCCATCATCGGCTCAACCTGGAGAAGCCGGCCTGCAATACGGCCCAGCGGCAAGCGGCCAAGCCTGCGCTGGAACTCCTTGCGCAGCGTATCGCGTGTATAAGGCGCGTAGTTGATCACGCTATCGAATGGTCGCAACACTTGCTCCACACGAAAGCCGGCAGTTTGCAACGCACTCATGTACTGGCTAACTTGCAACGCATTTTCACCGCCATACAACTGATGCAGCGGATGTATCTTAAAAAAAGCCGGCAAGTCCTCAGGGGAAGAAACCACATGATCGCGTATAGCGATAAATTTACCGCCTGGTTTTAGCACCCGAAAGACTTCCGCGCACAAGGATTTCAGATCACGCGCATGGTGCAGCACTTGGCGGGCAACAACCAGATCACAGGAATCTGACTCAAGCGGAATGTGCTCCCCGAATTCCTGCATCACTTCGATCGGTAGGTTTTCGGATTGGGCAATTTGCCGAATGGCGCCCCCGCCGACGAAATTGCTGGGATCCGGCTCAATCGCCACCACATTCCAGCCTTCTTTCGCCAGCGCATAACTGGCAATGCCCCGGCCCGCCCCCAAATCCAAGGCGCGCACCGAAACCGGCGGCAACAAGGCGCGGATCGCCTGCCATTCCTCGCTTTGCCAATAACGCTTGGCCGCAATTTCCGGCGCCGGGTCATAGTAACAATCCCGCACCAGTTCTTGCTTATCCGGCTGCGCCACCAACCAAGCAACCGCCTCTTCCCAGGACAAAAATTTATCGCTCATCGGGGCCGAGCTCTCGAACTACCCTAGCGGGATTGCCGGCAACAATTGTAAAGGGCGGAACATCCTTGCTCACGACGCTACCAGCTCCTACGATTGCGCCTTCTCCTATTGTCACACCCCGAAGGACAATTGCGAGACAACCAATCCAAGCATCATTACCAATCCGAACGGGTGCTTCTTCTAGATCAACTTGATTTGGATGACCGCAAGTAATAATTTTCTGGTAGTGCTGGTGCCGCTCTACAGCCTTAATCGGATGAGTGAGGCTATCGAAAATATTCACATTATGAGAAATCAATACACGGTCGCCGATACTAATACTTGCTGCCGACCAGATATGGCTCTGCTCTCCAACGTAACAATATTCACCAATAGATATCTCCCCACCATGTGCAAAAGTGAGCAGCTCCCCTTTGAGATGTGTATTGGCACCAACGCGAATTGCATACCGCTGCCTCCGGATATTATGAATGGTTGCTGTCGGATGAATCACAGCCTTCGCATCCAGTAGCATATGCCGAGACAAAACAATCCGTTTTATTAAACTGACCAGCATGACTACTTCTTTAACTCCAGACAAACAATGGCTCTAGATGCAGCCGCGTAGTCGCTATCATATTTTTCTTGGGTGTGAATATCAAAATATGTAGCCCCCGCAGATTGTTCACGATCCGAAACAAGCCAGCCATCGGCTTGATATTTGAAATAAAACTCTTGATATTCGGCGGGCGCAAACGCATTGAGAATGCGATCCACCATATTCGCATCAAAAATCTGGAACCAGCCATGGTTTCGATGCTGCCCATAAGGCATACTGAGATACAAAATTCCTCCAGGCTTCAGCACTCGCCTAAACTCTTTAACCGCCGCAAGATAAGCATCATCGTTGCTCTCGCACTTTGCCTGGTCTTGTGTGTACAACATGGTATTGTCTAAGCCAATGTGCTCGATAGTTGAAAGGCTTGCTACCCAGTCGAAATAGTTATCCCTAAAGCAGGATTCACGTAAATCCTCATAAACATAGGAAACCGCTTTGCCCCAGTAACACTCACTTTCCGGAGCCAGTGTCGAAATAAAGACACGCTTGTTAACCAGTGTTGGCTGGCTTAACAAAAAATCATAGTTCAGCACTGACCCAGCATCTAGCAAGTTCCCCGCATCTGAAGGGAGGCGTGAAAAAAACCATGGATATTCGACAATTCGTTCGTCCAGCCTAAAGCCGTGGCCAACCGGCAAAACACCATCCCTCAACACTCCTTGCGCTAACGCACGACGGATGGCTGCAAACTTATAGGGGACGTACCCAAGTCGCCAGGGTTTCATGTTGGACAGCGGATACAACCAAGCCCCATAAGCACGATAGAGTTTTTTAAATATTTTCTTCATTTATAGAGGCTCTTGAATAGATACCAGCCCTTGTTAAACAGGGTTCTGATATTCAATTTTGGCTTTGGCAATTTTCCTAAAATCAACTTGTAACTATCGGACACCGAAATTAGCTGAGGAAACGAAATGGCGCGGAAATCCTGATCAATTGCGCGTTCTTCAATACTGCTTGCGACACAATTTACCCCACTGCCATCGAATCCAAGATTCCCTACCAAAGTTTTCTTCGGATACAAGGTCAATCCATTCATCAGAAATACGCTGAGATACCATCTAACGGCCCAGGAATTTGTTTTGCCTAGTCGCTGCGATTCTAGCATTTTGAAGTATGCATACTTTCCGTTCAAATCAAACGCCCGCCTCAAATTCTTATCATCCGCCAACTGCTGAAAACCTGTTCCTTGCGCGTCGAAACTCCGCCAAGCACGTTCCCACGTAGCCCAACCCCAGGAAGAAGTGAACGGCAAAAACAACGCATCCTCTTCCAAGTCAAGATTGACCGGAAACATATACCCGGCAATCTGCATAACCCGCTCTTCGTTTTCATATCGGGTCAGCGCATCGTTCATGTAAGCCAAAAAATGCGGGGAAGTCACGAGATCATCTTCCAGCACGATCACGCGACCATATTCCTCACACAATCGCGTCACACCATCGATAATCGATCGCGCCAAGCCAAAGTTGGTTTCGCGCTCGACAATAGCAACAGCCCTAAAACCTGCAATACTGCGGATGTAGGTTCTGACCTCCGCCACGGCTTGATGTGCCGCCGCATCCCGGGCAGCGTCGGAAAATACGTAGAGCCGGCTTTGCGCGGCCTCCTTGTTTGCCAGCAACACCTCTACCGCCTGCCGCGTATGCCAGGGACGGTTATAGACAAATAAAGCAATTGGTGCGTAACTCATATCGTTCTCAAATGCATTGGCGCAGCCACAATTCGGTACTGATCAATCGATACAAATGATTTCCCGCACCTGGGCGTCCACTCAAATGCTTATTCAATAATTTCCCGATACGATGGGTGTCGCAGAATTGCTTAATATGCGTATCTGGCGCAAGCAACAACTCACGCACGATGGCGCCATTATTTTCCGCCAACCATTTCTCAATGGGCGTCGGGTAGCCTTGTTTATCCTTGCGTTCAGCGATTGTTGTTTGACCGGCTTGGCGCAAATACTGCCGCAAAACCCATTTAGTCTGGCCTTCATTTATTTTGACAGCATCACTGTTGGCGAACATCCATTCAACGAGCCTGAAATCCATGAAGGGCAAGCGCGACTCTACGCCATGCGCCATACTGATGGCATCGCCGTAATGCAGCAGCCCGGGGAGGATATTCCTGGAATGGTCCTGCATTAAACGGCTGGTAATGGGATTGAGAGATTTGCTGCCCGAGGCGGTCAGTCCATTCCCTGCTCCACGCAACTGCTTTTCGGCCCTGACCTTAAAGTCCTCCGTGAGCGTCATATAGGAGCCCACGCGACGGCGGTTCAATGAAACCAAGCCTGGGAAAGACTCCCGCAGCAGCCACAACAGGGCCCAGCGCACAGTGAAGGTGCCGCATATCCGCGTCCATACCTGGAATGCGTGTTTCAATTCAACGGCGCCCCGCGCACGCCTTAAGATACCCAGTAGCGCAATCACCGCGTATTGCGGATACCCGCCCAGCGCTTCATCCGCGCCCTGCCCTTCCAGCAACACCAGCACCCCTTGTTTACGCGCTTCGCGCATCAAGTACCACAAGGGATATACCGCCGGCGAATAGCCGGGGCCATCCATATGCCACGCAATTTGCTGCAAGGTTTGCAACCACGCCGCATTAGGCGCCTCGACCTCAACCGGCAAAATTCCGTATGGCGCCGAGGCACGCTTGGCCCACTCTGCCTCGCCCCGTTCATTTCCGCCATATACAGAAGTAAAACAAACACGTTTACCCGGCGTTTTACGCATCGCAGCCGCCAGCACCGCCGTCGAATCCAGACCACCCGACAGCGTAATGCCAACCGGCACATCGCTGCGCATTCTCAGGCTTACGGCATCCTCGAATAAGCTTGAAAACTCATCTACAGCATCTTGTGCATAATTCGTAGAAGCGATAGCGGTTGTCGGATAATCCCAATACCGTATCATTTTGTATTGCTCTGTCTCTGCGGAGTAATCGCCGTAATGGCCGGGCGGCAAGGTCTGGATGTGCTGATAAAACGACTGCCCTTCCGTATAAAGCAGTCCTTCGGCCAGGAATTTATACACGGCTTGCTCATCCGGTTGACGAAACTCGGGAAACAACGCAAGCAAGGCTTTGGGCTCAGAGGCAAAGGCGAAACCAATGTGCCCAGGCCTATGCGCAAAATAGAATGGCTTGATGCCGAATCGGTCGCGCGCGACAAACAGCTTGCGTTGTTGTGGTTGCCAAATGGCCAGCCCCCACATCCCATTCAGTTTGTTTAGTGCCGAAGGCCCCCACTCCAGGTAAGCCTGCAACAGTACCTCGGTATCGGATTCGGTCCGGAACTCATGCCCTAGCTGTTCAAGCTGACGGCGTAACTCAAGGTAGTTATAAATCTCACCATTGAAGACGATCACTGCCCCGGAGCCGGGATCCCGCATGGGCTGGTGGCCACCAATGGTCAGATCGATAATGGATAAGCGACGATGTCCGAGAAAGGCGCCAGGGGCATCAAACACACCGCGATCATCCGGCCCCCGATGCGCAAGGGTGTCCAGCGCTTTCGAAAAAGGTTCGGCGCGCGATTGAACGCCCTCGGAAATCCAACCCAAAATTCCGCACATTCAGTAAAGCGCTCCGCCCTTGCCCTGCATGCGGCGGATGAGACCACGCATAACATATGCGAAATCCCCCTGACCCAACATCAACCCTATGCGGCGCAACTGATACAAACGAATCTGCCACTGCGGCAGTTGCCGCCCCTGGAGGATTTTGGAATTTTCTTCACTAAAGCGTTGTGTCCAGTTGCTGGTTTTGGTCTCGCCGTGCAAGCGAAATCCACCCCAAATTCGATTGACGTGTACACCTTGATAGCGTTCAGTCAGCCGTAGAAACCATTCATAGTCGAAGGAACATTGCAGCGATTCATCCAGCCAGCCGATCTCGGCATGAACCCGCCGCCGCCAGAAAGCTGCTTGATTGACCATGACCATTCCCTCGGCCCGCAATGCGCCGTAACTCGGTGTCACATAGCGAATGTCCCGAAGCGGCTGATCGTGCGCGTCAATGATCATCATATTGCCGATGATCAAATCGGCCTTGGGATGAGCGGCGGCAGTTTGTGCGACATCCGCAAAAACACCTGGATAGTAAATATCATCGGAGTTTTGCCAGGCCACCCAGTCACCGCTAGCACGTCGCAATCCCTTATTGATTGCGTCTGCCTGGCCCTTATCCGGCTCGCTCACCCAATAGGCCAAACGATCCTCGTATTTACGGATGATGTCCACACTACCATCCGTGGAGCCGCCATCGATCACGATGTATTCGAGATTGAGATAGCCTTGGTCGAGAACGGATCGGAGCGTGCGCTCCAAGTACGCCGCCTGATTAAAACTAGGAGTAACTACCGTTATTTTCGGTAGCATGCTAGGCATTTTCACCCACCCGCGCATCACTCCAAACGCGATTAGATTGCATAGCAGCGGCCCCCCCAATTAGAAAATAGGAGCCAACAGCCATGAAATAGTTTCCGTAAAGCCGATCCAATTTTAGATGGTATACAGCGTGATTATCACAGAGCGCTGCCAACGTAATCCCGCTAACTAGAATATGCATGAATAAACACCATGCCGAATAAGAGTGTTGCGGCAGGTAGTGCAGAGGGCGAAATTAACTCAACCTCCTTTAACATCATACGGGCGCCATACTTTTTTGCCCTGATGCGGGAAAAATGAATAGGTGATTCATCGATACAAAGCCTTCCGGCCGAACATGCTGATATCCCAAGCCACAAAGTTGTTCG
>Ga0105094_10001934_pt1 | contig 10837 bp, 10 predicted proteins | sample PPLLak1March2015_2_FD_87023 | JGI IMG/M metagenome (GOLD analysis project Ga0105094, IMG submission 87023) | Freshwater sediment microbial communities from Prairie Pothole Lake near Jamestown, North Dakota, USA - PPLs Lake P8 Core (3) Depth... | ecosystem: Environmental > Aquatic > Freshwater >...
CATGGCGCGAAACAGGTGCATGGGGTCTGTATTCAAGATTCGATCGCATCAATGAACGTGGTTTGATAACGGAATCTAGTTGCCACTTGCACATGCGAGAGCATTTCATGCGCAATTATTTTTTTGACGGTGACGAAATGGATCTTGTCCATGGCGCGACATCAGCATATGACCGCAGGGCATTTTCACTTATCGGGCAAAAAAATCCTGGGCCAATCCTAACTGAGGATGGCGTAATGTCCTTTTTGTTGAATCTACATGGCAAAAAAATAAATTTTGTCGATCAGTGCCTGGTTCGTTATCGGACTCATACCCAGTCTTTATCAAATACCTCTCAATTGGCTGAGGTTAATGAAACCGCAATTACCGATAGGGAAAAACGAACGTCTTCTTATGGAAAATATTTCGAAAACTTAGATGAACTGTTTCTGAACCTGGTTGACGACGTTGATCTTTCTAGAAAAGGAAAGGTAAGGCGTGAAAAAATTGAAGCTGATCTTCGTTTTAATAAGATGCGGTCCATGTGGATGGAAACTAGTTTCATTAAGAGATTATGTTTTCTGATTGGTTCAGGTCGACGATCGGATATTCGCTGGATGCTTCCCAGGATCTTTGGTATTGCTGCTTTCGCGAAAGCCAAGTCAGGTTTCTCTAAGATTAGACAGAAGTAAGCGCCAATTTTTATGGGTTCGAAAATTGTTGTCAGGAAGTTGGGCTCGCTTTTGATTACGCTTGTGTCATCGTGTCGCAGTCGAATTCTTCGCCTATGGCTCACGGTTTTTCAGGAGGGTGTGCGCTTAGATAGCTCTTCGCAATTCGCAAAAGGCGTAGTAATCAGGGCAACAGATGGGGGGCGCGCAACGTTTGGCCGCGACTGCAGCATTGACCGAAATGCCACGATACTCATCAAGCATGGCCGGTTATCTGTCGGACCTGCATGTCATATCGGAATCGGCGCAGTGATCGTCGCACGTGAGTCGATCCGGATCGGGAAGGGCGTGCTGATTGGTGAATATGTCTCCATCAGAGATCAGGATCATGTCTTTGGAGGCAAAGCGCCGACTGCAAACAGTGGATTCACGACCTTGCCGATCGTAATTGGTAACAATGTCTGGCTAGGCGCGAAGGCGACGGTCACAAAGGGTGTAACCATCGGCGACAACACAGTCATCGGCGCAAACTCCGTCGTCACGAGGGACATTCCTGCAAACGTGCTTGCCGCCGGCGTGCCTGCCCGAGTGATTCGCGAATTGCAGCTTGGTGACCGATCTAACGAGGCCAGCAAGTGAAGGTCTTGCATGTAATCGAGACGCTTGGCGTCGGCGGTGCGGAGCGCTTGTTGGTGATGCTGCTCCCCGAACTCAAACGACAGGGCGTTGATGTTGCCGTTGCAGTACTGCGCGGCCCCTTCGATCTGAAGCATTCGTTGGAGTTAGCCGGTGTGGCGGTCATCGCGCTGCCTCGCCGGCATAAATGGAATCTGCTGGGCACCGCACGAAATGTCGCGCAATTGGCGCGGGTGCTTGATTGTGCGGTAATCCATGCGCATCTCTATTTTCCGGCTGTATGCACAGCACTGGTGAGAGTCTTGCGGATGAGCAGCGCTGCGACTGTCACGACGCTTCATAACCTGGCCTATGCGAGGGGTGTCAACAAGGCGGGCCTTGGACTGAGATTTAAGAAGATGCTCGCTGCCTGGCTCTATCCCCGTGGGCTTGATGCTGTCATCGGTGTTAGCGAGGCGGTGGCCGAACATTACTCACAGGCGTTGGGTTTGAAAGGCATCGAAGTCATCCACAATCCCGTTGATCTGCAAGCAATCGATCATCTGGGGTTGAAGACTCAGAGCGAGGGATCGAAGGTGCCGCATCTCGTATTGCCTGGCCGTATCGTGCACGAGAAAGGGCATACGGATTTGCTGCATGCCCTGGTTTTCTTGCGCGACCGGGGACACGCGTTCCGCGTGACGCTGGCAGGTGATGGCCCATTGCGTGGTTCGGTGGAGAAGGAAATTCACGATTTGGCACTGGCGGGTCGGGTGTCGATCACCGGGTTTCTGGAACATGAGCAGATGCTGAAGGTGATCGCCGAGGCGGATATTGTCGTGATCCCGTCACGGTTCGAAGGCTTCGGCCTGACTGCCCTGGAGGCGATGGCGCTGTCCAGACCCGTAGTAGCATCGGCGGTGGGCGGGTTAACAGAGATCTTAAAGGATGGAGAGAACGGCATTCTAGTCCCTGCCAAAGACTCGCAGGCGCTGGCAGGTGCTTTGGAGTCATTGATGACGGATGCCCCTTTGCGTGTGCGGCTTGGGGCGGCCGGCCGCAAGCGCGTCGAGGATCGGTTTGGGTTGCCGACCATTGCAGCGCAGCTGCGTAATATCTATGAGAAGGTCGCGCGGTTGGAACCGTCGATAAGCAGGATGCAGGAAAGAGGGAGTTAAACCGGTTCCAAATGTCGATCAGCATCCTCTATCTCTCCTATACGGGCCTTCTGGACCCGCTGGGTCAATCGCAGGTTCTGCAGTACGTAGTCGGCTTGGCGCGGCAACACCGTATGACGCTTCTCACCTTTGAAAAGCCCGAGGCGCTCGGCGACACCGCCCGCGTGAATGCGTTGGCCGAGGAATGCCGCGAGGCCGGAGTCGACTGGCATTACCTGACCTATCACAATCGCCCCAACATACCGGCAACGTTCTATGACATCGCCATGGGTATCCGCAAAGGCATCCGCCTGGCACGGCACGCGGATGCCCAGGTCGTGCACTGCCGCAGCTATCTGGCTGGGCTGATGGGCCTGGCGGTTAAGCGCGCAACTGGAGCGCGCCACATTTTCGACATGCGTGGCTTTTGGGCCGATGAACGTGTCGACGGCGGGATCTGGCAACGAGACTCGCTGAAGCACCGGCTGTTCAAGGGAATCGAACGCCGACTCTTTCTCAATACCGATCACATTGTTTCGCTTACGCGCGCGGGTGTGCGCGAGTTCAGCGCCTTCGATTATCTGCAGGGCCGCTTGCCCCCGGTCTCTGTCATTCCGACCTGCACCAATCTGGAGATGTTCAGCCCCCTGAACAGTTCGAATAGTGAGGGCGCTGGCTTCACCTTGGGTTATGTCGGCTCGGCAGGCAGCTGGTATATGTTCGATGACGTTGCCCGCGCCATTCGATTGCTCTTCGACACAAGACCTGACGCACGCCTGCTGGTTATCAACAAAGGCGGCCACGACGCAATTCGGACTCAGTTAACCGCCGCGGGTGTCGATCTTTCCCGCGTGGAGATCAAGGCAGTTCCATTCGATAGGGTCTCCGACGAGATCGGCCACATGGATGCGGGAATATTCTTTATCAAGCCAGTCTGGTCAAAGCGCGCGTCCTGCCCGACCCGAATGGGGGAGTTCCTCGCCTGTGGCAAACCCTGCCTGACCAATGGGGGGGTTGGCGATGTCGAAGAAGATTTTCGCGAAACCGGTACCGGCGTGGCGATCACCAACATGACTGAAGAATCGCTTCGTCACGCGATCGAGCGTCTGGTGGCACTGAGTGCAGAGGAAGACATCGCAAAACGGTGCCGGACAGCCGCAGAAGAACGCTTCTCGCTCCTAGGTGGTGTCAAACGCTACGCTGCCATATATGCGTCGCTGGCCGGGGATAACGCAAAGGGGATGGCGTGACACAACCTCCGCTCAAGGTGCTGTTTCTGACACGCTACCCTTATGAGGGGGCTTCGAGCCGTTATCGTATTTACCAATACGTGCCGCATCTGGAGGCGCTGGGCGTGCGCTGTGATGTGCAGAGCTTCATGGATGCCGAGATGTATCGGCTCAGCTTTTCTCCCGGAAGAACCGGCCGAAAGGCCTGGGCGACACTCAAGGCGGCGCTACGGCGTATGCAGCGGCTGCTGCGATTTCGCGAATACGACATCATCTACATGCAACGCGAGCTGTTCCCCTTCGGCCCGCCCCTCGTCGAGCGATTCATGAAGAGCCAGGGGGCGATACTTTTCTTTGATTACGACGATGCGCTTTTCATCAAGAAACCCAGCCGCTACAACCCGATAGCAACGTTTTTGCGTTCACCCCAGAAGATCCTCGATCTTTTCGGACTGGTCGATTGTGTGGTGGCGGGAAACGACTGGCTGCGCGACCGTGCCGCAGAACATGGCGCCCATGCCGTTACCGTCGAGGTCGCGGAGGATACAACCCGCATCGGGATGCATGTCCCCCACACCAATAACCGGCCCGTAACCATCGGTTGGCTCGGCTCGAAGTCAACCGTCAAATACCTGCGCTTTATTGAACCGGTGCTACAGGAAATTGCTGCCAGTTATCCCGGCTTGCGCTTCGAGATCATGGGCGGGGGTGATTTTGCGATGGAAGGGGTCCCCTGGGTTGTCAATGAATGGTCGCTTGATGGGGAATTGCAGGCACTGGCAAGATTCGATATCGGCCTGATGCCGCTACCGATGGAAGACTGGGCCAAAGGAAAATCCGGCGGTAAGGCACGGACTTATATGGCGGCGGGCGTTGTGCCGGTGTGTTCGGCCATCGGGTACAACCTCGAACTGATTCGCGACGGCGAAACCGGTTTTTTGTGTGCCACCGACGCCGAATGGAAAAATAGTATCTGCCGCCTGGTTGAAGATGCTGCCCTACGGCAGCGTGTCGCCCTTGCAGCGCGCCGTAATGTTGAAGAACGCTTCTCTATCAGCAAGCAGGCACGGACGCTGCGGGAACTCTTCGACAGAGTAGTCGCGATGCACCATCGCAAGAAACAAGGATTGAATATTCATGAGCAATCAGCAACGCGCTGACGGCAGGACGCCGGCTGTCGTACTGGGCCTATCGCCCACCGGACTCTACGCGGTGCGGGAACTTGGGCGGGCGGGCATCCCTGTAACGGGGGTCGCAAGCGAGCTGCAGGCAGGTCGTGTATCACGCTACCTGAGCGACAGTATCGTCGAGGCCGATGAAACAAAACGGCTTGAGCGCCTTATCGAGCGGTTTGCGGATAGTCCTGCCAAACCAGTCCTGATTCCGACTTCCGATCAGGATATCGATTTCATCATCACCCATGCGGAACGTCTGTCGTCCTGGTTCGTGTTTCAGGACTCGTATCAGGATGGCGTCGCTGAATCACTGCTCACCAAAGAACGGTTCTATAAACTTTGCGAGGCGCATGGCATTGCTTATCCGAAACTCTGGAAGAGTCTGCCCGGGGAAATCGGTTTGCTGCGCGATGAGATTCGTTACCCATGCATGATCAAGCCGAGCCGGATACACGAAATCAAGGCGCAGCTGGCCGGCAAAAAGGGCTGGATCGTCAAGGATGCGGCCGAGTTCGATCGGGTAGTCGCCAGGATTCCTGCAGAAGCAGGCGTGTTGCTGTTGCAGGAGATCATTCCGGGGCCCGAATCGGAGATCACCTTGTACACGGCCTACTTCGATCGGGAAGGCAAGGCACACCAGCCGTTCACGGCGCAGAAAGTACGGCAGTATCCACCCGGGTTCGGCTCGGCTTCCTTGGTGCGCAGTCATCCCGAGGTGGAAAGCCAGCAGATCGCCGAACGCCTGCTAAGTGCCATCGGCTACCGAGGAATCGCCGCAGCCGAGTTCAAGCGCGACCCACGCGACGGCATCCTGAAGATCATTGAGATCAATGCCCGTCCGTCTCTCTGGTTTTCGGTCAGCACGGCGGCAGGAAAATTTGTGACGCTTTGCTCATACCATGACCTGGCCGGTACAGGAGTAACGCTCGACGAGACCGATCAGGTGAATGACGTGTTCTGGCGTTTTGTCGGCAAGGATATTTACTCCTCGCTGTACTATCGCCTGCATCCGGATTTCATCCTGCCTCCACCAGACATTACTTGTTTGTCAGCGGCACGAAAACGCGTTTGCGCCGTGTACATGCGTGACGACCCGGCACCGGTTCTTGCCGAGTTGGTGAATGTTACGAAGAAGGCTTTCCGGCCAATTACCGCACGGCTTGGCACGAAGAAGCAGGGGAAAAGCCATGAACGGTAAGCTGGTCATATCGCTTGACTTCGAGCTCATGTGGGGCGTGAGAGATCACAGGAGCCGTGCGGACTACGGCGACGCGGTCCTCGGCGGCCGCAAGGCGATACCCGAGATGTTGCGCCGCTTCGAGGCGCATGGGATACGGGCAACCTGGGCCACTGTCGGCTTGCTGTTTGCACGAAACCGGGAGGAGATGTTGTCGAGCCTTCCGGATGTCTTGCCGAGGTATGACGACCCAAGGCTCTCTCCCTATCGGGTGATTGCGGAAGAGATTGGTGAGAACGAAAAAGATGACCCAATGTATTTCGGTCGGTCCCTGGTAGATCGGGTGCGCGAGTCCGAAGGACAGGAAATTGGCACGCACACATTCTCCCACTATTACTGTCTTGAGCCTGGCCAGTCAGAGGCGGCGTTCGAGGCGGACCTGAAGTCCTCGCTGCACATTGCCCATGAATCGGGTATCAACCTGACCAGTATCGTCTTCCCGCGTAACCAGATGTCACAAGAACACATCGATGTCTGTGTGAGAAATGGCGTTCGTTGTTACCGGGGAAACCAGGGCGGTATCGCGTATAGATCGCGACCAAGGGAAGGCAATACGGCACTGGTAAGAGGATTGCGACTACTGGATGCAGTTGTGCCTGTGACCGGTCGACACTCTTACCCGCAACCCACTCAGGTTGGCAAAGCGATCAATGTGCCCGCGTCGCGATTTTTTAGACCGTACTCGCAGCGATTCGGTCGGTTTCATGAACTGCATGTGAGTCAGATACTGAGGGAAATGCTGGATGCGGCCAAGCGGGGCGAAATCTATCACCTGTGGTGGCATCCGCATAACATGGGACGACACACGGAGAAGAATCTCGCTCAGCTGGACAAGATTCTTGGAGAATTTACACGGTTGCAGGACCGGTATGGAATGACAAGCGCCAACATGAGCGATTTCATGCCGGCTAAACATGCTGCGATCTGAACGTGGCGTTGTGGTCGACATTGTGCGTTCATCCTTGCCAAAAAAGTGGCTCGCATTTACTGCGGCAGCTTAGTCCCGCCATATCGTTGTTGATCATGAATAACGGTCGAAGTGGTCTTGGTGCCGGCTCCCATAAATCAAATCTCATGCACCACTTTGATGGCCGCGTGCGTCGGCGCGACTTCACGAGATGATCACCTACTTTGCAATTTTCGGCTTCCTAGTGCTGATCGGTCTCTCAGCGACGTCACGCATGGGTCGGTTGGTAGCCACATTTTTCGTTGGCACATTCCTGTTGATTTTCATGGGCACCCGCTACGAAACAGGCTGCGATTATTGGGGCTACCTCGTCCGCTTCAACTACCTTTACCAGGATGAAAATTATTTGTCCTACCTCACTGCCGAGGAGCCTGGCTTTCACCTGCTTAACGTTGCGATTAAGTCTTATGGCCTCGACTATGTCTGGCTTAACGTTTCTGCGTCCTTCATGTATTTGTTGTGCCTATTCCGTTTTGCCTGGATATCGCCAAGGCCGCTGCTGCTGATTGCATTATTCTTTCCAATTCTGATCGTTCAGCTAGGCATGTCCGGGCTTCGCCAAGCACTTGCTGTCGGATTTCTGTTACTGGCATTCGCCAATTACACCGAGAGGAACAGGATATTGACCGGCTTGTGGATACTGGTAGCCGCCCAGTTTCATCAGTCAGCCTACATCTTCCTACCCCTTGTTTGGCTTGTCGGCAGAAACGTTTCTGCCACCAGGATCATTGTCGCTTTGATATTGATCGGACCAGTTGTTGGATACCTGCTTGCCGAGCGTGCAGAGGTCTACAGTGAACGATATGTGGAACAGCTTTATGGGGAGAACTCATCTTCCGGCGCCATCTTCCGATATGCGCTGGCGCTCCTGCCGGCGATCCTGTTCGAGAAATACAAGGTGCGGTTAAGGCGTGTATTTACCAAATCTTATGATTTGATGAGGCTTTTTTCTCTCATTACGTTCGCCCTTATACCTGTTGGGTTTGTTTCAACCGTAGCCTTGCACAGGCTTACTTATTATGTGCTGCCAATCAGCATTTTTACGTTACTCAATGTGTCGATGGTGATGCCACGTCGGGTGGGCACATCGAAGAAATTACTATTTGTACCGGCACTGATTTTTGGTGCTTACATCGTTGTGTGGTTTGTATTCTCTAAACATGCCAGTTCCTGCTACGTACCCTATAAGACTTATTTGAATATCTAGCCGGTCGTCCGCGTAAATATTAATGCGCATGGCCGATAGGATTAATCACTTGGTTGATAAATGAACAGACGGGTGGTGATCGCGCTGAACCTGGCGTGGAACCTGGTGAACTTTCGCGCGGGGCTGATCCGCGCGCTGGTGGCGGAGGGCTACGAGGTGGTGGCGGTGGCGCCGTATGACGAATACGCCCCGCGCCTGGATGCGCTGGGCTGCCGCTACGTGCCGCTGCCGATGGACAACCAGGGCACGCATCCGGGGCAGGATCTGTTGCTGTTGTGGCGCTTTTATCGCCTGCTGCGGCGCGAACGCCCGGCGGTTTATCTGGGCTATACGGTGAAGCCCAATGTGTACGGCTCGCTGGCGGCGCATGCGCTGGGGATACCGGTGGTCAACAACATCGCGGGGCTGGGGGCGGTGTTCATCCGCAACAGCCCGGTGACGCGGGTGGTGCGGGGGTTGTACCGGCTGGCGCTGGGGCGGTCGAAGCGGGTGTTCTTCCAGAACGACGAGGATCTGCGGATGTTCGTGGAGGGGGGGTTGGTGCGGGCCGAGGTGGCGGGAAGGGTGCCGGGGTCGGGGATTGATTTGGGAAGGTTTGCGGCGGTTGGGTTGCCGGGAGGGCGGGGTCGAACCAACCTCACCCTCTCCCCTGAGACCGCCCTCTCCCCCAACCCCTCCCCCGCGAGGGGTGGAGGGGAGACAGGCGGTGGGGGGATTCGGTTTTTGTTGATTGCGCGGATGCTGTGGGACAAGGGAGTGGGGGAATATGTGGCCGCCGCGCGGCTTGTTCGGCAGCGTCATCCCGAGGCTGAGTTCTGCCTGCTGGGGTTTCTGGATGTGAAGAACCCGGCGGCGATTTCGCGCGAGCAGATGGACGAATGGGTGGCCGAGGGGGTGGTGAACTACTTAGGTGTGAGCGACGACGTGCGCGAGCAGATCGCCGAGGCGGACTGCGTCGTGCTGCCGTCATACCGCGAGGGGACGCCGCGCACGCTGCTCGAGGCGGCGGCGATGGCGCGGCCGCTGATCGCCACCGACGCCGTGGGCTGCCGCGAGGTGGTGGAGGACGGGGTGAACGGTTATCTGTGCCGGGTGAAGGATGCCGACGACCTGGCGCAGAAGATGGAGCGGATGATCGGGCTGTCGGACGAGGAAAGGACTGTGATGGGCCGGCACGGCAGGCAAAAGGTCGAGCGGGAGTTCGATGAGCGGTTTGTGATCGAGGCTTATTTAAAGGTGATTCGGGAAGTGTGCGGGAAGGCGGCGGTTGTTCGCGGCGAGGGCGCCGCTCCTACAGATTCGACTGTCTGATCATGTTCAGGACGTTAGCCTCGAACCAGGTTTTTTCATTTCTGCGAGGTGATATCTGAACACCTCGCTGGTTGAATCACTGATGTGCGCCGTGCTGCGTGGCGAGCGTCCGGGCTGGCCGGAGGCGGACGATCAAGCGCTGGTCGACGCCTTTCTTGAACGCAGCGAATACCACGGTGTTCAGGCCCTGCTGTACGAGCGCCTGCACGATGCCTCCGACTGGCCGCCCGCCTTGCTGGATGCCCTGCACCAACGCGCCATCGCCGGGACGATGTGGGAGTTGCGCCACCAGCAGGTGGTGGCCGAGATGCTGGCCGAACTGGCACGGGTCGGCATCGAGCCGGTGCTGTTCAAGGGCACGGCGCTGGCGTATTCACTCTATCCCGGGCCGGCATTGCGGACGCGTGGTGACACCGATCTCATCGTTCCATTTCACGAGCGGACGCCGGCGATCGATACCCTGGCCGGCCTCGGGTTCGTGGGCGCGCTGGAACTCGGCGAACTGATGAGCTACCAGGCCTGCCTGACCCGCGAGGTGGCCGGCGGCGGGCACACCCTCGACCTGCACTGGAAGATCAGCAACTCGGAGCTACTGTCGCGGCTGTTCAGCTATGAAGAACTGCGCGGGACCGCTCTGCCCTTGCCCGGGCTTTCTCCCCATGCACTCGGCGCCGGTTCGGTCCACGCCCTGCTGATCGCCTGCATGCACCGCGCCGGGCACAAGCAGGCGCCCTACTTCGTCGATAGCGTGGCGCATTACAGCGGCGACCGCCTGATCTGGCTTTATGACATCCACTTGCTGGCGCAGGCTTTGAGCCCGGCCCAGTGGAACGAGTTTTTGCAGCTGGCCAGGCAGAAGAGTTTGCGTGCCGTCTGCCTGGAAGGGATCGAGCAGACCCGGTCGCGCTTCGCCACGCCCGTGCCGCCGGACGTGCCCGACGCACTCGCCCGGCCGGGTGCGCCGGAGCCGGCGGCACAATACCTCGATGCCCGCCACCTGAAGCGGCGCTGGCTGGACCTGTGCGCCCACGAGGGCCTGGCCGGCAGGCTCCGTTTCGCTCGCGAGCTGGCGTTCCCGCCGGCGGCCTACATGCGCGAGCGCTTTCCCCATGCCCGGCCGAACTGGCTGCCCTGGCTATATATATTGCGCGGCCTCGGTGGACTGCGCCGGCGCATCGAACACCACCACTAGCCCTGCTTGCTGTCAATCGGGGCGAGGCGCCCCTCCGGCCATGTATCCACCATCACGATCGATCGTGGTGTTACGCCTCCGCAACCCTAACCGGCGA
>Ga0105094_10001938_pt1 | contig 10834 bp, 10 predicted proteins | sample PPLLak1March2015_2_FD_87023 | JGI IMG/M metagenome (GOLD analysis project Ga0105094, IMG submission 87023) | Freshwater sediment microbial communities from Prairie Pothole Lake near Jamestown, North Dakota, USA - PPLs Lake P8 Core (3) Depth... | ecosystem: Environmental > Aquatic > Freshwater >...
CATGCCCAGCTCGCCAGATTGAAAGACCGAATGGTGACCTTTGCCTTGTGGCGCCTTCGTCATGCGGCTCATCGAACACTCCCCAAGTCATTCATTGAGATTTCCCCGTCGGCTCGGCCTGCGCCCAGGTCAGCGTGCGCACCCCTGCCTGCAGAGGGATGTACTCCAATCCGATATGCCCGGCGTAGCCGATCGCCTCAATTGCGGCGCGGATGCTCACGAAATCGAGCCCGCCGGACCCCGGCTCGTGACGGCCCGGAAAGTCGGCAAACTGGATGTGCCCGATCCACGCCGCATGGCGCCGGATCTCGATCGCCGGGTCGTAGCCCAACAGCCCCAGGTGATAGGTGTCAAGCTGCATCCGCACGCCGGGGTGGTTCAGCGTCTCGACCACCTGGCGCGCCTCCTCCAGCCTGGTCAGGAAGTAGCCGGGGTTGTCCTTCGGGTTCAGCACTTCCAGCGTGAGCATCACGCCGGCCTCGGCCGCCAACGGCGCAGCCAGGCGCAGGTTCTCCAGCATGCACTCCCGCTGGCCGTCCCGGTCGGTCCCGGGAAGCTCCACGCCGGCAGGCAGCATCACCTTGCCGGCGCGGAGGCGCTGGCACAGTTCAAGCCCCTGATCGAGCGTCCGCCGAAATTCGCTCGTGCGTTTCGGGTCCACCAGGTAGCCGCGGTTGGCTGCATCCCACACCGGGACATCCTGGTTGAACAGCACAACCTCCAGGCCCAGATCCTCGACGGCCGCCTCGAGGGCCGGCAGGTCAGCATGCGACGGGAAGCCGAACTCCAGCGCCCGGCAGCCCGCCTGGGCCACCAGCTTCGGGCGCTCGGAGAACGGCGTCTCCGGGAACAGCCAGCTCACATTCGGTGCGTAAGAAACCACCCACGTCCCTTGTCTGTCTTGCAGCTAGTTCGCACTGTCCCGGCGTGCCGAATAGATGGCTACAGCACCGAGCAAGATCAGACCCTTGATGATCCACTGCAGATACGGATTGACACCCATCAGGTTGAAGATGTTGTTCAGCACGGACACGATCAGCACGCCCGCGACCGTTCCGATCACGCTCCCTTTGCCGCCGCCCAAGCGCGTGCCACCGATCAGCACCGCAGTAATGGTGTCCAGGTCGAATCGGTCGTACTGCAGGCCGCCGACTCGCGGGTCACCGGCGCCCATGCGGCTGGCGAGATACATGCCCGTGACGGCCGCCATGGCGCTGCAGAACATGTAAGCGAAGGTGATCACACGTCGCGTCTCGACCCCGGACAGCCTGGCGATCACCTCACTGCCCCCTGTCGCCTTGACGTGCCGTCCCCAAACCGTCTTGCTGAGCAAGACCCAGGTCACCGCTACAAGAACGAACAGGAAGACCACCGGGAAGGGGATCGGCCCGATCATCCCTTCGGCAAAATACTCCCAGCCCGGGGCGATGCTGCCTCCGGGCTTCTTGGCGTAAAGCAACACCATGCCCTGGATGACCGCCCCCACCCCCATCGTGGCAATGAACGGCGCCACGCGCAGCCGGGTGATGATGTTGGCGTTGACAAATCCGAAGAACAACCCGAGCGCCAGCAGCAAGATCACCATGCCCGCCACCAGCAACGGCGTGGTGTAATTGGCCATGAAGCCGCTGGAATACACGTTCATCAGGCTGATCGTTGCCCCGATCGACAGATCGATCCCGCCGACCAGGATCACCAGCGTCTGCCCGACGCTGGCGATCCCCAGCGCCACGCTCTGGCGCAGCACGTTGATGAAGTTGGCCGGGCGCCGGAACTCAGGGATGTAGATCGCCGCCAGCACCAGGATCAGCAGCAGCAGCCCGTAGATGATCAAGACATCGCGCTGCTCGTCCAGGAACCGGCGGCCAGCGAATGACTTGCGGCGAGTGCTCACCCTCTCAGCGGCCATCGGACTTCCCATACGTGGCAAGCATCATCACCTGCTCTTCCGTGGCTTGCTCGCCGTTCAGCTCGCCCACGATCATGCCTCGATGCATCACATACACCCGATCGCTCATACCCACGATCTCCGGCAGTTCCGACGAGATCATCACGATCGCCTTGCCCTGATCGGCCAGATCGCGCATCAACTGCCAGATCTCCGCCTTGGCGCCGACGTCGATGCCGCGCGTCGGCTCGTCGAAGATGATCAGCTCGGGCCCGCTGATCAACCATTTGGCCAGCACAACTTTCTGCCGGTTGCCGCCGCTGAGGTTCTCGACATCCGCGCCCAGGCTCGGCGCCCGCAGGCGCAGGTCGTGTGTGGTCTCTTCAACCACTTCGCGTTCGCGCTTGCGGTTGACCACCCCCCAGCGTTGGCGCTTGGCCAGGCTGGGCAGGGCCGCATTCTCCATCACCGTCTGGCCCATCACCAGGCCTTCGGCGTTGCGGTCTTCGGTCAAGTAGCCGATCTTATGACGCAGCGCCTGGCGCGGGGTGCGCAGGTTGACCTTCTTGCCGGCGACGTGGATCTCTCCGCCGTCGATGCGGCGGCTGCCGAAGATCGCCTGTGCCAGCTCGGTCCGCCCGGCGCCGACCAGTCCGGAGATCCCGATGACCTCGCCCCGGCGGGCCGTGAGGTGGATGTCCTTCAGCCGCTCCCCAACCCGCAGCCCATCGATTCGCAGAATCTCCTCCCCCGGGGGGGAGCCGCGCTGCGGGAAGGTCTCGGAGAAGGACCGCCCGATCATCAACCGCACCAGCTCGGGACGATCGACCTCCGCCACAGGGAACGTCCCGACGACCTTGCCATCCTTGAACACGGTCACCCGATCGGCAACCTCGAAAATCTCGGCGATACGGTGCGAGATGTAGATCACCCCAACACCCTGTTCCTTGAGTGCTCGAATGACGCGGAACAGGTACTCCAGGTCCCGGCCGCCGAGGGCGGCCGACGGTTCATCCATGATGACCACGCGAGCGTTGAGCGATAGGGCCTTGGCGATCTCGACCATTTGCTGCTGGGCCATACTCAGCCGGCCCAGCTTCGTGCCGGGATCGATGTCGACACCCAGGCGCTGCAGCACTTCGCGCGCCCTTTCCGCCTCCCCGCCCTCATCCAGTATGCCCAGTCGGCCGCGAGGCTCTCGGCCGAGGAATACATTCTCGGCCACATTCAGATCCGGCAGCAGGTTGAGTTCCTGGTAGATGATGCTCACCCGGTGAAGCTGGGCATCGTGGGGGCTGGCCAGCCGGACGCTCTCGCCTTCGATCAGGATGCTTCCTTCGTCGGGCTGGTAGACCCCGGCCAGGATCTTCATCAGCGTTGACTTGCCAGCGCCGTTTTCGCCCACGACGGCATGCACTTCCCCGGCGCGGCAATCAAAGCTGACGTCGTCCAGCGCCACGACGCCCGGGAAGGTCTTGGTGATCCCCTTCATCTCAACGAGGCATTCCGCCATCAGAACCTCGCGCCACAGCCCGCCGGGGGTTCTGCTGGCCGGAGGCGTTGCCTCCGGCCAGCAGTCCGTTGATCCTTCACACTATGCCGGGTGCACGGCTACTGGCTGTAGAACTTCTCGCGCACCTCGGGGAGCATATCGAGCCACAGCTCGTCCGACATGCCCGTGTTGTAGAACTCCGCCATGTTCTCGGCGGTGATGACGAGTGGAGCCACCTGGTGGTGGAACGGGATCGGCTGGCCCTGCAGCAGCGCCAGCGCGTCCTGGACCGAGACGAAGCCCATGCGGTTCGGGAAGCTGACGGCCGCGAACGGGAAGTTGTTCTCGGTGGCCTGGCGCAGGAACAGCGCCCAGTCCTCGCCGGTGATCGGCGGCACGGTCATGCCGGCAGCCAGCAGCGCTTCCACCACACCCACACCCTGCAGGGCGCTGTCGGACCAGATGCCGTCGACCTCACCGAACTGCGTGATCCAGGCTTCCATCTGCTTCTGGCCGCCGGTGGGCGACCAGTCGGTGTAGGCCTGGGCCAGTTCGTTGATCTCCGGGTACCCAGCGAAGACCTCCCGCGCGCAGCGCAGGCGCTCTTCCGCCGGGCTGGCGCCCGCCATACCGGAGAGCAGCAGGATATCGCCCTTGCCATCCAGTTCCTCAACCAGCCATTCGGCTTGCATCCGGCCCATGGCGCACGAGTCGCCGTCGGTGTAGGAGACGCGGTTGGCCGGGCTCTTGACATCGCGGTCGAGGGTGATGACCGGGACGCCCATCTCCATTGCCTTCTTGGCGCCCGGATCAACCACGTCCTGGGCGGCGGCGCTGATCACCAGCACGTCGCAGCCCTTGGTCAGCAAGTCCTCGATATCAGCAATCTGCTTGGCAGGATCATCGTTAGCATCGGCATACAGATAGTTGTCCACCAAACCGCCCGCCTTGGCCTCATCGATGCCGTACTCGAAGTTCTGCACCATGGCCACGCGCCAGGCATTGGCGACCGAGGCGTTGCTGAAGCACACGGTATACGGCGGTTCCTTGGCGAAGGGCGTCGTGTCGATCATGCCCTCAGCATCTGGCTCCACCACGATCGGTCCGGCGGGCTCGGCCGGGGCCGGCCCAGCCGGCGCACAGGCGCCGATCAGCAGGCCCAGCACGACCAGCAACGAAACGAAACCCATGATCTTTCGGCCAGACATCTTCCTTGTCCTCCTTGATTTGTGGTCGAACTACGTTCACGGAGTTGCACGTCAGTTGGGCGTTCGGTTCGTCCCCACCTCCTTTCGGGGCGATCAGGCTGACGATCGGTCTTGAGCCGCCGGCTAGCGGCGCGCCCGCAGGCGAGCGTAGAGCGCCACCGCCAGCAGGATCACCAGCCCCTTCACGATACGCCGCGCCTCTTCATCGAACTGCAGCATCAGCACCAAGTTAAAGAGCACGGTCAGGATCAGCACGCCAGCGATGGTCCCGATCTGACCGCCCTTGCCGCCCTCGAAGGCGGTCCCGCCAATCACCACGGCCGCGATCGCGTTCAGTTCATAGCCGTTGCCCAGCCAGTTGTCGGCGTGTCCGACGTAGCCCACCAGGATCAGCCCGGCGATGCCGGCCAGGAAGCTGCAGGCGGTGTAGGCGGCGATCTTGATCGCATCCACGCTGACGCCCGACAGGTACGCCGTGCGCACATTGCCGCCGACGGCATACAACCGGCGGCCAAATGTCGTGCGCGAGAGCACGAAGCCAGCGATCGCCGCGATCACCAGCCACACGATCAAAGCCATGGGAACCGGCCCCAGCGCGTCTCGTCCCCAGAAGCGCAGGCTGTCCGGAATATAGGTCTTCGGGGTTCCCTGGGAATAGACGAAGCGGATTCCCTGCACCACCAGAATCATGCCGAGCGTGGCGATGAAGGGCGGGATCTTGAGCTTGGTCACCATCAGCCCATTGCCCAGGCCGACCAGGAGCGAGAACAGCAGGCAGCCGGCGACGACCGGAAGGACCAACTCATCCTTTCCGCCCGTGAACCCCGCAGCGAAGATCGAGACCGTGGCCATCACCGAAGCGACGGACAGATCGATCCCGCCGGTCAGAATCACCAGCGTCTCGCCCACCGCCAGGATGCCCAGCGGCGCAGCTTGCTTGAGGATGGTGGTCAGGTTGCGCGGGGCAAGGAAGCTCGGAGAGACGAGCGAGGCGATCAGGATCAACACGCCCAGCACAATCCAGATCGCCGCCGCCTGCAGCCAGCGCCGCCGGGTATCGGACTGGCTGCGCACCAGCTCCCGCACCCGCGGCCCGGAGGGTTCAGGCACCAGAACTTGACCCATGCTCCCTGCTCCTCACCACGCGGTGTAAGCCCCGTCGACGACCAGTACGTGGCCCGTGACGAAGGCCGAGGCCGGGCTGGCCAGGTAGACCACCGCGCCCGCCAGGTCGCGCTCCTCGCCGAAGCGCCCCAGCGGAACTCGGCCGACAAGCTCACGGTAGAAGTCCGGATCGCGCTGCTTGAGGCGGTCGGTCATCGGGGTGACGAAATAGCCAGGCGCAATGGCATTCACCCGGATCCCCTTGGCTGCCCACTCGACAGCTAGCGAACGCGTCAGGGCGATCACGCCGCCCTTGGTGGCGCAGTAGTGGCTGTTGTTCCCGCCGCGATTCCCCACCAAGCCGGAGATCGAAGCAATGTTGATGATCGCACCGCTTCCCTGCTCGATCATCTGCCGCGCCGCCCAGCGCGAGCACTGGTAGATGCCCCCCAGGTTGACCTGCACCACCTTCTCCCAGTCGTCCTGCTCCAGGTCTTCGAAGGGCGCCCGGGTCGTGACGCCGGCATTGTTGACCAGGATGTGCACGCCGCCGTACTCATCCGCCGTGTGCTGCACGACGCGCTGGACGTCCGCGGCCGAGGTGACGTCGGCGACCATTGCCAGGGCGCGCAGGCCATCTGCCCGCAGGCCGTCGGCCGCCGGTTCGAGATCCTGGGGGTTGACGTCGACCAGCGTCAGCGCGGCACCGGCCTGCCCCAATGCCTGCGCCATCGCCAGTCCCAGGCCGCGTCCAGCCCCGGTGACGATCGCCGCCCGGCCATCCAGGCAGAAGCTGTCCAGCACACCCTTCATCGCCATGTTCGCGCCTGCCGGCTCACAGCCTTCCGCCGCGCGCTTCGAGCAGCTCGAGGATACGGGCCCTGACATTGGTGATGTGCAACGTCAAGGCCTGCTCCACGGCGCGTGCCTCGCCGAGCTCAAAGGCCGCAAGGATCGCCTCATGCTCCTGGTGAGCCTGGCGGGCGTTCTCGACGCTGTTCAGATAGTGCGCCCGCGCGACGCGCATGTGGACATTCAACTCGGTGAAAATCTGCATCAGGCGCTGGTTCTCGCTCATCCCGACCAGGATCCCGTGCAGCTGGCGATCGGCGCTGATGAACGACTCATAGTCCCCATAGTTACCGTTGACCGTCGCTTCGCGCATGCGGTTGATCGGCTCGTCGACGGCTTCCAGGAACTCCCGCGCCCGACCCTGGCTGACCAGCCGGCGCGCAGCATGCAACTCGATCAGCAGCCGGATATCGAACAGTTCACCGACATCCCGCGCCGTCAGCTCGGTGACAAAGGTTCCCCGGCGAGGCTGGATCTCGACCAGCCCCTCCAGCGCCAGGCGCTTGAGGGCGTCGGTCACCGGTGTGCGGCTGACCCCCAGGCCGTGCGCAATCTCCTCAACCGAGATGCGCGCCCCGGGCTCAAGCTGCCGCCGGAGAATCTTGTCTTTGAGGACCAGGTAGGTTTTCTCAGCCAGGTCAGTGTGGGCAAGGGGCACTAGGGTGTCGGCAACCGGCTGGCTGTCCCGCAGCACCATCGCACGCTCCCTCGATGAAGAACCGGAGACCGCTGCCTCGATCCTCCCGGCGTGTGTTTGCCAGGTCGGACTGGACTGTCCCCGGATGGTTTCGGCTACCTTGATGCCCGATGTCGCCCAATCGCCAACATCGCCCAGAGTAGCGTACAGAAATCTAAAATGTTACATGTTACATTTGCCAGTATAGGGAAGCTTACGGGGTGCTGTCAACAGGATGAGTGTCACCTCTCGGAACCCGGCAGCGAGCCCGAGGCGCCCAGGAGGGACGGCAGACGCAATGCCCTTCGGCAGCCATCCCTTCATCTGTTGAGTGCCAGGCCCGGAAAAGGGGAGGGCCAAGGCGCCCCAGGGGTCAGCCTTGATTCAGCCCCCAGACAATCCGCAATCCGTCGAGCGTCAGCCAGGGCGCCTTGATCTGGATCGCCTCGGTCTCGGCGGCGATCAGGTCCACCAGACCTCCTGTCCCGATCACCTTCATCTTCGGCCCCAGCTCCTGACGGAACCGGCTCACCATGCCTTCGACCAGCCCCACGTAGCCGAATACCAGACCCGATTGGAGCGCATACACGGTATTGCGGCCGATGGCGGCCGGTGGGCGGGCCAGATCGACACGCGGCAGCTTGGCCGTCCGTGAGAAGAGCGCCTCGGCGGCGATCCCGATCCCGGGCGCAATCGCTCCCCCCAGATAGTCCCCCTCAGCCGAGATCGCATCGAAGGTCGTCGCCGTGCCAAAATCGACGACGCAGGCCGGCCCACCATATAGCTGCTGCACCGCCGCCGCATCGACGACCCGATCGGCGCCAACGGCCTTGGGATCCTCGTAGCGGATGCGCACGCCGGTCCTGACGCCGGCATCGACAACCAGCGGCTGCAGATTCAGGTAGTGGGCGCAGGCCTGTAGGAAGGTCCCGGTGAGCGGCGGTACGACGGAGGCCAGCGCGCCTCCGGTGAGCTGCGCCGTCTCGACGCCGGCGTGCCGCAGCAGCCCCAGCATCTGCAGGCCGTACTCGTCCGGCATGCGCTCGTGTGCCGTCGCCAGCCGCCAGGCATCCACTCTGCGCTCCCCTTCGTACAGGCCAAGCGTGATATTGGTGTTGCCGATGTCGATCGCCAGCAGCATGTCGGTCTCCTTCCGCAGCCCAGCTACCCGACGAGCAGGTTGTCGATCAGGCGGGTCGTGCCAAGATGGACGGCCATCGAGAGCAGCGCTCTCTCCACCGGTCCGGAGAGTTCCGCCAGAGTCTCTGGATCGGCCACCGAGACGTACTGGGGCCGGGCCAGGGGCTCCCCGGCCAAAGTCCGCTCCATCCACTTGCGCAGCACATCCGCCTCGCGCTCGCCCGCCCTGAACGCTTCGGCCGCCTGTGACAGCGCGTGGTAGAGCACAGGGGCGACCCGCCGCTCGTCCGGCTCCAGATATGCATTACGGCTGGACATCGCCAGTCCGTCCGCTTCGCGCACGGTCGGGCACACCACGATCTCAAGCGGGAAGTTCAAGTCCTGCGCCATCCGCCGCACAACCACAGCCTGTTGAGCATCCTTCTGCCCGAAGTAAGCCCGCTGCGGCAGGACCGCGTTGAACAGCTTGGCGACGATTGTAGCTACACCCTGGAAGTGCCCCGGGCGGTACAGGCCCTCCAGGGGCTTTGTCAGCGACTCCACCTGCACCCAGGTCTGAAATCCCGGGGGGTACATCTCCGCCACCTCCGGTGCCCACAGCAGATCGGCGCCGGCCTGTTCGGCCAATTCCAGGTCGCGACTCAGGTCGCGAGGGTAGGCCGCCAGATCCTCGCGGGCACCAAACTGGGTCGGGTTGACGAAGAGGCTGACAACAGCCGAGGCGCACTCCTCCCGAGCGCGGCGGATCAGCGACAGATGGCCTTCGTGGAACGCTCCCATCGTCGGAACGAGCCCCAGCGGATCGGCCAGATGCGCCCGTGATGTTCGCAATTCAGCGATGCTCCGCGCAATCACCACCTTGTGCTCTCCTCGGGCGCCAGCGCAGCGATGAGATGCCAGAGGGTGCGGTTGATCGGAGCGTCGGCGCCGACTGAGCCGGCCGCGCGCACGACCGCGCCGTTGATGGCGTCGATCTCGGTGCGGGCACCGCGCAGCACGTCCTGCAGCATCGAGGATTGGTTGTCGGCTGAGGCACGCGCCGCTAATTCGGCCTGCTCGGCTGCGTCCGGAAACGGCAGGAGGATCCCCGCCGCTTCCGCCACGGCCTGGACCTCGGCCGCTGCACCCCGCATCACGGCCCTCGCCCCGGGACGGGCAGCAATCTCACCATTGCTCAGGCGTAGTAGCGCCGCCACGGGGTTGATCGCTGCGTTGACCGCCAGTTTGCCCCACAGCACGCTGGCCAGATCCTCAACCCGCTCGACCTCCAGCCCGGCTGCCTGCAGTCGCTCCTGCAGCGGCCCGAGTCGCGGATGGTCGCCCAGCGTCGTCGGCCCACGCCCGCCGAGACGCACCACGCCTGGCGCCAGCAACGTAGCTCCCATGCGCGTCACGCCGGCTGCAACCCGCTCCTCGCCAAGGCAGTCGCGCAGTGCTTCCCAGTTGCCCAGCCCGTTCTGCAGGCTGAGCGCCACGCCGTCCGGAGCGAGGCACTCCTTCAACTGCGCCGCGGCGCGAGGCGTCTGCCACGCCTTGACCAACACCAGCGCCTGGCGAACACCCACGCAGGTCCCCGGATCATCGGTCGCCCCGACGCGCAGGATTCGCTCGCCGGCCTCGGTCTGCAAGCGCACACCTGCCGAGCGCATGGTTTGCACGCCCGCCGCCCAGGTCCCCAGCAACATGACCTCGGCAACGTCTGCCAGTACTCCGGCGAACAGGCAGGCCATGGCGCCCGTGCCGACGATCAACAGCCGTTCGTTGTTCACGCAGCGGCCTCGCTCCGCAGCGCCTTGAGCACGCTGCGCCATTCGTCCGCATCCATGGTGAGGTTGTGTTCCTGCGCGGGAAACTGACCAGTTTCCACATCCTGAATGTACGCGCTGAAGGCGCGCTTCATCTCGCCATGCAGATCCGCATACTGTTTCACAAAACGCGGCGTGAACCGCTCGAACAGTCCGAGCAGGTCATGCGTCACCAGAATCTGGCCGTCGCACCCCGCCCCGGCGCCGATGCCGATCGTCGGGATGGTCAGGCGCCGGCTGATCTCGGCCGCCAGCTCCTGCGGAATGGATTCGAGCACGAGCGCAAAGCAGCCCGCCGCTTCGAGCGCCGCGGCATCGCGCAGCAGTTCGACCGCCGCCCGCGCCGTCCGCCCCTGCGGCCGGAAGCCGCCCAGTTGATGCACCGACTGCGGCGTCAGACCGATATGGCCCATGACTGGGATGCCCGCCTGCAGGACGGCTCCGATTGCCTGCAGCCGTTCCCGCCCGCCTTCGACCTTGACCGCGTCCATGCCTCCTTCCTGCAGGAAGCGCCCGGCGTTTCGGACGGCCTCCTCCGGTGACACTTGATAGGAAAGGAAGGGCATGTCGCCGACGAGCAGCGGCCGACGAGCCCCGCGCGCCACCGCCCGGCTGTGATGCAGCATCTCCTCCATCGTCACGGGCAGCGTGTTCTCGTACCCCAGCACA
>Ga0105094_10001940_pt1 | contig 10819 bp, 12 predicted proteins | sample PPLLak1March2015_2_FD_87023 | JGI IMG/M metagenome (GOLD analysis project Ga0105094, IMG submission 87023) | Freshwater sediment microbial communities from Prairie Pothole Lake near Jamestown, North Dakota, USA - PPLs Lake P8 Core (3) Depth... | ecosystem: Environmental > Aquatic > Freshwater >...
GAGATGGCAACAGGGGGAATATCTTGAAGACGTTTAAAGGTAACTTTTTCTTTCATAGATGAAACATAGAATTCTAATTTCAGATTTCAGATTTTTCAATCTGCGATCTCAGATGACCCTATGGACTTTGGAGTAGGCCTCGCGGGCGGCAGCCACATTCTCCTCCTGTTTATCCGGAACGTTATCCCGAATGGCCCGAATCACCGACCCGATGGTGACCATTCCTGTTATCTTCGAAAAGGCGCCCAGGATGGCCGTATTGACGACAGGGGCTGTGGGTGTCCCTAATTTGTGTCTGACGGCAAGCGCACCCGCGTCAACGAGGGCCACCTTGTATTTGGAAAAATCGCCACCCTCCAGGTCATCTTTTGAACTGTTGACCAGAATCCAACCCTTCTCTTTCATGCCCGCCGTCACATCGATGCCTTCAAGAATGAGCGTCCAGTCAAGAACAATCACATGATCCGGCCGGTAGACATTGGTTCGAATGCGAATCGGCTTGAAGTCCCACCGCGTGAAGGCCATCACGGGTGCCCCTCTCCTCTCCACGCCGAAGGCCGGGAAGGCCTGAACATATCTTCCATCAAAGAAAAGAGCCGAGGCCAAGACAGCGGATGCCACGACCGCACCCTGTCCTCCTCTCCCGTGGATTCGAATCTCAATCATTGACGATCCTTTTGTGACTGCAGGCCAGGGCCGTTCCTATTTCTCATATCCCCAATGAAACTCCCTGTATGTTTTCCCTTTCTTGAGCTGCCCCTCCGCATATCGATCTGCCACCCTCGCGGGGGCAAGCTTTTCCTGCCTCGATTCTTTAAGAATATTTCTGATGAGAGGATATAAATCGCTGATGGCCTCCCTGGGATCTCTTTTATTCTTAACGTCATAGGTCCTCTGACGATACCACCATTGAATGAGGGCTCCTGAATTGATGACATAGTCGGGGGCATAGAGGATTCCTCTTTGAAACAGCGCGGTCCCATCCGCCTCTGTTGCTAGAACATTGTTGGCACTTCCTGCGATGATCCGGCATCTAAATTTTGGAATAGTTTCAGAGCAAACGATCCCTCCGATGGCGCAGGGAGAAAACACATTCCCGTTCACCCCATAGATCTCCTCCGGCTTCACCACAGTGACTGGAAATGCTTTTGCGGTTTTTTCAATCGCCTTTGGGTGGATATCGCTAATCGTTACCTTCGCCCCATTTTCAATGGCATATTTAACCACCCAATAGCCCACTTCTCCTACACCCTGAACCGAGATGTGCCGATCTTTCAAGGAATCGTTCCCATAGGCTTCTGTAAGACAGGCTTTTATCCCTTGGTAAACCCCATAGGCCGTGGCTTCCGATAGATCTCCCACTCCAGCGGGTGTCTCATCGGCTACCCATCGAGTCTCCGTTCTCATAAAGTCAATATCTTCTGTGGAGACACCCAGATCTCTGCCCGTATACCTTCTCCCCTGCAGATGTTCAATATATCGGCCCAAAGTCTTGAGGGCCAAGGTTCGATCCATCCCATCCATCTCCATGATGACCGTTTTACCGCCACCGCAATCCAGACCTGCCGCGGCACTTTTGTATGTCATCCCTCTCGAAAGTTTCAGGGCATCACGGATGGCCTCTTCTTCGTTAGGGTACTTCATGAATCGAGTCCCACCCACGGCGGGCCCCCTCGTGGTATCATGAATCACGTCGACGGCAAACAGCTTCGCCTTCTGATTCTGGATGATGGAGATCTGCTCGTAGTCATGTCTTTTTATCGTGTCAAAATATTCCATCTGTCGGCTCTCCTGCCTGAGAACACTTTCATCCACTTTTCCATCATTCCAATCCATTTATTATTAAAAGTCAACCCTCGCCCATTCCTCCTTCAGACGCTTTAGATGGCAGGTCTCGTTCAAAAGGGAGAGGACGTACTTTCCATTCCTGTATTGGATTAGATTGATTGCGGTGGTATCCTGTCCAATTTGCCAAAAATGGGAGTTGTCTAACCCGAGAACCCCGCAGATGAGCACTTTGTTGACAACCCGATGAGAGACGAGGACAAGGGTCTTGCCTGAGTTGGATCGGATTACCTCTTCCACAGCAGCCATGGCCCTCACGCGGACTTCATCCAGGCTCTCCCCTCCGGGTAGTCTGGCCCGATGGGGTTCGTCTCTCCATTGCCGGTAGGTCTCAGGATCCATTTTCTTAATCTCATCATGGGGATGACCTTCCCAGTTTCCAAAACTCATATCGATAATCCCTTCCAATGGTTGCACTCTTAGGGAGTAAAGATTGGCAATTTTCTGAGCGGTCTGCCAGGCTCGAGCCAAAGGGCTTGAGTAGATCCCGTGAATCTCCATTCCCTTAAAATATTCTCCTGCCAGTTCTGCCTGCCTGAGCCCGGTCTGATCGAGGGGGACATCCGTCCTCCCTCGAAAGATCTCCTCCCTATTCCATGCGGTTTGTCCGTGGCGAATGAGATAAATGGAGGTCATCGTTTAAAGTCCTTCAGGTTGAAGTCGAGGTTAAGGTTAAGATCAAATCTCAGGTTGAGGTTATGTCTGAATTATCCATACCATTTTTGTATGGATAAAGGCAACCATCATCCCTAAACCAATCCCCTCCCCATTGATGGGGGAGGGTGAGGATGGGGGTGAACAAAACGGAGGGGAAGTTTTTGGGGGTTATTTTCTATGGCATAATTTGCTATAATTCAAAGGAAACAAAAAATTGACCTGAGGAATCGGCCCGTGAAGTTCAAACAAAAAATCGTTATTACAATTGCTTTTCTATTACTAGGAGGATGTGCGACTGAAAAACCGGTTGAGAGGATTCCTCCTCCTACTCCTCAGGAGACGGCTGAAACCTATCTCAATCGCGGTGTGGACTCTTCTCAAAGGGGCGAATACAAAAAGGCCGTCTCTGATTACAATAAAGCCATTGAAATAAACCCGGAATTTGTTGTCGCTTACTTGAACCGTGGATTTACGTACAGCAAAATGGGCGAATATGAAAAGGCCATTCCTGATTATAATAAAGCCATTGAGATCAATCCAAGGTATGCCAAAGCCTACTACAATCGCGGGTTTCTCTATCGTAAAATGGGCGAATATGACAAAGCTATTTCTGATTATACAAAGGCCATTGAAATAGACCCGAGGTATTCATTGGCCTACTACAATCGAGGCAATGCTTATTATTATAAAGGTGAATACGAGAAGGCCTGGGAGGACATCAAGAAAGCAAGAAGTTTGGGGTATAAAGTTCCCTCTGAATTTTTGAAGAACCTTAAAGAAGCTTATGAAAAGCAGAAAAGAATAAGCCCGAATTAGATAGTAGGCAGTACCCACAAGGCAGTAGACAGTAGGCAGGAGGTAGACAAGATGGCAGAATCCGTAATATTGAGGAAAGATGGCGACATTACCCAGGTCCTGTTAAACAGGCCTGAGGCCTTTAATGCATTCGATCTCGATTTACTCGAGTCTCTTGAAAAACATCTTGTTAAGCTTGCAGAAGATGATTCGGTTGCGGGAATAGTCATCTCCGGGGAAGGGAAGGCTTTTTGCGCAGGTGGTGATTTGAAGTGGGCCCTGAACCATCCTGCCGGAGCTCCGGCAGCTTTTCACGAATTGGCTGCCCGATACCATCAGGCTATTTTGGAGATTCGTCGGATGAGAAAGCCTGTGATCGCTGCTGTAAACGGCGTTGCAGCCGGTGGCGGATTTTCGTTGGCTCTGGCCTGCGATTTTCGCGTGATGGCTAAATCTGCCATCCTGCGGCAAGCCTATACCTCCAGCGGCCTCTGCATTGATGGGGGTGGCACATTCACACTTCCAAGACTTGTTGGTTTGGCCCGTGCCCTTGAAATCGTTGCGTTTGATAAACCCATGTCCTCTGAGCAGGCACTGAACTGGGGATTGGTGACAAAGGTTGTAGAGGATGGGCATGCCCTGGAAGAAGCAATGAAGATGGCCCACGAGTTAGCAAAAAATTCCCTTCACTCCTTTGGCTGGTGCAAAGCCCTCCTCACAGATTCCTTCAATACGTCCTTCGAAACCCATATCGAGCGAGAGCGACTGGGACTTTCAACCTGTGCCGCTCATCCTGATGGTCAGGAAGGATTGAGATCTTTTTCAGAGAAGCGAAAACCCGTTTTCAACGTCAGATAAACCTTTCCGGAAATGTCCGCATTCTAAAGCTTTGAAAGACTGGCCTGACTGTTTATCCGGCCACTTTTTCAGAGATCTCACATATTCTGATTGACCCATTCGGCGGCACACCCTCGGCCTGAGCTCGGGCCGAAGGCAAGCCCCAGCCCCCTTCAGGACATGACTCATTTCCTGGCGCGAGGGTGCCACCGGGTCATGTGCCTGGCATGAGTCTTTAAATAAGCGCCTGGTTTATAGAATATGTCATAGAACTCCAGGTCCAAATGATGCGCCTGAAGATAAGTAATAAGAAAAATGGAGGGTACGGTACCAGGAAATTTACCAAACGTATCCAAAATGTATTGAGCTTGTAGACCGACGCACTCTCGGAATTCTTCACTGTGCACTTGGGCCGCAGAACGTACCTTGACCGAATTCTTCCAAGGGCCGGGCGTCTCTGGATAAAACGGACCGCCTGGGCCGAATTTCTGCTTTTGAATTGCCTCTACGGCGGCGCGCATATCAGGATAGTGGGGTGGACAGAAACCTTCCATGACTCCCTGCAAGCCCGTAGGATTGGGGTAGGGCCAGTGGTCATTCGTGTCGTACCGGAATCCTAAACCGGGAACGCTCGGATCGCCGCTCGCACCGAGCACGCTGAAGGCGTCCAGTCCGTTAAACATCCAGCCACCGAGCCCCATGGCCTGAAGCATCAGCGTCCCCGCATAACAGCTCATAGCCAGTTCCGCAGTAACCTCGGCCAGGGACCACTGCTCTACGAAGGTCAAAGGCCAGGTATTATTCACATCCACCATGTTTTTGAACTTCTCGATTCCGGGGATGGTGCGCCTGTTGATATCATCCCTGACAACGATTCCGTTTTGTAGCATATAGAAGAAATTGAGAAGAACATGCTGGGCCAAATCTCCCACGGGAATGACAAGTAGCGTTCCAGGTTGATTCACAACCCAGGTATTGTGTGCTTCTGTATAGGGGACTTCAGCCGGCAATCCCAGGCGGCCATCCTGGATCTTCTTGACCCGGCCTTTGAGCGAGTTGAGGACGGTTTCGAGATCGAGGGAGCCGTCCGTTTCCCTCTCCGCAAAGGGCGGAGCATTGCGAGCATCCAGAACGTAAACACCTTCGTCGTCGGTGAAGAAGGTCATGCTCGTATGAAATCCTGCTGAAGAAGGAAACGTGCGGCCGCCAGCTGATCCTGCATAATTAGAAAGGTATGGCGCATAACGCTTGGCTCGGTAAATCAAGTAGTGCCAGCTTGTGTTGCTGCCGCAGGCGGCGACCACCAGAAGTTTTTCAAGCTCGGTAAGTGGTAGCGACTTGTGTCGTGATTTGTATGCAAACACGCCGTCCGGTATCTCCGCTCCCATGAAGAAGCGCCGGGAACGACGGCCCAGCAGGGCATCAATCAGGCCAAAAGAAAGCATCTCCTTAAACCCAGCTGGCAATTTTCTCATAAAAACCTCCTCCTTCTGCTATATGAAGCTTTGAGATCATACGAACGTTCGGACACAAGCATTGGAATATTCTCATAGAATGACGGAACCGGTAATAGGGTGAATCGGGTATTTCAGCTATAAAAATGCGGTATTTTCACTTCGCCCCCCATCTGCCAAAATTCCAATGTTATACGAAGTTCGTATTTCGTGCTATTACAGAGAAAACAAGATACAGAATCGACAACTTTGTGCAATTTGTAGACAGAAGTGGCAAAAACTGCTAAAAGGATACACTTAGAAGAGGAGATTCCAAACAAATCGGAATTTCGTCTAATAATCGTTATGCATGAAAACCGATGAACCGTCATCAGTTCACTGGAGGACTCTGAGATGAGAGAGCAAGAAATTCCAAACTATTGGAAAGGCCAGTGTTTTGGTTGTTCCACGGTGAACAGTCACAGTTTAGGGCTGCGTTTCTACCTCTCTGAAAATGGATGTTACACAAAATGTTCGATCCCTGACTATCTTTGTGGAATTGATGGGGTTGTTCATGGCGGACTGATCGCCCTCCTCCTCGACGAAGTTTCCCAGTGGACGATGATCGCACGAATTGGCAAAATGGGTCTCACCCGCGAAATTTCTGTCCGCTACTTAAAGCCTGTGCCGACAAATACAGAAATAGTTGTTGAGGCGAAAATTGAAACTCAACATGAAAAAGACACCGTTTTGCATTCAACCGTTCGCTCCAAAGACAACGAGCTTTTGGCTGAAGGCGAGAGCAGATGGATGATGGCAAACCCTTCAGTCATCGCTAAAGTTTCAAAAGTTAACGAATCACAACTAAGAGAATTTCTGGCTAAATATCCTGTAGAAACATTGCCTTAGAGCAGGTTCGAAAGAGTTGTGCATAACCATTCACTCCAGCGGACGGGCACACCCGCCAATCGCGGACGTTGAGTGTAAGAGGTTCCAAATCATGACAACTAACTCCGGTCAACTGTGGAAAACCAAGTTCAACGCCAGAGGCCTCGGGCGTTTAATTTGGTGTGCAGCGGGGGCGGCAACAGGCATCGGCATCGCCCTTTGGGTTGTAGACGTATCTTCATCCCCTTTTCTACTTGCCTCAATCGGTGGTTCCACGATGTTCCTCTTTGGTCTCACAAGGGCAGCTGCTGCCCAACCGCGGGCACTGTTCGGTGGACATTTAGGTGGTGCGCTCATTGGTGTGCTTTGCTCCCAGGCATTTGGGGACGCTCTCTGGGTATACATACTTGCGGTGGTTTTAACACTCATTTTCATGCTCTCCACCAAAACGGTTCACCCACCAGCCGGTGCTAATCCTCTGATCATGGTGCATCAGCATGCCAACCTCTTTGCCCTATGGCAACCGGTTGGCCTCAGTATCCTCATCCTCGCCTTGGTCGCTGTGGTCTGGAGCCGTCTCGTTCCAGGAATGATTCATTACCCAACAAAGTGGTTTGATAGGTCGCCGCCGTCAATTTTCTGGGGTGGCTGGAGTGAATAAAACATCGGCACTTAACTGGGCGGCTCCAATAAATTGCCTATAAAGCTCTCGCTGAGCTGTGGGTTATGTTGTAAAAAGAAATATGCACCCTGGTGCGGCGCGCGCCCCCGAGCAAGGTGTTATCTTTTTGAAGAAAAAGGAGAGTCAAGCATGGAAATCGATCTCAGTACGCTTCCAGCGCGTGAGGCGCATGATTTGCTGACAAGTGCACTCATACCGCGACCGATTGCTTGGGTGTCTTCGGTCAGCGCACAGGGGCATATTAATCTGGCCCCTTTCAGTTTCTTTAGCGGCATCACGTGGTGTCCAGCCACGCTAGGTTTTTCGGTTGTCAACCGTCCAGACGGGAGTCGCAAGGATACGATATGTAACATCGAAGAAACCAAGAACTTCGTCGTGAACATGGTATCGCAAGACCTGGCCTCTCCCATGGTAGAAACTTCAACGACATTTCCACACGGAGTCAATGAGGCACAGAAGGCAGGGATTCCTCTCGTCCAGTCGAAAATTGTTGTTGCTCCGCGTGTGAAAGAAGCGAGAGTCGCCTTTGAGTGTGCCCTTGACCGAATCGTGACTGTGGGGAATGGCGCCTATGCTGGAAACCTTGTCCTTGGAACCATCCTCCTCGTGCACATCAAAGACGAAATCTTAGAGACGGGAAAGACCGTTGATCCGATTAGATTTGATGTGATCGGCCGACTAAGCGGGACCCGCTACTGCAGGACAGGGTCAGTCTTCGAGATATGAGCGGAGGGTGCCAATGGAAGACAGGTCACCCCACCGGATCGCCCAAAGACCGGTCTGCCAGTGAACTTCATGGAAGCCATATCCCGACAGGAAATCTTCAATATTTTCAGCTTCCAATTACGGAAGGGAACGACTCTTAAGGATCGGCTTGTCCCAGGCTTTTTCGAAGAAATAATCGAGGACCCTTCTCGAGGTCTTCTCTCTGAAGATCGACTTTCTTCCCACATAACCTTTCTTCAGACTGAAGAAGGACCGTTCCTTAAAAAAGACTAAAAGGAGGCCGATCCATGTCAGGGCTTCCTTGGAGGAAATGCCTTCGGCCTCGACTTTCTCTTTCAAAACGTCATAGAGTTCCCTCCATGTCATTCCCTCATTCAGCTCCCCTTCGTCCACCTTGCTTTTTATAAAATTGATGACCCTTGCCAGCCGGAAAAGTGTGACGATATCGAGACGATCAAAATCCTCTGTCTCAATGGGGAGAGCACTCGAACGCCATTGGGAGGGGTGAGAAGGAAGGAGTTCCTTTGCCTTGCATTGCTCAAAAAGAGAAGTCCCAGGAGTGGGATAAAAGACGCTGGGACCAAGAAGGGCTCTTTTCCCCATTAGATAGATCAAGGTGTCCACCATCTCTCCGATTCTTTGACCGGGTATGCCCAAGATGGCGTAGGCGACGACGTTGAGGCCAACTTGTTCTGCATCTTTTAAAATGTTATCGAAATTACTTGCTGTTCCTGGTCTGCCCATCCTCTCCTTAAAGGAAGGATCGACGCTGACAAAAGAGAGATTGACCGTCTTAAAACCTGCTTTCCTCATCAAGGTTAGAAGTTCCTTACCCAGAGAGTCAAAAGAGACGCCGTTCATGGCCGAAAGCTCCAGACTCTCTTCTCCAAAGGTTTCGACGACGAGGCTCATCAAACGCTTCGCCCGTTCCTGATCAAAGGTAAAATTGTCGTCTTCAATATCAAAGCTTCGAATATGAAATCTATGGGTGCAGTCCACCATTTCCTGTAGGATCGATTCCGGAGATCTGGAACGAAAAGAGGGACCCATGACCAGATGAGTGGAACAGTAGGCACATCCCTGGGGACAACCTCTGCTCGTAATGATCATCGTCGATCGCTTCCTCCCTATTCTGTACCGGTTTAAATCGAGCAGTTCTCTGGCAGGAAACGGGAAACCCTCTATATCTTCGATGAAGGTTGAAAGAGGATGAATCTTTATCTCTCCATTTTCCTTAAATCCGATTCCGTCGACCTCTTGTAAATGTCCACCCATTCCCTTCTCAATCTGTTTCAAAAGATATGGGAACCGAATCTCGCCCTCGCCCAGAACCACATAATCGACCCACGGGCTCTTAAGAACACTTTCAGGATCGCAGCTGACATGGCACCCTCCCATGACCACAATCTTCTTGTGGTCCCATTCCTTGATGACGCGGGCAATCTCCAGTGCCTCCTGATAATAGGGCGTGAAGGAGGAAGAAATTCCAAAGACATGGGCCTTCGAACCTTTAATCTTCTCCCTGATCTCATCCCAAGCCATTCCGAAATGGTAGTAGCCCGTGTAAAGTTTGAAGGGGCTCCGGTCATTGAAGGGATAAAAATCCTTAAGGTAAGAAAGCTCCGACGGGATGGGGATCGACCGTTTCTCGCTCGTCTGGCAATCGAGAATTCCAACCTCGTAGCCATGAGATTTCAGTGAAGCGGCGAGATAGGCCAGACCGATCGGCTGCGTCCTTATCGATGTCTGGTAGAAATCTCTGACGGGAGGTTGAATGAGGAAGACCTTCATGTTCTCTTTCAATGCGTGGACTCTATCCTGATCCCTCCCAGACTCGCATTAGAGAAAATTCCGTCGGCAGTAAATGCCGACGCTACATGACTGGGTTTCTCGGCTTATTGGGTTTGTTGGGTTCATTGGGTTCGTTGAGTTCATTGGGTTTCTTGGGTTCATTGAGTTTGTTGGGTTAACTCAAGAGACCCAAAAACCTCGATAAACTCAAAAAACGATATAATTAACTCAAATCCCCGAGTTCATATTGTAGAATTCCAATCAGAGTAATAGCTGCAGTCTCGGTTCTTAAGATCCGCTGACCCAATTTAATTAGGATGAACCCTCTCTCCTTAGCTAATTTCACTTCTCCTTCCGTAAAACCACCTTCCGGACCGACCATCGCATAGATTTTCTTTGGAAGGGGAAGCCGCAGGATTTTTTTTAGAGGCTCACCCTCTTTTTCCCAGAGAAGGAGTTTCAACCCCTCTCCTCTACCTAACTCTAACGCTTCCTCAAAAGAACGGTAGGCCTCCACCTTTGGGACCTTCCCTCTCCTGGACTGCTGAACAGCTTTGATGGCTATCTCTTGCCATCGGTGGGATTTCCTCTGCTTCGCATCCCTTTCTTCAAGAGAGATCGACCTTTTCGATTTAAATGGGACGATCACTGAAGTACCCAGTTCCGTCGCCTTCTGGATGATCAGCTCCATCCGCTCCTTTTCGGGCAAGGCCTGCAGGAGGATGATCTCAATGGATGATTCCGTTGAAGATCGAAAGACTTCGAAAATCCGAAGAGAGGCCTTTTTATCCGAAAGTGAAAGGATCCTCCCTCTAAAGTCTTTCCCTTCGGAGTCAGTCACGGTAAGGATGTTCCCTACACGGCCCCCCTGAAAAAGAAGGGCCTCCAGAGGAGGCCCTTCGATCACCACTTCTTTGCCTATCGCGACGCTCTCATCGAGAACGATTCTATCCATGGCAAGAGGGTTTTCCTTTCTTCTTCTTTTTTTCCTCCTTCGCTCCCTCTTCGCCTCGCCCCCCTTCAAACTCTTTAATCTTCATTACCAGTTCTCGAAGTTTTTTGTCCACCAGATCATTTACTGTGCCTTCCTTAAATTTTCCACCATCCAAGCTCTCGCCCCCCTCCACGCCGGTGAGGATCTCAATCCCTTGATTAATACTCTTGA
>Ga0105094_10001945_pt1 | contig 10809 bp, 7 predicted proteins | sample PPLLak1March2015_2_FD_87023 | JGI IMG/M metagenome (GOLD analysis project Ga0105094, IMG submission 87023) | Freshwater sediment microbial communities from Prairie Pothole Lake near Jamestown, North Dakota, USA - PPLs Lake P8 Core (3) Depth... | ecosystem: Environmental > Aquatic > Freshwater >...
ACAGATTTGGCAAACCCTTTAATGACCCTCTTCCCAAATAGGGTGACTGAAACCATGAGAAGAACCGAAAGACAAGCTGAGACTCCGACCATCAGAGCCGTTTTTAGGGACCATTTGTTGGGCCCTCCGTAAGGATAGATGTCTGTCAGGTAGAGGAAGGCCTCGAAAAAAAGGCCGAGTGACAAGAAAGAAGAAAAATAGAGGACTGAATTCCTATCTCCCCTCCCCGCCTTTTTTCCGAGGAAGGTGAGATCAATAATGGCCGAGACGATGAATCCCGCTAGGCCTCCCAGAAGCCCATAGGACAGGATCGCCCTGATCAGGAAAATCGGGTCAATCAGGAAATTGCCGGTGCGGTGGAGAAGAAAAATGCATTCCAGGCCGGCGAGGGTAATCCCAACGGTCAGGCCGGAAAAGGATCCCCATAAGAGATGCGATCTTAGTCTTTTTTTCATTTGAGTCTTTTTATACCTTTTTTCAAGACGGCTCGATCCGCTTCCTCCAATCCGAGCGAATAGAGAACCCCGATGTCCACCAGCAGAAAGCAGGCTGATCCGATGATGAGCATTGGCCACACGCCGGGGAAGAGGCTGGACCTATTCCGTTTATTAAAAAACCACAAGGCGAGCGAGCTTCTTTGTGACAATTTAACTTCCGGTCGTGCTCAGAGAGGATAAAACGCGGCTCAGGAGATGTCAAATTAAGCCGAGGATTGCCGCAAATGCGCGGACCCAGGCAAGGCCGGACCGAAGGTCACCACGGTCGAGACGTTGTTGCGGGGAGCAAACCGACGCTGGCGATCCTTATCGGAGGACCTCGCGGCAGGCGTCTAGCAGGCGGGAGGCGGCCCTCTCCCATGTGAACAGGGCGGCGCGGCGCGGGCCCGTTTCGCGGAAGGAGGCGAGGGCGGCGGGATTGCGGAGAAGGCGGGAGAGGGCGGAGGCGATGGCGGCCGGGTCGGCGGGATCGACGAAGAGGGCGGCGTCCGCGCAGACCTCGCGGAAGACGGGTCGCTCTGAGACGAGAACGGGGACCCCACTGGCCATGGCCTCGAGGGCTGGCAGGCCGAATCCTTCCTCGAAGGAGACGAAGCAGAAGACGTGGGCCAGGGCGTACAGGGCCGGCAGGTCTTCGTCCCGGACCCGTCCGAGCCGGATGACGCGGTCGCCGAGCTTGTGGCGGCGGATCAGCGCGGCCGGGTCGGAGGCCTTGCCGTCGGGGGCACCCACCAGGACGAGGGGAACGGGATCGTCCAGCCGGGAGAGGGCGTCGAGGAGATTCCCGATATTTTTGCGCCGGTTCAGACGCCCGACGTAGAGGAGAAAGCGTTCGGGGAGGCCGTAGCGGGAGACGACGGAAGCCAGGGCTTCGGAGGGGTGCGCGGCGCGGGGCCGGAAGCTCGCCTCGACGCCCAGCGGGACGACGGAGATTTTCTCCGGCGGGGCGACGCCGTGGGCCGCGAGGCGGGATTTTTCGGATTCGGATAGGGTGGCGACGCGGTCGGCGCGGCGGGCGAGATACCGGATGGAGGCGAAATAGAGCCGCTCGGGGCGGGAGAAGTATTCGGGGTGGGAGAGGAATATCGCGTCGTTGATGAAGGCGATGCGCCGATAGGGAGCGCGGAGCGGCACGAAATTGAAGAAGACCCCCGCGTCAAGACCCAGGCGGCGAGCCCGCGGGGGGACCGTGACGAGGTTGGCCAGGAGGTTGGGCCGGCCGGGGACGTAGGCCCGGATCAGCTTCGGGGAGGCGAAGGGAAAGGGGCGGCGGCGATCCTTGCGGCGGAGAAAGAGTACGTATTCGTGCTCGGGATGACCGGCCAGCCAGCGCTCGACGATCCGGCGAACGACGACGCGGCCGCTGGGGTTCCCCTCGAAGAACCATTTGGCGTCGAGTCCGATCCTCATTGCGCCCGGTCACTCCCCTCCGGCCGTAGAGCCCCGGAGAAAGGCAACGCCCGCAGCGCAGAACGCCCACAGGATCCAGCAGATGGATACAACGAGGGCGCTCGTGACTTGGTACGCGAGCGTGGAGAGAAGGAGGACAAGGAATAGGGACCAAGCCGCATCGCGGAGGGGCGGGGCTCGGCTCGAGAGGGCCGTCCGGAAGAGGGACGCGGCCATGAGCCCCAGGGCGGAGAAATAGAGGCCGAGGCCGAGGAGGCCCCAGTCGTGAAGGACCTGGGCGGCGGCCACCGGGATATAGGAGCGGATCGAACTCTCGGCGAGGAGGCTCATAGAATCCGTGCCCCGGCCGAGGACGGGGCTCTTTTTCCAATCCGCGAGCGCGGCGGAAGCGGCCTTGAGCCGGTGGCCGAGGCTGAAGCTCTTGAGAAGGCGATGGATGTCCTCGTCGGTGAGTTCAGGCGCCTTCGCCCCCGGACTCGGCGCCCGGGCTGCCAGCTTGGGCTTCGTGAATCGGCCGCTCTTCCAGAAGATATCCTCGGCGGCGATGCCGAATTCGCCCCAGGAAACTCCCGGCTTCAGCGTGGAGCGGACGGGAAGCCGGACCGCGAGGAAGAGGAGCGCGGCCAGAGTGCCGGCGGCGGTGAAGGCGGTGCCCCGGACGAGCTCACGGCGACGGCGGGCCAGGAAGCCCCAGGCCAGAGCTGCGAGCGCCCCGGCGGCGGCGATGATCCAGGCGGCACGCGTGCCGGAGAAGACCGTCCCGGCGGCGGCAAAGGCGACGGCCGCCCCTTCCAGTCGGCGGCCGAGTCCGGCGCGGCCCGGGCGGTTCACGATCCGGTGGAGGAGGACGATAAGGGTCAAGGCCGACGCGGAGCCGAACAGGTTCGGATTGATCATCGTCCCGCGGAGAGAGAGGAAGCCGAGCTCATATCGAACCATGCCCAGGTCCCAACCGGCGTAGAAGAGAAGAAAGGCGGCTACCGAAAGCCCAACAGCCGATGCTCCGAAGTTCCAAAAGGCGTCCCAGGCCGGGACGAAGCGCGCGCCGGCGATCTCGATGGCGACGGCCAGAAGGCCAAGGGCGTACGGGAGGTACACCAGGGATTTACGGAGAGAGAACATCGGATCGGGAGAGCCCAAGGCCGAGGAGAGGAGCATGACGGGGAAGAGGGCGGCCAGGAGGGCGGCGGGGAGCGGGATCTCGACTTTGATCCGTCCGAGGAGGACGCGGCGGAATGTATCCGCGAAGAGGAACAGGAGGGCGATCTGCTCGAGGCGGACCGTGGATCCGCCGATCTCCCAGCGGATACGGGAGAGGAACGCGCAGGCCAAGGCCAGAAGGAGAGGAAACGTCGGTCCGCTGGTGCGGCGCCGCGAGGCAACTATAATGGAGGCGACGACCGTTAAGGCGGTGAGGGGTACAGTTGGAAACATGGCAATCTCTACTCCTTTGTCCGTAGGGATTTCACCCAAGCACGCGCCTGGCCGCAGACGAGGGCGAGGTCGCCCGCGCAGGGGACAAACAGGTCCCGCCAGCGGGCGCCGCCAGCGCGGACGTAGAGGGCGGCGGCGACGGCGGTTGCGGAGGCGAAGCCCAGGGTGGCGGACAGGGCGGCGCCGCGGATCCCGTAGGCGGGAATCCAGAGGATATCAAGGACGACCAAAACGAGGAAAGCGACGGCCGAAGTTAGGCTGTAGCGGAGGGGCTTGCCCCGGGCGAGGAGATCGGCGGCCAGGATCTTCCAGACCGAAAAGGCCAGGAAGCCCGGCAGGAGGATTCGCAGGACGGGGACGGCTTCGAGGAAGGCGGGGCCGAAGAGAAAGAGGACGAAAGGCCGGGCGCCCGCGAAGAGGATCGCGCCGAAGACCAGGACGAAGACGAGGATGATGCGGCAGGATTGGGGGGTGACCGATCCGGCCTGGCGGTCGTCCATCCGGCTGAGGTGGGGGACGAGGACTATCCCGGCCGCCTCGGGGAGACGGTAAACGAGCTCGCAGAGGTTGACGGCCGCGCCGAAGAGGCCCACGGCGGCGGGGCCGAGGAAAGCGTTGACGATGAGGAAATCGGCCCGGTAGTTCATCAGCTCGAGGACGGCGCCGGGGTGGACGCGAAAGCCGTAGCCAAGGAGACGGCGGAGGAGGCCGCGGTCGAGGCGGCAGGGGCGCAGCTCGCCGCTGTGGAAGAGGCGGAAGGCGGAGGCGGCGGTCGCGGCGGCCAGGGCGACCGACCAGGCGACGACGGCGCCGGTAAGGCCGCGGCGCAGGACGCCGACCGCAAGGACCAGGAGAATGAATTGGGCGAAGGGAAAGGCCAGGGCGTAGAGGTTGCGGTCACGGAAGCGAAGCAAAGCCTGGAAAGCGTACCCAAAGTATTCGAAAAAGAAATATACGGGGGCCATGGCGCACATCCAAGCGGCAAAGCCGGAGGGGATCTCATGGAGAACGGACGTTCGGAGGGCCAGGACCAGGCCGAGGATGGCTGCGGCGGAGAGGAGGCCCAGGCCGGCAGTGAGGACGAGACCGTGGAAAAGAACGCGCGGCCTGTCCTCTCGGGCGGCGGAATAGATGACGGCCGGGCCGACGCCGAACCTCCCCAGGGTCACGGCCAGGATGGGGATGAGGATGAGGACCGACATTGTCCCCTTGCCCTGGGGACCGAGGAGGCGGGCCGTGAGGACGGCGATCCCGGCGCCGAGGGCGGCCATCGCCAGCAGGGTTGCGTAGGTCGAGAAGGACTGGCGAATGATGCGGCTGCGGTGTAAGCTCATTCCCCCGAACGTCTCCGGCAAGTGTCCAACGGCATGCATCACTATACTGTGCCACTTACTTCACGTCAACCGGAGCAGGACTCCGTCGTCCTGAGCGAAGCAGACGACTCCTATTGGTGCCTCCCCTCGCCCCACTGTTCCACATTGTCTATCCCGTACGTTTATGTTATCTTGTCCAGAGGCGGGAAAGCTTGATCCCGCACCTAAGCCAAGGAGCCCCATGAGTCCTCACTTTTCATATCTGGCGGCGGGATTGCTGCTCTCCATCCTCCTTGTCCCCCCGCTCTCGGCGGCTCAAAACATCGGCGATCCCCTGCCCACGGTGGAGACCGCCAAAGCCGCGCACGTCGCCAAGCCCTACAGGAAAGCTTACGACTTTAACAAGGACTGGGACTACTTCACTTACAACATCCTGGTCTGGAAAGCCGCGTTGGCCTCTTACAAGGGCAAGCCGGACGTCCACTATCTTGAGATCGGCGTATTCGAGGGAAGGTCGTCGGTCTGGATGCTGGAGAACATCCTGACCCACCGGACTTCGCGCCTCACGGGGATCGATATTTTCGTCGATCACATGCAGGACTCCGGGGAGACGATCAAGAAAAGATACTTGAGCAACATCAAGATCGCCGGCGGCGAAACCCGGCTGACGCTCATTGTCGGCCCTTCCCAAGTGGAACTAAGAAAATTGCCTCTAAACGCTTACGATATCATCTATATCGACGGATCCCATCTCCCCGCGGACGTCCTGGAGGACGCTGTCCTGAGCTGGCGGCTCCTCAAGCCGGGCGGCCTGCTCATCTTCGACGACTACAGGCTCGACCGCAACCCCGCTATCCCCAAGGACGAATGGCCGATGCCGGCAATCAATGCTTTCGTCACCCTCAATAAGAAAGGCCTCGAAATCGTCCACTGCGAGTATCAGGTCATTGTGCGCAAGGTCGAGCCGAAACCGGCTCCGGCCAAGAAATAAATCGTCCCGCGGCCGTCCTCCGATCTCAACCCCCTAGGTCTCAGGGTCATTCTTTGGATAAATCACTTCTAAGTCGCCGAGGATCAAGCCCCTGTCTTGGCCGAGCTGTTGATTTTGAAGGTCGTTCGTAAATTCGACGTTCAGAATATGCTCTCCCCCGCTGATCCTAGGGGAGAGAACGAGCGGAATCCAATCGTCAGTCGAAAGCACTGTCTTCCCGATCACCTTGCTATCCAACCGAACGGTGACACCGGGCCCGGCATCCAGCACCTCTGTCCCTCGCACCCATAAACGAAGTCGAGGACCCTCTCCTTCTACCTTGAATCTCATCTCGCTCGACCCGTTGGCATAAAGGGATGCTTTGTTTTTCCCTTCCCAGAGTGAAGAGGGAAAGCGCGTTATCTTCTTGATATCTTCGGTCTGCAGACGGTCCGGATAATCGAACCATTCCTCTCTCAGAGCTACGGCTAGGTTTCTGGGATCAGGCACGCCAAGGACTTTTAAAGGCTGCCAATCTCGACTCGTCTCAAAGAGGAGATAAATATCTTCTCCTTTTAAATCTGCAAGTGAATAGGTAAAGTTGGTCCAGGTTGTGTTTTTTAGAAAAAGCTCCTGGATAAGTTTTTTCTTTCTGAAGCCGGGATCAGCCAGAAAGACTTTTACCATAACGGGCTTTTTCCCCTTGTCCGGATGCGAGGCTAAGAGGGGAATGACCAAAACATCACCCATTTTTCTAATAGTTATGCCCGCATGTTTTTTTGCCCATCTAAAAGAAAAACCTCTCGGGTCCATTTCAGGCTGATAGAAGCCGAAATCCTGGCTCCAGCCAAATGTCTTGGTCCTCGCTCTTATGGATAATGGTCCAAGGGAGTTGGAGAGATGAATAGAACCGAAGACAATGGCCACAAGCAGGACCGTTCTTTTAAAGAATCGGGGCCGGCTTGGCGCAGGAACGCCTTTATCTTGAGACCAGGCCGGTATGATGGCCACTAAGATCCAGAAAAAGACGTTGACTTCAAAGCTTCCAATGTAGCTATGGAAAAGATAATTAATAAAGAGGGAAAATAGACCCAGGGCTGCTCCCAACAGCAAGAGCCTGTCCTCCCCATTTAATGCCCTCGATTTTTGCGACTGCCTTAAGCGCCGCAGAATAAGGTAAAACAGCCAGAGAAACAAGGCCAGCCCGACGAGGCCGAGTTCCGATCCGGCTTGAAAAAGGTAATTTTCTGCGGAGTCCGTGTATGTTTTGAATAACTTCAGGCCCAATTGGCTTCCATAATTGGGCAGCTCGATGATAAAGGCTCCAGGCCCAACGCCGCTGAGAGGAAAATCCTTGATCATCTCGGAGGCGACTTTCCAGAGCTCCAGTTTCCCGGTCATAACCTCTGGGAGAATATTATGATTGAATAATACTCTAAGGTTCTCTCCGAGCCTGTTGACCAGGGAGGATCCTTTTGAGAAGCCCGCGACAGAAAGGGAAACTGCGGTGACCAAGAGAATGGCTGTTCCAGTATAGATAAGTCTTTTTTTTACAGGTATTTTTGGGTTCAGGACTATCAACAAAACGAGGATCATGATGGAGAACGCAATGGCCAAAAATGCGCTTCTCGATCCTGTCGAGGGAAAGGCGATCAGCGTCAAGATGATCGCTGCCCCGTAGAAAAGCCGCAAGTAAGCCCGGGCAGAATAGAACATGACAACAAAGAGAGGAAGGATCGCAGAAAGACAGGCGCCAAAAGAATTCGGATCGGTGAAAGTTCCGTTGATCTGATTGAGCCCGGTCCAATAGCTTGTATTACCCAGATTTATCGAAAGGAATTTTTGAAAGAGCGAGAACACTAACGAGATAAAAATGGAGATGGACAACACGAACAGGATTCTCTTGGATCTCTCTCTGGATTTAAGGACCTGAACCAGGATGAAAAAGAAAAGAAAACCGGCCAGATAATTGAGGGAGCCGAAAACCGTGCTCATCAACGCCCCCCCCGCCCTGACAAGATTATCGTTGACGATCAGTTCGTTGACCCTGCTGGATAAAAACGGAAAGAAGTTGGCATAGCGGAGGAAGGTCACGACCCCGGAAACTAAAATGACTGACGATAAGAAAAGCAGGGGCCTGAACAGGGGGTGGCCGAACTCGAGTGCCGAGGCCCGAAAGGAGTGATGAATGAGCCAGCCGAGGGAAAATAACAAAAACAGAACGAGAGATGTCTGGGCGTGAGGAATGGACAAATCTATTCCAGAGAAATAGGGGAGATTGTTAATGAGCGGGAAAAAGAACACGAAAGCCAACAACCCCCATTCGACTTTCCAGATGGTCGATAGGAGCACAAGGGAGAGAACAAGGACCAGGGGAATTTGATAAGAAGGGACCAGGGGGACATACCTGTAATAAAACAGGCCGAGTCCAGCCATATAAAGTAAAGTCAGGAGGAAAAGGGGCAAGCGGATTTTCGGCTTTTCTCTAACCATTTTTATAGTCAACCGCTGAGACGGACTTCATCTGACGCCCAGTAATATGGCCTGCAAAGCTTTGGCCTGCTAGTAGGCATTAGAGTTGTATTTTAGCGCCTGCACGAGGGTGATCAGGATGATCTGGACGTCCAGCCAAAACGTCCAGTGCTCGATATACCAGAGATCATGATCGATCCGTCTCTGCATTAAGGTGCGGTCCCTGGTCTCGCCACGGTAACCTTTTATCTGCGCCCAGCCAGTTATCCCGGGCTTGACGAGATGGCGAAGCATGTAATGCCGAACACCATCTTTTGACTCAAGATTCAAGGGCGTGGGGTGAGGACGGGGTCCCACAATCGACATCTCGCCTTTAAGGACATTCAGAAATTGCGGCAACTCATCAAGGCTCGTTCGCCGCAAGAATCGGCCGAATTTGGTGACTCTTGGATCGTCCCTCGTCGCCTGAACATACCGCCCCTTCTCGTCGACATCGCGGCTGTCTTTCCGCATGGATCGGAATTTATGACAGACGATCTTCTTGTTTTTTTCCCCCCATCGTTCCTGTTTAAAAAAAACCGGTCCACGAGAAGACAGTTTAACTCCTACAGCTATCAGCGGCCAGAGCCAGGAAAATACCGCAATGAAAAGGACTATCGTGATTAGAAAATCAAGAGACCTCTTGAGGATACGCCAATGGAGTTCATCCAGTTGACTTGTCCTTATAGAGACCATCGGAAAGCCGGCAAAAATAGAAACGTTGAAGCGACGGCTGAAAAACCGGAAATAGTCTGGAATAATTCTCACATGGGTCGGGTGATTTTCGCAGACAGAAATGACGTCATCGATCCTCTCCACCGCATTATTGGGCAGCGCGATCACCAACTCATCTATAGCCGTTTTGCAGAGGATGCTGTCAAGGTCATCAATTGTCCCCAAGTAAAGATTCCCCAAGGCGGCTTTATTCTTATCATCGAGAAACCCAACGACGTAGTACCCCAAGTGGGGGTAAGAAATGATCGCATCGTAGAAATCTTGGCCCACTCGGCCCGCCCCGATGATCAGGACAGAACGGAGATTCCGGCCCTTTTTTCTGGCCCAAGATAAGAGAATACGGATCAAGAGCTTCCATAAACCCAGGAAACCCAGTTGAAGAAAAAAGTAAGTGAGAATGAAAACTCGGGAAATGAGAACGACCTTTAGAAAAAAGAGCACGATCATGGAAGCGAGAGCTTGAATCAAGGCGTTTTTAAAAACAGCCGTAATTTCAAAAGTAAAGGTCCTCGTCCGAAAATCGTCGTACAGACCTGTCGCTTTGGAAGAAAGGTACCAGACGAGGCAAAGCACGAATAAGAGAATGAGTTCGCGTGTTTCGAGTCCAAAAAACGTCACCTTGATCTGCTGATATTGTTCAAGATAGGAATGAATCCGGTATTTGGCAATAAAGACAGCGGCCAGAAAACAGATCGCCAGCCAGAATAGATCGGATATGATTTTTAAGTAATAGTAGGATTGACGATAGCGATGCATTTATCTGGCCCTGACCACGTTTCCAATGAAATGGATATATTGTTCCGTAATTCTTTCCCAAGTGTAATCTTCAGTAATTCTGTCTCGCGATTGTTGGCGCAAGCGGTCACGCAATTCTGGGCTTTTTTCTATCGCGTCGATCGCTTGTTTCAGTCCGCCGTCTTCCTTCGAAAAAAATAGCCCGTACCGCCCGTCCTTTAACATTTCTCTGTTAAAGACTGTATCCAAAGCCAGAATGGCACATCCACTGGCTAGGGCTTCTAACAACGTCGGGTTCGTTCCGCCATACTCATGACCGTGGAGATAGGCAAAACAGTAAAGGTAGAGTTGGGCCAGTTGTTTGCTGTCCCTTATATAGCCTGTAAAGACTAATCGCGGATCCCGGATGGCCTTGATATTCTCAGCGTAAGAATCGCGATACCGCACGTCTCCGACTACGACCAGTTTGCGTGGAGAAGGCGACTTGATATATTCCTGGACAATGAAACCGGCGTTGTTATCAGGAATCAGGCGGCCGACTATCAAGTAATATTGGTCCTTTTCAAGGTTCCATTTTGCTAGAAACTGGGGAGTTGTCGGATATTTGATGTTGGCCCCATAGGCGATAAAGGTGGAATCGCATCCGAATTCCGCCTTATAGATTTTCTGCATTTCCAGAGAATCAGCAATGACAACATCGTACCAGCGCGTTGCCATCTTTGCAGCCCAATAAAAATACCGTGAGCCTAGCCCCCGCCACTTTGGCCTCAGCCACTCGAGTCCGTCCACATTGATGGCCGTTTTTTGCCGGAAGAGCTTGGCGATCAGTCCGAAAGGCCCGTTGGCGGCATTTACGACCAAGAGCAGGTCGTACTTTGTCCAGCAAGCATGGCAGATGCTCAGGAAAGAATGGATAAACTGGCTGGAAAATTTCCTCTCGATCGTCGGGATGTAAATAACGTGAATGCCATTTACCGTCTTGGGACGATCTTTGAACAAGCTGCGATGATTATAGACTGTGACCTCAAAATCTTTTTGAGCGAGACGCTCCGCGAGTTCTCGGACAAATGTCTCGTAGCCGCTATAGACATAGGGATAGCCGCGCGAACCAATGATGCCAATTTTAGGACCCATGATCAGACGAGCTGTCCAGAAATCATCATAACTCTAAGCGTCAGTCCTTCAGCTGGCGGGAGGGCCCGGC
>Ga0105094_10001948_pt1 | contig 10804 bp, 8 predicted proteins | sample PPLLak1March2015_2_FD_87023 | JGI IMG/M metagenome (GOLD analysis project Ga0105094, IMG submission 87023) | Freshwater sediment microbial communities from Prairie Pothole Lake near Jamestown, North Dakota, USA - PPLs Lake P8 Core (3) Depth... | ecosystem: Environmental > Aquatic > Freshwater >...
CCGACCCTTCATGGATCACTTCGCCTGCCCGTTTTACCCTGATCATTGCGTTCCGGCGAATCTCCCCGCTGGTGACATAACAGCCAGCGATATTGCCAGTTTTGGAGATTCGAAAGACTGCCCGTACATTTGCCTGTCCCAGGATCGTCTCTTTATCAATCGGCTCTAGCATACCGGTTAGGGCTTTCTCAACATCTTCAGTCAACCGGTAGATAATTTCATACAGGCGGACTGACACCCCTTCGGCATCAGCCAGCCGCCGGGCGGCTGAATCTGCCAGAACATTGAAGCCGATTACAACCGCCCTTGAGGCCGCAGCGAGCATGATATCATTCTCTCCGATATTGCCCGTCTCGGCATACAAGATATTGACTGCGATATCCCCCTTGTTCATTTCATTAAGGGAGGAAATAATTGGCTCTAAAGATCCCTGCACGTCTGCTTTTACAATCAAGCGCAGTTCTTTAAGATCTCCGGCTTGAAAACGGTCAAATAGCTGCTCAAGGGTAACAGTGGAGACGTGCTCAGCCTCGGCTTCTTTTTTCTCTGCCATGCGATCCTGCACGATAATACGGGCTTCTTTGTCAGAGTTTACAACCTTGAATATATCCCCAGCCTGGGGTACATCATTGAGCCCCATAACGGAGACAGGAGTTGACGGCCCTGCTTTTTTTAGCTGCTTACCGCGATAATCAAACATCGCCCGCAGCCGCCCGTGGGCATTACCAACCACAATCACGTCGCCGACATCCAGAGTCCCATTCTGCACTAATAAAGTTGCCAGAACACCGCGGGCGCGGTCCCGTTCAGCCTCAATCACTGTGCCTATCACCCGTCCTTTTGGATTGGCTTGAATTTTCTGGTTATCAGCCACTAATAAGATCGCCTCTAATAGATCATCCAGGCCAATTTTCTTCTTCGCAGAAATAGGGACGACAATTGTATCCCCGTCCCATTCATCCGGAACCAACCCAATCTCAGCCAGTTGCTGATTGACCTTTCCAGGGTCAGCATTGGGTTTATCCACTTTATTCATAGCCACGATAATCGGCACTTTTGCTGCCTTAGCATGGGCTGCCGCCTCTCGAGTCTGTGGCATAACTCCATCATCGGCGGCAACCACCAGGACGACGATATCCGCACCCTGGGCACCTCGCGCACGCATAGCCGTAAATGCCGCATGTCCCGGGGTATCCAGGAATGTAATCGTGCGACCATTATGCTCGGTTTGATAAGCACCAATGTGCTGGGTAATTCCACCCGCTTCTCCTTCGACAACATTGGTATGTCGAACAGCGTCCAATAGCGTGGTTTTGCCATGGTCAACATGACCCAGTATCGTGACAACCGGCGGACGGTTTACGAGTTGACCAGGGTCTTCATCTGCAATCAGGCGCCGCCATAATGGGATCTCGGTCGCATCCTCTTCAACAGCGGTTTGGGGTGTCTCCAGGGTAGCTTCAAACCCCATCTCCGCTGCAACAACCGCAGCTGTGTCGTAATCGATCAATTGATTGATATTTGCCATTACCCCATTTGCCATCAAAGTCTTAATCACCTCGATGGGGCTGGCTTTAATCGCTTGAGCTAATTCCCGTACTGTTATACTGGGTGGTAGTTCGATAACATTTCCATGCCCATTATCGCTCATTGGTTACCTCCTAGAACTTACTTCATCAATGCAGGTCGTGCTTGTCACTTCATTCGCCCAAATGAGCGAGACGGGCATTGTTCAACTGGCTGGTTACTTATCTATGCGCACATTACAAACCTCAGTATGTGCCGCAAGCACAACCCACCCGCATTTAATCCTTGATCACACATTTCGTATCCAGCAAGATCCGCATTAACTCGGATGATGCGATTAGACACCGCCTTGCTCCTGCCTCAGATCTTCATCCTGCAGTGTCTCTGCAAACGCTGCCAGACGCTCTTGATCCTCGTCTGTCAGGTCAGTTTTCAGAGCTTTCGCTAGCGGACCCTTCAAACTGCGCTCCCAACAGGAGCGTTGATTATGCAGGTACGCTCCCCGTCCCGGCATCTTTCCAGTTGGGTCCACCTGGACACCCTGTTCATTGTGCACAATCCTGATCAGAGATCGTTTTGGCAGGGTTTCTCGGCATCCAACACAGGTTCGTTGAGGAATGTGCTTCCTCCGGATAGGTTTCCTGGCCATTAAGCAGAGTCTCGCTTATCAAAATCTATATTTCCCAGTTATCACCCCATTCTCCAGGGCCGCCACGCTTGCGTTTCTTCTTGTAAATTACAACATCCTGTTCTGGATCATACTCAACTTCGACGAATTTCTTTTTCTTCTTCTTCTTCTTCTTGCGTTGTGAATCTTCGTCTTCGTCTTCCTCATCCTCGGCGGGCTCTGTAAATTCGAGAGCTTCTGGTCGCAAGGCAAAAATTTCATCCAGTGTTGTAGGCTCTTCTTCCTCGCCTTCAACCGCTTCAATCACCCCTTGCGCCTCAAGAGCAGGCTCTACCGCTTCTTCGGGTTTTTCAAGAATTTCCTCGATTTCCTCGGAAACCAGTTCACCCACGACTGCCTGGGCTTCAGCTGTCTCTTCAGCCAGCACATCTCCCACAGCCGCCTCAGCCAAGGCTTCGGCTTCCATCTCGACCTCGGGCAACTCGACCTCTGCCTCCGCTTCCACCTCCACCGGCTGTGCTTCAGCCATTTCAACAACCTCTGGTTGGACCTCTTCGGCTTCAGCGACAGGAGCTAGCTCCTGCGGGGCTCCAAACGTCAATCCAGCCAGGGCAGTATCTATATCTTCCATCGTTTTCGGTCCAATACCGCTTAGGCCGAGAATAGCATCGGAATCCAGCTTCATTTGAAGCATGAGATCTCCAACAGTCGTATAGCCTGCCCCACCCAGCACCGATGTTATCCGAGGTGAAATGCCAAGCTCTTCCAGGGGTATCCTGTAAGCTTCATCCGGGATTTGTGCCTGGATCACTTTCTGGCGCTCTTCCTCGACCTGCTTCTCTTTCTGTCGCTGCCGGCTGAGACCTTTTTCTACCCGGTCGACAAACTGGCTCAACAACTGGTATTCCTCTGGCTGAACCGGTCTGCCTTCTGCTTTCTTAGCTAAAATGGCAACAACCTGGTCTTTGATAGCTGCTTCTTGTTCTGCAATCAGAGCATATTCTGGATCATTTTGTATTTTATACAACGCATCCGAAGCTGCCTCTGGCAGGCTTTTGATGTCGATCCTCCAGGCTGTCAACTTTGCTGCCAGCCGAGCGTTCTGCCCATCACGTCCAATTGCCAGGCTTAATTGGTCCTCAGGGACAACCACGGTGGCTGTCTTAGCACCTTTGGAATGCTCATTCAAGTAGACACCAGTTACCCGAGCCGGGCTGAGCGCTTTGGCAATATAGATTGCAGGGTCAGTATTCCACTCGATTACATCGATCTTTTCGTCATTTAACTCACGCACGATCGCCTGGATGCGAACGCCACGGATGCCAACACAAGCTCCAACAGGGTCCACTCCCGGTTGAAGAGCAGCTACCGCTACTTTTGAACGCTGCCCTGGTTCACGCGCGATCGATCGGATCTCTACCATTCCATGGTAAATTTCCGGCACCTCATTTTCCAGCAGGCGTCGCAGGAAATTACGATGAGCTCGGGAAAGGATGATTTGAGGACCACGGCTGGTGGTCTTTACCTCCAGGAGCAGTGTGCGCACGCGATCATGGACGCGGAATCGCTCACCAACTACCTGCTGGTTGCGTGGCATCACCCCTTCCGCCTTCATGTCTAAACCGAGCGTAAGCGCCTGGGAATTGACAGCCTGGACCACTCCGCGGACAATCTCTCCAAGCTGTTTGCTAAAGTGATTCATCTGCGCGTCACGCTCGGCTTCGCGGATACGCTGCTGGATCACCTGGCGGGCAGTCTGGGCGGCGACTCGACCGAAGTTGCGCGGCGTGGTCTCTACAACCACCATCTCGCCCAGATTCGTCTCCGGGTTGACTTTCCGCGCCTCCTTCAGGGTGACCTCTGTTCTGGGATCCTGAACAGATTCAACCACCTCTTTCTCAGCAGAGATGGTGACTTTTCCGGTTTCCAGATCGATCGTAGCCTCTACATGCTGGGCATTGGATGCATTTACCGCCCGGCGGTATGCAGAAACCATGGCTGCCTCGAGAGCTTCAAGGATCACCTCTTTTGGTAGCTTCTTCTCTTCCAGAACTTCATTAAACGCAAGAACAAACTCGTTCTTCATGTCTCCTCGATCTCACTCTGGAGCAAAAATAAAAATATGATTGAACCTTTCAATTATACGAAGAAAAGTGGGGGGTGCCCACTTTTCACCAATCCGATATCAATAACGCCAGCTTACCCGATCTATATTCTAGCATGAAATTATATCGCAGGCAAGGTTTTAAAGCGGAGCCAGATCAATCTAACCAAACACTAACATTCTCTTTTACGCTTATAACCTTTTCCATTCGCCAGGCTGGCTCGATCACCTGTCTCCGATTACCAAATTCATCCAAATAGGTCCAACGACCAGGTTCGGCTGATACCACACGATATCCATGGCGCTCATAGAGCTGCCTGGCTTGCTGATTGTCTCTTGCCACGTTCAAGCTCACGATGCCATAACCCCGTTGCCTTAAGTCTGCCTCGGCAATCGCCAGCATCTGTGTACCAATACCCTGGCCCCGATAATAGGTTTGCACACGAAAACCATAGATATAGGCACGGTGTGAGCCATCGGCTAGCTCTTCCCTGCCCGAGGTAAGCTGAACAAATAGCTGACCGATCACCCCTATACCTGGCAAATCTGCCAACCACATAATCGCCTCCCCCCGCAAAGAGCTGTGGTAAATATCCTGGTATAGCAAGCGAAAATGGCTATACTCGCCATTCCATTCTAATGCGGGTAAATCGCTCCTGCTCGCCGTGCGGATCGTTATTTGACCTGCTAAGGGTAAAAGATTATATATTGCTACCACTAGGATTTTTCCTTCCGGTTACCAACAAGTTTTCCACGACTACTGGCAATCAATTGATCTAGCATAACGGTCTCTTGTTCAACGGAGGTAATATCCCCGTCCAGCCAGGCTTCCCGCAACGCTTCCAGGATCCTCCTGTAAACGGGACCTGGGGGTATTCCCTGGATCTTCAAATCATATCCGCTGATGGTTGGTGAAATGTTCCTCCAAATTTGGACATAGCGTGTGATAATATCTCTTTGCGCTTGATCTTCGGTAGCATAAAACAAAGCATAAATTCCCAGTGGATGAACATCGCTGATACGAGAGGTAACAACAGAAGGCTTTTCATTCTCAATGCCTGGCATATTCTGCCAGAGATAAACGGTTGATTGGACCATACGCTTTAATTCTGTTGATAATTTTATGCGCTCGCTGATATTTCTGGCAACACCTGGCGAGAGACGCACCAGCCAGAGAATGTAAGCAATTTTGATGCGTTCTTCTAGCTCAATTTTCCCAATGAAATCCATCCAATACGTGTCTGGTTGCCCTGATAGGATATCCTGAAACCGTTTCTCAAGCCACCCGTCCCACACTAGTTCCTTGTGGATAGCAGCCAGGATACCCAACTCCGACATCCTTGCCAGACTGGCGGTGGCGCGGTTCTCGGCAAGTATAATATTCAGCTCATGCCGAATTCTGTCGCCGGAGACCCGGTCCAGCAATGAAAGGGCTTCGGTCAATAATTCTAACGTACGTCCCTCGATCTGAAAACCAAAGCGTTGCTCAAAACGTACTGCTCGCAAGATACGCGTCGGGTCGTCAACAAAGGATATAGAATGCAATACTCGCACCAAACCGTGGCGCAGATCAGCTAATCCCCCCCAATAATCATGCAGCTCACCATAATGGTTTCCATCCAGGCGCAAAGCGAGCGTGTTGATTGTAAAATCACGACGGTGCAGATCGAGCTTGATACTTCCCCGTTCGACGGTTGGCAAGGCTGTAGGATAAGTATAAAATTCGGTCCGGGCGGAGACCAAATCTAACGTCTCGGGCAATTCATCCAGGCTGCCCCGTTTGATTACCTTATCAAGGTTCCTCACCTGGAGTTGGGTGTTCATTATCGCCCCAGGACGAAGGATCCATTTTGCTGTACCGAACCGAGAATGGCTTGTAACCCTGCCTCCAAACCTGCGTGCCAGGCTCTTAGCCACAGCGATTGCATCCCCTTCAACAACCAGGTCGTAATCCAGGCTGGGGCGATCCAGTAAAAGATCTCGAACAAACCCTCCCACGATATAGACGGCGGCTTGCTGCTCATGGGCGATCTGAGCAACCACTTTAAGAAAATCTACCACTGCTGCTGGTAAAGCTCGCTCGAGCCGGTCTACCAGGCTTTGCCGGCTGGGAATGCGTGCTGTAGGAGATAATGTCTTTAATAAATCTGTTCGGGTAACAATGCCAATTATCTGACCGGATTCCGGTTGTACAACCAGCACCTGTCCCCAACCGGAATCTGTCATTAATTTCTGCAAATATTCGATCGAGTCGGTTGGACTGGCGGTATATTCCCCTGCATCCATGACTCTATCAACTGTCGGATTCATTTTATGGGATACTGCCCGATCTACCGCCCGCCTGGTGAGCAGCCCAATTACCTTTCCGTCTCGTACCACAGGATATCCTTCGTGCCCGTAACGCTGCATCTGGCGAGCTGCTTCCTCCACCAATGTTATCGGTGAGAGAAGCTGAGGGCTGCGTGACATAATTTGCGACACAGTAATTGCAGCTCCAACATGGTCTGGCAATAGCTGGATCAGCTCATCATGGATATTTTCTAATTGCCGGTCTTTTATCAACGCCGCGGCTGCCCGCTCATGCCCACCACCACCAAAGTTAGCTGCAATCCGGGAGACATCAATATTATCATTGCTCGAACGCGCAATTAGCTGGACTCCGCTTCGCGTTAGGACCAATACAAATAACGCATCGGGATCCAGCAGGTCGCGCAGCTTGTGTGCAATTGTGGACAATTCTTCGTCGATCTTGCTGGCATCTCCCCTGGCGAGGACAATGTTCTGCCCGTGGATATTATGGAATTCAGCGCTTGCTCGCAGCTGATCGTAGATTTCTTGTTGGTCTTTCGATAATGGGTGGTTTAAGAAATCTGTTGCAATTTGCAGGCTGGCCCCCTGCTCCAACAAATATCCAGCAGCCCGCAAATCCCGAGCAGTGGTTCGTGAATAGGTAAGCGAGCCTGTATCTTCATAGATTCCCAATAATAAGAGCGTGCTTTGTACTGTGTTGAGGATAACATCGTGCTCCCGGAGTGTCTCAACAAACATGGTTGTATTTGCCCCGGTTCCAGACACTGTCAAAATCCAATCGGGAGGTAGATCTTCGCGCAGAGGGTGATGATCAATCACGTGCACCTGGGTTGCAGGATTCATTCCCTTGACGCTACTTATAGATTGTGTATCGACAAGCTTGACCGAATCCACCGGCTCTCTGGGCAAATCGTCCGCGCTGATGAAAGGCAGATCCATGCCGTACAACGTGAGAAAAGCACGCACATTGCGGTTCATCTTGCGAGGCTGGATAGGAATAAAAGTCTCGTCAAGCAAATAAGCGCCTAATTGCGAGGCAACCGCATCGAAATCAGCCTGTTCGTGCGTCAAAATGATCTTCATAACATGAATATTTTACCTGACACCCTCGATTTCATGGCATAATTACCGTTCAGGAATGGCAACAACCGACGGTTTAGACACGCTCTGGGATCAGCTACTCTCGCGGGATATAGCTCGTATCCGGCTGGCATTCTCGGCCCTGAGCCCAGCTGAACAGGCAGCTGTCAGATCACATTTACAATCCATGGCTACGGAATCCGGGTGGCATGCCGAACAGTCCAGGTCTGCCCAAATTGCCCTCCAGGCGCTGGGAGAATAAAAAGAATCTATGGATATCAAAGAGCTAACCCAAGCCATGCACAATTTTGTCCAGAGTCAAGGTTGGTATGAGGCTGAAAGCACTAAGCCTCAAACTTTACGTAATCTTTCAATTTCGCTCAACCTTGAAGCGTCCGAAGTTCTGGAACATTTTCAATGGAGCGAAAACGTTTTTGTCATCCAGGATCTCTCAGAAGAACTGGCGGATGTTGCCTTATACTTGCTACAAATTGCCAGCATCGCAGGGATAGATCTAGAAAAAGCGATCTTAGATAAACTTGATAAGAACTACCAGCGCACCTGGTAACATCCTGATCGTAGCGAGGACTTTTTATGAAGATAACCGTATTCGGTAGCTCGCATCCAAAACCCGGTGACCCTGCCTACGAAGAAGCACTCCAGTTAGGCAAGCTGCTCGGATCGGATGGTCATACTGTTCTTACTGGGGGGTATATTGGCACAATGGAGGCTGTGTCAAAAGGCGCAGCGTCTGCCGGGGCTCTCGTGATTGGGGTTACCTGTGACCAGATCGAAGCCTGGCGCCCTGTGCGTCCGAACTCTTGGCTCATGGAGGAAAAACGGTACCCAACCCTTCCCGAACGGGTAATTGCCCTGATCGAGGGTTGTGATGCTGCTTTTGGTCTACCCGGCGGACCAGGTACCCTGACAGAAATTGCGATGATGTGGAACCTTCTCCTTACCGATTCAATAACGCCTCGACCGTTGATCTTGATCGGTTCGGGCTGGTACGATACATTCCAGACTTTACTTTCCCGGCAAGGAGAATTCATACCAGAAAGTCAGAGAAGATGGCTCAGCTTCGCTCCGGATGTTCAGGCTGGGTATCAGTTATTAAACGGGCTTCGTCAAAGTTAATGATCCCTGCGACTCTCGAATGCCAGCCATACAATTAGCCCATCTTCGCCAAAGGTGCGCCGCAATCGCAGATCATTTTGATCAACCAGATGTTGTGGTAAGCGATTTGCATGCACTCTTCAGCATATATGCGGATCGCACCCACCGTACAGGGCAAACCGGCGAGCCTCCACCATTGTTGCTCTCATACAATGTCCCTAAGCCTGTTCTTCGCCAGGTCCTGATAGAGATCAGGCCACAAGTAACCAACAATCGCACGGCTGCATTCCAACTCTGCGATCTGCTTTGGAGAGAAGAGTACTATGAGATGCGGTTATTAGCCACACAGGTCCTTGGACTGATCGCCCCCCTTCCTCCTGATCCAATTCTAGATCGGGTAGTCGGGTGGATAAAATCGACTCCAGATGAGCAATTTCAAAGAGTAATTCTCGAGCAGGCTCTCAACAGTTTGCGAGCAGAGAATCCCGAGCGATTAATTACCCAAACTAATGAATGGCTGGCAAATCCAGACTTTAAAATCATAAAGATGGGATTGATGGCATTAAATCCCCTCATCACTTCAAGCGAGTACGCAAATATCCCCATTTTTTACCGGTCAATCACACCGTTTGTTCGATCCTTACCCTCCCCGCTGCGAGAAACTGTCCGGGAAACCATCGAAAGTCTGGCTAAGCGATCCCCCAAAGAGACTGCTCATTTTCTTCGCCAGCACCTGATGATTACAGATAACCAGGATGCAGCATGGTTGACACGACAATGTATTGAATTTTTCCCCGCCGAGCTTCAAGAATCACTGCGCAGTTTGCTGCGCGCAAGTCCCAAAAATTAGTGCCGGATAGCGCCTCATTGTGGTATAATCTGCCCGCTTTGACTAGCCCTGTCCGCGGCTCTACTTCCGGGAGATGATAACTGGTTGAGATAGTGAGCTGTTGATATGGAGACCTGCAAAATATATGTAAAGGAGTAAGCAGACGTCATGTCAATCGATAAAGAAACGAAAAGCAAGTTGATGGAGGAATACTCCCGCCATCCAAATGACACTGGATCCCCTGAGGTGCAGATTGCGATCTTAACCAATCGCATTATTACCCTCACCGACCACTTGCGCACTCACAAACAGGACGAGTCTTCGCGGCGCGGCCTGCTCAAGATGGTCGGCCAACGCCGTAGATTGCTATCCTATATCCGCCGGAAAGACTTTCAGCGGTATATGGCATTGACTGAGGCGCTCAATATCCGCCGCAAATAAGAGTAGTGCCCCGGAGCATCGCTGCAGCCTGCTCCTGGCACTTCGCACAACGATGGAGATTTCTCTCGGGGGTGAGCAGCTTGCTCCCATGCTCGCCGTAACAGGTGAGAATAGATCAAACTAAACAGGATCAGTGACTGCACATCACTGGTCCTGATTGAGTCGTTTATCCCAATTTTTATGACCCACCGGTTAGGTATTGAAAGCTGGCGACAACCAACAACTCCATGACTTGGGTTGTCGATAACTTTCAGTCCCTGACTGAGTGGGTGGCATCAGGAGAAAACATGAAACCAGAAGTCAGTAAGTATTCGGTCGCCATTGGCACCAAAAACTTCCTGTTTGAAACCGGTCACCTGGCCGGACAAGCCGGAGGAGCGATCACCTTAAGGGTGGGAGACACGATGATCTTTGCCTCAGCGACGATGAGCGCAGAGACTCGCCCAAATATCGATTTCTTCCCTCTGACCGTTGATTATGAAGAGCGAATGTATGCCGGCGGCCGCATTCCAGGCTCGTTCTTTCGCCGTGAGGGACGCCCAACCGAAGAGGCCATCCTCACCGCTCGTCTCACTGACCGTCCGTTACGCCCACTCTTCCCAAAAGATTTGCGCAACGACGTTCAAATTATCCTTTACTCATTCTCCACCGACGGTGAAAACCCCATCGATATCCTGGCCGTCAATGCTGCCTCGGCTGCCTTGATGATCTCTAATATCCCCTGGGGCGGACCGGTGGCGGCAGTCCGGATTGGCTTGATCGAGGGTGA
>Ga0105094_10001951_pt1 | contig 10800 bp, 7 predicted proteins | sample PPLLak1March2015_2_FD_87023 | JGI IMG/M metagenome (GOLD analysis project Ga0105094, IMG submission 87023) | Freshwater sediment microbial communities from Prairie Pothole Lake near Jamestown, North Dakota, USA - PPLs Lake P8 Core (3) Depth... | ecosystem: Environmental > Aquatic > Freshwater >...
TCTTTCTTCAGAGCTTCTTCGAAAGCCTGATAGACCTTATCCTGATCTCCCTCTCTTTCCATATCGATAAAGTCGATGATGATGATGCCTCCGATATTCCGTAGTCTTAATTGATAGGCGATCTCTTTGACTGCCTCCAAGTTGGTCTTGAGGATCGTATCCGCTAAGTTTCTCTTTCCCACATACCTTCCCGTATTCACATCGACCGCCACTAACGCTTCGCTCATATCGATGACGATGTACCCACCGGATTTGAGCCAAACCTTCCTGCCCAGGATTTTGTCAATCTCCATTTCAATCCCGTAGGCGTCAAAGATCGGCTCTATCTTCTCATAGAGGATCATCTCGTATTTTAGCTTTGGCATGTAAGTGTTGACGAAGTTAACAATATTATCATATTCCTCTTTAGAGTCGATGATGATCCGGTTAACCTGAGGAGAGAGGATATCCCGGATGACCCGAAGAACCATCGTCAGGTCGCTGTGGATCAGAGAGGGGGCCGGTGAATTTTCTTTTTTCTTCTGAATGTTATTCCAGAGATGGAGAAGGAATTCCATATCGATTCGAATTTCATCTGCCTCTCCCCCTTCACTGGCTGTCCGCACGATAAAACCGCCAGCCGGTGGCTTGATCGCTTGGACAATCTCTCTTAGCCTTCTTCGTTCCCTTTCATCCTTGATCCTTCTTGAGACACCGATATGATCGACAAGGGGCATATAGACAAGATACCTGCCAGGCAACGTGACATGGGAAGTGATTCGGGTTCCTTTCGTGCCCAAGGGTTCTTTGGAGACTTGAACCAAAATCTCCTGACCTTCGGAAAGGAGATCTTCGATCTGTGAGGAAGGGTTGTTCAAATAAGCGGGCATTTCTTCCCCAGGGAACCCCATCTCCTCATAGTCCTCGATTCCTCCGTGGACATCCGAAACATAAAGGAAAGCGGCTTTTTCCAAGCCGATGTCGACAAAGGCCGCCTGCATCCCTGGCAAGACCTTCACCACTTTTCCCTTGTAGATGTTTCCCATAATTCCCCGGTCTTTGGTGCGCTCGATATAGAGCTCGGCAAGGACACGGTCCTCCAAGAGAGCCACCCTTGTCTCGTGCGGCGTCACATTGACGATGAGCTCGTTTGCCATAACCTATCTTCCAGGAGAAAACTGGAGTGGTGGAATAATGGAATGATGGCTTCTTAAAGAGCGATTAACAACCATGATCATGTTCCCTCGATATTCCATTCACCAGGGTTCCGTCATTCCAATTTAACAACTTTGCACTGGGCCAGAGTTTCTCCTTCCAAATCCATCACGGCCCCAACCATCTCAGTAGGTTTTGCCGTTCTCCCTGCCGTCTTTCGGATGACCAGTTCCACTCCCCACTGTGGCGCCTCACCCGGTCGTTCCTTCGTCTCCAACCTTTCGATCAAGGGCCGAATGTCCACACTCCTCTTCTTTCCATCTCTCTCCTGATGGATGAAGAATTCTTTTTTGTCCAACGCCTTCTTGATCTTTGCGATGGCCTCTTCTCTTGGGATGAGATGATCCAACGGAATCCAGTAGGCCGACGGATGGGATGAAGAGGAAGGGTCAAAGAAGAGCGGGACTTCTCCGGCGTCCATGATCTCGATTCCCGGAGGCAGAGTTTGATTGAGTCTCTCCATCACTTCAGGAGGAGTCATTTTCCCCTCACACTCCATATCGACGATTTCCATCAAACTCTCCATTCCAACGGGAAGGGCCGTGGCGAAGACGATTCTCGGCATCGGGTGAAACCCCTCAGAGAAGCAGAGGGGAAGGTCAGCCCTCTTTGATGCACGATAGAAGAGATGCACAAGTTCTAAATGGCTGAGGAATCGCATCTCTCCCTGCTTTTTGAATCTCAATCGTATCTTTTTCTTCGTTCCTTTTTTTTGGCTCTCTTTTCTTGCGATTCTCTCCAGACCTTTAATCGCTGCCGGATCGCTTTCTCTCACCGTGATATTCTTCCCATCGCAAATCCCGCACTGATGGCAACTGTCTTTCACACAGGGAGGGCTGATTTTTTCTTCGAGACCTCTCTGATATTCATCCCAGAGAAATTGAACATTGCCCCCTGTTTCGATGAAAGACCATGGAAGGGGATCTTCGAAGTTTTTCTTGCGGGCGTGGAAATCCATCCGCACCCCTGCTTTCTCAAAGGCTTCTTTCCACAAGGGATAACGGAATTGGTCGCTCCAGCCGTCGAAGCGGCATCCCAACCGGAAGGCCTCCACCAAGACACGGGAGAGATTTCTATCCCCTGTTGAAAAAATTCCCTCTAAAAAGCTGAGATGGGGATTTTGCCACTTAAAGTGGAGATGATTCTTCCTTACCCCCTCCCGCATCAGATGAAGTTTTTCCTTCATCTCCTCCAAAGAAATTTGAGATTCCCATTGGAAAGGGGTATGAGGTTTGGGGACGAATGTTGAGAGGCTGACATTGATATTGGGATGAATCTTCTCCCTCTCTACCAGGGAGGCAATCTTTTTAGTCAGTTCAAGGATCCCCCTTAAATCCTCCTCCCTTTCCGTCGGAAGTCCCATCATGAAGTAGAGTTTGATGTTCTTCCATCCTTTTGAGAAGAGATCCGATAGTCCCTGGAAAAAGACCCGCTCCTCCAACTCCTTATTGATCACCCTTCGAAGACGCTCTGTTCCGGCCTCCGGTGCGACGGTAAATCCGGTTTTTCTGACCCTTTTTACTTCTTCAGCCAGGCGTCCGACCACACTCTCAATCCTTAAAGAGGGAAATGAGACAGCCACCTTCTTCGTTTCATATCGATCCATCAGCTCGGAGAGAAGAGGCGCGATGGAAGAGTAATCCCCGGCGCTGAGAGAGAGTAAGGAAAGCTCTTCGTAACCCGTTCGTTTGAGGGAGGCATTGATCATCTCCTCAATTAATGACTGAGTCCTCTCACGATAAGGCCGGTGGATGAACCCTGCCTCACAAAAACGGCATCCCCTTTTGCAACCCCTTGCGATCTCGATGCTGAGACGGTCATGAACGACCTTCATGTAAGGGACGATCGGGCAGGTGGGAAAAAAGGCTTGATTGAGGTCGGCAACCACTCTTTTACGAATCCTCTGCCCCTCTGTATGCAAACACGGGACGTAGATTCCTTCCACTTGAGAGAGGGATTTTAAGATATCCTCCTTCTTTCCTCGTTCCTCTTTCCATTGAAGGGCGAGGTCGCAGATTTCGAGGATCGCTTCTTCCCCGTCTCCGATGACCAGGGCATCAAAAAAATCGGCAACCGGTGCTGGATTGAAGGCTAAAGGCCCTCCGGCAATGACGAGAGGAAACGTGTCATCCCTGTCTTTTGAGAGGAGAGGGATGTCGGAGAGTTCAAGCATATTGAGGACATTGGTAAAGCAGAGTTCATACTGGAGAGAGAAACCCACGATATCGAATTGCTTGAGCGGCGTCGAGGATTCAAGGGAGGAAAGGGCAATCTTTCTTTGTCTCAAAATTCCCTCCATATCCACCCAGGGAGCAAACACCCTTTCACAGGCAATCCCATTTTTCCCATTCAACAAGTGGTAGAGAATCTGAATCCCGAGATGCGACATCCCCACTTCGTAGACATCTGGGAAGGCAAGACAGAACCTCAATTTGACCTCGGCAGGATCTTTTCTGATCGAATGGATCTCTCGGCCAAGATACCTGACAGGTTTTGAAACACTGGAAAGAAACTCTTTCAATCCGTCCCCTCAAAGAAGATATTTTGAGTTGTGAATTTCAATGAATGAGAATTGTTCTGACAGCGATTTATGTTATTAAAAATACTATAATTTTATTGGACTGTCAATTTCAGCAATATTGATCACCAAAAATTCGATGGGGCTCCGTTTGTGAAGAAATTTGCGGTGGGTCAACGAGAATGGTACCGCGGTGAATCATAAATCCCTTTACGTTGTCATTCCGGGCTTGACCCGGAATCCAGTACTTTTGAACTGCATTCCCTCTGGAGTTTACCCGTATTAGTACGGGGCGGGAATGACGGTACCGGAATAAAAGGAAAGAAGCGTTAAATCCACAATACTACTTTACCATTTACAAATGAAATGAGGGGTGAGATAAATTGAGAAAAGGATGATTCGATTTATTCTATCAGGGGAAGGGGACTTTAGTCGCCCAAAAGGGAGGCTAAAGCCTCCCTTACCCGATGTTTATTTTCGAAGCTTGCAAGTAGCCGAGCGAAATCTCTTGCTCCATTTTGATAAGATAAGGGAAACGAAGGCGAGATGAACCTGGTCAATCAGCTTATTCTGTCTGTGATTCAGCTCCTTCCGAGATCTGTGGTGAAGCGGTTTGCCATGCGCTACATCGCCGGTGAAGGGCTCAACGATGCGGTCCGCGTTGTAAGAGAGATCAATTTGAAGAAGATGACGGGAACGATAGACGTTCTCGGTGAAAATGTCTCGACACGGGAAGAATCGCTGGCTGCCGTCAGAGAATGCGAAGAAGTGTTCCATTCGATCCAGAAAAATCATCTGGATGCAAATCTCTCGATTAAACTCACTCAGTTCGGACTTAAGATGGATGAGGAGTTTTGTTATTCAAATGTGAGGCGCTTGCTCGAGATTGCCTCCGGGTACAAAAATTTTGTGCGGATCGATATGGAAGATTCGTCAACGACGGGCGCGACGCTAAAATTATACGAAAGGCTGCGTTCCGATGGCCTTGCAAATATGGGGGTGGTCATCCAGGCCAATATGAGACGAAGCCTGGAGGACGTTCAGAGATTGATTCCGATGAAGGCGAATATCCGACTTTGCAAGGGAGCTTATCTTGAACCAGAATCAATTGCATTTAAAAATAGAGAAGAGATCCGTTTTAGTTATCTGAAACTCTTAAGGATGCTTCTGGAAGGGAAATGCTACGTCGGCATTGCGACCCACGACGATTTTCTAATAGGAAGTGCTTATCAGTATATCCACGAGATGAATCTCACAAAATCCGATTACGAGTTTCAGATGCTTCATGGCGTGAGAACTCAACTTCGTGACCAGATCGTTGCTCATGGACACCGATTACGCGTTTATGTCCCCTTTGGGCAATACTGGTATGCCTACTCGATTCGACGATTCAAAGAGAATCCCCGGATTGCCTGGTACGTGTTTCAGGCAATCTTTTCCGGGAGTTAAAATCTCCTTTGATTTGACATCCACTCAGAAACTGTGGTATGGTGGAATTTAAATTGGATTCGCGTTCAGGTGGCTGTAAACTGAAAAGGGAACCTCGTGAAATTCGGGGACGGCCACGCCGCTGTAATCGGGTACGAAACTTGCCAGATCCACTACCCGAAGCCCTGAGCTTGTCGAAGGGGCAGGGTGGGAAGGGGCAAGGAGGCCTGAAGCAGAAGGAAGACTTCAGGCCAAGTAGGAAGATCCGTAAGCCAGAAAACCTGCCTGAATGCGCTTCACAATAGGTCTTCGGTGGAGGACTGTGAAGGTGAGGTAGGAAGAAACCCAGTCTTTCATCCGGAGACTGGGTTTTTTTTGGGAGATCGAACGATGATCGGAGATTCCAACCTTAAGATTACGGCCCTGATGTCATTGGGGATCCATCTCCTGATCATCGCCATTGTTTCAGGCTCATTCCGAAGCGCTGACATCCATCGGAGCACCGCACTTCATTGCGTCAGGGTTACCCTTCTTCCCTTGGTGATTCAGGAGAAGCCTAAGCCCAGGATGATTGCCGACACCACGATCACTCTCCCCGTTCCCTTAAAGGTTGGAAATCGGGATCCAGAGGACCCCGCTCATGATTTTAAGGGACTGGCGGAGGAGCCGATTTCGCCTCAGCCGTCTTTGTCAAGGAATCGTGCTCCTGAAAAGCTTAAACTCGTTTCAAAGAATGAGGAGGAAGAGGAAACATCGATTCGTCCTGTTGACAGAGCGACGGCTCCGGGATCCGTCTCGGGTGGTGATTTGAATCCTGGAGATGGAGGAAATGGGGATTCGGGAGAATTGTCAGGGAATGGCTTGTCGTTCCATAGTCCTGGCAATAGCTCTGGCAATAGCCCCGGCGGACGGGGAGGGTCGGGTTCTGGGACAGGGTCAGGATCTGGCAATGGAAGTCCCGGCAATGGAGGCTCTGGAAAGGGAACAGGAATCTTTGGCAAATCCTTATATGCTCACGCAGGGGGAAACGGCGCTCGGCCCAGATATGCTCAGAATCCGAAACCCACCTACCCGCAGGAAGCAAGAGAAAAAGGATACGAAGGCGAGGTGATCTTAAGGGTAGAAGTCCTTCCAAACGGCCGGGTGGGACAGATCGAGGTAAAAAATTCTTCCGGTTATGAACTTCTCGACCGCTCTGCCCTGACTGCTGTGAGGCAGTGGAAGTTCGTTCCCGCCAAGAAGGGCGAGACTCCCATTCCTCTTTGGGTAAATATTCCCATCAAGTTTCAACTTCAATGAGAAAGCGATGTCCCGATGAAACAGAGAAGACAATTAGCAGCATGCAAAAGGAGGATCCGTTGTCACTCTCGCGAAAGCGGGAGTCCAGAAAGAATCCAAACAAATGGATTCCCCGCATCAAGTGTGGGGCAAGCCTGCTGGAGTTTATCCCGGTGAAAATCGGGGCAGGAATGACATTCCTCTCGATAGTCACTTTTCTCTGGGCCTCGATCTCATTTCCTTCCCCAAGAACATTTATCGATGAGGTGGGAAGAGAAGTGACTTTCCCTTTTCCTCCGGAAAGGATCGTTTCCCTGGCTCCCAATATCACCGAAATTCTCTTCAGCCTCGGCCTGGACGAAGAAATCGTAGGCGTTTCTATTCACTGCAACTTCCCTGAAGAGGCCAAGAGCAAACCTCGAGTGGGAACTTACATCAGTCTCGATTTTGAGAAGATCACCTCCCTTAAGCCGGATCTGATCATCGCCACCGGAGCCGGGAACACACGGGACATGGTGGATCGTTTGGGGAAATTAGGTTTTCCCTCGTATGTCATCTACCCCAAGAATTTCGATGATATCCTGAGAAGCATCCTGCATATCGGTGAGGTCGTGAATCGGGGGAAGGAGGCGAGGCAGATCACTGAGGAGATGAAAAAGAGAAGCCAGCGGGTGATCGAACTCACAAAGGGTCTTCCGCGGCCTAAGGTTTTCATCCAGATTGGAGATACACCCATTGTGACCGTGGGAAGGGGAAGTTTTGCCGATGACCTGATCCGGCTTGCCGGAGCCGAAAATATTGCGGGAAAAGAGAAAGAGGGTTATCCCCGATTTGGAATGGAGGAGATTTTGAAAAGGTCTCCGGAGGTGATCGTCATCAGCTCCATGAATCCGAAAGGGGATTATCAGAAGATCCTTCGGGAATGGAATCGATGGAAAACCATTCCTGCCGTGAAGAATGGTCGCATTCATCTTATTGACTCCGATCTACTTGACCGGCCGTCTCCCCGTATCATCGACGGGCTGGAAGAGCTCGCGAGAGTTCTCCATCCCGGCCGATTTAAGAAACCGATGCAAAATTAGCATTTAAAAGTTATCATTGCAAAATGAGAATCGAACTCAAAAATCATGATGTCGACACTCACGTTGCGAAATTGGAATTTGCACTGCTAACTATTCATTTTTCAATTTGCAATGGAATTTAGATGAAGATCATCACCTTCAAAAAAAGTCCTCACCATTTCGATCTTTCTCTCCCTCCTCTTAATCCTTGTCATCCTTATATCCGTCACGATGGGAAGTGTAAAAGTTCCGCCACTCCGTTCGATCCGTATTCTCTTCCAATCGATCCTGGGCCTGAAGGGAGGAGGGAATGAGACCGAACGGACGATCATTCTCTCCCTCAGGCTACCTCGAGCCATTCTGGCAGGTTTGGTGGGAGCAGGGCTTTCTGTTTCAGGGGCTACTTTCCAGGCTCTCCTGAGAAATCCTCTGGCCGATCCTTATATTCTTGGAGTCTCAAGCGGTGCAGCCGTGGGCGCCATCCTTGCCATTCTGTTGGGACTCGGCACGTTTTCCTTTGGCCTTCCTCTGATCTCCTTCCTGGGAGCCCTCTTGACCGTCCTGATCGTCTTCTACTTCGGAAGACAGGATGGGAAGATCCATCCCAATACGCTTTTGCTCGCGGGAGTCATCATCGGTTCCTTTCTCTCAGCCCTCATCATGTTTTTCATCTCCGTCTCCCAAAAAGAGGAACTCCATACGATCATCTTCTGGTTGATGGGAGACTTTAGTTTCTCCAACGCCCGAGCGATTCTGATCGTCTTCCCTTATATCTTACTGGGTTTCTTCGTCCTTTACCTCCGCTCCCGCCATTTAAACCTCATCCTTTCCGGAGAAGAAAATGCCGTCCAGTTGGGCGTGGATGTGGAGAAATTGAAACTGGTTTCTTACCTCTCCGCCTCATTGATCACTGCGGCATCGGTCTCCGTCTGCGGTCTGATCGGCTTCGTGGGCCTGATCATTCCCCATGCGGTACGACTGATTTTCGGACCCGACCATCGGGTTCTCATTCCCGCTTCAGCACTCGTTGGGGCTTCTTTTCTGATCGCCTCCGACACCGTTGCAAGAACGCTCCTTGCCCCGACGGAATTACCCGTGGGAGTGATCACGGCCGCCTTCGGAGGCCCTTTCTTCATCTACCTTTTAAAAACGAGAAAGGTGATCAAAACACTATGATCGAGGTCAATTCTATCTCCTTCCGTTATCATGAAGATTGGGTGCTTGAGGATGTCTCTTTCCGAGCGGAGAGGGGAGAGTTCGTTGGAGTGATCGGGCCGAATGGATCGGGGAAGACCACCCTTCTGAAGATCCTCTATCGCCTTCTGACCCCCCAGAAGGGAGAGATTCTCTTCGAGCTTGTTCCGATGAAGAAGATGGAGCGGGCCGACATCGCCAAAAGGATTGCCGTCGTCGCCCAGGAGACCCATCTTCTCTTTCCCTTCAGTGTCCTCGAAACGGTGTTGATGGGAAGATCTCCCTACCTCGGCCATTTAATGTTTGAAAACGAAAAGGATCTTGAGATTGCAAAAAAGGCGATGGAGTGGACAAAAATCGTTCCGTTTTCTGAAAGACCAATGGATGAACTCTCCGGCGGAGAAAGAAAGAGGGTCTTCATCGCCAGGGCGTTGGCTCAGGAACCGGAAGTCATTCTTCTGGATGAGCCCACGGCGAGCTTAGACATCCAACACCAGATCGATTTTCTTGATCTCATCCTTACGCTCAATCGAGAGAGAGGTCTGACGATCATCATGGCCTCTCATGATATCAACATTGCCTCCGAATTTTGTGATCGACTTATCCTTCTTCAGGGAGGAAGAATTTATAAAATGGGAACGCCTGAAGAAGTCGTCACCAAAAAAAATATTGAGACGGTCTATGGTTGTGAGGTATGGATAGACCAGAATCCTATCTCAGGAATGCCACGGATCAGTCTACTGAAGAAAGGGAGGTCATGAAGAGATGGCGCTTTGGAATGAGATCGAAGCGGCACAGGATAGGATTCGAAAAGTAATCCTCCGGACGCCAACCATCTATTCCGAGACGCTTTCGGAATTAACCCACAAGGATGTCTTTCTCAAACTGGAAAATCTTCAGAAGACCGGTTCTTTCAAGATCCGTGGGGCCTACAATAAATTGTCCCAACTGCCTCCTTCGGTGAGAAAAAAGGGAGTGGTGGCAGCCTCTGCAGGAAACCATGCCCAGGGGGTTGCACTGGCTTCTTCTATCTTGGGAATCCATTCGACCATTGTGATGCCTGAAGGAGTCTCTCTTGCCAAGCAGATGGCTACCCAAGCCTACGGTGGAGAGATCGTCCTCTTTGGCCAAAATACGGATGAGGCCCTGGGCTATGCGAAAAAGATGGCAAAGGGTGGAAAGCCCCTCATCCATCCCTTCGACGATGAGCAGATCATCGCGGGCCAGGGGACGATCGGTCTCGAAATCTTAGAGGAAGTCCCGCGGGTTGATGCTATCGTCGTCCCTATGGGGGGCGGCGGGTTGATCTCAGGAATTGCTGCCATTGTAAAAAAGAGAAGACCCGGGGTAAAGATCATTGGCGTTCAGTCTGCTCATGCCCCCTCGGCCTTCTATTCTGCGAAGAAGAAAAAGATTGTGGAGGTGAAGATGAGACCCACCTTAGCCGACGGGATTGCCATTCAAAGAGTTGGAGAGGTCACCTTTCCTCTGATTCAAAAGGGAGTGGAGGAGATCGTCACGGTTCAAGAGGATGAAATCGCCTCGGCGATTCTGCTCTTGATGGAGAGGACACGCGTCGTGGCAGAGGGTGCAGGAGCTACTCCATTGGCTGCGCTGCTATCGAAGAGATTGAAGAAAAGGGCGAAGAGGGTCGTCCTGGTCATCAGCGGGGGAAACATTGATTTTCACCTTCTCGATCGGATCATCGAGAAAGGTCTTGCCCAGACAGGAAGGCTCGTCCGCATGAGTATTCTCTTAAGAGATGTTCCGGGAGCGCTGGCAAGGCTGACGAATCTGATCGGTCAACATCGCGCCAACATCCTCCATATCATCCACGAACGGGCAGCCAGGGATATCCCCATTGGGTTCTCTAAAGTGATATTGGTTTTAGAGACCCGTGGCTCGGACCATATCCGGGAGATTAAAAAGGGATTCAAAGAAAAGGGATACTCTCTCCAGGTTCTGAGCTAAAACTCTCTCCGTTACACTCGTGACTTCATGATCGCCGTTGTCGAAGCAAAAGGCTTCGGGCCAAGATAGGGTCGGGTGAATTCTGGAGGGATTTTAAAAGAGAAATATAATGAAATTGACATATTGTAAATTGGAAGGCATGGTTCCAATATGCAA